>Ga0123356_10000100_pt1 | contig 91825 bp, 72 predicted proteins | sample TergutEmb28metaG_2_FD_92546 | JGI IMG/M metagenome (GOLD analysis project Ga0123356, IMG submission 92546) | Embiratermes neotenicus P3 segment gut microbial communities from Petit-Saut dam, French Guiana - Emb289 P3 | ecosystem: Host-associated > Arthropoda: Insects > Digestive system > Gut ...
AGGGTTTCCCCCATTGTCCAAAATTCCCCACTGCTGCCTCCCGTAGGAGTCTGGACCGTGTCTCAGTTCCAGTGTGTCCGTTCACCCTTTCAGGCCGGATACCCGTCATAGCCTTGGTGGGCTGTTATCTCACCAACTAGCTGATAGGCCGCAGGACCATCTCGAAACGCATTACTGCTTTAATCCCAAATTGATGCCAATCTGTGATGTTATGCGGTATTGACTCCGGTTTCCCGGAGATATTCCCCATTTCGAGGGAGGTTTCCCACGTGTTACTCACCCGTCTGCCGCTAAATTCTGCGATACTCTGCAAAATCCCGCGCGACTTGCATGTGTTAGGCACGCCGCCAGCGTTCACTCTGAGCCAGGATCAAACTCTCCATAAATAATTTATAGAGATTTGTTAATAAGCTCTTAATTACTGATACTACTCTCTATGAAAGCCTTTCGGCTTTCATGAATTGATTTTTACAAATGACCCTTGAATTACATGATTGCCTCTTTTAATCGAGGCGCTTGTCTGCGTGTTATTTAGTATTCAAAGAACTTCTTTATTATTTCAAAGACGCTTTCGCGTCATTTTTACAGAGAAAAATATTATAACCCTTGTTTTCCGCTTTTTTATTAAACTTTTTTAAGTTTAATAAAGCTAACAAAGGTTTTTCTTTTAAATATTTAGTTAGGGTGTCTTTCTCTTAAGGAAAGAATCTTATTGACCCTTGAAACTATCTAATCTTCTGCTGAAGATTTTCAAAACCATTTTTATTTGCTGCTTAAAACAAAAGAACTTTTCTGCGACTGCTTTTTAATTAGACAAAATTTTAAAAATTTTGTCAAGCATTTTTTTGCAACTCTATTAGTTTACATAACTTATATTTTTTTGTCAAGTGTTTTTTTAAAGAACTTATTTTTCAGCTGACGCCTTATCGCGCAACAACTCCAAAATATTGTCTAACGCCTGATAGTTATATAACATTTTAAAAAATGTGTCAAGCGGTTTTTTGATCTTTGCCGGAGGAATTTGCAAATGGATATGTAATTATTATTTCCTCGTCAATGTCATCGCTTTCGGTTTCAATATTGAATCCGGTATAATTGGAAATAATATCGCGCAATTTTGTTTTATTTATTTTCGCGACATAAGAAACTTCAAGTTCGCCTTCTTCCAAAAATTTTATTTCTCCTTCCGCGGAAAGAGAAAGCTCGGGAGATAAAAAGTCTCTTATATAAATTGTTTTAACGGAATTGTTGTATTTAAACGAAAGACTGCCGCTCCCGGAAAAAACAACAATACCGTATCCGGAAACTATTTCATAATCAAAAGAAATTTTTCCGTTGAAATTATCTTCATTGTCAAAACCGTCGGACTTTAAAATTACGTTTTTAAAATCTATTTCAAACAAATTAAATTTTAAATTAACTTTGCTTTCGTCTATAAATACAGAACGGATTTCAAAGCTTTTAATTAATCCTTGTTTAAGCGATTTTCCCATAAACAAATACTTCAGATTTGAAAAAAGACCGGCGTACCCCGTTTTATTATTTTTTCCGTAATCCAAATTTAAATTAACTCCTTTGACATAAACATTTTCAACATAAAAATCTCTGCGCAGCATTTTTAAAACCGATATTTTTGCCGCAGCCGAATTTATTGAAACCAATGTTCCGGATTTGAATCCGCCTTTTGCGGCGATAGAATAATCTTTTAAGTTAAATCTTCCGAAAGGAGACAGCGAAACAAGCGATACGTCGTTCTCCCTCTGAAACAGCATTCTCGTAATTCTTTTGGTTTCTTTTGCCAATCTGTCGTTGCTGAAATACGCGTTAAACGCCAACAGGTACGCGCAAAACACAAACCCGAACAACAACAATACGAGAAAAAATATTATTACGAGATTTTTCATTCTGATTGTTCCGTTTTATTATTTTCCAAAACCTGTTCTTTTTCTTTAGGATATTCTATTACGGATATTTCATATTTTACGCTTTCTTTATTGCCGGCCCTGTCTGATACCAAAAATATTATTCTATAATTTCCCGGACGCAAAAAAGCGTCATATATGTCGTCGGTTCCGTCCCACGTTATAATCTCGGGAATTTTTTCTTCAAACTTGAAATCTTTTACTTCTTTATCCTTGTAATTGATGACTTTAATGTAACTTCCGGAGGAATCTATTTCATTTTCATCGCCGCAACTCAAATACAAGTTTATATTTTTATTCATTTTGCCGTTACGGTCTATAAAATAAACGTCGTCGGCTGCCTTAAGAGACACAAAAGGCGGCGTATTGTCGACGATAATCCCCGGATCGTCAAATTTAAAATCGCCCTTGTCGGTTTGCACGTAAATTTCCGCGCTATAACGCCCGTCGGCAACAATAAATCCGTCGTTATTTAATCCGTCCCATACGATTTTTTCCGGAAGTTTTTTTCTGCCGCTTAAGATTTTAACAATATCGCCGTTTTCGTCCCGTACGGTAAACGTCCATAATTTTATTTTATTAGCCCCTTTAACCGCCGGATAAAATATAACGCCTTCTTTAGTCTTTGTCAAAGGAGAAAATAAAATGTTTTCCAATACGACATTTAAAGAAGGTTTTACCGTTTGCCCGTCTCGTACTTCCTGAGAATTTGCAAAACAAACAAATATGAATACAACGGATAGCGAGGCTATAATCTTTTTCACGACACATATTATAACATTTTTAATAAAACAAAAACGCCCGCTTTTTTGTATACTCGGGCGTTTTTGTTTTTACGGATAATTTATTTCTTTTTTGATTTGGACTTTTTAACAGGCTTAGCCTTAGATTTTGCCTTGGGCTTTGCCTTTTCTTGTTTTTTCTCTTTAATTACCGCCTGCGCCGCAGACAATCTCGCAATCGGAACTCTGAAAGGCGAGCATGAAACGTAGCTCATGCCCACATTATGGCAAAACTCTATGGATTTCGGGTCGCCGCCGTGTTCGCCGCATATGCCTATTTTCATATCTTTTCTTACGTCTCTGCCGAGCTCTACGCCGTAAGCTATAAGCTGGCCTACGCCGTCAACGTCTATGGTCTGGAACGGATCGTCGGAAAGAACTTTTTTACTAAGATAATCTCCGAGGAAACCGCCTATATCGTCTCTTGAAAAACCGAAACTCATCTGCGTTAAATCGTTCGTGCCGAATGAGAAAAATTCCGCGACTTCCGCCATCTGGTCGGCAAGTAAAGCGGCTCTCGGTATTTCTATCATCGTGCCGAAAGAATAACCCAGTTTCTTGACGCCCATTTTCGAGATAACTTCCTGATAAACTCTGTCTACTATGGCTTTCTGGTTTTTAAGTTCATTAACCGAACATGTCACGGGAACCATTATTTCGGGGAAAACTTTTTTACCCTCTTTTACAAGTTCAGCCGTCGCTTCAAATATCGCTCTCACCTGCATCTCGGTTATTTCGGGATAGGTTACGCCAAGACGAACGCCTCTGTGTCCCATCATCGGGTTTGTTTCATGCAGAGATTCGGCTCTTTTATCAAATTCGGCAATGTTTATACCGATGCTGTCCGCGATAATCTGTTTTTTGCTTGTTTCATTGGGAATAAATTCGTGTAAAGGCGGGTCAAGAAGCCTTACTGTTACGGCATAGCCGTCCATGGCTTCCAAAGTGCCTTTAATAGAATCTTTAAAGAACGGGAAAAGCTCGTTAAGCGCTTTAACTCTTTCTTCCGTCGTGTTTGAAACTATCATTTTTCTTAACGCGAAAAGAGGTTTTTCGGAATTCTCGCCGTAGAACATATGCTCGGTTCTGAAAAGACCGATGCCTTCCGCGCCGAAGAGCCTTGCTTTTTTCGCGTCGGCGGGAGTATCCGCGTTAGTGCGGACTTTTAGAGTTCTTACGGAGTCGCAAACTTTCAAGAAATCGAAAAGAAGCGCGTTTTCCGTAGCGTCAACCATTTCCAGTTTACCTTCGTAAACGTTACCCTTTGTTCCGTTAAGCGTGAACCAATCGCCTTCTTTATATTCTTTTCCGTCTATTTTTACCGTTTTAGCGTTCAAATCCACATGCAACGCGGCGCAGCCGACTATGCAGCATTTTCCCCAGCCGCGGGCTACAAGAGCCGCGTGGGAAGTCATACCGCCGCGCGCCGTGAGAATTGCCTGAGCCGCTCTCATGCCTTCAACGTCTTCGGGATTTGTTTCTTCTCTTACTAAAATAACTTTTTTGCCTTCATCGTTCCATTTAACCGCGTCTTCAGCCGAGAAAACTATCATTCCCGCCGCTCCTCCCGGACCCGCGGGAAGACCTTTTGCCAAAACTTTTGCCGCGCTTTCGGCTTTAGGATTTATTATCGGATGAAGAAGTTCGTCAAGCTGGGCCGGCGAAACTCTTAAAACGGCTTCTTCTTTGGATATAAGCTTTTCTTTCAGCATATCCATCGCCATTTTTACCGCGGCAGGACCGTTTCTTTTGCCCGAACGGCATTGGAGCATCCAAAGTTTACCTTCTTCTATAGTAAACTCGATGTCCTGCATATCTTTATAGTGTTTTTCAAGTTTTTTCTGTATCGAGAAAAGTTCTTTATAGTCTTTAGGCATTGCTTGTTCAAGCGTTTTCTCGCCTTTATTGTGCTCGCTCTGGGAAGCCGCGTTTATCGGGGCCGGGGTACGGATACCGGCGACAACGTCTTCGCCCTGCGCGTTGACTAAATATTCTCCGTAAAATCTGGAATCGCCGTTACCCGGATTTCTGGTAAAAGCCACGCCCGTCGCGGAAGTGTCGCCCATATTTCCGAAAACCATTGACTGAACGTTGACGGCTGTTCCCCATTCGTCCGGAATTCCTTCGATTTTTCTGTAAGCTATCGCTCTTTTTCCGTTCCATGAAGCAAAAACCGCGCCGACTCCGCCCCAAACTTGTTTGTAAGGATCGTCCGGAAAATCTTTTCCCAAAACTTCTTTTACCTTAACTTTAAACTGAGCGCAGAGTTTTTTGAGGTCTTGCGCGTCAAGATCCGTGTCGAGGGTTACGCCTTTGGCTTTTTTCGCCGCTTCCATTATTCTTTCAAGCTGTTTACGTATACCCATATCGTCTTTAGGCTCTATACCTTCGGCTTTCTCCATAACTACGTCGGAATACATCATTATAAGCCTTCTGTACGCGTCGTAAACAAATCTTTCATTTTTGGTTTTTTCTATCAAAGCCGGAATTGTTTTTGTGGTAAGACCCACGTTTAAAACGGTTTCCATCATTCCCGGCATCGAGCTTCTCGCGCCTGAACGCACCGAAACAAGCAAAGGATTTTTTTCGTCGCCGAATTTTTTGCCTATAACTTTTTCAACGTCTTTCATCGCGTTTGTAACCTGCTTTTCAAGTTCCGCAGGGTATTTTTTGCCGTGTTCATAATAATATGTGCATACTTCGGTGGTAATCGTAAATCCGGGAGGAACGGGAAGTTTTAAATCTTTGTGTCCCGCCATTTCCGCGAGATTCGCGCCTTTACCTCCTAGTAAATTTTTCATGCTGCCGTTTCCGTCGGCTTTACCGCCGCCGAAAAAATACACGTACTTGTTGGGCATAACTGAACTCCTTTATATAAATTTCTTGTCCGGAATTGACAAAAGCAAGTTTTAATTCCGATATATTTCATTCCCGAGGGACATTTGCCCCCTGTTTGCAGAGTTTTTTCAAAACTCCGCCTTCAGCAGTGCGGGGATTCATGTTTACAGCTTACCTGGTTTAAAAACCATTTTTTTACTACGGAGTGATTCTGAAGAGTTGAGCGAAGTTAAAGACAACGGCGGATTGAGCCGTATTTTCAACTTTTAACCTTACCCTTTTTCGTTATCTCAGTTCCGCGCTAATTCGTTCCGATAAAAAAACAAAATCAGGGTTTCTAGGGTCCATCGCCAAGGCGTCTTCCAAATAAGATTTAGCCGTTTCAAATCTTCCTTTTTCAAAATATTTAACGGCTTGACTATATAATTCTTTTGTTCTTTTTTCATTAGGATAAGAAATCTGATAACTTTGCATCAATCCCCTGACAAATTTCATACTTTCATATTTTTCGGCCAAATAGGAAACTATGTTTTGAGCTTTTTTAAAATTTTCGTTTTTAAACGCTTCTACGGAAGTTATAAATTTTTGTCTGTCTTCAGGCGCAAATTTCAAAGACTTGGCCTCTAAGTCCGACTTCATGACGTTATATCTGCGTTCATCTTCCATTTCAGGAACTAAATCCACGGCTTTTTTGTAAAACAAAAACCCTTCATAAAAATTTCCGTCGTTTAAAGCCGATTCCGACAGAGTCAAATAATCTTCAGCCGTAGTCCTTTTGAAAATATACATTTTCTCTTTTATTATCATAATTGTATTTTTCAAATCAACAGCGTCTCTATATCCGGGATTTGCAAGCAGAATATCATCTAAAATAGATTCGGCTTTATCTATTTTACCGTCAAGATAATACCGGCGGGCTTTAGCAAAAGACGACAAAGCCTGACTAAGACTCTTAATCTTAATTTTTTCTTCTTTCTTTTTAATTGAAGAAGAAACCTGGCTCTTACTTTTTTCTTCTTTAATTGAAGGAATAACAGGACTCTTAATTTTTTCTTCTTCCTTTTTACTTGAAAAGGAAACATCGTCTTTTTTTACAGCTTTCTTTTTGCTTACTCCCGCCCCGTAAGCCGCAGAACCTGCCATAATCAAAGCAACAAAAATGCAAATCAGTTTATTTCCCATACGAGCTCCTAATCCCAATAAAATTCTTTTATTCTTCTTATAATTTTATTGGGAATTGTTTTTATTTTTCCCAAAACGCTTTCTTTATTTATAGGAATAAGACTATCTTTACTCGCAAGTATTGCTATGTCTTCGTCATTTACGTCTTTTAACTCGCCGATAACGGAATTATGAAGATTTGCTTTGCCTTCGTAAAAAGATTCTTTTTCATTAAGCACGATTCTCATTTCAGACACAAGAGCGTCTATATTTACGGGCTTTATCAAATAATCGTATGCTCCGACTCTCATAGAATCGACGGCATTTTCAACGGAACTGTATCCCGTAACTACTATCGGCACAGTTTCTTTATCAACCGTCAAAGAATCTTTTATTACCGCAAGCCCGTTCGTATCCGGAAGCCTGTAATCCACAAGCAAAATTTCATAATGCGATTGCTTTACCAGCAGCAAAGCTTCCGCGCCGTTTTCAGCGACATCCACATCAAACCCTTTTGCCCTGAGATTTTCAGCCAAAGTATCTCTTGCTATTTCATCATCTTCAACGATAAGAACTTTAATATTCTCAACCACAAAGCATCCTTTTAATTTAATAATTACGAACCGGCAACAACTCTAAACCGCGGTTTTATTCTTTATTCGTAATTCGCCGTTTGCAATTGCTTTCCGATATCAATTTACAATTTTGGCTGTAATAAATATTGTAAGTTCATGCCTTGATTTATCTTTTGAAACGGATTTAAAGAGATAGCCTAAAATAGGAATATCGCCCAAAAGAGGAATTTTAGTTATGGTGTCATTTTCAGTTTCTCTTATTAATCCGCCGATAACGGCCGTTTCGCCGCTTCTCAAAATCATTACGGTATTAGCTTTGCTTACGTTAATAACAGGAATTCCGTCAAAAGTTTCACCGGTTCTAAAACTTTGTTCGGGAGCTATGTCGAGAACTATTGTTCCGTCTCTGTTAATCTGCGGTCTGACCTTCATTTTCAATCCTACTTCCTTAAACGAGATAGTTCTGGTAATAAGCCCTGTGGACTCGCTTACGGAACTGTTACTTACGTAAGGTATTTCTTCTATAATATCAATCGTAGCTTCCTGATTGTTCAAAACGATTAATTTCGGATTTGTAAGAATTTTCGCGTTTGTATTTTGCATACCTGCGAAGAAAGTTCCAACAATATTGTAATCGCCGGCGAGAATAGCCGTGCTGAATCTGCCGATTCCGCTGGCGTTTGCCAAAGAAACAAGTTCCTGTTGGTAATTTGCCGTGGGTTTTAAAGGAGTAGTAACTCCCTGGGCAAGAGAAAGAGGATCCGCCCAAAAATAACCTCCTGCATTATTGTAAGCGTTGGCCATGTATTTTCCGTCATTTTTTGACACATCCGCCGGAGGTATTATTTCTTTAACGTCGAATTTCGGAGCTCTAAATATATTGTCTATCTGCGTGCCTACCTGTAACCTGTTGCCCAAATTGACATCCACGATCTTCGACTCGATTTGAACCTGCGGAGTAGGAACGTCCAAAGTGCGCACCAAAAGTTCTATTTTATCTATTGTGTCGGCCAAATCCGTAATCAAAAGAGAATTTGTCCTTTCGTCAAAAGTTATTTTTCCTCCTTTTGTAAGACGGACGTCAAGGATTTTTGCCAAGTCTGCGGCTTTGGCGTAATTGCAAAAAATTACTTTTGAAACCGTTATAGGAGACACGTCGTTTTTGCTTTTTATAACGTAAATGTCCGTTTCTCCCTGTTTTACGTAATAAAGGTCGTAAGTGTCGAGCAAGGCGTTTATGGCTTCGTCCGGAGTTACGTCTTTTAAGGTAAGAACTATTTTCTTATTTAAAAGATCGGCGTCAGTAATAAACTTCCTGCCGGTTTTCATGCTTAAAACATTAAGAACCGTATAAAGCGTCGTCCCCTGAAAATCCACAGATATAAGCCCTTTTGTGGATTGTGCGAAAACCGTCTGAAAACACAAAAATACTGAAACGATTAAAACTGCTAACTTTTTCATCATTATTCCTCCCTGTTGAATTTGACTATATATTTTTTATCTTCCAGGCTGACTACAATGTCTCTTTCCCTTATATTTACTATTTTCACGTTTTTATAAGTGTCGCCCTGACGGTATAACTTACCTTCAATTATAACTATGGGGTTTTCGCTGTCATACATTATGCCCGAAATTTGAATAGTTGGAAGTCTGGACTCCGGCCTTACGGCAGCAGTAGTCTTAACCGCGGGAGCCGGAGCAATATATTCATAAAAAGGACTTCGCGGAACCAGTTTTATGTCTCTCGAAGAAGGCACATGCCCCAAAGTCTTTAAAGCCATGGAAGATTTTTCAAACAACTCTTTAAAATATCCGGAAGTCCTGAAATCGTCCATCCTCTCTTTTACTCCGCTGAAATAATTATCTACGGCCGACGAGTACAAAATCGGCGAGCTTACAACCGTAGCGTCGTTGTTCTCATCTATTAAAACGCTCTTCACAATTGAAAACATTTCAATAGCAAACAAAAATCTGAATGTATTTTCATATTTGGCGTTAAAGTTTATTTTTAAAGTTACCATTCCGGTTTTTTCGTCTTTTTCAATCGAATAGTTGGTTATGTTAATTTTGCTTTCGGTAGCCGCCTCAAAAACCCTGTCTTTGTAAGTCACTATTAGCACTTGATTCTGCTCAAATTTCACCGGAATGCCGTTTATTATATCTTCAATTTTCGCTCTTGTATCGTACATGTTTTCGTTCAGCTTTACAAAGTTAAGCAAGTCGGCGTAAATGACTTTATATTTTTCATTTAAAGAATTACGGTCTTTGATATCGCCTATAAATTTAGCATATCCAAAATTATAAACGAAATATATCGCCGCCAAAAACAAGACGTTTCTCAACAGTACGGAAATTATATCTTTATACCGATTATTAAACATTTATATATTCTCCGGAGTTTCCCCTTCTTTCTTATTTGCCGGCTTTTTTTCCGCGTCTTTCTTTATTATTTGCACGCCTTTCAAAGGAACAGTCACGTTTATAACGTCGACTGCGCGCCCTTTTACTTTCATAGAATCTTTCGGCACGGTAATTTCAACGGGCTCGCCTATTAAATCGCTACGGCTAAAAAAGTTTTTCAATTCTTCCTCGGTGGTATTTAATTGAAATCTATCGCGTTTTAATCCTTTTACCTGAACGGACATTTTTATTATCTTATCCGGCGTCAGTTCAAACCGCACTATTCTATAGCCCTCGGGAATATACAACCCTATGTCTCTCAAAAGCAATCCGGCTTGAGTCCTGTTTGTTATTATGTCCCGCACGGCAAGAAGTCTATAATAATTCGCTTCCCATTCGCTTTCAATGCTTTTAACTTTATTGAGCCTTCTCTCTTCGTCAATGTTCATTTTTAACTTTTCGATTTTTCCCGTCGCGTCGTCTTTTTTCAAAAAAGTCATTACCGACAAAGCAAACACTCCCAGCAAAACAAAAGTCAAAAGCAAAGAAAACAATTTAAAAACATTAACGATTCTAACGGTTTTCTTTAACCTTACAATATTTCTTCCGATAAGATTTATATTATACATTTTGACTTCCATCATTAATGGCAAGACCCAGCGCGACCGGAACAAAAAAACCTTTCTCGGCGTCAAACACGCCTCTTATCATTTCGGATTCAAACGGATTCCATTTTACCGTATTTACTCCGAGAGTCTCCCAAATAAAAGTATCCATGCTTTTAAGCATGGATCCGCCGCCCGTTATAAATATTTCGTCGATTCTGGAAACTTTTTGTTTTGAAATGCAATACTCCATAGACCTGAAAACGGCTTCCAAAAGATTATTAGCGCTTTTTTTGAGAGTGTTTTTAATATTTAAACCGATTTGATTCCAAACCGCAAACTGCCTTTTAATTTGCTCCGCCACATAATAACTTACTTCATAAGAAACTGCTATCTCGTCCGTAACATGTTTACCGCCAAAAGCCGCGTTTCTTATAAACACCAGCCTGCCGTGGTCTATAACCGCGATTTTTGAAACTTCATGCCCTATGTCCACTACCATAACCGACCCCGCCGCTTTACGGGGATTAAATGTATTAAAACAATTGGCCAAGGCTATATTATCTACACTGAGACCTTTGACTTCAATATCCGCAAGAGAAAGGCTTGAAAGCTTTTTATCTATTTTTTCTTTAGGCGAAGCTACGAATAAAATATCCGTGCTTTGTGTTGAAGAAAGGTCGGAAACTTCCTGAAAGTCCGAATACAAACCGTCCATGGCTTCAAATATGCTGTTTTCCGCCTCTATCATAACCGCGCCGCGAAGAGTCTCGCCGGTCAGTCCGTGCGGAAAAGAAAAATCCCTAAAAATCAAATCAACGTCGCTTGAGGACAAAACAACGTCGCTGTTTTTTGCTCTTAATTGATCTATAAGTCTTTTGACTTTGTCTTTTATTTCAGTCGCTTCTCCTCTGTTGTCATATCCCGTATCCGAGGAAAGCATCGCCGCGTAAACTAAATAAGTTCCGTCATTTTTGGGTATGACGGAACAGCCTTTCATAAACTTCGATCCTATGTCAAGACCTATCAAATTAGCCCCCAAAAATAAAGTGCAGTTTATTTGTCATTAATAATTACTGTTTTTAATACCAACCGTAATTCGTCTTAAAAAGCAACCGACAGTTATATTGTACTCAAAATATTTTTATAAATCAATAAAATTAACAATTTATTTAAATTTTCCTGATTTAAAAAAATAAACCTGAACGGAAACTTTAATAAGCCGTTCGTTATGAACTAAAATTTGTTTTTTACAAAACGCTATTATAAAGAAATTATAACTAAAATATTGTTATAAATCAATAATTTCTATTAATTGTCCGCTATTAGCTTATTAATATACTTTTGGTAAGAATAAATTTGTCCCCAAGATTTATCGGTGGCCGGTTTTAAAATACCAAGTTTTATAAGGTGTTCTATAGTCTTAGCTATTGTGGGTTTTGACAACTTTGTTAATTTTACAAGCTCTGCAATAGTTAATAACGGCTTTTGTTTAAAACATTCAAATACTACAACGGCAGAATCTTTTGCCCGCTTCAAAGTTAGTATATTTTCTAAATCTTTGTTAAATGTTTTCTGAATTGATTTTAATATATCTTTCGCATTATTGGCAGTCTCGAATATTCCTTCCAAAAAGAATTTAATCCATTGTTCCCAGTCGCCATTGAAACGCACGGCATTTAGGTACTCATAATATAAAGACCGATGTTTTTTGAAGAATAAGCTTATGTATAAGCACGGTGTTTTTAAGAATCCTTTATCATAAAGATATAAAGTAATAAGCAATCTTCCGATTCTTCCGTTACCGTCAAGAAACGGATGTATGGTCTCAAATTGATAGTGCAACAAAGCGGCTTTTATCAATACGGGAATATCATCTTCTCCGTTCATAAACTTTTCAAATGAGTTAAGAGTATCCTGTAATTTTTCAACGCCAACAGGCACAAATTTTGCGTTTCCGGGTCTTGTTCCGCCTATCCAGTTTTGCGATTTCCTGAATTCTCCCGGGCTTTTTGTTTTTCCTCTTGAATTTTTTAGAAGTAAAGCATGGACTTCTCTGATTAATCTCAATGATAAAGGCAATGTTTTTAATCTTTTCAGACCGTATTGCAAAGCGTTGACATACGAAGAAACTTCTTCGACATCATTGATCGGAAGTCCGGTTATTCTGTCGGACTCATACTTTAGTAAATCGTCAAGCGTCGACTGAGTGCCTTCTATTTGGGAAGACAACACCGCTTCTTTACGGACATACATATAGTTAATTACCGAAGGGTCCGGCGTAACATCTACAATTCCGTTCAATTCTCCAATCGCCTTATTTGCTTTTTCAAGCAAAGAGGCGACAGATTCATAAATTATTACAGGCGGCAAAGGATTTGGAAAGTATGTTGAATATTTTTCTTCCCCCGTCTTTATTGCGGTTAATGTTCCCTGAATTTTTATTTTCATTGTATTTATACTATAGCTTTTTATCATTTACAAGTCAATAACAAAAGTAAACTATAATGCATTAACCTTTACAAATATTAAAAACTTGTAAATATTATTCCGGTTGTTAAGCCGTATCTTTCCCTGCTTTAATATTGTCCGTATTGATTCGTCCGCGTATTAAAAGGTTAGGCCGCTCACATCTTGCGCCCCATGAGCTTCCTTCGACAGGCTCTTATCCGTCGCACAACGGCTGGGGCAGGCTATTATCGAATAACTAACCTTTATGCCCCATGACGGCAAAGGGTGGTTTTGGATACAACAAAAACCCCGTTTATGAAATTTCATAAACGGGGTTTAAATTTTTTGAAATTTTTAAGTAAAAGCGGCCGAGTAATCCGTCCCTTGACCGTTGAGCGCTTTTATCTCCTGCCGCGGAAAACATTTATATATCTGTTTACGTCCGGATGCTTATCCGCATAATCTATTATAGAATCAATAAGGGTAGCATCAAGGTTGAGTTTATGTAAGTCAAAATTCAATCTAATAAATTGTTGACCTCCTATTGTTGTGTTGCCTGACTGTCCAGATGAATAAGTATTACTGTTAAATACACTACCAAAAAGATCAAGTATGCCAACGTCAAATTGCACTTGACGTTCAACAAAATAATCAAAATACAAACTTGTTTCAGAAGTACTGCCTACAGGGCGCGCACGGGCATTTATACTGTAATATCTATCCTCAAGAGGGAAAAAAGCGCTGACACCAGCCAAATCCGATACTGCCGCCGTCAGCCATCCGCTTAACAGTCCGGGTCCTCCATGCTGATGTCCGTCAAATATACTACCGGAAGAATTATCAAAATCATTGAATGTAATTCCGGTAGGTGTGCCATCCGCATATTTTATCCCGCTAAGAGGTATATAAACATCCAGATACCTATTATTGGTAAGTGTCGTATTGCTAACAGTTAAAGTAATTGCTTGACCGGTAAGATCTACAGCAAAGAAAGATCTCGGTACCGTATAAGTTCCGTTAAGGCCGGTTAAAAAAACTCCGAGAGTTTTTTTCAAATTATCATCAATGTCAATTTGCCCCATTGTACCGCCACTCGCGTTTGTCGTTGACAGCAGCACGGCACTTACGCTTACTTCAATTGCAGGGTCCATAGAAGTATCATAGCTAAAAAAGTTGGAATTTCCAGAAAGAGGATACCATGTATTACCACCGGCATAAGAAACTTTAGCTGTAACGGCTGCTCCATTAGAAGAATTATAATACACATTGTGATCACCAGCAACGGCAGGCGCAAATATTCCATACTTAACAGAAGCGGGAGCGCCGGTGCCGGGGAGCGAAAACAAACCCATTTTAAACGCGGCTTCTTCAAGAGCGCTTTCCGCGGCATAGTATGTTCTTGCCGAGTGTAAATCCGTAAATACATCGGCATTACGGCTAACAGCCATACGCATTGAAATGAGCCCTAAAAGGGAAAATATAAACACAAAAATAATGACGAGAACTAAAACCGTCCCTTTATTATTCATTTTAAACTCCTTCATAATATTTTTATAATTTCGTTATCACATCGCTATCCCCGGGACCCGTCACACCGCCTGAAGGATTACCTTTCCAAATAAGAGTCCTTGACACGCTGTTATTTATATAATCTTCGGTAAAGCTATAACTTACATTTTTATACGTCGTTTTTGTGTTTAATTCAAGAAAAATCCTTAAATAATTGTTAACAGGTTGGCCGTCAATATTGTTAAATTCCCAATTAGCAATACCGTTAAACATATTCGTAGCCTGAAACCTTTTGACATCGCGAAGTATAATTTCTTTGTCTATTCTGGAAGTGGCGGACATACTAAAACTGCGCTCAACATCCTGACGAATACTCCACTCGCTATATACAATATTTTTACCATCGAAAACATATTGTCCTTTTATAATCTCTCCAGGGTTCTCAGGATTTACCGAAAAAAATGTAACTCCGTTTTGTACTCTATCTGACCAATTACTTGATCCGCCGGCGCCTGACCATTTATCAAATCCGACATCCGCCGCAGGACCGCCGGTTAATTCAAACCCGGGACTTACCATTCTCCTTAAATGACTGTCAAGCCTTTTTTTAAAAAATAAATAATCCTGCATACGGCTTCTATCCGAATACATTTCTTCAAAAGTTTTCTGCCCGTATAACATCATGCCTGCCATAACGGTAATAAGCATAGCCGACAAAACAATCGCAACAAGAACTTCAATTAAAGTAAATCCTTTTATTTTCATTGCATTTTACCTCTATATGTTCAATTCGCCTACGGTCTGTCTCTAAACATGCCATAAACATAGCGGGTCCTTAAATCCATACGAAACTTGGGCTTGTTTTCCGGTTCTATCGTAGCATCATATCGTACTTCAAGAAGAGTAGGCCTTATATTATAAGAATTACCGGTAATAGTGCTAGTTACCACATATCCAGAACTAGTTGCAACTCCATCTGCTATCCGCGGTATTGTAAAACTTGCTTCGCCGCCACCAGTACTACTGGGTTTGGAGGCGTCGGCGGAGGCAAGAGCATATTTATTTGACAGACCAACTTTTATATCACTTTGATAGAACCTATCCGCGCCGCCGGCAATAATGGCCATAGCATTGCGCTTTTGCTTTTCAAGAATATTAGTTCCGGTATCTAAATTAAATGAGACATCCGAGTACAAATAACTATATCTAAACGCTTTAACAAAAAAAGCAGTGCCTGCCACAAGCGTTAGCGCCACAAGCAAAAAACTTACCAGAATCTCTACAAGCGTTATTCCTTTATTATTTGTTTTCATTTTTTACCTCTCTTAAAACTATAATGATTAGGAAAAAGTATAAACTATATCCGTATCCCTTGTATATACGCCTTTAGCATTTCCGCCCGGACCTGTAACTTCAACGGTAATTTGAGGGTTTATATTATTAGGACCGCCTACACTAAGAGACGTAAACTTGTTAAAATAGCTGTTTCTTCTAAGATCAACGCCGAGACGTTTGTCATATTGCGGGTCTTCCAGGTCGGCCATCGTCTTTATATATCTGCCGGATTGGGCAAAATATATCCTTTGTTTATTTACAATGTCCTGAATGACCGCTCTGGCTTCATTTTTATACGCGTTTCTTAATTGCATTCTTTTGCTTCCGACGGCAAAAACGCCGACCATAATTATAACTATTACCAATCCCACGACAAGTTCTATCATGGATACGCCGAGGTTATTTTTTTTAATGTTCATTGTTTGCTCCTGCTCCTTTATTAACAATTACAAATTCAAAATTACGAATCAACAACAAAGACAAAACTACAATTTAGATTACTAATCAACGTCAAAGACTCATTACAAACTTAACGCCAACGACTCTGGATTGCTTCGGAAGCTTTGGTCTTTCAGACCCGGGGCGCTCGCATCTCACGCCCGCGGCAGACTTGTCCTCGTTATTCCTCGGACTGCCGTCCTCGCAATGACGCCTATCGCGCCTTTGATAAAAGGATAAGCTTAAAACTTTATTTTGTCAACCTTAATTTTCCGAAAATTGCGCTGCCGGCTATGCTCCCTGACCGGACATCATGGCACCAGCCAGGCTGAATATAGGCAGATACATGGCGACAACCGCTATACCGACCATAATACCCAAGCCTATAATGAGCACGGGTTCAACTATGGAACTGAGCGACGCCACGGTGCCGTCAACTTCATCATTATAATATTCCGTTATTTTGTCAAACATAGCGTCAAGCTGGCCGGATTTTTCGCCGACAGCCGTCATTCTTGTGACCATTTTTGGGAAAATTTCAAGCTTAGACATTTCATCGCCCAAGGGATTGCCTTCAAGAACTCTTTCTTTAACGGTGGCAAGAATTTTTTCAATGTAAACGTTATCAACGACATTTAACGATATTTCCAAAGACTTTATTATATCAACGCCGCTTTTTACAAGCGTGGATAAAGTCTGGAAAAATCGGGCAAGTATGATTTTTATATAAATTTTGCCGAAGATAGGAATTTTAAACAGCCATTGATCGTATATCATCCTGCCGCCGGGAGATCTTTTAAATACAATAAAACCGGCAGTAAAAGCTATTGTGCCCAGCGTAATCCAATGTAAGTTAGAAAGCGCAAATCTGCTTATGCCCATAACGACCTGCGTCGGCAACGGCAGATCCGCGCCGAAAGACGCAAACATTTCTTCGAATTTGGGAATAATGCCCAAAACAAGGACAAGCAAAACCACCACAAAAAAAGCGCCTACAACCATCGGATAAGTGCTCGCGGCTTTCACTTTTCTTATAAGTTTTAAATTATTTTCAAGATACAAAGCCAAATCGGCAAGAACGCTCGCGAGTTTTCCCGACGCTTCGCCTACAGAAACCATCGCTATTAACGTATTTGAAAACTCTTTTTTGTATTTTCTTAAGCTGCTTGAAAGAAATTCGCCGCCTCTTAAGTCGTCCCCGACCTTTTTTAAAACGTAGCTGAGCCTGACGCTGTTTGTCATTCCGGAAATATCTTCAATGGCTTCCAAAACGCTTACGCCGGCGTTTACCAAAGTCGCAAGCTGGCGGCAAAAAAGCGCCACATCCTGAAGCTTTACTTTGCCTTTTTGAGTCCTGTTCGCGGCAGATTTCTCGTTTGATTTGGAAAAAGCCTGCGATATAGCCGACTTTCCGCTTGTTTCTTCGATTTTTACCGGAAAAAGCCCTTCGGCCTTTAAAGCGGAAATGACTTCTTTTTGATTAGCCGCTTCTTTTACGCCCGATGAATTTTTTCCTTGCGAATCAATAGCCTGATACTTGAATTTAGGCATATATCCCCTCTATCATTTAATTTCGAATTCAAAATTATGAATACGAATCAACGGCAACTTCTAAACTACAATATTTTCTGTCTTTGGCTCGTAATTCGCCATTCGTAATTTGTAATTGTAGTTCTTGTTAGCCGGCAATAGTGACGCTCAAAACTTCTTCGATTGTAGTTACGCCTTCTTTCAATTTATTAATAGCGGCGCCTCTTAAAGTTACAAACCCCTGCTCTAACGCTTTATCTCTTATCTGTAAGTCAGTAGCGTCGGAAACAATCAGCTCTTTTATTTCTCTGGACATCCCTAAAATTTCAAATATTGCCGTTCTGCCCTTATAACCCGAACCGCCGCACTTTTCACATCCCGCGCCTTGATATATGGGAACGTCTTTTGTTAATCCCAGACTTTTATAGACATTGTCCGGAACGTCCGTTAACTCCTTTTTACAGTCCGGACATATTTTTCTTACAAGCCTTTGCGCCATAACCAAATTTACCGAGTCGGCGACTAAATACTTTTCTATTCCCATAAACGTCATTCTTGAAAGCGTGCTGACCGAATCATTGGTATGAAGCGTGGAAAACACCATGTGTCCCGTAAGCGCCGCCTGTATGGCGATGCCCGCGGTTTCCTGGTCTCTTATTTCTCCGACCAGAATAACATCGGGATCTTGACGCATAAAAGTACGCAAAACATTCGCGAAAGTCAAACCTATATCCGCGCGTATCTGAACCTGATTTATGTTTTTAAGTTCGTATTCGACAGGATCTTCCGCGGTCAAAATATTTAAGTCGGGAGTATTTAAATACTGCAAAGCCGCGTAAAGGGTAGTGGTTTTACCGGAACTTGTAGGTCCTGTCACAAGTATCATTCCGTAAGGCATACTGATTGCTTCTTTAAACATTTTCAGCTCGGATTCGCTCATGCCGATTTTTTCCACGTCAAGCGAAACCGCGCCCTTGTTTAACATACGCAAAACGGCTTTTTCGCCGTATATGGTAGGCACAAGCGAAACACGGACGTCTATTTTATTTCCGTTTACTTTGATTTTACATTTTCCGTCCTGAGGCAGCCTTCTTTCGGCTATGTCCAGATCCGACATAATTTTTATTCTCGAAATTATGGCGTTATAATATTTTTTCTGCGGGGCCGGAAATTCTTTGAGAGCTCCGTCTATTCTCATTCTTAACGCGACGTCTTTTTCAAAAGCTTCCAAATGAATATCCGAAGCTTTTTTAACCGCGGCGTCAAAAAATATGGAATTAACGTATCTTATTACGGGAGCGGCTTCCGCGTCGCCCAGATCGTCGTTGAGGCCCTCGTCTTTCACGGACACGTCGGGCGTGGTGCCGATATCGTCGTCACCGAGGCTCGTTCTTACATAGTATCTCTCTATGGCTTCTTTTATTTCGGTTTCATCCATAAGGCTGACCGAAATTTTCATATTAAGGATTTTTTCGATTTCGTCTTTTACGATAACATTGGAAGGATCCGCCATCGCGACGTTTAAAACGCCGTCCATTACCGAAAGGGGCAATATCATAAACCTTCTGGCGGTTTTTTCGGACATTAAGGCAAGTATGTTTCTTTCAACTTTAACGTCATTGCCTCTTAAAAAAGGAACTCCCAGGCAATAAGACATCGCGCTCAAAAGGTTTTCTTTGCTGACGTAATTGTTTTTAAGTAAAATATTTCCGAGACTGTCTTTTGTTTCCTGTTGTTTTAAAACGCACGCGTCAAGCTGTTCTCCGGTAATCAAGCCCCGCGCAATTAATGTCTCTCCCAAATCTTTTCTTTTCAAAACGGAAATAGCCATTAATATTCTCCTGTATCTTATATACAATTATACAATATAAATGATATTTTAATTCGATTAAAATGTCAATGATAAAACTCTCTTTTTCGTTTGAGAGGAAGTATAACGTAAATATTTTGATTTTTCAATAATAATTTTCGAAATTATCCCATAACACGCAAGTAATGTCATCCCGCGAGTTTATCCTGCGCGAAGCCGCAGGAAAGCAATAGCAGATGCTATGAATTAATAGCCCATGCGGCACTGCAACTTCGCTTAGTACAGGCCTAGCGCAGAATGACAACTGATTAGAGTGTATACAAAGTCATTGCGGGCGCGCACCCGCAATTTATAATTTTCGACGAGATTGCGGCTCAGGGGCCGCAATGACGGCAAAGACGGGTTTTTGCGCATAAAAAACGCCCTCCGAAGAATTTTCGGAGAGCGTTTTGGATATCCCGTAAAAATTAACGTTTTGAAAACTGGAAGCGCTTTCTCGCTTTCGGTCTGCCGGGTTTCTTTCTTTCTACCATTCTTGAATCTCTGGTTAAAAGACCTTCTTTTCTCAAAGAGGCTTTGGCAGTTTCGTCAATGCTTAAAATGGTTCTGGATAAAGCATGGCTTACGGCGCCGGCCTGCCCGCTTATTCCTCCGCCGGAAACGTTTACAAAGAAATCGTAACCTTTCGCGCCTTTCCAGACCTCGAAAGGCTTCATAACTACGCGTTTATTTCTTTCAAGTCCGCCAAAATATTCATTGACGGTTTTGTCGTTGATTATTAATTTCCCGCTGCCTTTTTCAATTGTAACGCGCGCTATCGCGTTTTTTCTGCGTCCCGTGCTTAAATAAGAAACTTTGCTCATTTATTTTACCTCTTTACTATTTGCCGGCGACAGTTGAGCGCCGTGTTCATGATTTTCATCCCTGTAAACTTTAAGCCTTTTAAGCTGTTTCGCCGCAAGTTTGTTTTTGGGAAGCATACCTTTAACCGCGACGGTCAAAGCTTTCTCCGGATTTTCTTTCATCAAAACGGAATAAGGGGTAAGTCTTGCTCCGCCCGGGTATCCCGAAAACGAAAAATGAGTTTTCTGGTCAAGCTTTTTTCCCGTAAGCGTTATTTTGCCGGCGTTTGTAACAACGACAAAATCTCCGCAATCTATATGGTTAGTATAGATAACTTTTTTCTTGCCTCTTAAGATGTCGGCTATTTCAACGGCCAACCTTCCCAACACTTTTCCGTCGGCATTTATCAAATGCCATTTTCTGTCAATCGCGTCAACTTTTGGTAAATACGTTTTTTTGTTCATCTTTAAAAACCTGTCCTGTTAATTCTTTAATATTACTTGATAAAGACAAAAAAACTCCTGCGGGGCAGCAGGATTTTCAAACGTCTTTATGCCAAGAGCGTTTATTATACATATTTTTAAACAAAAAAATCAAGTTTTTTTGTTTAGGCGCATGGATGCAAGGATGCGGAGATGCATAGCAACGACTTTTGTTTTTACTATACCTCTATGCATCTATGCGTCTAATCTTCAGCCGTTACTCTTCTTCTGTTAAAATCTGCCCTAAAGTCGGTTTATCTTCGCTGTTAGCGTATTTTTTTACCAGTTCTTTTTCTCTGTCAAATTCAAGTTTTTTTATCGAAGCTTCTATTTTTCTCTCTCTTGCGTCGTTCTTTATTATTTTAGCTTCGACTTCATCGCCTTCTTTGAGAATTTGCTGAGGCTGGTTTTTATCCGCCGGTTTAACGGACGAAGCTTCATTATTTTTAATCAACGCTTCAATTCCCGGCTCAAGTTCCATAAAAGCGCCGAATTCGGCGACCCTTACGATTTTACCTTTTACGGCCGTTCCAGCTTTGTATTTTTTATAAGGATCGGCTTGCGTATGTTTTATCGAAAGGGAAATCTTTTCGTTTTGCGGATTTACTTCCAAAACCATTACGTCTATTTCCTGTCCTTTTTTGACAAAATCTTCAGGACGCTTAACTCTGCCCGTCCACGAAAAATCGCTTATATGGACAAGCCCTTCAATGCCTTCCGGAAGTTTTACAAAAGCGCCGAACGGCATAATATTTTGAACGGTGCCTTTAACCAGCGTTCCGGGAGCATAATGTCTGAACGCTTCGTCCCATGGATTCGTATGCATTTTTTTAACGGATAAAGATATTTTCTTTCCGTCTTTATCTACTTCAGCAATCTTTACTTCTATTTCCTGCCCTTTCTTTACGCTGCGTTTAAATTCGCCTTCGCTGTCGTTCCATGCGTATTCCGAAGCGTGCAAAAGGCCTTCCACGCCCGGTTCAAGTTCCACAAAAGCGCCGTAATCCATAACGGAAGTCACAATGCCTTTCATTATAAGCCCGACGGGAAATCTTTCAACCGCCGAATCCCAAGGGTTTGGCGCGAGGTTTTTCATGCTCAGAGAAATTTTGCCGTTATTTCTGTCAACCCTGACAACCTGCACGCGGACTGTCTGCCCTTTATGAAGTATCTCGTCAACCTTTTTGACTTTATGCCACGCGAGTTCGCCTATATGAAGCAACCCGTCGGCGCCGCCCAAATCTATAAAAGCGCCGAAATCGGTAATTTTTGAAACCGTGCCGTCGAGAATCTGCCCTTCGGCTATTGAATTTAAAACCGAAGCTCTTTTCGACGATTTTTCGTCTTCCAAAATCTTTTTACGCGACACTACGGCTTTTTTAGCTCTTCTGTCAAATTCGGTTATCGCAAACTCATAAGATTTGCCGACGTATTTTTCGGGATCGCTGACAAAATGCGTGTCAATCTGGGAAATATGTAAAAACGCGCTGACGCCTATATCCACCATCAACCCGCCCTTAACGGCTTTTTCTATTGTTCCGTGAATATGCTTGCCTTCATTAAAAGTTTTTTCGACATTGTCCCATTTTGTTTTTTCAACAACTTCCCTGTAAGAAAGAACAGGCTGGCCGTGAAGATTTACGACTTTCACTTTCACTTTATTTCCGACTTTCAATTCCGCGGGGATTTTTCCTTCCTCATATTCTTTTTTAGGGATTAAACCTTCGGATTTTATTCCCAAATCAACCATAAACCCGTCCGCGTTTTCTTCTATAATCGTCACTTCAAGTTCTTTGCCTAACGACAAATTGCCGGCGCCGTCATATTCTTTCATCAGGTCTGCCATGCTGAGCTCTTCATTTTCTTCAAAATTGGTTACAGTTTTATTTAAAGACATTATTTTCTCCATTGATATTTTAAGGCTTTAATTTTTTTTGTCGTTAACTACTCATTCCTCATTACTAACTCCTAATTGTCGTTTAACCTCCTCCTTAACCTTATCTATAATCCAATCCGGCGTCGACGCGCCCGCCGTCAAACCTATTTTCTTTTTATTTTTAAACCATCCGGCTTTTATGTCTTTAACCGTTTCTATATGATAGGTCTCTGTTTTCGCGGAACAAATTTGGGCAAGCCTTGTGGTATTGCCGGAATTTTTGCCGCCGATAACTATCATCAAATCCGCGGTTTTTGCAAGTTTTTCCGCGGACTTCTGCCTGTCAAAAGTAGCCTTGCATATAGTGTTATAAACTTTTATTTTATAGCGTTTTTTTAAACATTTTACAATAGCGTTAAAATTTTCCGGCGTCTGGGTTGTCTGGCTTACGATGTTTAAATTTCCTTTCCCTTTAAGTTTTTGCGCTTCTTTGACGTTTTCAACCACAACGCATTTGCCTTTGCCGTAAGACACAAGAGCCACGACTTCAGGGTGGATTTTTTCTCCCACAATAACTATGGTTTCGTCTTTATCTCCGAGTTCTCTTACTATATCCTGCGCTCTTTTCACGAAAGGGCAGGTAGCGTCTATAATTTCTATCGATTTCCTTTTTTCCAGTTTGCCGTGAAGTTCTAACGGTATTCCGTGAGTGCGCAAAATTATTGTCCCGCTTTCCACGCTTTTAATGTTTTTTAAAGTTTTGATTCCCTTTTTTTCAAGGCGTTTTACTTCCTGGGGATTATGAATAATAGGACCCAAAGTATAAACTTGCCGGGTTAAACCTGCGGTTTCCTCGGCTAAATTAATAGCCCGTTTGACTCCGAAACAAAATCCTGATCTTTCCGCAACCCAGATGCGTGTATGCTTTTTGGAAGATTGGACGCATGGATGTATAGATGCATGGCAAAGACTTTGTCCTTTGTTTTTATGCCTCCATGCCTCCATGCCTCTATGCTTCCGCTGTTTTGCCATGCGCCTATGCCTCCATACCTCTATGCATCTACATCGCCGCTATCGCGTCCAGCGCTTTTTGCGAAAGTTCGGTATAATCGTTTTTCGTAAAATTTTCCGGCGGATATATTGGTTTTCCGAATTTTATTTTTATTTTTTTGAATTTAAGCATCTTGTCCGTGTTCTCTATTTTTACGGGTACCAAAGGAACGCGGGCATTACACGCGACCATTCCGGCGCCGGCTCTTGCTTTGCCTATATGTCCGTCTTTGGAACGAGTTCCTTCCGGAAACATCAAAAGTAATTTTCCGCTTTCCAGAAGAGAAAACGCGTTTCTCATCGCAGCCATATCCTGCACGCCGCGTTTAACGGGAAAAGCGTTTGTCTGACTTATGGCCCATCCGAAAACGGGAATATCAAAAAGCTCCTTTTTCGCCATAAAATATAACGGACGTTTCATTGCCGCTCCCGTTAACGGAGGATCAAGCCAGCTTATATGGTTAGGAGCGATTATAGCTCCCGAATTTTGCGGAATATTTTCTGCGCCCGAAATTTCACGGCGGTAAAATAACGCAAACATTATTCTGAAAAATTGCCTGCCCAAAAGAAATAAAAAAGTCGATTTTTCTTTTTGCATGTTAAAGTTCCACATTCTTGTCATTCCCATGATACTGCGACTTCGCGCAGCACGGGAATCCATTTTTACTAAAAACAATACTTATTCCTTATGTCTTTTAATAATAACGTGGATCCCCGATTACGAACTTCGGGGATGACAAAAGAGAAGATTTAAAACCTGCTTTTGTCATTTGCTTACCTTTTTCAAAAGTTCGTAAAAGTTAGGAAACGAAATATTCACGCAGTCCGCGTCTTTTATCGTCATATCTCCTGCCGCGGCTAAAGACGCGACGGCCAAAGTCATAGCTATTCTGTGATCTTGGAAACTTTCGACCGTTGTCCCTACGGGTTTAAAATCCGGGCTGCCGTTTATAATCATTCCGTCTTCAAGTTCTTCAATTTGCGCGCCTGTTTTTTTAAGCTGCGAAACAACAGCCGTTATTCTGTCGCTTTCTTTAACCCTCAATTCTTTCGCGCCCGTAATTTTTGTCACGCCGACCGCCATAGCGGCAATCAGCGCAAATACAGGAACTTCGTCAATCATTCTCGGTATTATGGAAGCGTCTATATTTACGGCTTTAAGTTTTGAATATTTTACGTTTATGTCCGCTGCGGGTTCGTCTGAAACATTCTTAACGTTTTGCAAAGTTATTTGAGCGCCCATTTTTTTGAGAACTTCTATAATTCCGTCTCTTGTCGGGTTTATTCCCACGTTTTTTACCGTTAAATCCGAGCTGGGCGCAATTAACGCCGCTGCTATAAAAAATGCGGCTGAAGATATGTCTCCCGGAACGCAAATTTCATTAGCGGCCAGTTTTTCCGCGGGATAAACGGTAACGGCATTACCGTCAACTTTAATTTCCGCGCCGTAAGCCGCAAGCATTCTTTCGGTATGGTCGCGGGATTTAACAGGCTCAATATATGTAGTCGCGCCGTCCGCGTATAATCCCGCAAGAATAACCGCGGATTTTACCTGCGCGCTGGACTTGCCGCTTTCATAACGTATTCCTTTGGGCGTTCCGCCCTTGATAATTAAAGGAAGTAATCCGTTGTTTGATTTTATATCCGCGCCCATTTGAGAAAGAGGCTCAATGACTCTTTGCATGGGTCTTTTAGAAAGGCTCGGGTCGCCGGTAAGCTTTGTTTCAAAATCCTGCCCGCAAAGTATTCCCGTTAACAATCTCGCGGTTGTACCGGAATTTCCGCAGTAAACCTCATTTTGAGGTTTAACAAGTTTTAAGCCTTTGCCCTTTATATATAAGGTGTCTTTGATACTTTTTATTTCCGCGCCCATTTGCCTGAAAGCGTCTATAGTCCTTAAACAATCATCCGACGGAAGATAATTTTTTATTACCGAATCCCCTTGCGCGATAGACGAAAACATAACCGCTCTGTGCGTTATGGATTTATCGGCCGGAACTTCTATTATACCTTCTATTTTGTTGACTTTTTTTAATGTTATGTCCATTTTCTTATCTGTCATTCCGGACTTGATCCGGAATCCATTTTTACTATTATCGTCATTGCGGGCTTAACCCGCAATCGCTTCCTTATGTATTTTAACAATTAACATGGATCCCCGACTAAAGTACTCGGGGATGACAAAAGAGAGGATTTGAAACCTGCTTTTGTCATTTTTGCGTGTTCAAAATTTCTCTTTTTACTTTGCCTTTGCTTTTTAAAATTTTCTTAAAAACGTTGAGCTCTTTTATAAAAGCGTCCAGATGTTTAATTATATTTTTGTTATTCGCGGCAAATATCGGCGCCCACATATCCGCGCTTGACGCCGCCACGCGCACCATGCTTTTAAACGATCCCGCCGTAATTTTGTCGACTTCGGGGTTTTTCTTCTTGACGTCTTTATATATCTTGTTAAACGAAAAAGCTACGCAATGCGTCAAATGGCTTGTCAAAGCGACAAGCTCGTCGTGTTTTTTTGCCGGCATATTGATTATATTCGCGCCGGCGTCTTTCCACATTTTAGCGACAAGTTTTTCGTTCTTTTCGGATTTCTTAAACGAGCCTGTTATTATGACATTCGCGTTTTTAAACATTTCAGCGTCGGCAGAAAGGATTCCGCTTTTTTCTTTGCCTGCCATGGGGTGAACTGCTACAAAAGGCAGTGAGCAGTGAGTAGTGAGTAGTGAGTATTTAATTTGTTTTTCTATTTCTTCTTTTACGCTGCCCGTGTCTGTAATAATTGTGTCTTTTTCAACGATTTTTGACAATTGTTTATAAATCGGAACAATAGTATCGACAGGCGTACATATAACAACGATATCGCAATCTTTAGCGTCTTGCAAAGACAAAGAAACTTTGTCAACCGCGCCGATTTTAAGCGCGGTTTTCAAAGTTTCCTGTTTTCTTGCTATACCTATTATATAGTATTTATTTCCGGCTGATTTGCTTTTTAAAGCAAGCCCCAAAGAACCGCCCATCTGTCCCAAACCGATTATTGCAACATTTATCATTAAAACCTCGAATCAAACAATAATTACGAATCAACTACAACTACTCCCTTGTCGTTTACTTTTGATTCGTCATTCGTAATTGCCGTTATAGCAGCTCTCTGCCTACGGCTTTTGCTACCAAATCCAATTCTTTCATAAGAGCAGCAAATTGCCCTGGAAACAGACTTTGCGGCCCGTCGGAAAGAGCTTCTTCGGGATTCGGATGAACTTCTATAATAAGACCGTCAGCGCCGGCCGCTATACAGGCTTTTGCCATAGTGCCTACGTGCTCTCTTATGCCAATACCGTGCGACGGATCTAAAATCACCGGCAAATGGGTAAGTTTTTTAAGAACCGGAACAGCGTTTAAATCCATAGTGAATCTCGTTGAATCTTCAAACGTTCTTATTCCTCTTTCGCATAGCATAACGTTATAGTTGCCCTGCGAAAGAACATATTCCGCGGAAAGCAAAAGCTCTTTTACCGTAGTAGCCATGCCTCTTTTTAAAAGCACGGGCTTTTTTTGTTTTCCCGACGCTTTAAGCAAATCATAATTTTGTATATTTCTCGCGCCTATCTGGATAATATCGCAATATCTTGACAAAAGGCCAACCTGCTCAACGGTCATAGCTTCGCTTATGGTCGGCATATGGTATTTTTCGCCCGCGGCTTCAATATATTTTAAGCCTTTTTCGCCAAGCCCCTGAAAAGCGTAAGGCGAACTTCTCGGTTTAAACGCGCCTCCTCGAAGTATCGCCGCTCCCGCGTCTTTAACCGCTTTCGCGGTGCTAAACATTAAATCTTTGCTTTCTATGGCGCACGGACCTGCCATAACATGTATTGTTTTGCCGCCTATTTCAACGTTTCTGTTTATTTTAATTACGGTATTTTCTTTTTTGAACTCTCTTGAAGCAAGCTTATAAGGCTTTTGAATCTCGCTTATATGCTCAACCGCGTCCATGGATTCAAAAGAATCTTTATATTTTTCGGCATACTCGCCTATCATACCTACGATAGTTACGTCTTTGCCTCTGGATACGTGAGGCTTATACCCGAGCTTTTTTATTTTATCTAAAACTACTTCAACTTCTTTTTTCTTTGCGCCTTTTTTTAGCGTTATTATCATAAAAATTTACCCCATTTATCTTATTGTTTTTTTCAACTTTTCAACAAACAAAACATTCTCTTTATGCAGTCCCACTGTCACTCTTACCCAGTCCGGCAAATCGTATTCGTCCATAGGTCTTGTTATTATTCCTTCTTTTAACATCCGCGTAAAAAATTCTTTGCCTTTAAGCGGCGCGCAGTTAAACAGAATAAAATTTGCCGCGGACTTCAAAAACGGAACTTTAAGTTTTGCGAACTCTTTATACAAAAACGCTTTTTCCGCTTTAACGAGTTTTTGGCTTTTTTTGACCTGCTCTAAGTCGTCAATCGCAGCGGCAGCCGCGACCTGCGCCAAAAGGTTTACGTTAAACGGAGGTCTTGTCCTTTCTATAAAATCCGCTATGGCCGCGTTTGCAAAACCGTAGCCTACTCTTAAACCCGCAAGACCGTAAATTTTCGAAAAAGTCCTGAACACTATTAAGTTCTGATTGTCTTTTAAAAAAGTCAGACCGTCGGGATAATCTTTTTCAATCTTGGCGTATTCGTAATACGCTTCGTCCAAAATCACTATCGGTTTTACTTCGAAATTATTTTCAGGCAGGTCTTTTAAGAATTTCGACAGCTCCGATTTCGTGTTATATGTTCCCGTAGGGTTATTGGGATTTGTTATAAAGACCGCTTTTGTTTTTGGCCCGCACGCTTTTGCCATCGCTTTCAAATCGTGCGTGAACCCTTCTTTCATCGGCACAACCACGGCTTTAGAACCCATAAGTTTTGCCGCCATACCGTATCTTATAAACGAGTGTTTCGAATACACAATTTCATCTTCGGGATTAAAGAACACTTTGGCGATAAGTTCTATAATCTCGTCTCCGCCGGCTGCGGTAAAAATATTACCTGCCGGCAATCTATATCGTTTTGACAAAGCCTGCTTCAGCAGATAAGAGTTTGAGTCCGGATAGAAAAATATTTTTTCGATATTTTCTTTTATCGCTTTTATTGCTTTAGACGAAGCGCCCAAAGGATTTTCGTTTGAAGCCATTTTTATGACGGACTTCAATCCCAGTTCTCTTTTTATAGTCTCAACGGGCTTTCCCGCCACATAAGGCTCAAAACCCAGACATGTTTTTCTGACAAGCTTTTTTATCATATTTTCCCCAAATTAACGACAAAGTTAAAAGTTGAAAGTGAAGAGTGAAAATGTCGTGTTTCGGCAAAGCCGAAACTAATTTTAGGTTTTCGCTTTGCGAAAACACAGTAATTTCACTTCTAACTTTACACTTTTCACTTTATACTTTCAGTTCAGTTTCTAGGATAAGACCCCAAAACTTTTACAAATACGCATTCTTGTTTAAGTTCTTTCAACGCTTTCGCTACGTTTTTATCTTCTGTATGTCCTTCCAAATCCGTGAAAAACACGTATTCCCAAGCCTTTTTCTTAGTAGGACGCGATTCGATTTTCGTAAGGTTTATCTTATTTTTATCAAAAATCCCCAGAATATTATAAAGTATTCCGACTTTGTCTTTTACCATAAAAACCAAAGCGGTTTTATCTTTTCCCGTAGGCTGCGTTTGAATTTTTCCTATTACGAAGAATCTCGTAAAATTCTGTTTGCTGTCCTGTATGCCTTTATTTAAAACTCTCAAGTCGTATATTTTCGACGCGGCTTCCGAAGCTATTGCCGCGGCATGGCTTTCTTTTGACGCGTTTTTAGCGGCTTCCGCGGTGGAAGAAACCGAAATAAGTTCAGCGTCCGGATAATTTTTGTTAAGCCAGCTTCTGCACTGGGCTAATGCGTGAGTATGAGAATAAACTCTCATAATTTTCGCTTTCGGATCTTTTGCTAAAAAACACTGTTCTATTTTTAAACTTATTTCGCCGCAAACAGAAAGTTCGGTATCAATAAGCAAGTCCAGAGTAACGTTTACCGAGCCTTCGTTAGAATTTTCAACGGGAATAACGCCGAAATTCGCGCGCCCGCTTTCGACTTCGGCAAGCGTTTCCTGAGGCAAAGCGCACGGGACAAAACACGCGGTTGAACCAAACTTTTTTATCGCCGCCTGATGAGTAAACGTAGCCCATGGCCCCAAAAAGGCCACTTTAACCGGAGATTCCAAATCCCTGCACGCTCCGATAATTTCCATATAAATTGATTCAACGGCTTCATGGCTTAACGCGCTTTTTACGGAAACGACATTTTTCAACACTTCTTTTTCGCGGGACGGCACATAAACGGCATTGCCCGAAGTCCCTTTTATTTTTCCGACTTCAATGGCAAGCCTGGCGCGCTTATTTATAAGCTCCGCTATTTCTCTGTCGACTTTGTCTATCTGTTTTCTTGTCTGCTGTAATTTTGATTTCATTGTTATATCCAAATAAAAAAATAACCCCTCTGAAAGAGGCGTTTTTATTATACAAAAGTAAAAAACAATTTAAAACAGCAATTACTCACTTCCGACTATTCATTGCCTTTTTATAGGCTTTCAGAGCTTCCGGAAAAATTTCCAAAACTTTTTCTATGACGCCTTGCATTACCGATATTGCTATGCCGTAATTTGTTACCGGAACTCGCGCTTCGACGGCTTTATTAAGCCTTGCCAGCATGCCTTTTCTGTTTAAAGTACACGCCCCGCAATGAATTATGATTTTATATTTTTTTAATTCCAATTTGTCCGGAAAATCCTGACCGCAAACACGGACGATTTCAACGTTTTGACCGGCATATTCTTTTATCCATTTCGGAAGTTTTATTTTGCTTATGTCGTCAGCCGAAGCGTGATGAGTGCAGGCTTCGGAAATTAAAACTTTGTCGCCGTCTTTAAGAGCGTTTAAAGCCGCCGCGCCTTTAGCCATCTCTATAATATCGGATTTATCCGCGGCATAAACAGTCGAAAAAGTCGTAAGTTTTATATCGGGCGGCGTAATTGCCGCAATTCTTTTAACAGCCTGAGAATCCGTTATCGCAAGAACCGGCTTTACTTTCATATTGTTTAACGCCGCATGATATTGCCCGTCCTGAAGAATATAGGCGCAGGCGTTCAAATCCAAAATATGCCTTATAGTCTGTATTTGCGGCATTATGATTTTACCCCGCGGAGCGCCCGCGTCTATAGGCGCGATCAAAACAACCGTATCGTCTTTTTTAACGATATTTCTAAGCGACAAATAATTTTCCGTGTAATTATCAGGCAAAACTTCGGCAAGTATTTTTTTTAACCCGTTAAGGAAATCATCTCTGTTTCCGGTTACCGAGGAAAACTGCAAAACATTTTTTGAATAGGAGTTTAGATCCTTAACAAAAGCGGCGTCCGGCGGGTTTAAATCGATTTTAGATACAACTATCACTACGGGTGTTTTTCTTTTATCAGCCTCTTTTATTATTTCTTTTTCAAAAGTTCCGAACTTATCCGTTTCGGCAAGCAAAATGATAATGTCGGAAGAATCAAAGATTCTTTTTGTTTTTTCTATTCTGGCAGAACCTAAAACGGACGCATCGTCCATGCCCGCGGTATCGAACAGCGTTATTTGTCCCAAAGGATTCAGTTCCATCTGCTTTTGGACGACGTCCGTGGTAGTCCCGGGAATTTTCGAAACTATAGATGTGTTTTGATTGGTTATAAAATTTATTAGAGAGGACTTTCCGGAGTTTGTCCTGCCGAAAATGCCTATCTGGGCGGTAAGCGCTTTCATAATGTTGTTTTTAGGAAATCGCAAATCATATTGTTCAGTTCGCTTTCAGCCGAAAGCCCGGCTTTTTCTTTCGCGTCATTTTCTACGGCGCAATACTCTTCGCCGGCAGACGTGTCGGAATTTATAACTATATCGGAATTATAGGCGTCCGCGAAAACAACGTCGGCAACCCAGTCGTACGCGAAGCCTTCCCTCGAGACTCTTTTTAAGACGCTTTTGGAACAATTTATAGTTATTACGTCTTTTTCCGAATTCTCGTCCGGAACGGCGTTAAGTAAAACCAACCCGTTCTCGGAAAAAAACTTTTTCACTTTAGCATTGTCAAAACCTGAACCTTTAAGGAAATACGAAACTTTTTTAAATAAATCTTTTCTCTGCCGCGCAAGTCTCTCTCTCTCAAAAGACAGCGGTTCAAGAACAAGCGGTTCGCCTTTTAAATACTGCTTTAACAAAATCATAATATCATAATGTCTGTACCGCTCTAAAATGCCGTCAATCTCTTTAATCTTTTGAACGGTCTTGGAAACCGATTCATCAAGAGCCATTAAATTATAAATCGTGTCTCTTTCGACAAGCAGTATTTCGTTTTCAATATCCATTCTTATAAGGTTTTTATTGACTGTTCCCAAAACATAAAATTCACCGGTCGATCTGTCGTTATAAGACAGAGACGAGGAATACGATTTGAGAATAAAAAAGTCGAGATTATCCGTTTTATATATTTTGCCGCCGCTTTTTTTTATCGAATTAAAAATTTCGTTTACTATAGCGTTCCTTGCCGAAATTTCGGCTTCTTTTAAATCCGCGCCTTTTCCCACTGCCGTAATAAAAGTATGTTTCGGATAATTGACGTTATTTCCCGTTTTAACCCATTCCGGAATCGCGGCAAAAGCCGGTATAAAAGCAAATAAAAATAATAAAGACAACATTGTCGTTTTCACGACCTTACCCTCACAAACATAAAATTTTTCTTTCCTCTTTTTATATCAACAATTGCATTTTCGAATCTTATTCTGTTTCCGTTTCCGTCTAAAAAATTTAAGGTGATTTCGTTTTTACCTTCTGGCAGAAAAAGTCTTGCCATTAGTATATTTTCGGGAATGATATTCCACGCTCTTGTATCCGCGGTTTCGGTAAGAGCCGTAAAAACGTTAAACGCAGTCCGCGTAACAGCTCCCCAAGTGGCATTTCCGGTTTGGTCGGCAACGGCTTTTGAAGTAGTTCTGCCCAGAACATATCTGACCGCGGCTCTAGCGAGAGCTTTAGCGCGGATTTTAGTTATCTGGTCGTCAAGATATCTCTCGGCAAGCTGCGCCAAGTCCTGCGCCATATAAGAAGTTTCCGTTTTCGCGCCGGCTTCTACCGAAAAAGAAACTATATTGTTGGGTATTCTTTGGTATTGCGGAAAAGCGACTCTGACATAATCGTTTGCTAAAGCCGCGACCGTGACGGACCTTGCCCTGTTAAATTCCGCGGCCTCACTTTCACTGTCAACTTCAACCTGATTTATGTACGGCCATATGTCAAAAAGCGCGAACTCAAAAACCCTGCTGATTTTTCTGGGTATAAAACCGTTGTAGCACAATATTACAAGTTCGCCTTGCGAAGCGGGAATTCTGTTGTCGCGTGCCGAAGGGAAATCGGCTTTTATCTGGGCGGCCCTTGCTGACATTCTCAAACGCAAAGCCGTGGTATAAGCGTCGTTAATTAAATCCTGGGGGGGCGCGATACTTACGATTCCGTCGCGATACGCCCTAAGCGCCACAAAATAAGAAACATGCGCGTCGTTTAATTGACCTGCGTTTTCATAAACAAGTCCCATAAAATATCTTATAAAACCGTCGTCTTTATAAAAATTCCTGTTATTGCTTTCAACGGCAAATCTTATAAACAGCCTGTTTGCCTGTCTTGCTTCTACGGCGGCAGCCATATTGTCGCCCGATAAAATATGGTTCATAGCCGCAAAAACAAGCATATGGGTGTTTTCAAAATCTTTCCCGGAATAAGGCAAGGTCGAATCGTTGAAAAACATAGACGCGGCCCCCGCGCTTATGCTTCTTTGCCAAAATTCGTCAAACGCCGATTTCGCATTTTCAAAACTTCTGAAAGATATTTGGAAATTTTCGGCAAGATGATTTGTAAATCCGCTGTCAAGATAAAATAAAAGAATATTTCTTTGTCCGTATTTTTTTTTGGAACTATCGACAAAATCCGCGGCAGCCTGAAAATTTCCCGAGTCGATTTTATCTCTTAACTTGGAATAATATCTGCCGTTTAAACCTGAAGCGCATCCCCCGAGCGACGCCGCCATAAAAAATAAAACAGCGACGCGCAAGGAATGCGCTTTTATAGTTGTAAAACCTATACCGGTCATTTTTACGCTCTAAAACGCCTTCTTGAAACTACTTTTCTTATTTGTTTCTGTCCTATCCAGACCTTTTCGTTAGTTTCAATGTTAATCATTTCAAGCTCTACCTGATAAACTAATAACTGCGTTCCGCTTCCCGAGTCAAACATCGAGTTAATCTGCCCTTTAAGCATAAAATCCGCTCCGGTTTCATTTCTCTGCTGGCTTACGGTGGAAGCCCTCGCGTTTTCCGCCTGATCAGCTCTTTCTTCCCTTATCGCTTCGCGCTGGTCTCTTGAAGCGACAAAAGTAACGTTGCCCGAATTTAAGAGATTTCTTTCAAGATCTCTTATGAATGTTTCCGTGCTTATATGCTCTTCGGTCTTGTTTAAAACGTCCCCCACTATGACAACCGGCCTTCTTCCGTATTTCTCCGTAAAAATTCTCCACCAAGGAAAAGACATAGTTTCTTCTATCATTTGCTGCGACACAAGCCTGGAATCCGTATCGTTCCAGTTTCCGCTTAAATCAATCGCCTGATCAGTGTTAACTCTTGTGACTTTCTTACCGGAACATGCCGACATGCTTACCGCAAAAATTACCGCTAAAAGACATAACGACAAAACTTTCAATTTCATTTTTCCTCTCCTATTTTTACGACGATTTTCTTAAACTTCCTTTTTCCCGCCTGTAAAATAAAATCTTTTCCGGTTTTTATTTCGCAATCTCCGGCGCTTTTTTGCGAATCTATTTTAACCCCGCCCTGCTCTATAAGCCTTCTGGCTTCGTTTTTGCTTGAAACCATATTGCTGTTAACGAGCAGATCGGATAATTTTATTGCATGACTTTTGATAACGAACTCTTCTATGTCATCCGGAATATCTTTTTTGGCAAAAACTTTGTCAAACTCCTCTCTGGCTTTAAAAGCTTCGCTTTCCCCCCAGTATCTTCCGGTAATTTCAAGAGCAAGAGCGACTTTTGCCTCTTTAGGATGCATTTCTTTTATTTTTTTCAAATCTTCTTGAGTCAAAAGTTCGTAATATTTATACATCAGCTCGTCTGATATAGACATTATTTTCCCGAACATATCTTTCGGCGAGTCGTTTAAAGCTATATAATTGTTGTAACTTTTCGACATTTTTTTAACACCGTCCGTGCCTTCAAGAAGCGGCATTGTTATTACAATCTGCGCTTCCTGACCGAAATCTCTTTGCATATCACGCCCGAGAAGCAAATTAAATTTTTGGTCGTTTCCGCCAAGTTCAATATCCGCTTTTAAAGCGACCGAATCATAAGCCTGAAGAAGCGGATACATAAATTCCACTATGCTTATCGGTTTGTCTTCTTTATACCTTTTTTCAAAATCGTCCCTGACAAGCATTTGTGCGACGGTATTTCTGGCCGCAAGCCCGAGCAATCCTTTTATTCCGAGTTCTTCAAGCCATTTGCTGTTATATACGACTTCGGTTTTGCTTTCATCAAGTATTTTAAAAACCTGCGCAGTGTACGTTTGTATATTTTTGGATATCTGTTCGTTGGACATCATAGGGCGGGTTTCGGAACGTCCGGAAGGGTCGCCTATCCTGGCGGTAAAATCGCCTATCAAAAAAACGACCTGATGGCCCAAATCCTGAAAAGTTCTTAACTTGTTTATTATTACGGTATGGCCTAAATGCAAGTCCGGCGCGGTAGGGTCAACGCCGAGTTTTACCCTTAACTTTTTGCCTGAAGCGAGTTTTTTTTCAAGCTCTTCAAGCGATATAATTTCGTTCGTTCCGCGTCTTATTTTTTCAAGGATTTCGTTCATTAAATATTCCTCAATTGTTGTCATACCGGCACCGTATTTAGACACTACGGTGTAAACTCCAGCCGGTATCCATGTTAGATGTTAAAAATAAGGAATACATATTATTTTCATTAAAAATGGATTCCGTGTCAAGCACGGAATGACAAAATCAATTATACCGATAAATTTCTTAAAATTTTAAACGCGCTGTTATCAAACTTCTTTTCGCGGGATATGGCCTGGCTAATCGGCATGTACGATATTTTTCCGTTTGTAAATACTACAAGTTTGTTGAACTCGCCTTTATGAAACAGATGCATCGCGGCATAACCGAATTTTGAAGCCAGAATTCTTGTTCTTGCCGTCGGCCTGCCGCCCCGCTGTATGTATCCGAGATTGCTTACTCTTACTTCAAGCCCGGTCATATCGGCAATTTGCTTTGCGAAATCTATGGAAGAGCCGCAGCCTTCGGCAAAAGCTATAATTTCGGAAGTTTTTCCTCTTTCTTTGCCTTTAGTAAGCTCAAGAGCAAGTTTTTTCATTTCCGGTTTCATTTCGGGAACCACAATGTATTCGCAACCCGCTGCAATCCCGACGTCCAAAGTGAGAAAACCGTGTTCCCTGCCCATAATTTCCACCACGAAAATTCTGTCGTGGCTTGTGGCCGTGTCTCTTATTTTGTCAATGGCTTCTACTGCGGTATTCAGAGCCGTGTCATAGCCTATTGTTTCGTCGGTTCCGTAAATATCGTTGTCGATTGAAGCGGGAATATTTATGACTTTTATTCCGTGCTTGGTAAGTGCGTTGCCCGCGGCAAGGGAACCGTCTCCGCCGATAATAATCAAACCGTTAAGCCCGAGCTCTTTAATTGTTTTTACGGCTCTGTTCATTCCGGTTTTTGTTTTCGTTTCCGGACATCTTCCGGTATGGAGAATCGTGCCGCCGGTATTTATGATTCCGCTTACGGAACGCAATGTAAGAGTGGCAAAATCGTCGTCAAGAAGCCCTTTAAATCCGCGCCGGATTCCTATCATCTGATAGCCGAGATAAATTCCGTATCTTGTCACGGCCCTGACAGCCGCGTTCATTCCGGGAGCGTCTCCTCCTGAAGTTATAATACCCACTTTTTTCGCCATAGTTTTCTCCTGAAAAAATAATTATTATTATTTTACACTTTTATTAATACTTGAGCAAGAAACATTTTTCATTTTGTTTTTTGCCGTTTTAATGCCGCCATTATTTGCGGCTTATGGGGGTATAGGGGATGTTCGGGTTCAGGGAGAAGCGCCTGAAAAAACTTAAAGTAAAAAAAGTTTTACGTCTTTATCATACACAACAACACGGTTTCTTCCTTCTTGTTTGGCTTTGTATAAAGCTTTGTCCGAGGTGGAAATTATCTGGTCTATACTTTTTGCGTCGTTGGGATAATTGCTTAATCCTATACTTATGGTAACGTTAAATTCTTCGTTGTTTTCGCGGTATTTTTTCTTTTCCGCTGTCTTAACAATCTTCCAGGCAGTGGAAACGGCTTCGTCTTTTGTCACCCAAGGCATAAATATTATAAACTCTTCGCCGCCGTATCTGCCGACTAAATCTCCGGGCCTTATGCAATCGACAAGTATTTTAGCCATCGCGCATAAAACTTTATCTCCGACAAGATGACCGTATTTGTCGTTTACGCGTTTAAAGTAATCTATATCAAGCATTAAAATATAAAAACCTCCGGAATAGCGTTTTTCTCTCTGAATTTCCGATTGAAGCCTTTCCATGAAATAGCGTTTAAGATATAGTCCGGTAAGTCCGTCGGTTCTTGTTCTTTCGCTGATTTCGTTGAAAAGTTTTACTCTCTTGGCTCCCAAAGCTATCTGCGGACCGAAAATAGCTCCTTCCTGAACATATCTCAACGCGTATTCTTTTTCGCAAACTATTATAATGCATCCTAAGAGTTCGTTCTCGATTCTCAAAGGCCAAAACACGGTATTGTAATCGCGCGAACAAAAAGGAGGATTGTCTATAACGATATACATCATTTCATTGTCCAAAGGTTTTGCGAACTGCATATACATTTCCCAGTCTTTCTGCTGGTATGATTTTGAAAAAGCCAAAGGTTTCCATCCGTTTTTTATTCTGTCAAAAATATTTACGCTTACAACTCCCGTCCTTGACGTAAGATATTTCACTATAGTGTTGGCGTAATCCTCGACAAACATATTTTTAGACAAATCCCTGCCTATTATATAGAGCTGCATTATGCGCTCAGTCATCTCCTCGTATTTTTGTCTTTCCGTCAACACGTGGGAATGAGCCGATAAAATTTCCGTATATTTATTCTTAAGCTTTAAATTCCTTTCGGATAATTCTTTTTCTCCTTCTTTAGTCTTAACCGAATAATAATACGGAATTGCTACAATCGAAATTAAAAACGCCGCTGTTATTAACGTCTGGTAAGGATAAACGTTAAAATATTCCAATATTACAATAACGGCGGCCGCAACGCAGATTATAGAGGCTCTGACGTAGAACTTCGCGCAGTATAATCCCGCGAGCGCCAACAGATACGACCATACTATTATCCCCGTCGCTTTATTTAAAATGAAATAAAGCGACAAGACAATAGCGGTAAACACAATAGCAATCGGTATCTTTTTAATCATTTGCAAATTCAACCGTCCTGTTCCTTCCCGAACTTTTTGCTTCATATAAGGCGCTGTCCGCTCTCTTAATCAGTTCGGTTTCAACAGAAGAATTATATTGTTTGAACTCCGTAAAACCTATGCTGACGGTAACTCTAACCTGTACAGGAGAATAACTTTCGGTTGGTATAAAAAACCTTTCCGCCTCAATGGTGGTTCTCATTTCTTCTAAAACTTTAAAAGCTTCTTTTGAATCGGTATGCAGCATTATCACTCCGAACTCTTCCCCGCCGTATCTGGCGATCAAGTCGGTTTCTCTGAATCTGCCTCTCAAAAGCAAGGCTATCTGGCGTAAAATAACGTCGCCCGCCTGATGTCCGTAAGTATCGTTTATCTTTTTGAAAAAATCGATATCTAAAATTCCGACGGATAAAGACACTTTATTGCTTTTTGAACGGTTTATTTCTTCTCTAAGCCTTTCCTTAAAATAGCTTTGCGTAAAAAGCCCGGTCAAACCGTCTGTTATCGCCAAATCGCTGGCTTTTTTGTAAAGATAAGCGTTATTTAAAACCGTGCTGACTATTCCTGATAAAATAGACAAAAGCCTTAAATCGGAATCGTTAAAATTATTGGCTTTATAAGAAGTTCCTTTTATTATTCCCCAAAAACCTCCGTTGACTTCTATTGGCACAGCAATAACCGACAAATATCTGTTTTTGACAAAATCAAAACGCCGGTCTTTGGAAATGTCGGTAACAATAAGAGGAAGTCCCGTGTTTTTAATATATTTGGCAAAAATATCTCCGTGGACATTTTTCTTAAGCCTCCAGTTGCCGCTGCCTATAAATTGCGCCGCTATGTCTCCCGACTTTACCAGTATTTCTTTCTCGTCAAGAGAAACCTGAAAAGTTTGTATCATTCTTCCTATTTGCTGAAAGTTTTTTATCTGCTGCTGCATAGACGCGTTTCTTTTTTTGTTTTCCAAAATTTCCGAATCTTTTATGGCTATTTCTCTTTCAAGAGTTTCGTATTCTTCATACTTGGCGTTTTTCATCGCGAGATATTTTTCCCTGTACATATCAAAAACGAAATAAAAGCATACGATAATCACACATTCCGCTAGCACATAATATATCTGAGAAGTATCTTCTATAATAATTACGCCTATAATTCCGGTGGCAACCGCAAATACGGTGAGAACGCCGCTGTAAACGCTTCCGGAAAAAAAGTATAAAATGTATACCAATATTAAAATCAGAGGAAACGTAATAAAAGGGGTTTTCAGAAAATGAATAACCCACACAATAAAAAAAGCTCCCGAAATAACAGGCAGCCCTACCGTGGTTATGACGTCTAAAATACTGTCTCTGTTTTTTTTACTTCCCATTTCTTCCATTATAATACCCGATTAACGCGGACTCAATTTCTTTTTTCAGCTTTAAATCCGCAAATTCGAAATTTTTAACCCATCCTGATTCTTTTTTAACGGCAGGCCAGGCTATCCACATTCCGTTTTTGCCGTTCATAACGCGGCATTCAACTTCCAAGCATCCGTCAAAAATAACCGACATAAAAGCTTTTACCGAATTATGGTTTTTCAAAGGTTTAAATTTATTTATCTTGTAACTTATTTTGCCGTTTTCCGTATTCGATATTATCCCTTTTTCAATAATACCGATCAAATAATTTTTATAATCCCTGTTTAAAACGGACATTTGTTTATAAACAACGCCTTTGCTCACATACTGCGGAAACTCTATTTCATTTCCGGAGTTTGTTTTTTTAAGCTTTATTCCCGATATTTTTATACTGTCATTTAAGCTTACGGCGTATTCGGTTCCGTTTTTTTCCAAACCCGTAACTTTAATTTCCGCATAAGCGCGGCAATAAATCAACAAACTTGCCGCTAAAACAGGCAATATTTTCAAATTTTTCAGTAAACATTTATAAGTATATCCCATTATGCTTTCAATTTCAACTATATTTTATAAAAAAATAGCCTGCCTTTAGCAATAACGCTAACTACAGACTTTTTATTTGAATCAGGGATCGGGGAGACAGGACTTGAACCTGCAGCCTCCTGCTCCCAAAGCAGGCGCGATAGCCAATTACGCTACTCCCCGATTAACGACAATTAATAATTTACAATTAACAATTAAACGTAAATAACAGACTGTAAATCAATTATAAATTGTAATTTGCTAATTGTTAATTGCCCTTATTATTTCTTTCGCCTTTTGCAAAGCGTTCGCCCTGTGGCTTACTTTGTTCTTTACTTCGGAACTAAGCTCGGCAAAAGTTTTATTGTATTCCGGGACAAAAAAAACCGGATCATAGCCGAATCCGTTAACGCCCGCTGCGATTTTGCTTATTATACCAAAAATTTGCCCGTCAGCCAACGACACCGCGCCTTCAGGGCTTGAAACCGCGATAACGCATCTGAATTTCGCGGTTCTTTTTTCATCGGGAACATCTTTAAGTTTACCCAGCAACTTAGTGTTATTGTCTTCATACGAGCAATTTTCTCCGGCATAACGCGCGGAATATACCCCGGGTTCGCCGTTTAAAAAATCTACTTCGAGTCCCGTATCATCTGCTATAACCCATTTTTTAAAAAATTCCGCGGCTTCTTTGGCCTTTTTTGAAGCGTTTTCCGCAAGAGTTTTACCGTCTTCAACGGTTTTAGGGTAAGAAGGAAAACTTGTCATAGGAATAACTTTTATATTTAAATCTTTCAATATTGCCGAGATTTCTTCGACTTTATGTTTATTTCCCGTAGCTACTATTATTTCTTTTATCATAAAAACATATGCATAGAAGATTGGATGCGTAGAGGTATGGCAAAAACTAAGCCGTTACTATGCGTCCATGCATCTATGCCTCTAAACCTCCAATGGCTTTTTTCTGGGCGTCCGTTATTTGTTTTATGCCTTTATGCGCCATATCTAAAAGCTCATTAAGATCTTTTTTTGAAAAAGGTTCGCCTTCAGCCGTGCCCTGCACTTCTATAAAATCGCCGGAAGCGGTCATCACGACATTCATATCAACATCGGCATTGTTATCTTCCTTAGCCGACAAATCCAAAACTTTTTTACCGTTGTCATATATGCCGACGCTAACGGCTCCCACATAATCTCTTACGGGTATTTTTTTCAATTTGCCGTCTTTTTTCAATTTTTTAAGCGCGAGCATAAGCGCTACAAAACCGCCGTTGATCGACGCCGTGCGCGTACCGCCGTCGGCTCTTATGACGTCGCAGTCTATTGTTATAGTTCTTTTGCCCAGTTTTTCTAAGTCCGCTCCGGCTCTCAAAGCTCTGCCTATCAAACGCGATATTTCCTGCGCTCTTCCTCCGTTTGAGAGTTTGGCTCTTGAAGATCTTTCGTTGCACGAACGGGGAAGCATGGCGTATTCCGCCGTAATCCAGCCGTGCGTTTCGCCTTTATTTTCAATGAAAGGCGGAACTTTTTCTTCCACGGAAGCAACGCACAAAACTTTCGTTTCCCCCATAGAAAACATACATGAGCCTTCCGCGTGTTTTAAATAATTCTTTTCTATTTTAACTTTTCTCATATTCTAAACCTTTTTAGTCTGTAATTGCGATGAGCAATAACAGCGTATTTCTTTTGTCATCTGCCGAAACTCCAGCGAATATTAAGATGTCCGCCGACGCCGTTTCTTCCGGAACTTCTGCCGTAAACTTCGGCCGAAGAGCTGAGATTTTCTCCGAGAATTTTATATATTCCTACGCCGTACTGCAAATAAGGTTTTACGGAAAGCTGCGGCAAATCAATATCGTTGGCTTTAAAAGCCGTATCGTTTGACAAACACCATACGTAGCTCATATTCGCGTACGTTTGAAAACCGTCTCCCGAGTTTACGACAAATTTTACCGCGGGCTCTATATGGAAAGGAGTTAAACCGTCTGAAGTTATTTCTACGTCAACGGCCCCTACGTGATTATACGGCGCCATATCAATTGAAGAATAAGAAAGATTGAGCATGGGGAGAAACTGAAACGTTTCCTTATAGTTCAAGTCTACTTTATAGCCGGCTTTTACGGATATGCCTTTTGTGTACATCATAAAATCATCTTTACCGTCCGGTCCTTGTCCGTGTTCGCTTATAATGCCCAGATTTGCGGTAACACCCGCAAAGAATTTCTTTTTATATAAAGACGCCGTCACTCCGAAAATTCCGCCGTCCTGATTAATTTCCGCTCCTTCGTATTTCTGGCTTGAAGCGTTATAAGAACCGTACAGCGAAACATTGCCGATTATCCTGTCGCCTATTTCGGAAACCGGGGTGTCATAGCCGAAATAAACCCCGTAAGCGTTGTTTGAAACCGTAAGCTTGGAATTTAAAGAAACGTCTTCGTTATACGCGTAAGGCCTTACCCACACGCCTTTTCTTTCGTTGCCGGCAATGACGTTTTCAAGCGACTGAAATCCGTGAACATAAGAATTGAGCTGGCCGAGATAGCCGCCTGTCAGCATTGTTATAGGAGCTATAAAAACCGACGGATTGTAGTCGTGGGCATATTCAAAATTTAAGTATCCTTCATCGTAATTTACGAAGTATTGGAAAATAGGCCCCATAACTTTTTGCTGAGAAGTATCGAGGACAATTGCGCTTATCAAATTAGTGTCGTCTGCAATTTCAACGGATATGGTTTGACTAAACTGCAGCGTGTCGTTTAACAAAAATAATTTTTTTATAGCGAGCGTCCCCGTATTATCGGACAAAACAGTCCCGATAAAATTGTCGGCAGACGCTGCTCTTAAATCTACATCCAGACAAACAAACGCCTCGCCGGATTCCGGAAGATTAAAATTGTCTAATGAAATCGTATCTATTTTTCCATTGTTCATATTTAGCGTAGCGCCGGAATACATATAAAAATCCGCGTCGTTAAAAAACACGGCATTGCTGCCAAACTGTATGGTTCCGCCGTAAAAATTTACCGTGTTTCCTGAAAAAGTTCCGCTGCTGTTGTTAAAACCGCTCATATCGGCGTTTATAACTATTGTTCCGCTCGACGGAAAAGATAAGCCCGTCTGATTTATATTAATTATATTGGCGTTTCCGCTTGAAGTTATATTATCATTGAAAATAATTTGCGCCAAACCTGCGTTTAAATTTATAACGCCGCCGTTTGAAACGCATATTGCGTTTGAAATGCCGGCTGCTTTATTTCCCGAAAATTCCGAGTTTTCCAAGCCGGCTATTATATTAACGGTTCCGCCGTCATTATAAATCGCTCCGCCCGAAGTACCTGCGGAATTATTTATAAATGACGTGTCTATAATTTCGGAAATTGCGCCGGACGAGTTATAAACGGCTCCTCCGTACGCAACGCTTCCCGATGCAGTATTATATGTGAAACTTGAGTTTTGCACGGTAAATACTCCGTCGTTAAATACCGCGCCCCCGAGAGCTGTTTCGCTTGACACCGCGGTATTGCCGGAAAATACCAATTCTGAAACCGATACGGAACCCGCGTTATAAATCGCTCCGCCGGTATCCGAACTGCCGTTTATTATATACACATTGATTAAATCGAGATTTACATTATTGTCCGAAAGAACAAAAAGGTTGGTATTATTTGCTCCGTTAATAGTTATCGCAGAAGTTCCTGACGATATTGCGTTTATCGTAAAAGTTCCCGTGCCCAAAACAGAATTATATTCGCTTCCCGCGTAATAGCCGCTTTCAAGCTGAAGAGTTCTCTCGCCGGTATCCAAAACCGCCTGCTGGAATGTGTCGTCATAATATCCCGTAAGAGTAAAATTCAAAGCGCCGAATTCAGCGCCTTCCGTTATATGATACACGCTGCTGCTTAAATCCGCCCTGTATCTGTAAAGATTAAAATCCACGCCCGCAAAATAATTATTATCCGGAGTATAAGTGCTTACAATTACCCGCACATTCGCGGAAACGCCGGAAGATATATCGGTAAGTATCGTTAATTTGGATACGTCAAGTATTCCGCTCCCTGCGAGGGTTGAAGAAACATTTATCGTATCCCATCTTAAATTTGCCAAATCAACGTCAAACAATAAAGTCGCAGTCCCGCTTTCAACTGAAAAATTCCTTAAATAAACATTGTCGGTTGCATTCCCGTTGGATAAATTAAAAACAGCCAAATCGCTTATATAGAGGTCGCACTTATCGGCATTGTTAGTCCCGCCTATGGAACCTCTCGAAGGATTAGCTATATAAGTCCATGTAGAAACAGAATCCCTTATGCCGTCAAAATTTCCGAGTGAAAGAGTCCCTGAATATAAATAAATGCTGTTAGAGGTCAAAGCGTTATTTAAAACAACAGTTCCTCCCGTTGAAGAAGAAACAGCCGCGCTGTTAATGTGTATTTCTCCCGTAAGATTTCCCGAAATTGAGTCGTTAAAAATAATTTCATTGCCGGACGACGCGTTAAGATACACAAATGCTCCGCTTGAATTATGAATCGCGTTGGATCTGCCGTTTGCCTTATTCCCTTCAAATACGGTATTTTCGCCGTCGGCAACAATGTATAAAACCGCGTTGTCGGCGTTATAAATCGCTCCGCCTAAAGCCTGTCCGCCGCTTGAGTTTATTGAATTGAAAGCAAAATACGAATTTACTACGGTAAGCGTGCTCGCGTTATAAATCGCTCCGCCGCAAGCGTTCGTCGTGCCGGCTGCGCTGCTTAATGCAGTCGCATAATTGTTTGTAAAAGTGGAATTATAAATAAAAGCTTCCGTCGCATTATTATAAATCGCTCCGCCCATGGCTGTGGCTGACGCGCTGCTTATACACTGCGCAAAAGCATAATTGCCGTCAAAAAGCCCGCTTGTAATGCTAACTGCGTTGGCGGACGCGGAATCAATATAAACGGCTCCGCCCGCGGCAATTGCGATAATATCGTTTTCCGTAACAGCGGCCGAAGCAAAATTATTTATAAAAGAACTTATAGAAACATTAAAATTATTATTAAGCCAAACCGCTCCGCCATATGCGAAGGTATCGCTTGAACTGCTTAGGGACTGCGCATAATTATCTGTAAAAACCGAACTGTCGATATTTACGGAACCTGAACTAAAAATTGCTCCTCCGCGGGTTAAGCCGGCTTCGTCCGAAAAACCGGAAGAAAAATTTACAACCGTTAAGCTCGATATATTAAGAATCTGAGTGTCATTATTAACGACAATATAAGAACCGAAATTATCTCCGTCCAAATTATATCCGAATCCGTTTATGGTTAAAGTGCCGGCAGCTTGTTCGTAAATATTGCCGTTTACCGTAATATTTTCCGAAAAATTTATAGTCATAACCGGAACATTGCTTGAAATTGCCGCGTTAAATCCGTTAAAATCCCCGACTGTTTCGGTCGTCTGGGCAAATGCCGTATTTGCAAAAAAAACAGCTGCCGATATCAAAATTAAAAACGATAATTTTCTTTTCATTGTTTCCCCTATCCTATAAACTCCAGACTTTCCGTAAGCTTTGAAATTTTTACTCCGGCTTCGCTAAGCCTTATACGCATTTTTTCAACCTCTTCTTTCGGCGCTCTTGATACGAAAGATTCTTTTGAAAGCATGTTTTCGCATCTTTCTTTTTCCTGCACGGCAAGAGTTATTTCTTTATTTATCCTGTTTTTCTCTTTTTCCGTATCTATCAGACCTTCAAGAGGTATGAATATTTCAAAACTGGAGGCGACTGCCATAGCCGAATTTTTGTTTCTTTTTATATCTTTTCCCAAAATAATTGAGCTTATTTTGGCAAGTTGTTTTATATAGCTTTCATTTTCTTTTACGATTTTCTCTTTAGAATCGTCCAAAACGTTAAACAAAGCTTCAATATGCACGGCGGGTGAAATATTCATCTCGCTTCGTATTATCCTAATTTTGGTTATTATTTCCTGGATGACGGACATTTTTTCAACGGCATACCCCTCACCCTGCCCTCTCCCGCAAGGGGCGAGGGTAATAAGGGATGTTTCGGCAATTATCTTATTTTCACTTTTCACTTCCCACTTTTCACTTTGCCGTAAAAGAGTTTCCCATATTTCCGCGGTTATGAAGGGCATTATCGGGGATATTAATTGCAGGAAAGATTTAAGTATGTAAATTAAAATTTCAAGAACTTGTTTTTTTACTTTCAAATCCGTTGAAGTCATGCGGATTTTTGAAAGTTCTATATACCAGTCGCAGTATTTTGTCCAGAAAAAATCGTATAGTTCCCTTGCCGCGCTGTCCATATCGTAAGTCTCGTAATGAGATATTACTTTTTTCGCCGTATTTTCATATTCCGCGATAATCCATTTGTCGGCAAGTTCCGCAGGTTCGATATTGCCGTTCAGTTTATCAATTTCCTCCAAATTCATTATGATAAATCTCGAAGCGTTCCATATTTTGTTCGCGAAATTTCTTGCCGCTAAAAACGACTCGTCGGAAACCTGCATATCTCTTCCGGGGGCGGCTGACTGAGCCAATGCGAATCTTAAAGCATCGGTGCCGAATTTCTCCATAATACCGAGCGGGTCTATTACGTTGCCCAGGGATTTAGACATTTTTTTGCCGCTTTTATCCCTTACTATACCGTGTATAAAAACATGGCTGTAAGGAATGTCTTTCATAAATTCCATTCCAAACTGTACCATTCTTGCGACCCATAAATAAAGTATTTCATGTCCCGTAACCAAAACGGAAGTCGGATAAAAATATTTTAAATCTTCATTATTATCGCCGCTTCCCCAGCCGAAAACGCTTATCGGCCATAACGCGGAAGAAAACCACGTGTCTAAAACATCTTCATCCTGAAGGAACTTCGTTCCTTTACAGGAGGGGCATTGTTTGGGAGCTTCAAAAGCGGCGATTGGCTCGCAGCCGGGTTTTCTTTGACCGTTTTCTTCAACGCAATAATAAACGGGTATTCTGTGTCCCCACCAAATCTGGCGGCTTATACACCAATCTCTTAAATTTTCAAGCCATAAAACATACGGTTTTTTCCACGACTGCGGAACAAAAACCGTTTTTTCTTCATTTGCCGCGTCAACGGCGTTTTTTGACATTCCTTTGACATTCAAAAACCACTGTTCGGACATTAAAGGTTCTATGGTTGTAGAACATCTGTAGCATCTGCCGACAGAGTGAGAATAATCCTCGGTTTTAACAAGAAATCCCTGCGCATCTAAATCAGCTACAACGGCTTTTCTGGCTTCAATAACGCTCAAAGACGCGTATTTCTCTGGGACATTTATCATTTTGCCCGAAACGTCTATTATTTCTATCAGCTCAAGATTATTTCTTTTTGCTATTTCGTTATCTGTCGCGTCATGCGCGGGAGTAACTTTTACCGCGCCCGTACCAAAGGATTTATCAACAATATAATCCGCGACTATTTTTATTTCCTTGTTTACCAAAGGAAGATTTATGGTTTTGCCGACAACACCCGCATATCTTTCATCGTCCGGAGCAACTGCAACCGCGGTATCGCCAAGCATTGTCTCGGGCCTAGTAGTCGCGACTATTACGTAACCGTCTGAATCCCTAAAAGGATATTTTATATGCCACAAATTGCTTTTTTCATCTTCATATTCGACTTCTATATCGGACAATGCCGTTCCGCAGCGCGAGCACCAGTTAACAAGCCTTTTGCCTCTGTATATAAGCCCTTTGCCAAATAATTCTATAAAAGCTTTCTTTACGGCATTCGAGCGGACTTCATCCATGGTAAAAGCCGTTCTGTCCCAATCAAGCCCGCAGCCGAGTTTTTTAAGCTGGTCTAAAATTATGTCTCCCGTTTCGTTTCTCCACTGCCACATTCTTTCTAAAAACTTTTCCCTGCCTAAATCGTATTTTGTTTTGCCCTCTTTTTTAAGGAGTTTCTCAACTACGTTTTGCGTGGCAATACCGCCGTGGTCTGTTCCCGGCACCCACAAAGTATTGTACCCTTGGAGCTTTTTAAATCTGATTATTATGTCCTGTAAAGTGTTATTTAACGCGTGCCCCATATGCAGAGAACCCGTGACATTGGGCGGAGGTATAACTATCGTAAACGGTTTTTTGTTTTTATCGGGCTTTGAAGAAAACGATTTGTTTTCTATCCAATATTTATACCACTTTTCTTCAACATTTTTTGAATTATAAACTTTTTCCATATCCATTATCTTGCACCCTTACACCATATTTGAGTAAAGCGAAATTATATCAAAATTTAATATATTTTTCACAGCAGAAGCTGAGAAGCTAAGAGGTTGGGAAGTTGGGTAACGACTTTGTCTTTGCTCATCTTCTCACCATCCCATCTTCTCATCTTCCAGCATTTTATTATATAATTAGCGGATTATGAATATTTTCAAATATATTTCCAGAAGATGGAACTCTACCGGCGGTTACCTTGAATTTCTAAAAATCGCTCTGCCTCTTATAATTTCAACGGGCGCGTGGTCTATACAGAGCTTTATCAACAGATTTTTCCTTGCGTGGCACTCGCAGGACGCTTTTGCGGCATGCCTGCCCGCAGGAATGCTTAACTTTTCAATAATGAGCATATTTATAGGAACTTTAACTTATGTGGACGTGTTCGTTTCTCAATATTACGGAAAAAAAGAGTATGAATCCATAGGTCCCGGCGTATGGCAAAGTTTTCACTTGTCTTTTTTGGGAGCTTTCATATTGTTATTTATTTCCTTTTTCTCGGAAAACATCTTCAGCTTCATCGGGCACGCGCCTGAAATAATGAGCGAAGAAATAAAATATTTCAGGGTTTTATGTTACGGGGCTTTTCCGTCGCTTGCCGCGTCCGCATTATCCGGGTTTTACGCCGGCAGAGGTAAAACCAAAATCGTTTTATACGTAAGCATTATAGGAATTTTAGTAAACATTCTTTTCGACTATATTTTGATTTTCGGGAATTTCGGTTTCCCCGAACTCGGCATTGAAGGCGCGGCAATAGCAAGCATTATAGGTTCGGTTGCAATGATAACGATATTTATTTTGCTTGTAACTTCAAAGAAAAACGACAAAAAATACAACACAAGAAATTTAAAACCCGATTTTGATTTCATTAAAAGGCTTTTAAAATTCGGTTTTCCCAACGGAGTGCAGTTTTTTTTCGATATGGCCGGCTTTACGTTTTTTATACTTGTGATTGGGAAAATAGGAATGCTGGAATTATCCGCAACAAACATAGCCTTAAATATAAATTTGCTGGCTTTTATGCCTCTTGTCGGATGCGGAATAACAACGTCAATTTTGGTCGGCCAGTATCTTGGCAGAAACAAAGCTTCGATAGCCGAAATTTGCGTTCAAACGTCTTTGCATATTGTGTACGCTTATGTAACCGTAGTAATTTTAGCTTTTGTGTTTATCCCGGACGTTTTTATTTACCCTTTTTCAAAAGGCTCCGAATCGCTTATAATAGAACAGGTAAAACCTATGGCTGTAAATCTTTTAAGGTTTGTGGCTTTATATTCGATATTCGACCCGATGAACATAATTTTTTCCTCTGCCATTAAAGGAGCCGGAGACACGGCGTTCGTGATGAAACTTCTTGTGATTTCGTCAATTTTTGTCGCCGCGATACCGGTTTACTTTATAGTCGTAATTTTTAAACTCGGCTTATACGCGGGCTGGAGCGTTTTAGTGGTATATGTTTTGGCGCTCGCGATACCTTTTTATTTGAGATATAAAAGCGGTAAATGGAAAAGAATGCGCGTTATAAAAATGGATATAATAGACGGATGAAAATTTTAACGACAGAAGATTAGATGCATAGATGCATGGACGCATGGCAAAAACAAAAGCTGTTACTATGCATCAATGCATCCAAACTTCCATGCATCTGCAGTTAAAGTGTAGACGGTTAAAAACTTTTATAAGTTTTGTATAATATGTAAACAACGCTGAGGTGGTGGAACGGCAGACACGCAGGTCTCAGAAGCCTGTGCCCGCAAGGGTGTGTGGGTTCAAATCCCGTCCTCAGCAAATAAAAATAACCGCGTTTTTTATGCGGTTTTTTTTATTTCTATTGGTTGGGATTTGAAGCCGACCCGAGCGCCCGCGAAGAGCGGGAATAAAGCGAGGGCGGCCGGCTCTGAGGAGGAGCGCTAGCGACGGCTGAAGAGAAATCCCGTCCTCATCATTTTTATTTCCGCTTTTGAATTTGTTGTTAATTGTAACAGTTCTTTATAAAACAAAAAAAGCAAGACTCTTAATATTTAAGAATCTTGCTTTTTTTGTTTTATTCGGATATTACGGACTTACCTTTGCAGGATTAGCCACATCATATTCTAAAACTACATTATCCGGACCACCGCTAGCTGTAACCGTAAACTTAGTCGCGCCAGCGCTATTACCGGAAAGTTTAAAACTTCTATAATTTTTATTTCTTCTAAGGTCTATACCCAAATCATCATTTTGAGAATCAGTAGCTATTGCACCGGTAGCACCAACAGGCCACCAATCACCGGTACGTTCTTTCCATATTTCCATCGCAGACGCGACTTCTCTAACTACTTGTCTGCCTTCTTCAAGTTTGGCATTTCTTACATGACGGCTGTACAACGTACCGCCAATCACAGACAAAATACCTACTATTACGATGACAATTATCAACTCGACAAGCGTAAAACCAAAATTTTTTTTCATATTTACCTGCCCGTGAAGCTTTTTATTTTACGGCAAAAGTGTCTCTTTTCAAGACATTTCCGTCCGCGTCAACAACCTCGACCGACATATCGGAAAGCCCGGGATAAAGAGTTTTGCTGCTCCAGGTTCTGAAAGACGGAGTAGTTACATTAAGCGCTACTTCGCCTATCACGGTATCTCCGGAATACCATACGTGCTTTACTTCGGCGGGTTCTTTAGCTCCTTCAATTCTTGTCCAATAATAAACTTTTTCAATGTCTCTTGAAAATTCCGCAGACGCACCTTCAGGCTGTCTGTCCGCAATAGCCGTACAAACCGCCGAATCCGAAACTTTTAAATCGCTTTGCCGCGCCGAGCCCGAATCTTTCGAAACATTTTCCTGTTCCTGTTCAACAACTACAACCATCGAGTCCGAATCCTGCTGTTCCTGCGCAAATACATATGACCCCGCAGCCGCGACAATCGCAAAAGCCAACGCCAAACCTAATTTTTTCATTCTTTCTTCCTCCCTTTCTTTTACCTAACGTCTATTCTTTCGGAAACTTCGTTTCCAGTATTCACGTCCGTTCCGTAAATCGTATAAAATGAAACTCTGGGAATGCCTATAAGATTGCTTCTGGCGGAAACATATACCTTTGTAAGAAATACTTCCTCTCCATTGATTAAAATTTTTGCTTTCGGCTCGCCGTTTACCATAAAAACTTTAATGTTTCTGTCCGGCACGGCATTAAGAGCCAAATCAAAATATCCGCCTTCATTATATTTCACCGTAAAACCGAAAGCCCTTCTCTCAAAGGAGCTAAGTTCGGCTCTTTGTCCTCTGCTCGCATGCAAAATCCAATAAACATCTATCGGATTTTTTGAATCAATAACCCCGTTGTTTACATTAGCGTCGTATTGGACAATATTCGTATTTTTATTCCTTTCTATGTGAAAAAGCCCGTATGAATTTCGCGCATACAAAGACGGAACCATTAAAACAACCAATAAAAAACCGGCAATTAAACTTTTTTTCATATCAATATACGTATAATTTTAGCTTATTATTTTTACTCTTTCAAGCATTTGCTTTATTTTTTCTTTTTATTTTTCTTTGACGGCTTTTCTTTTTCTTTAAGAGCTTTATTTTCAGCTTCAATATTTACTTTGCTGCCGATAATCATTGTCTCTATATTTTCGCCGGTATATTTTGCTTTTTTAGCGGCGGACAGCCATTTTAAAGCTTCCGAATAATTTTTCTTTAAAGATTGTCCGCCTTTATAATACAAAACTCCCAGATTATACTGTGCTCTGGCGTAACCGCTTTCCGCTGATTTAGTCAGCCATTTTAATCCGGAGTCAAAATCCTGTTTTACCGTTTCGCTCCCTTCAAAATATAATTTCGACAAAACATACTGGGCTTTTCCGAAACCGTTTTCCGCAGATTTCATAAGCCATTTAAGAGACTCTTTTTCATCCTGCTTGTAAGCGTAAACCATGCTTAACTCGTATTGCGCGCCTCTGTCGTTATTTTCAGCGTCTTTTTTTAAGTCGGCTATATCGGACGCGGAATTAAGATTTACCGGACCTTTTTTAGCAAAAGACAAGTCGCAGAAAAATAACACTAAAGCAAATACAAATAACACGATTATTCTATTTATCATTCAATATCCTTTGCCGTTATTTTCACTTTTCACTCTCAACTTTTCACTTTGCCGTTATAAAAGTCCTTCCGACTCTTTCAGCCCGAACATAATGTTCATATTTTGAACAGCTTGTCCCGAAGCGCCTTTAACTAAATTATCTATAACAGAAACTATGATAAGCCTGTTTGCCCTTTCATCAACTTTCATTCCTATTTCACAATAGTTTGTATTTACCGCTTCCGCAATGCCCGGCATAATATCTTCGTCTAAAATTTTTATAAACGTTTTTCCTTTATAAAATTCTTTATACAAATCTATAATTTCCGCCGTGGAAATTTTCTTTTTCAGATTTACGTATATTGTGGAAAGCATACCCCTTTCCACGGGCATGATATGCGGAGTAAAACTTACGGTAATATCCTGAGACGACAGGATTGAAAGTTCCTGCTCAATTTCAGGTATATGCCTGTGTCCTCCCGCGATTTTGTAAGCCCTGAAATTAGGATGCTCTTTTTCGTAATATTCCCGCGTGCTTTTTCTGCCTGCGCCGGATATTCCGCTTTTGGAATCGATTATTATTCCTTTCAAATCGATTATACCGTTCTTTACCGCCGGAGCGCAGCCTAAAATAATCGTCGTGGGATAACAGCCCGGATTTGCTATAAGCGCCGCCGTTTTTATTTTGTCCGCGTTAAGTTCGGACAAACCGTATACGGCTTTGTCTATAAACTCTTTTGCCGTGTGATTTACTTTATACCACTTTTCGTACACATCGGGTTTATTAAGCCTGAAATCCGCGGACAAGTCTATGACTTTGACGCCGGCGTTTAAAAGCTGCGGAACGACTTCAAAAGCTATCGAATGCGGCAAGGCAAGAAAAACCGCGTCGCAGGTTTTCGCGATTTTTTGCGCGTCAAGAGGTTCGATTTTTAAGTTTAAACCGGAAAATTGCGGATAAATGTCTTTTAAATCTCTTATTTCAGACGCTGCCCGTCCGTAAAGACCCGATATTTTAACGCTTGGATGTTTGGATAAAATTTTTAAAAGTTCTTCCCCCGTATAACCGGTTATGCCTATAATGCCCGCTTTAATCATAAAATTCTCCAAAATTAACAAATAACAATTTACAAATTACAATTAACAGCAACGTAAGTTTTTAATTGTTATCTGTAAATTGTTCATTATTTTCAGGGTAAATCAAAACTACAAACTCTCCCAACAAGTTTTGTCTGTTTTTTATATTCTCTAAAACTTCGCGTATGTCGCCTCTTATAAACTCCTCAAATTTTTTGGTCATCTCTCTGGCAAGACACATTTGCGCGGTATCGCCGAAAACTTCAAGGCATATTTCCACGGTTTTTAAAACTCTGTGGGGAGACTCGTAAAAAATTACGGTCTTGCCGAGATTTAAAAATTCGGAAAGTTCTTTTTTCATCTTTCCCGGTTTTCTCTTTAAAAAACCGCAAAAAATAAAACCGTCCGTAGGAAGCCCCGACCCTACAAGAGCGGTTATCGCCGCATTGGCTCCCGGCAGAATTTCAACTTTTATCCCTTTTTCCAAAGCTTCTTTTACAAGGATATAACCGGGATCCGAAACAGCGGGAGTTCCGGAGTCTGAAACCAAAGCAGCTTTTTTTCCGCCGCAAAGTTTAGCTATTATCTGCGGCAGCCTATGCTGCTGATTATATGAATAAAAACTAACCAGAGGTTTTGAAATTTCAAAATGCGTAAGAAGTTTCAAGCTCTGGCGCGTGTCTTCACAAGCTATAAAATCGCATTCTTTGAGAATGCGAAGCGCTCTTAACGTAATATCTTCAAGATTTCCTATAGGAGTGGGGACAACGTATAAAATTCCGGTCATATTATAAAATAATTAACAATTTACAGATAACAATTAACAATTAAAAAGTTATGTTGCCATTAATATAATTTGTAAATTGTTATTTGTTAATTGTCGTTAATTCAGGGTTTCGTCTTTCAATATGTTTACAAAAACTTCCACAACATTAGGGTCAAACTGCGTCCCCGCGCCTCTGACAAGTTCCGAAATGGCGTATTCTTTGGGAAGCGCTTTTCTGTACGGTCTGTCCGAAGTCATCGCGTCGTAAGCGTCTATGGCAGCCACTATCCTTGAGCCAAGCGGAATTTCTTCGCCTCTCAAGCCTTCGGGATAGCCGTTCCCGTCATACCATTCCTGATGGTATAAAACCATCGGAGCAACCGGAGAAAGAAAAGTTACCGGAGAAATTATTTTATTGCCTATCACGGGATGTTTTTTTATAATCTCAATTTCATCCGGCGTAAGCTTGCCCGGTTTTCTTAAAATAGTGTCTTCTATGCCGATTTTACCTATGTCGTGCATTAAAGCCGCGTATTCCACGTGGCGGACTATTGCCTGAGGCAAATGCATTCTTTCGGCAATGAGTTTGGCGTAACGCCTTGCTCTGTCCGCGTGGTCGAAAGTGTAAGAATCTTTCGCGTCTATGGCTCTTGCCAAAGTCTGTATCATTTCAAAATAAAAATTCTGAAGATTATTGTAAAGCTCTATATTTTCCAAAGTCATAGCCGCCTGATCGGCAAGAATAGTCAAAAGGCGGACGTCCCTGTCTTCAAAACTTTTGATTTCGCGCGGAGCGTTTATATTTAAAACTCCCACAACCCTGTTTTTTACCCTTAACGGAACGGAAATAAACGATTTTGAATGGTACCTGTCGCCGGTGTTAGGCCTTAAAAATCTTATGTCGGATTCTATGTCTTCGACAAAAATCGGTTTTCCCGTCTGTGCTACGCGTCCCGCTATACCCTGCCCTATTTTCATTTTTACGGAAGATACGACGTCGGGAGGCAGACCTCTTGACGCGGCTATGTAAAGTTCGTTATTATCCTGATTTATAAGCATAAGCGAACCCGCGTCGGAATGTATGAGTTTGCATGATACGTCTATTACGGATTCGGCAAGCTCTTCCTTGCTTATTATATCTGTAGCCGACATCCCGAACTCGTGAAGACCCACAAGCATTACCAAAAGATTATCCAAATCCATGGTATTGGACTGAAGTTTTCCCAAAAGGTCAAGAATCTGCTTCTGGTAAGATTCCTCGCGGACATTAGCCTTGCGGCGGGACGATTCCGTCCACACTAATAGTCCGACAAAAAAAACGAAGAAAATAATAGAAGTAATTAAACTCATATTATTTATAAACCCTGTAGTTGATTTCGGGAAAAATGTTGTTTTTGCTTTCCAAATCGGCTATGTATCCCCCGTCAACAGAGTTTCCTTTTATCTGATTATAAATGTTTGTAAAATTCACAAGATGGTCGCGCGTTCTTTTTTCAGCGTATTCAACCATAGTTCCCGTTGTCATTATAAACGCCCAATCCGAAGACTGCGCTAAAAGCAGTTCCCTTGCCGCCTGATTTAAAGCTCTTTCTAAAAGTCCCGACGCATTTGAAAATTGATTGGCAAGTTCGACCATTCTTTCCGCGGCTTTATGCAAATGCCTGTAAATGTAATCGTTTGCCCCGTTAAGCCATACTTCATAATAACCTTTGTCGCCCCAAGACGACGCCGCGGGAGTCAAAACCTGATTCACGGGAAATTTGTCGAGATATTCGACCGGCGTTATAGGTTTAACTGTATTTTGGTCGTGATGCATTTTTCTGAAAAGAAAATTTATAAAATCCGGTCCCTCAAACCACCAGTGACCGAAAAGTTCCGCGTCGTACATTGAAACAACAAGAGGCTGCTTTCCTAATACTTCCGACAAATATTCAACCTGTTTGGTTCTGTTAAACAGGAAGTTTCCGGCGTGTTCCGCAGATTTACTTCTCGCCCATTCGGGAATATAAGGCTGCTTTTCATGTAAAGGAACTTTTCCGGTTATCCGATAATATTTTAACCCAATATTTCTTCTTTCGCCATCGGAATGTAAATAGGGCTTTACATACTCATACTCCAAATCATAGCCCAAATCCCTGTAAAATTCTCTGTAATCGGCATCCCCGGGATAGCCGGTTTCCGCACTCCATACCTGATGAGCCGTTTCCATGTCTCTTGAAAACGCGGCGACGCCGCTCGGACAATATACCGGAGCAAAAACCCCGTATTTTGGGCGCGGGGTCCCGTAAAGAATTCCATGGGCCTCAAGAAAGAAAAATCTTATTCCTTCCTCTTTCAAAAGTTTATCTATGCCCGGATAGTACGCGCATTCCGCAAGCCACATTCCCTTCGGCCTTCTTCCGAAATGTCTTTCGTAGTCGTCGCAGGCGACTTTTATCTGCGCCCTTTGCGCTTTTTCATTGTTCATTAAAGGCAAAAAACCGTGCGTGGCGCAGCAAGTAATAATTTCGAGTTTGCCCATATCCTGCAGATCTTTAAATCCCCGCAAAATATTTCCGTTGTATTTTTCCCAAAGCCTTTTGCATTCTTTAAAACGGTTGTCGTACATTTCCGCCGCCGGCTGAAATTCCGGAAAGTTTTTCGTGCGCCAAAGTTCTTTTTCGGCGAGTTCTATATGTTTATTGAGCCTTTCGTAATATCTTGATTGTAAAAGCGGGTCGGCAAGCATATTGGCAAGCGACGGAGTTATCGTCATAGTAAGCCTGAAGTCAACGCCGTCTTTTACAAAATTTTCAAAAACCGAAAGGAGCGGGAGATATGTTTCGGACAGAGCTTCATAAAACCAATCTTCTTCTAAAAAATCGGGATATTCCGGGTGGCGAACATAAGGCAGATGAGCGTGCAGTTGCAAACACCAATAACCTTTAGGATCCATTTATACCTCAAATAGGAAAGCGTTTTTTAATTAAAAAGAATTCGTACGGCAAACAATATCCCCGATTAAGCTTGTCCCCGAAATTTCCCCAATTACAAATTTTAGGGATAAACTCCATCGGAGCATGCCCGGGGGGATGACAAAACAAACCGACTTTGTCATTTTGTTTCTTTTTTGACGTTAAACGTAATTCTGCGAGACATTGTTCCGCAGGAAGAAACCGCTTCTATAGGATAACTCTGTTCCCCGTCGGGAAGGTAAAATCTCAGAGTAAAAGATCCGTCTTTGGCAAGGGGAACGTTTTTACCCTGGACGGTAAGCGTCGCGTCCGGTTCGGTCGCGCCGTAAACCACTATTTCCGTATCGGCTTTAAGCCAGAACGTTTTTTCTTTATGTTTTGAACTTTCAACTTTTTCTTTTCTTCTTAAAGACGAAGAACTCGCCCCTCCGAGAATTCTGCTTGTGGGAAGCTTTGTTATCTCTTCCCAGCGTTCGCGCATAAGTTTCACCAAATCATAAGAACTTTTGCCAAGCCCGCCGGCTCCGGATATTTTAAGAAGTTTTTCAAATTCAATCTGTAAAAGCGCCCACTGTTCGTCGGTAACATTAGAAACGCCGTGTCTCGGCATTGCAATCGCGTTGGATCTTGAGACGGTCACAAACTCGCCGTTTTTAAGAACATACCCAATGTCAACGCACCACGAACGGTTGAACTCGCCGACATTTATGTACCAGCTTAAAGCGTTATGATTGACTTTTACGTCAAAATATCTGTTCGCGTTTGAACCGTCGAAATTTATATCGGTAACGTCGTAAACCCTTATTGTTACGGACGAAGCGTCAAAAATATCTTTATATTTTTTTGAAAATTCATTTTTAGTTCCCGCGGAAATATCCCAGTAAACATATATCCATAACGGATCCCTGGGAAGTAAAACTACTTTTGTTTCATCGTAATAATCGGGAAGCCCCGATTTATTTATGGACAAAGCATCTTTTTTACCGCCCTGCATTTTAGAGCTTAAATTCTCGCTCATTACGACCTCCTTCTAATAGTGCATAAATATAGATTCAATTTTCAATAATTTTATATTTTTAAAAAAAATTAGTCAACCATATATTTTTCGTTTTTTAAATCTTTTAATTCGCAGGTAATTTATCCCCCGCGTTAACGCGCTTTACATAAACAAAACCGGATTTTTAAAACCAACGATAATTGCTAACCGGGTTTGGAATTTTTTGACAAAATTTTAATAATTTGTATAAAATAGAATCCGCAAAAAAAAATTAAAAGGTAAAAAAATCGCATGAACGAAGAAGAATTATCGGTTTTCAAACTTTTTTTAGCCGCGGATATAGGAGCCAGACGTTTATCAAACCTGATTGAAACATTCGGCAGCGCCAAAGCGGCGTTTAACGCGTCAAAAACCGATCTTTTACAAATCGAAGGCGTCGGCGCGAAAACCGCCGATGAAATTTTAAATATCAAAAATTCAGGCATTGCCGAACAAGAACTTGAAAAAGCGCGCGAAAGAAATATAAAAATTCTTTTAGCCGGTAATAAAGACTATCCGCAAGTTTTAAAAGATTTTTCCGACAGTCCTGTCGTTTTATACGTCAAAGGCGATTTAACGGAAAAAGATTTGAACTCCATAGCTGTCGTAGGTTCGCGAAAACCCACAAATTACGGAAGATCCGTAACCTGTGAATTCGCGGGTTACTTTGCAAAAAAAGGCTTGACCGTAGTTTCAGGGCTTGCAAGAGGAATAGACACGGAAGCGCATACGGCGGCTCTTAAAAATAACGGAAGAACCATAGCGGTTTTAGGCAACGGACTTTTTGTGAATTATCCTCCTGAAAACGCAAAGCTTCAGGAAAAAATATCCGCGGCGGGAGCCGTTATAAGCGAGTTCCCTCTGGAACAAAAACCGGACTTATGGACATTCCCCAGGAGAAACAGAATCATAGCGGCTCTTTCAAAAGCAACGCTTGTTACGGAAGCGGCGCAAAAAAGCGGAGCGGTTATTACGGCAAGGTTTGCCGCGGAATACGGAAAAGACGTTTTTGCCGTTCCCGGAAGCGTTTACTCCGTTCTTTCCAAAGGCGCAAACAGCCTTATAAAAGACGGCGCTTTTTTAGCTTTAACCCCGCAGGATATGCTTGAACAGATTACGGACATCAATATATATAGTGATAATGAAAACGAAAAAAGCCCGAATCTTTCGGCTTCGCTTTCGGAAAACGAACAAAAAGCGCTTAATCTTATAAAAGACTGCGACGAAGGATTGCATTCGGACATTATAGCCCAAAAATTAAACATTGAAATTTCTGAAATCGCGGCTATAATTTTCAAATTGGAAGCAGAAGGTCTGATAAAGGCAGCCCCCGGACAATTTTATACGGCAGTCAGAACGACATAGCGGAAAATGAAGAGTGAAAATAACGACAAAAAAAGGAAAAACAAATGCCCAAGTATCTTGTAATAGTCGAATCGCCGGCTAAAGAAAAAACGATTTCAAAAATTTTAGGCAAAGATTTTACCGTAAAAAGCTCTTTCGGACACATACGGGATTTGCCTAAAAGCAAACTGAGCATAGATATTGAACACAATTTCAAGCCTACTTACGTAAACATCGCAAAAGCGAAAAAAACAATTTCAGATTTAAAAAAATATTCGAAAGATTCCGACACAATTTATCTAGCGACCGATTTTGACCGCGAAGGAGAAGCAATAGCATGGCATTTAAAAGAAGCCCTTGATTTGCCCGATTCCAAAATTTCAAGAATAACGTTTCACGAAATAACTCCGGAAGCCATAAAAGAAGCCGTGCAAAATCCGAGAAAAATCGACTACGCTCTTGTCGACAGCCAGCAGGCAAGAAGAATTTTAGACAGGATAGTAGGCTATAAACTTTCGCCTCTTTTGTGGAAAAAAATAAAAATAGGGCTTTCCGCCGGAAGAGTACAGTCCGTAGCGGTAATGATAATTTGCGACAGGGAAGAAGAAATAAAAAGATTCGTTCCCGTTGAATATTGGAGCGTGGAAGCGGAACTGTCTAAAAAAGGCATTGAAAACTTTTTCACCGCGACGCTTGCTTCAAAAAACGGCGTAAAATTTGAAAAACTTTCAATTAAGAATAAAGAAGAAAGCGATACAATATTAAAAGAACTCGAGGGCGCGAAATATATTGTCAAATCCGTGGAATCCAAACAGCGCAGGCGTTCGCCTTACGCTCCTTATACTACTTCCACAATGCAGCAGGACGCTTCAAGGCGCCTGGGGTTTTCGGCCTCAAAAACAATGATGGTAGCGCAAAAACTGTACGAGGGCATAAACGTAGGAGGCGACGGCAGCGCGGGGTTGATAACTTATATGAGAACCGACTCTTTAAACATAGCAAAAAGCGTCCAGAACGAAACATTAAAATTTATAGAAGACAATTACGGCAAAAATTTTGCGCCGGAAACTCCGCGTTTTTATAAGACAAAATCAAAAGGCGCGCAGGAAGCCCACGAAGCAATAAGGCCGACTTCGCCCAGAAGACTGCCGGCGTCAATAAAACAATTTCTTTCTCCCGACGAATTTAAACTTTACGATTTAATATGGAAAAGATTTATGGCAAGCCAGATGTCCGACGCCGTATATAATACGGTAAGCGCCGATATTTCGGCAAACGATTATATTTTCAGGGCGTCCGGCAGCACGCTGATTTTTGACGGATTTCTAAAAGTTTATCACATTGAAGACGACGAAAAAGAATCAAAACTTCCCGAATTAAACGACGGCGAAGTCTTGGATTTAAAACAGCTTCTTCCGCAGCAGCATTTTACGGAGCCGCCTCCGCGCTATAACGAAGCAAGTTTAATCAAAGCTTTGGAAGAACACGGCATAGGCAGACCTTCAACCTACGCTCCTACTATAAAAACAATTTTGGACAGAGTTTACGTCAGGCTTGAAAATAAAAAGTTCATGCCTACGAATTTGGGCATTGTAGTCAACGATGTTTTAAAGAAACATTTCGGAAACATTATAAACGTCGAATTTACCGCGGAAATCGAAGAAAAATTAGACGAAATAGCGGAAGACAAAATCGCGTGGCAAAACGTTTTGAAAAACTTTTATGAGCCGTTTGAAAAGGATTTGAGCGAAGCCGAAAAAAATCTTGAAAGGCAAAAAATAGAGCCGCAAAAAAGCGGTGAAATATGCCCGAACTGCGGCAAGTCCATGGTTATAAGGGATTCCAGAATCGGCCGGTTTTTAGGATGCTCGGGTTATCCGGAATGTAAAACCACTATGCAGCTCGGGAAAGACGGAAAAGCCGCGCCTGAATCCGAAGAAACGGATATGAAATGCGAAAAATGCGAAAGTCCTCTTATTAAAAAAATCGGCTTCAGAGGCAAGCCTTATCTTGCGTGTAAAAAATATCCCGAATGCAAAACCACCTATAATATAGATAAAAACGGAAACAAAGTTTTAAAACCGGAACCCGAAAAAACGGATATTAAATGCGAAAAATGCGGCTCGATGATGCTTAAAAGGATAGGGAAAAGAGGACCTTTTCTCACATGTTCGGCGTTCCCCAAATGCAGGAATCTACAATGGATAAACCAGAAAAAAGAAACGGACAAAAAACCGGAATCTCAAAAAAAGAAACCTTTAAAAAAGAAATAGAATCTTTTTTAAAATATCTTAAAGCCGAACGGAATTTTTCCGAACACACTCTGAGAGCTTATGAATCCGACGTTTCGGATTTTGCTTTGTTTTTAAAAAACAAAAAAACCGGATTTGCCGGAGCGGATAAACATTTGTTCAGGGAATATCTGTCCGAGCTCAATAAAAAAAATCTCGGTAAATCTTCGCTTGGCAGAAAGTTTGCTTCTCTGAGAACCTTTTATAAATTTCTGGCAATAAACGACTCGATAGAGAAAAGCTTTCTTGAAGACATGTCCGGACCGAAAAAAGAAAAAAAAGTGCCGGTGTTTTTAACCGAAGAAGAAATGCGCTCTTTATTTGAAATTCCGGATTTAAAATTGCGCGACAGGGCGATTATAGAACTTCTTTATTCGTGCGGACTGCGTATTGAAGAGCTTATGAGTCTGGATATAAAAAACATAGATTTCATATCGAATACCGTTACGGTTATCGGAAAAGGAAACAAAGAACGTATTGTTCCGGTAGGCGATAAATGCCTTGCGGCAATAAAAAATTATATAGACGAAAGAAGGTCCGCGGGACTTTCATTTGACAGAAATTCCCCCGTGTTTTTAAGCATGCGCGGCGTGCGGCTTGAACAAAGAACAGCCAGAAGAGTTTTACATAACTGGTTTATAAAAGCCGGAATTACAAAAAAAGTCAGCCCGCACACTTTAAGGCACACTTTCGCGACGCATATTCTTGACAAGGGCTGCGACTTGAGAAGCGTTCAGGAAATGCTCGGACATAAGAATCTCTCTACTACCCAACATTACACGCACGTAACCATAGAAAGCCTGAAAAAAGTTTATGAAAAAGCGCACCCGAGAAACTGAACTACAGAAGATGGGAAGATGAGAGGTTGGGAAGCTGAGCAACGGCAAGAACTTTAACGACCAGAGCTCCTCCCAACATCTCAACTTCTCTTCATCTCATCTTCTAAAAAATTATGAAAGAAAAAGACAGTATACAATTATTAATGGAAGAAACGGGCTGCGACCGTTCGGAAGCGGAATTTGCGTTGTCTGTTTCGGACAATAATCTTGAAAAAGCGATTACCGCCATAGGCTTTTTGCTGAAATTTATAACCGCTTTCAAAATCAAGCTGATTTTTCCTCAGGAAAATATTTACGGGCTTATACATATAGCGGTCAATATGAAAACGGGAGAAATTCTGCGTTTCAGCGAAGTGTTTTCGCATAATCCGGCGATATATGAAATTTCCGCCCAAGCCGACTGGTTTTCTTTTGAAAAAGCAATTTTCTCGGCAAGGCTTGACGCGGGCGCTATGGAAAACTACACTCAAAGCATAGAAGAAAATTTTAAGAATTATACCGGAAAAGCCATAAAAGGAATCCCGACCGTAACCGCTGAAGAAATAAAAAAAATAGCCGAATCTTTCTTTCAGCCGACGCAAATCAAAGCGGAAATCGTAAGCGAAGAGCTTAACCTTACCCAATACAAAAAACTTCCGGATTATTTGTCAAAACAAAATGAAATTTCTTTTACAGGCTACGAGCTCGGATTTATAAAACTTGACGCGGAAATTCTGGAAGATTTAAACGGCAAACCCGTAAGAAAAATCGCAGAAGGCGATACCGTTTTATCTCTTATAACCGACGAAAGGGACATAGCGCATTACCTGGCGCATCTTATCGGCGGAAGAAAAGACGGCGTAATGATACCTCTTCCGGCCGCCGTAAAAAAAATAACGTCAAAAAACAATGACTTTGAAATACATCTCAATTACACGCCGTCCGTAACGGGTCTTGCGAAAATAAAAGGCGACGCCTTTCTCAAAGTTTTAGAAACCAAAAACCGCACATGGTGGAAAAAAATAATGCCGTGGTAACTGTGGAAGATTAGATGCATAGACGCATGGATGCATGGTAAAAATAAGAGCCGTTTCTATGCATCTGTGCATCCAAACCTCCATGCATCTGTTTGTCATTTGACAACACACGCCGAAAAGAGTATATTTTCAAAAAATTTACCGGAGATGACTTATGCCTATTCCCGTTATATCAAAAAAACCTTTAAAGAATTTTTCTTTTCTTATATACGAAGCCGCGCAGAATAAAGAAACTTTAAACAGGGCTGCAATGCTTACTAAAAAGGCGTTGCTTTCCGAATACGACAACGATCTCTCGGGTTTCGATGAAGAAAACGTCGAGATTATGCGCGACGAGTACGGAAAAAACGAAATTACCCGCAAAAATGAAGACGGATTATTAAAAAGACTTTTCGACGCTTTTGTAAATCCTTTTACAATTGTTTTGTTTTTGCTTGCGATAGTATCTTATGTAACCGACGGCGTATTGGCGGCTAAAGACGATAAAGATTACAGCGTGGTAATTATTATTACCATAATGGTAACGATAAGCGGGCTGATGCGCTTTATTCAGGAAACACGTTCCGGAAAAGCCGCGGCAAAACTCAGCGAAATGGTGCGCACCACTATAAGCGTACAGAGAAGAGAAACAGGCAAAATAGAAATTCCTATACGCGAACTTGTCATAGGCGACATAGTTTATCTTGCCGCCGGAGACATGGCTCCCGCCGATATGAGAATGCTTCAAACAAAAGATTTGTTTGTCAGCCAATCCTCTCTTACCGGAGAAAGCGAGCCTGTTGAAAAATTTTCCGACGAAATAAAATCCGAGGATATAGAAAAACACAGCCCTTTTGAATTTAACAACCTTGTTTTTATGGGAAGCAACGTTGTAAGCGGATCGGGCGTAGGAATCGTAGTAAATATCGGCGACAATACTTTGTTCGGCTCAATGTCCAAACAAATAGTAAAGAAAAAAGTCATAACAAGTTTTGAAAAAGGCGTAAATTCGGTTTCATGGCTTCTTATACGATTTATGTCGATTATGGCGCCGACTGTCTTTTTTATAAATTGGTACACAAAAGGCGACTGGATTCAATCCCTGCTTTTTGCGATTTCAGTAGCTATAGGGCTTACTCCGGAAATGCTGCCGATGATAGTTTCGTCAAACCTCGCCAAAGGCGCGGTTTCGATGTCAAAGAAAAAAGTCATAGTTAAAAGCCTTAACGCCATACAGAATCTAGGCGCCATAGATATTTTGTGTACCGACAAAACAGGGACAATCACTCAGGACAGAGTTGTTTTGGAATACTATCTTAATACCGACGGCGACAAAGACGCGAAAATTTTACAGCTCGCCTTTTTAAACAGTTATTATCAGACAGGACTTAAAAATTTGATGGACATAGCCGTAATAAACCACGAAACCGAAGATAATATGACTTTTTTAAAAGAAGATTATCATAAAGTCGACGAAATTCCTTTTGATTTCAACAGACGCAGAATGAGCGTTGTAGTAGGCGATAAAAATAAAACAGCCCAGATTATCACAAAAGGCGCTATTGAAGAAATGCTTGGTATTTGCACAAAAGCCGAATATAAAGGGCAAATTGTAGAGCTTACCGAGCAACTAAAAAAAGAAATTTTATCGACAGCAAAAACATACAATGAAGACGGAATGAGAGTTTTGGGATTGGCGAACAAAACCGGCGTTTCAGACAACGGAACATTTTCGGTAGCGGACGAGTCGGATATGACTTTTATCGGCTATCTCGCTTTTCTTGACCCGCCTAAAGAGGATGCTGAAAAAGCCGTTAAAGCGCTTTTCGATTACGGAATCAAAGTTAAAATTCTTACAGGAGACAATGACGCGGTAACGCGTTTTGTATGCAAAAAAGTCGGAATAACAATTGACAATCTGCTTTTAGGTTCGGACGTTGAGGCAATGTCAGATTCTGCTCTTTCGCAATCAGTAGAAAACACAAATGTTTTCGCGAAATTATCACCTCAGCAAAAAGCCAGAATAATAAGCACTTTACGCAAAAACGGTCATACGGTCGGTTTTATGGGCGACGGAATAAACGACGCTCCCGCAATGAAAGAAGCGGATGTCGCGATATCCGTGGATACCGCGGTTGACATAGCAAAAGAATCCGCGGACATAATACTTCTTGAAAAAGATTTGATGGTTTTGGAAGACGGCGTTATCGAAGGCAGAAAAACTTACGGAAATACCATAAAATATATCAAAATGACGGCAAGCTCCAACTTCGGCAATATGTTTTCCGTGGTTGTCGCAAGCGCGTTTTTGCCTTTCCTGCCGATGCTGCCTATTCAGATTTTAGTGTTAAACTTAATATACGATATTTCCTGCGTGACAATTCCGTGGGACAATGTCGATATTGAATTTTTAAAGAATCCTAAAGATTGGAAAACTTCTTCGATAGGAAAATTTATGGTATGGCTTGGACCCACAAGCTCGATTTTTGATATAACTACCTATCTTTTGATGTTCTATTTAATATGTCCTGCAGTTTTGGGAGGAAGCTTCCACTCCCTCGGACAGGAACAACAGCTTATATTTATAGCATTATTTCATACGGGATGGTTTATAGAATCCCTATGGTCGCAGACCCTGGTTATACATATGATACGCACGCCGAAAATACCGTTCATACAAAGCCGGGCCTCGTGGCAGCTGACTACTCTTACAACCTGCGGAATAGCTTTCGGAACTATCTTACCGTATACAAAAGCGGGAGAAATGCTTAATATGGCAAAGCTACCTTTCGAGTATTTCCCGTGGCTTATTCTTACTATATTGGCGTATATGACGCTTACAACTGTCGTCAAAAAAGCCTTTGTGCGCAAATACGCCGAACTTTTGTAACGGATGCATAGACGTATAGATGTATGGTAAAGATAAGAGTCGTTGCTATGCATCTAAGCATCTAAACATCCGTGCCTCCATTTGTTATTTTTCTTACAAATTACTAAAATATTCACTATGGAAAATAAATATAAAGATTTTAACGGCCTGCTCAAACGCATAGCGGTTTTAAACGTCATTTTTGTTTTTATTTTAACGCTGACTTCTTTTATTTTTCTTATAAGTTATGAACCGCATTTGCTTAAAGAAACCGCGAAATCCGATATATTAAAAGCCTTTTTCAGCAATATCCGTTTCTCTCTTTCGGCGCTGGCGTATATCAACCTGTCGGTTTTTATATTGCTGTCTTTATTTCCGTTGTTTAACACCGTGCAAATATCAAAGTTTTCAACAGTGTTTTTGAAAATTTACTATTGTCTGTTTTTTTTAGGAATTTTCTTCATACAGTTCGCGTATCAAATTTTAAGCCGGACGGCTCTGCTTTACAAAGAACCCGAAGCCGATTTAATCGCGCAGACAATCGCAATTTTCATGTCGTTTAAAGAAAACAATTTACTGGTTTTGGCCGGCCTTCTATTATGTATAATAGCATCGATTGCTGTTTTTTTTATTTATTTCCTAAATTTTTTAATCCCTCACGAAAATTACCGTATTTCCGACAAAAAAAAATCCCTTATAATAACGCTAGCCGCAATATTATTGTGCGCCGTATTGGCAAAAGGAAAAATTTCTGGAGTGCTTTGTTTTGAAGATTCGCGTATGACCGGCAATGAAAAAATAAACGAATACGCGATTAACGCGGGTCTTCATAAAGCCGCGTACGACATTAAAAGATTTAATGTTTCCAATGTTCGAAAATACATGATGGACCACGATAGTTTAATGGGCAAATTTAAGGAATTTGATGTTATCGAAGACGATAATCTGTTTGACAACGCTTCGGGATATGCAAAAGAAATGGGCAAAGAAATCAAAAAACTTGCAGACCTCAAATAAATTGACAAAAGCAGGTTTTAATTCAACTCTTTTGTCATTCCCGAATGTCTTAAGAATTGCAGGGCAATTCTGCCTTTGGCAGTAGCGGGAATCCACGTTTATCTCCATTAAAAAATCACGTTGATTTGCCTTTCCTCTGTTTTGTCTCTCCGGTAGGAAAAAAATAAATCATTTTGACAGCAGGTGCAATGTTTGCTTATGAAAATATTTTGTAAGCCGTTTTTTTGCAATTTACGCGCCGCTATTTCAGACAGGCTCAGCCTGTTGTTTACAAGAGTTACTTTCAAAATACCCGCCATATCGCTTTTTACTTCATAACAGCATTCGCGTATATGAGGTCCTATATAAGCCTTTAAATTTTCAGGCGACGCCTTATAATTACTAACCATACTCGAAATAGTATTTTCTATAATCCCGGAAGACAAACCTTTCCAGCCCGCGTGTATCGCGGCTTTTAGTCCGCTTTTTTCGCATATTATAAAAACAGGCATGCAGTCGGCCGTAAAAATACCTAGAACCAAATCTGTTTCGCTAGTAATCAATGCGTCGCAATTTTCAATAGTTTTGCCTGCGTCGGAAGAAACAGAGGTTTTTACGTTACTGCCGTGAATCTGATTTGCCAAAACAAGTTTATTAGAGTCTAAACCGTAAGAATTAAAAAACGCGGCTCTCTCGGCCGCGTTTTTCATATTTTGGCATTCTTTTGTAGTAGTAAAACATTTGTCCGAAAATGCAGGTTCAAAAATTATTTTTTCTTTCATTTTATTCGTTACTTAAGTTTTTTCGCTTTCCAATACGTATATGCCGGCTTTGAAAAATCTATTTCTTCAAGGCCTGAAGAAGACTTCGGGGCAGGAACGTCGTCTAAGGAAAAAGTCCTCTGTCCGGGTTTTATATTATCCTGCGAATTTTCGTCTTTAAATCCCGTGGCTATAATAATAACTTTGATTTTATCGTCAATCCTGTTGTCGGTTCTCTGCCCGTACTTAATATGACCCTGCATTCCGAAATCTTTTATGGTATCGGTAATTTCTTTAAACTGCCCTACGGAAAGATTGGCGTTTGCGGTAATGTGAACTAACATTTTTCCGGCAAGAGAAATGTCTATGTCGCCAAGTAACGGGCTTGTAATCGCTTTTTTGACGGCTTCTCTGACATCTCCCGAAACGGAACTTTCTCCTATGCCTATCAAAGCCGTTCCGGAACTGGCGAGAATATTTTTTACGTCCGCGAAATCTACGTTTATTTCGCCGGCCTGCGTTATAACGTCGGTTATGGCCTGCACGCTTTGCCTTAAAATTCCGTCGATAAACTCATAAAGGACATTCCAGGGCATAATAGGATCGACAACGTTAAAAACTCTTTCGTTCGGAATAACTATCAAAGCGTCGGTATAATCTCTTAATTTTTTTATGCCTTCCTCGGCAATATCCATTTTCGGCTTTTCTTCCCACTCAAAAGGTTTAGTAACTATGCCTATCGTTAAAATGCCTTCCGAACGGGCGATTTCCGCAATAACCGGCGCAGCTCCCGTACCGGTAGCGCCGCCCATTGCCGCGGCTACAAAAACCATATCCGCGCCTTTTACCGTTTCGCGTAAAATATCTTCGCTTTCTTCCGCGGCCTTTTGACCGACCACGGGATCGCCTCCTCCTCCGCGTCCTTTGGCGGTTTTTTCGCCTATCTGCACTCTTACCGGAGCGGTAGAACCCCTTAAAGCCTGAATATCGGTATTTACGGCTACAAACTCCACTCCCGTGACATTTGCCGCTATAATCCTGTTGACCGCGTTCGAACCGCCTCCGCCCACGCCTATAACTTTTATTACGGCGGGCTGTCCGCTGTTTGAATTTTCAGAAGGTAAAATTATTTTCATTGGCATATTAGAAAGTTTCCTCAAACCATTTTACGGCTTTGGAAAAAAAGCCGTTGCCGGAAGAATTTTTCGTAACATAAGAGCCGTAAGTTTCGGAAAGAGTTGAAACCACGGCGCCTATAGCCGCGGTATAAACCGGACTTGAGACTATTTCGCTCTGTCCTATGACCTTTTCGGGATTTGGAACGCCTATGCGCACCGAGCAGCCAAAATACTTTTCAACCGCTTCCTGCATGCCCGCGAGCAAACTTCCTCCGCCGGTAAGAATTATTCCGCCGGATAAAAACTGATTGCCCAAGGGACTTGCTTTTATTTTGTCTTCTACTGCGGACAATACTTGGTCTATTCTGGCCTGTATAATTTCCACAAGCTGGTATTTGTCGTACTTTTTTACGCTTTTGCCGTCCGCTCCCCTGTATTCAAACTCCTCGTTTTTAAGTCCGGGGTAAGTAAACGCGGCTCCGTACATTTCTTTGACTTCTTTAGCAACGGCAAAAGAAGCCCTGATCTTATGCATAATGTCTCTCGTTATATAATCCGAACCTACCTGAATCTCGCTTGTATATCTTAAAATCCCGTCCGTATAATGAACAAGCCCCGTGGTAAGGCTGCCGAAATCTATGACAAGGCAGCCGAGTTCTTTCTCTTCTTTAGTGACAAGAACGTCGCTTGCGGCGAGGTAGCTGTAAATTTTTCCGTCAACTTCCGCGTCTATGGCTTTCATTATGTTTCCTATATTGCCGCTGGACGCTATCAAAGCGTGAACGTCGACTTCTATAAAAGAGCCTTTCATATCGATAGGGCTTTGTATGCGTATGTCTTTCTGCTGGTTTAAAGTGAATTCTTTCGGAACGATTTGTAAAATCTGATGATCGGAATCAATTTTTATTTTGTTTTTCGCGCTCTCTAAGACGTTTGCGACAACTTCCGGAGTAACTTCTTTTTCGGAATTGTTAATATCCGCGGAACCCGTGGAATTTTTGGCTTCAACAAAACTGCCTCTTATAGCCACTATAATACTGTTTATTTGGCTGCCTACGGATTTTTCCGTCTCGTCAAAAGCCCTTGAAATAGCCATAGCCGCTTCCTGTATGTTGATAACCGCTCCGGCTTTTATGCCGTCGTTACACGAAACAACCGACGCGCCTAAAATTTTAATAAGCCTTTTTTCCTCATCTTTGACTCCGGCCACGCAGCATACCTGGCTGCCGCCGATGTCAAGTCCTGCGATAAGAGTTTGTTTTGGCATTTTTTCCTCTTTTTAACAACAAAGTGAAGAGTGGAAAGCGAAAAGTTAAAATATCGAGTTTCGGCTCTGCCGAAACAGATTATTGTTTTTGCATAGCAAAAACACATTATTTTCACTTCTCACTTTTAACTTTCAACTTTGATTTTCATTGTCATTATACGGTTTCACCACCGCTCTGCCGGAATCATAATAAGTCATGTCTATAAATTCCACTTTCTTATATTTCGACATAGCGTCCACATAAATTTTGCGGAATTTATCGAATCTCCGTTCCATACGCTCTTTTCTGGCGTCGCCCCAATAAATAAGCGCCCCGTCATGCGTAATAAAAACTATATCGCCGTAACTTCCGAACTTTATCTCTTCAATGTTATCTAAAAAATCTTTACACACGGGCTTAAATGATTTTATAAAATTTAAAAGTTCGCTTCTTTCAGCGTCCGTCTTACAAATTATTTTTGGAATTTTCATTCCGCTCATAAAACCGCGCAAAGGAAACGGCCTGTCTTCAAAATCTACGCCTAAAATATCGCGCCCCGAGGCTAAAAAAGCTTCCGGCGTGCGTTCGTAAAGCTTTACTCTCACTTTCTGCCAGCGTCTGTTTATGGAAATATCTTTAAGTTCGGGTTTGACTTTTTTTATCTCGTTTTCCGCGTCGGACAAATCTATTTTTAAAAGACTGTCTCCGATTTTAAACGGAAGAAGCTCCCTTATTTCAGACTTAGTCACGTTTTTGCAGCCGGTAATTTCTATATCTTTTATCGTCATATTATCGGAAGCGTAAGCATAATCGACAAGCTTTTTTCCGCCGAAATAAACGCACAATAAGACAACGGCCGCAAAGACAGGATAAAAAAAGTACCTGCCCGCCTTTCTTTTTTTCCCGGAACCAGGCGCCGACACTCTCCTGCGGTAAGAATATTTTTTTCTCTTTACCATGATGTTATAATGAACATTCCATTATTTTTAAAACAAGCCTTTCAAAACTTATGCCGCAGGCTTTAGCCTCATCGGGAAGTAAAGAAGTTTCCGTCATTCCGGGCACGGTATTATTTTCAAGAACCCAGACTTTATCTTCGCAATCTACAATCATGTCAACCCTGCATACGGCGCGGCATTTAAACGTCTCGAAAACTTTTCTCGCTTCAACCTGAGCCCGAGCGTAAGCTTTTTTGCTTATTCTTGCCGGAATCAAATGTTTAGAGCCGCCTTTTTGGTATTTAGATTTAAAGTCATAGAATTTACCTTTAGGCACTATCTCTATTACAGGCAAAGCCTGTCCGTCTAAAACTCCGACTGTTATTTCCGTGCCTTTTACAAACCTCTCGACTATGATTTCATCATCGTATTTAAACGCTTCTTTCGCGGCTTTTGTAAAGTCAGATTCCGACTTTACTATAGAAACGCCGATGGCCGAGCCTTGCCGCGACGGTTTAACCACAACAGGATATTTTTTTATCCCGGGAACGGCTTCAAACTTTTTTAAGACAAACCAGTCGGGAGTCGAAATCCCCGCGCATTTAAAAAGTTTTTTTGAGATATCTTTATCCATCGAAGCGGAGCTCGCGAAAACCCCGCAGCCCGTATAAGGAATCCCCATAACTTCAAGCATGCCTTGAATCGTGCCGTCTTCGCCGAACTGTCCGTGCAAAGCAATGTAGGCGAAATCTATTTTTTCTTTTTTTACTTTCCAAGCCGTATCTTTATCCGCGTCGATCCCTACGGCGTTAAACTTTAATCTTTTCAAAGCGTTTAAAACAGCTTTGCCCGATTTAAGCGATATTTCCCTTTCGCTGGACAAACCTCCGTACAAAACGCCTATTTTTTTATTTCTCAGCTGTTCTATGACCATTTTGTCTCTTGTCTTTGCCGTCATTCCGTTGAAAAACGGAATCCATTTTAAAAAAACAAGATTTTTTCCCTTGTGTCTTTTAAAAACAAACGTGGATACCGACTTTCGTCGGTATGACAAAACTATAAAATCTTAATTTCCAATTCTAAATCTATATTGAATTTTTCTTTTACCGTTTTTCTGGCGGCGTATATTAAATCCAAAACATTTGACGCTTTAGCGTTTCCGTTGTTTACTATAAAATTCGCGTGAACTTCGGAAATTTCGGCTCCGCCCTTTTTCTTTCCTTTTAACCCGGCGTCGTCAATAAGTTTGCCGGCGCTTAATCCCGCGGGGTTTTTGAAAACACAACCCGCGTTAGGAACGCCAAGAGGCTGCGATTTCCTGCGTTTTTCAATACTATACGAAACCTTTTTTAAAATATCATTTTCGGCTTCTTTTTTCAAGGTAAAATTGATTTTTGTAATAACGCAGTTTTCAAGCCCGCTGCTTCTATATTTAAAATCTATATCATCTTTTTTCAATATTTCCACTTTCCACTTTCCACTTTCCGCTTTTTTATATATTTCAACGCTTTCGACAATATCGCCGATCCAGCAGTCTTTGCCGCCGGCATTACCGAAAACAGATCCGCCGATTGTCCCCGGAATTCCCGCGCAGCATTCCAGTCCAGACAAGCCGTTTTCCGCGGCGGCTCTCATAACCGAAACCATATGAGCCCCGCTTCCGCAGGAAATTTGGGGCAAAGTCCCTCGGGTCATTGGCCCTTCGTTTCCGGTTATAGAAAACTTTTCAAATTCATCTACAAGTTTTATAACTATTCCTCTGTAACCGTCGTCGGAAAACAAAATATTAGTGCCGCCGCCCAAAATAAAAAAATCAAGATTTTCGTTTAAGAAAGCTTTCAGAGCATGTTCATTGGGAATATTTATAAAAAAATCCGCGGGTCCGCCTATATTAAACGAACTGTGCTTGGAAAGCGGCTCGTTTTCTAAAATTATACAGCCTTGAGACGACAATTTTTTAATAATATCTTTTGTCATTTTAAAGAATCCCGAGTAATTCTTCGCCTTTTTTCCAGACGTCGCCCGCTCCGAGCGTCAACAGTATGCTTTGGGCGGGAAGCGTTTCAGCCACCGCTTCTATGGTTTTAAATTTTTCGGCAACGCATCTGTTTTCTTTAAGGCTTTTAAGTATTAAACCGGAGTTTACGCCTTTTATAGGCTGTTCGCCGGCTGAATAAATTTCAAGAACTTTTACGAAATCGGCGGCAAAAAAACTTTTTCCGAATTCTTTATAAAGGTTTTGCGTCCTTGTGTATCTGTGAGGCTGAAATAAAACCGTAAGTTTTCTTTTAGGCCAAAAATGTTTTATGGCTTTAAGCGTCGCGGCTACTTCCGTCGGGTGGTGGCCGTAATCGTCTATAACGGTTATGCCGTTTTTTTCGCCTTTTATTTCAAGGCGCCTGCCGACGCCGTCGAATTTATTAATGGCTTTCGCTATTAAATTGAAAGGTATGTTAAGCAGCAATCCCGCGCCTATAGCGGCAAGAGAATTCAAAATATTATGTTTGCCGGGAATTTTTATGCAGACTGTCCCTTGTTTTTTGCCTTTGTAAAAAACGTCGAAAGCCGTGCAGTCGTCCAAAACTTTAATATTTTTCGCTTTGATATCTGGATTTCCGTTAAGTCCGTAAGTAACGTATTTTCTGGTAATTTTCGGCATAATTCCGCATACGGTTTTATCGTCGGAACAAATAATAGCGTCCCCGTAAAAAGGAACGCTGTTTATATGTTTTATAAACGCGTCTTTGAGGCTTTCCATATCGCCGTAATAGTCGAGATGATCGTTATCTATGTTTGTAACGACCGTAATAACCGGCGAAAGTTTTAAAAAAGAACCGTCGGACTCGTCGGCTTCCGCGACTAAATATTCTCCGCGGCCCAGACGCGCGCTTGTTTTAAGATTTTTCAATTTTCCGCCGATAACTATCGTAGGGTCAAATCCGCCCTCGTCTAAAACCAGAGCCGTAAGAGAAGTCGTGGTAGTTTTACCGTGGGTTCCGGCTATTGTAACCGCGTATTTTAAACGGGCAAGTTCGGCAAGCATTTCTACTCTCGGTATGACGGGAATTTTATTTTTTAAAGCGGCGACTACTTCCGGATTGTCCTTACGGACGGCGGTGGACGTTACGACAACTTCGGCATTTTTTATATTGCCGGCCTTATGCCCTATAAACACTTTTGCGCCGATATTCTTAAGATGATTAGTCACGTCCGTTTTCTTTAAATCCGAACCCGAAACAATATGCCCCAGATTTATTAAAACTTCGGCAATACCCGACATTCCGGAGCCGCCTATTCCCACAAAATGAATATGATTTTTTTTAAACACAATAACCTCAATTAACAATTAATAATTTACAAATTACAATTGAAAGCATTATAACAAATAACACTTATACTCAAAATAATTGTTAATTGTAAATTATTATTTGTTATTTGTTTTTTTGTATTCCGCGGAAACAGTAGTCGTTATTCCGCCGCGCACGCCGAATTCCAATTCTACGGTCATATTTTTCGGCTTTACGACTTTCGTCAAATCGTTTAAAATGCTGTTGACGACGCTTTCGTGCACCATTCCGACCATTCTGTATGTTTGCAAATACATTTTTAAGGATTTTAATTCGATCACCGTTTTATCGGGTGTATAATTTATTATAAGATAAGCGTAATCCGGAAGACCCGTCCACGGGCAAAGGCAGGTAAATTCTTCGGTTTCAATACAAACGTTTATATTTTTTCCGGCATATTGATAAGGCATGGGTTCAAGAAGAGACGGCGTGACTTTGTCAAAAACAGGCATATCTTTTATCATAAAAACTCCGCAATTAAAAATTTTGAATATTATAGCATTTTATAGCCGTATTTTATCTGCGGAGTCAATGTAAAATGAAACTGTTATATGTCTGAAAATTAAATATATTAGAACTTAAAAACAAACCACATTTGCAGTTTTCTGGAATCTTCCGCCTTATAAGCGGAGTTCGCAAAAAGATAACCGCCGGCAAGACCGAGTTCTAAATTTTTGTACATTTGATATACGGCCTTAAGGTTAAGTTCCGTTCCTTTATCCGGGACTGAAGACGCGCTTCCTTTAAAATAATAAGAATCCAATGAGAACAAAGCTTTGGGCAGGCTTGCGGCCTGAAAATCAAAACCTGCATTATAAATTTCACTGTTTTTAAGAGCGGCGGCGCCTAATGACTGTTCTACTATTATGCTTCTTAAATAAGTTATAGTAGGCCAGGTTGTGTCTCCGGTAGTCCAGATTACGCCCGCTTTAGGAGTTAAAGAAAAAGAATCTTCCTGAATTTTATACTTGGCGTCCGCGTGAAAGAACTGTCCGTATTTGTTCTGTTCGTCATTGTTGGCTAAATAGCGTAAAAACAAAGAAAGGTCTTCGTAGCTTAAGCGGGGCGTCGCGCCGAAAAGCGTGTAGTCGCCTTTACCGTCATAGCGAATATTGTACGCACTTAAGTCAAAACTAAACAAAGGCGAAACTTTGGTTTTGGACTGAAAGCCGTAAACGTAACGGTCTTCGGGAAATCCGCCGTAAATAAGTTCAGCCTCTTTACCTGCCAAAAATTTAATGTTTGTGTCTTTATATTTAAGGCTGGCGCTCACGCCGTCCACAGAGGCATAAATAAGCCTTTCAACCGAATATAAAAGAGGTTTGTAAAACACGTCGTCGGAATAGTAAAATTGTCTTCCGAGTTTAACGTCAAATCCGTTAAAAATATTTTTAAATTCTACGTATCCTTCGACAAAATTTAATTTATCGTTGTAATTTTTAAGAACATTATACTGTCCGTCCGTAGTGCCCCATACCGTAAAAAACGCGCCTCTGGCAAAAACATTTATATCGGGCGTGATTCTGTAGCCCGCGCCGAATAAAACGCGCGTGGGAACTTCGTTATAATCAGGCGCCGCGCCGTTAGCTTGCACCGCGTCCCTGTCAAAAATGGCAAAACTTCTTACTTCTCCGTCAATAAATAATTTGTCTTTCCAAATGTCGTTAACAGCAAAAACATTGGCGGAAAAAGCGGATAAACAAACGGCGCATAGAAGTTTTTTTAACATAGAATCTCCTTGCGGCAAAGTGATTTTTTAATTAAACTAAATTTAAATCCCGATGGCAATAATTGACAAAAGCAGATTTTAAATCCTCTCTTTTGTCATCCCCGAAAGTTTTAATCGGGGATCCATTTTAAACGTGGATTCCCGATAACTAATTTCGGGAATGACACAATGTTGATATTTTTTAAAGACAACCGGCAAGTAGATTAAGATAAAAAAATTTATTATAATTGATACATTATTTAACCTGCCGGAGGGAGGTTATGAAGTTTAGAAATACGCAGAAATATTTCGATGCATTGATGAATAATCTCTTAAACCGTTTCGGCTTAAGCATGCAGTCAAAACTCATAATAATTTTCCTGCTAGTAAAGGTAATACCTCTTTTGATTCTTGTGGCAATTGCCGCATACCAGATTATAAACCTCGGTCATTCCCTTAAAGAAATTTCCGTGCATGATTCTACTGCCGCCCTTAATAAAAGCGCGGTGGAAAGTATTGAGCGCCTTACTACGGATACCGCCAGAAACGTAGCAAACTTTCTTTACATGAGAGACAGCGACATTTTATTTCTTTCCAATGTTACGCCTTCCCAAGCCGCTTATCAAAACTTTGCGCAAAACAGCAGGGCAAGGGTGGTTAAACCGGGCAAATTGGAACTTTCCCAGCAGAAAGACAAATGGATTGAAGTAACAGCGCGGCCGGAACCGAATATTTTGCTGGAATCTTCCAACCCTGAAAATAACGATATGGACGGCTTTAATTACAGAGGCGCCCAAATTTTTGACTATTTAGAAATTCCTCTTTACGACCAGATTGCTTTTATAGACCTTGAAGGCAATGAAATTTTTAAATACACAACGCCTGACTCCCCGAAAAAGCATTACCCGCTTTCCAAGGAAAAGAAAAATATTTCCAGAAAAGAAAACACCTATGTAAAGGCCGAGGAGTATTTCGAAGAACTTAAAAAACTTAAACCCGGCGAAATTTATGTGTCCGATGTTATAGGCGCGTATGTAGGTACAAACTATATAGGAATGTATGTTCCCGGCAATCTTGAAAAAGCCGCAAAAGATCGCGGTTTTGATATTCCCTTTGAGCCTGAAACCCAGGCCTATGCCGGCGAAGAAAATCCGAACGGACAACGTTTTGAAGGCATAATAAGATGGGCAACGCCCGTTGTCGGCCCGGATGGTAAAAAAACAGGGTATGTGACATTTGCCCTTAACCATGACCATATTATGGAATTTGTGGACCGTATTACTCCTATGAACGAACGCTATGTGGAAATCCCGAGCGCGTTTGAAGGCAACTATGCTTTTATTTGGGATTATAAATGCAGGAGCATATGCCATCCCAGACATCACTCCATAGTAGGCTTTGACCCTTCTACCGGCGAGCCGCAAGTGCCGTGGCTTGAAAGTTCTATTTATGACGCATGGCAAGACTCGGGTATAAAAAAGTGGACGGAATTTGTTAAAGACATACCTCTGTTTTACAATCAATCGCGCAAGAAAAAGCCGGCGCCTGCTCTTACAAAGGCGGGGCTCGTGGGTCTTGACGGACGCTATTTAAATAACGCGCCGCAATGCACGGGGTGGATGGACCTTACGCAAAACGGCGGCTCCGGATCCTTTTACATTTTATGGAGCGGGCTTTACAAGCTTACCACGGCCGCGGCTATTCCTTATTACACGGGTCAGTACGCGCCGTCTGAAAATAACGGGTATTCCAAACGCGGTTTCGCGTTCGTGACCATAGGCGCGGGCCTTGATGACTTTACGCAACCTGCCAGAGAAACCGAGGCTAAACTTGTAAGAGCTATAAGCGTTAACTTAAAGCATACGATTATGCATCTTACGATAACCACTTTGATTTTAATATTCATAGTCGTGCTTATAGCAATCTGGCTTGCATGGAGCATTACGGACAATATTACGAATATTATCAGAGGCATATCGCGCTTTAGGAGAGGCGAAAGAAATTTTCGCTTTAATAATTCCGCCAAGGATGAGTTCGGAATGCTTATGGATTCCTTTGACGAAATGGCCGACGGCATTGTTAACAGCGCTAAAAACGCGTTAAGCATAACGGACGCGCACTTTAAAATTATTTATATGAACAGATACGCTCTTGAACTTATCGGCAAAAAACAGGAAGATGTTATCAACCATTCTTACTTTGATTACAGTATTTATCCGCACGGTTCAAAATACGACCCCTTAACGTCGCTAAAAGAAGGAAAAGAAGCCGATATTATGTATATTAAAGAAAGCGGGCGCTACATAAAGGGAAAAGCCAGCTACTTTAAAAACAGAGTCGGCGCCAAAATGGGTTATATTATTGAAACTTTTGACGTAACCGAAATGGTTTTGGAAAGAAATACGATTGAAGAGCAAAGGACTTTACTTGACAAAATTTTTTCCGCTTCGCCGGACCTTATTTGGTACTCGGACCCGGACGGCAAATATTTAGCCGTAAATCCGCGCTTTGCGGATATCGCGGGTCGTTTGCCTTCGGAATTTATCGGCAAAAGCGCGAGGGATATGTTTCCGTCGGAACTAGCGGAAATCTTTGAGAAAAACGACGCGATGGCGCGAGGTTCCAAAACGCCTTTATATACGGAGGAAAGAATTATTTTCGCGGACAAACATGAAGAATTTTTGGATGCCGTCCGCACGCCTATTCATTATGACGAATCAGGCGTTTTGGTAGGAATTTTGGGTTTTGCGCGCAATGTTTCCGAACGCGTTGCCATTGAACACGAACTCAGAGAAACCCAGATTAACCTCGAGGAAGCGGCGCATGAAGCCAACGAAGCGAATAAACACAAAGGCGAATTTCTCGCCCGCATGAGCCATGAAATAAGAACGCCTATGAATGCCATTTTAGGCCTTACGACTATTTTGCAGAAAAAGATTAAAAGTATGGACTCGCAGTGCTCGGAATTGAAATCCGTCAAAGGGCATATAGACCAGATAGAATCTTCTTCCCGGCATCTTTTGGGCTTGCTTAACGATATTCTGGACCTTTCAAAAATTGAAGCGGGCAAAATTGAACTTTCCGAAGAAAAAATGGATTTGCCCGAGCTTATAAACACTGTTTCGGTTATAATAAAACCGCGATGCGAAGAAAAAAATATAAAGTTTTCAGTGTATGCGGACGAATTTTCGCCACGCGTTTTCTTAACAGACCCTTTGCGTTTAAGGCAGGTGCTTATTAATTTCTTAGGCAATTCCGTTAAATTCACTCCGGAACTTGGCAGCATTGACTTTACAATTAAGAACTTGGGAAGAAAAGAAGGTAAAATGCTTGTCAAATTTTCCGTTAAGGACAGCGGCATAGGCATGTCTGAAAAAACGCTGGATAATCTCTTTAAACCTTTTGAACAGGGCAGCGACACAATTACCGGCAGATACGGCGGCACAGGGCTTGGGCTTGCGATAAGCAGGCACCTTGTGCGGCTTTTCGGCGGAGATATACAAGTAATAACCGAGCTTGGCAAAGGCAGCGAGTTTTCTTTTGAAATATGGTTTAAAGAAACCGAGGCCGAAAAGAATTACGCGAAAAATATTTCAGACGCAACCGATAAATTTAAAGGTAAAAAAGCCCTTTTGGTCGACGATGTTGAAATAAACCGCATGATAGTAATTTCCCTACTGGAGCCCACCGGCATCGAAATAACGGAAGCGGACAACGGTCTTAACGCGCTTGAAAAGTTTAAGGCTTCAGCAAAGGGCGAATACGATATTATTTTTATGGATGTGCAAATGCCCGTTATGGGAGGCTATGAAGCGGCCGGCAAAATACGTTCTCTTAAGCGTACCGACGCCAAAACCGTGCCCATAGTGGCGCTTACCGCTAACGCGTTTAAGGAAGATATAGATAAAGCCAAAACGCACGGCATGAACGACCATATTACAAAACCGGTCGAGTTAAATCATCTCTTAAAGATACTCTTTAAATATATACCGCTTAAATAGCGTTTTGGCGTTTTTACGGTTATATGCCAAAGATGCCGGGATACTCTTGACCTGATACACCGTAATAAATATAATTATAACACATAGAAATTATTTGAAGGAGATAATGATGGCTGCAAATTCCGTTTCGACCAAGAAGCCAAATTTTGAAGGCAAAGACATACTTATCGCGGAAGATACCGAAATAAATAAAGAAATAGTAAAAGTTTTTTTACAGCCTACAAAGGCGGATTTGACTTTTACTTCCGACGGAATAGAAGTGTTTGACGCCTTTAAGTCGGACCCTGAAAAATACGATTTGATTTTGATGGACGTGCAAATGCCGAGAATGGACGGTTTGGAAGCTACCAGAAAAATCCGCGCGCTTGATACGGTTAAAGCAAAAACCGTGCCGATATTAGCTTTAACCGTCAATGTTTCGCCTAAAGATATAGCGGAATGCATTAAAGCCGGAATGAACGGGCATATCGGGAAACCGGTTGAAATAAATACGCTGTTTGAAGTTATCAAAAAATATATGCCGGAATCCGCAGAGTCGGCAAAAGCCGAATCAGTAGCGGAAACAAAAGAAAACGCTTACTCAAAATATATGCCTTATATAGACGTAAAAGAAGGCATTGCAAGGCTCATGAACGACAAAAATATCTATTTTCGCCTGCTTAAAAGTTTTGAAGGCGTAAAATTCGCGAATGATTTAATCAATAGCATAAAATCCGGAGATTACAAAACAGCGTCGATTGTAGCGCATACCATAAAAGGAATTTCGGCGAATCTTTCGCTTCACGAACTTTGGGAGCTGAGCAAGGAAGTAGAGGCTCAGGCAAAAGCAAATAACGTTCCGGCAGGTTTTATCGACGAAATAAAAGATGTTATCGACAAAACTATGCAGATGATAGCCGAACTTACTTCTCAGAAGTAAAAAATATATTAATGTCTTAAAAGTGGGCGAATATGGCAAAAGACAAAATACTTGTGGTCGACGATGTGGTGATTAACCGTAATATTTTGGTTGAAATGCTGAAAAACGATTATGACATTTTAGAGGCAAAAAACGGTCTTGAAGCTATTGAAGCCGTTAAGAATAACGCCCGAGATATTTCGCTTATATTGTTAGACATAATTATGCCTAAAATGGACGGTTTTGAAGTTATAAAGGTTTTACATTCTTTAGGATATTCCAAAATCCCCATAATAATAATCACCTCTTCCGGAGGGTATGAAAACGAAGTCAAGGGGTTGTCTCTTGGAGCAGTGGATTACATAAACAAACCTTTTTATTCGCAAAGCGTTTTAGCCCGCGTTAATCTTCAGATAGAACTAAGCAAGCACAGGCTGCACCTTGAAGAGCTTGTTGAAAAAAATATACGTAAATTTATATCCACAAGAGACCAACTGATAGATTTTCTTGCCTTTATAATCGAGTACCGCAACGTTGAGTCCGCACTTCACATTAAAAGAACGCGATTAATGGCCGAATATCTTTTCAACAAAATAGAACAATCGCACAAAATGGATCAGGAAGTTTTTTCGGTAAATAAATCCGCGATTTTAACGGCAGTATCGCTTCATGACATAGGTAAAATCGGTATACCGGATAGAATTTTATTAAAACACGGCAGTCTCACCGATGAAGAGTTTTCCATTATAAAAGAACACGTTGTTATAGGGGCAAATATCATAAAGCACTTAGAAGATATTGAAGACAATGAGCTTATTCAGGCTTGCCATGATATATGTCTTTACCATCACGAAAGATGGGACGGCAAAGGATATCCGGAAGGCAGATCCGGCAAGAATATTCCCTTTTCGGCGCGTCTTATGACAATGATAGATATCTACGATGCTCTGACTTCTAAAAGGGCATATAAAAATCCGTATTCTCACGAAGAAGCCATTGGAATTCTCAAAAAAGAAAAAACCCGTTTTGATCCGGCAATGTTTGATATTTTCATAGAAAATCATGAAGGATTTAACGCGTTGTCAAAGCAGATAAAAGAAAAGAAGAAATCCGATAAGTAAGCTTTAAGGTTTTTAGAGACATCCTATTTAATTAAATTTTGGGGAAGCCATTTTACAAGACACGAGGATAATGACTGTATATCTATAGGCTTTGAAAGAAACCCGTTAAAGCCGTTTTTCAAAAACATTTCTTTAGCGCCGCTTACTGCGTTAGCCGTAAGAGCGATTATGGGAACGCCGGAATTGTGTCCGCCAAGAGAACGTATTTTTTGCGTAGCTTCAACGCCGTCCATTTCCGGCATCATATGATCCATAAAAATTAAATCGTATTTCTTTTTCGAAGCCATTTCAACGGCTTGCGAACCGTTAAGCGCCGTGTCCGGAACTATTTTGTATTCCTTAAGCATAGCCTCGGCAACGATAATATTAATGTCTACGTCGTCAACAAGCAGAACTTTGGCGGACGCGGCGGAAAAAGAACGCGCTTCGCTTAAATTTTCCTCTAAATCCTCTTCTTTTCCCGGCTCAATGCGTATTCTCACTCTGAACAAAGAACCGACGCCGTAATCGCTTTTAACGCTTACACTGCCGCCCATAAGCTCGCAAAGGCGCTTGGTAATCGCAAGCCCTAAGCCCGTGCCGACAACTTTTTTATTTTTTCTTTTATCCACCTGTTCAAAGGCTGTAAACAAACGCGGCAGATCTTCTTTTTTTATTCCAATGCCGGTATCCGCTATGTCAAAACAAAAAATATCTTCTTCTTTGCGGGCGCTGAAAGTTATTGTTCCCTCGTTAGTGTACTTTAAAGCGTTATTTAAAAGATTTGATAAAACCTGGTTTATTCGTTTCTCGTCTCCAAACACAACTTTGGGAAGATTTTCGTCAAAACTACACACAAACTTAAGCTTTTTTTGCGTAAACATGACTTGAAAAACAGACTGTATATTGTGAAGAAATTTTTTAAAATCAAAATAATCCGGCACTATGTCTAATTTACCGGCTTCTATCTTGGAGAAGTCCAAAATGTCGTTTATAATGCCGAGTAAAAGCTTGGAAGAGTTCCCTATATTATACATGTGAACTTTTTGCTCCGGAGAAAGAGCGGTTTTTTTAATTATCTCCGTTAAGCCGATAACAGCGTTCATAGGCGTTCTTATCTCGTGAGACATTGTTGCAAGAAAATCGGATTTCGCTTGGTTTGCTTCTTCGGCGGTTTTTTTTGCGGCAAGAAGTTCCGTTAAGTCATGAAATATCGCAAGAGATCCCATCAAGCCGCCTGTTTCGTTAAAAACGGACGTAAGCTGTATTTTGTAACTGCGGAAATCTCCGTTGCCGCCGATATCGATGTTCTCTTCCAAAGAAACAGTTTCTTTTTTATCCGCGGTTTCGGCAAAAGCGCTTTCAATGCGGGACATAAGTTTTTCATCCGCGAATTTAGCAAAAATTTCCTGCCAAGTCCGTCCGTTTATGAGGCCGAAATTTTCTATACGCGCCGTCTTAAGAAACGCCGTTGTGGAATAGGCGAAACGCCCGTAAGAATCAAAAATCATTATGATATCGGGGGAATTTCCTATAAGCATGGAAAGATAACTTTCCTGCTTTGACTTATTAAGAGCGATGACCGCCTTCATCCCTTCGCTGGACTTTGATACCTGCTTGTACCTGTCGAAAATAACCTGCATGCTGTGCAGTTCGCGATTAAGTCTCTTGACTTCCAAGTCTTTAGCGCGCAGCTGCTCCTGCAGTTCTTTAAGTTGGTTTTCGTCTTTAAGCGGCACAAAAATCTCCGAAATTAAAATTGACAGATAACAATAGTATCGTTATGAAAACGGTTTATAATCTTTCCGTCAGGCGTACGCACGGGACAGAATTCGCCGCCGGAATAACCCATAAAAAAAGGAAGTTTTCCGTTAAGCGTTTTTTGCATAGCTTCCATTTCGGAATCCGCGTCAAGTCCCAAAGCGCTGTTGCGTGCAAGGCATGAAAAAACAAAAGCGCCGTTTTTATTTTCTTTACCGGCGGCATTCTCAAACATTTTTGAAGAGACGCGCAGAACTTCATCCTGATTCATAGAGCCGATGCTTAAGATCGTTCCTTGAGGCACATTGGCCGCGCAAATAATATGTTTCTCGGGAGTCGTTCCTATAATAACGCGCGCGGCAGGCTGGGTGCCGTCGTTAAAATCCACAATTAACGGAACATTCGCGAAGCTTATCATCTGTCCGTCCGGAGCAAGACCCAGAGACTGCATATAGTCCATTGCCGGAATATTGTTAATAGTTTCTATCGTGTTTCCTTTTGAAGAAGTTATTACGGCTTTTTGAGGCAAAAGATTCTGATCCGAAACATTGCCCAAAGAAAAAGACGGATTTATATTGCCGTAAAAAAGCGCCATTGAAAGAGTCGTGGGATTTTCTTTTCCGTTATAAAAAGCTTTCGCGTTTTTATAATCCGGATTATCGTCTATGGCGTTAGTGCCGAAAACAGGTATCCCGCCTGTCAGCGCGTCGAGTTCTCTTATGGTGTCGTCTCCCGAGAAATCAAATGTAAAAGGGGACATTAGTATAATCATAGACGCTTTGCCGGGTAATTTGGCAGCCGCGGCTTTATAAGCCGTTTCAATTTCCGTTTTAAGATTTTTCGCGTTTAAAGGATTTGTAACCGAAGACGAGAAAATAACGTCGTCGCTCGTAAGCACGGAAACAATGAGCGCCAAATGACCTATTTTACCCGGCGCCGAACATGCGAAGGTCGTTACGCCCAAAGTATCAAAAGGAAATTTTTCCGACAACGCTTTTACAATGCCGGTATCAATAAATTCCGGATAGCAGGTTATAAAACCTATTGAATTTTTTTTAAGACTGTTCGGCAAATCCAACTGTTCTAAAATCTCAGACACGGCTGCGTTAACATCATCGATTTGAGTTGTGTGGGCGGTAAGCGTTTTTATCATAACATCCTCCGTATGAAGTTTTTACTGCTGCTATTATTTTATTATAAAAGCATAATTCTTCGATGAGGATACCAAAACACGTAAAGAGCGAGTAATAGCAAATATTATATCAAATTTACCTGTGCTATTTTATTACGTAAAACATATTTTTGCAATTCGGCGATAATAAGAGGGAAAACGGATAACGCTATCACGATAATCCAGTGTTTAAAACTTATCTGAACAAGATAAAAAATTTCCGCAACGGGCTTTATCAGAGCTACTCCGAATAATATCGCGAATGTAAGCATCGCGCTCCAAAACAGCGGCGGATTTGATATCCAGCCGAGTTTAAAAATTGATTTATTAATGCTTCTTACGTTAAAAACGTGAACAATCGCGGAGAAACCTAAAACCAAAAATGCCATGGTCTGCCCGACTTGGGCAGATGGCGTCATACCGCTTGAATTTATAGTAACAAACCTGCCTATATAAAAACCGATAAGAGTTATAACGGTGAATATAACGGCCATTTCAATCATTCTTGAGCCAAAACCGCGCGCGAAAACGCTTGCGCCTATTGGCATGGGTTTCCTGTCCATTAAATCATCTTCGGCAAGTTCCCTGCTTAACGCAAAACCCGGCACGCCGTTTGCCACGGTGTTAATAAATAATAAGTGCAGCGCGGTTAACGGAATCCCCCAGTTAAAAACAAAAGCAAGAATCATTACAAGTATTTCGGAAATGTTCGCGCTTAAAAGAAAATAAACCGTTTTCCTTATGTTGTCATAAGCTTTTCTTCCTTCCCTGACAGCCGCGACAATAGTGGCGAAATTGTCGTCCGTCAAAATCATTTCCGCTGCATTTTTTGAAACGTCGGTTCCGGTTATGCCCATAGCCGTGCCTACGTTAGCGGCTTTAAGGGCGGGAGCGTCGTTAACTCCGTCGCCCGTCATGGCGACTATTTGGTTATTAGCCTGCCACGCTTTGACTATTCTTATTTTATCTTCCGGGCTTACTCTGGCGTAAACCGCGTATTGCCAGACGTTTTTTGCAAGCTCTTCGTCGGTTATATTCTCGAGTTCCGCGCCGGTTACGGTTTTATCGCCTTCTTGGAGTATTCCTATTTCAGCGGCAATGGCCGACGCTGTTACGGCATGGTCGCCGGTTATCATAACTGTTTTTATCCCGGCTCCTTTTGCAAAAGCCACGGCTTCGACGCTTTCGGGCCTTGGCGGATCTATCATTCCTATAAGCCCGACAAACTGCAGGTCTTTTTCCAACTCGTCAACTCCTAAGTTTTTAGGAAGTTCATCATAATGTTTTTCGGCAACGGCTATAACCCTTAAAGCTTGCCCTGCGAACTTATCGTGAATTTTCATTATTTCTTCTTTAGATACGCCTTTTGTAACCGGAATCCTGTCCACCGCGCCTTTGGTTATCGAAAGATACTTGCCGTTTTCAATACGATGAACGGTAGTCATTAATTTCCTTTCGGAATCAAACGGTATTTCAAAAACCCTGGGATACTTTTCAATCAGATCTTTTTTATTTGTATGTTTGTTGTGTAACAGACTTATTATCGCGGTTTCGGTCGGATCCCCGATAGCTGTTTCCTCTCCGTCTTTTTCTTCTATAACCGCGTTATTGGCAAGGCTTAATATCGTGAGAAGGTGGCGTTCGGCTTCGTCAAAATTATCTTCCGCTTTTTTAGATTCGTGTCCCGCCGCCCAAACGGCTTTTATGGTCATTTTGTTCTGCGTAAGAGTGCCGGTTTTGTCGGAACATATAACCGAGGTGTTTCCAAGGGTTTCAACGGCATTTATTCTGCGCACTACGGCATTTTTTTTCGCCATGTTTTGAATGCCGTATACCAAAGTTAAAGTAACTATAATCATTAAAGTTTCAGGCACCGCGGCAACTGCCAAAGCAACCGCAAGCATAAGCATATCCATAGCCTGCTCTCCGCGCCTGATACCCATGACAAAAAGTAAAACCGCAGACAGCAAAGCCGCGGCCGTCATTACTTTTCCTATGGCAAAAAGTCTTTTTTGCAAAGGTGTTTTTGTTTTTTTTGTACTGTTTAAAAGACCCGCGATTTTGCCGACTTCGGTATCCATTCCGGTGTTAACAACAACGGCTGTGGTTCTGCCGTTTGTTATAAGGCAGCTTGAAAACAGCATATTCAGCCTGTCTCCGAGAGGCGCGTGTTCGTCCACTTTCGCGCCGGCGTCTTTTTCCACAGACACGCTTTCGCCGGTTAAAACGGCTTCGTCGACTTTTAAAGCTGCGCTTTCTATCAGCCTTGCGTCAGCCGGAATTTTATCTCCGGCTTCCAGTACAATTATATCTCCGGGCACAAGCTGTTTTACGTCGATTTTTTCTTTGACGCCGCTTCTTATTACCACGGTTGTGTCGGCGTTCATTTTTCTTAAAGCTTCAAGAGCCCTTTCGGCGCCGAGCTCCTGGCGCAGACTTAATACGGAATTTATTATGACGATAGCCATAATCACTATAGGTTCAATCCAGCCTTCATTCGTCTTTAGAGCCAAAATAGCGGAAATTACGACGGCTGTTAAAAGGATTATTGTCGTCAAGTCTGACAAAGAGCGCAGTATTTTTATAAAAATACTTTCTTTTTTCTCTTCTTCAAACTCATTGAATCCTTTTTCCAGCCGTATCTCGGTTACCTGATTGTTTGTAAGCCCTTTATGGGGATCCGTGCGCAAAATTTTAAAAATATCTTCAATTTTTTCCTGCGTCCATTTCATTCGTGCGCCTCTCAAATATTAATTTTTATTATAATAGTATTTATTACTATTTTAAGCAAACAATAAAACGCATCTCCGCGCAGCAAGCTGCGCGGAGATGCGTTTCTCAAATAAATTGAAAATATTTTAAACTGTAAACAAAAGTATCAGAAAGTATACAAGCATTAACACAAGGCCTAAAGGGATGGCTACTTTTGCCCACTGCCTGCTTTTTATTCCGAGTTTAGATGAAACTATGATGTTAGGAATATTTCCGGGAATCATCATGGCTCCGCCGAGAATAAGACTTACCGTAAGATAAATCAAAGTTTCGCGGCTCATTTCCGGAACCACTTCTATAGCTGCCATTGTGGCATTGTCCAAAACGGCGGACAGCAGGTTAACCCAGTACAAAGCCTGCGGCGGAAGATGAAAAATTGTTTTATAAGCAAGAGGTTTGAGTCCGTCTCCAAGCAAAATAAGACCGCTGACAAAAATATAAATTTTTGCCGTTCGCAGCAAAATGTCTTTTATCGAGTGGAACGCTTCCTGCTTTTCGAAAGCGGTATTTGATTCATGGTCGACAATTCTATACGCCAAAAAACTCAAAAACAATATTGCAGAGGTAACATAAGGCCAAAGCAGTTTTATCATAAAAACAGTGTCAGCCTTATGCGGTGAATTTGCAAGTTTGGATATTATTATGGCGCCCAGAGGTTCGCCTATAGGAGTAAGTACGGAACCTATGCTTATGGCAAAACACGTATAAATAACAAGTTTAATTCGTTCGCTGCGTTTTAAACTCAGTTCAGCGGCAACTTCGCTTAATATAAGGGCAGCCACTATGGCGGTAATAATGCTTGAGGTAAATCCCAGAATAAGAACTATCAAAAACATCGTCCATCTTAACCCTATTTTTGTTACGGAAACATGCACAACATTCCTTATAAAAAAATGGAATTTTTTAAATGCCAGCCCGACAATAAAAACAGCTAAACATATGTGGAAAGGTTCCGTAAAAGCTTCTTTGACAAGATCTTTGCTCCAAGATGATGAAATAAAGACTGCCAGTACTCCGCATATAAAAAGAAACGGCTCAAGATTTTCTTCTACCTTGTGCCAAATCAAAGGCAGGCATAAAACAAGAATGATTAAGACAGATAACAGAATAAACTGCATAAAATATCCTGAAAATAAAATGGTTTTGAACGGTTTGCGTAAAGCTAAGCTGTGTTTGCCTGAAACTAAAGAAAGCAAAGAGTTTCGCCGGGTTTAGAAATTAAATCGGGAAACAAATCGGCCAGCGGCAACTAAAATTTAAAAAACACGGCCATAAGGCCGCGTCATTATAACACATTTTTTGTTTTTATGCTATTTTTTCTACGGCTATAAATTGATTCCAACTCTGCTGCTAAAATTGCCCGTCGCTATAATCCGTCTTTTTCATGATGGCGTCATATTCTTCTTCGGTAATTTTAGTTTTCGAGTTTATGTAGCTTTGCACGTCAATTTTTTTCGGCAGCGCCGCGGGATCTTCGTCAATTACATCGTCTATGCGTTCGGCAAGATAAGGAAACAGAGGATTTGACGAGATTCTGAAAAACAGGTTTGTGTTTATTTCGAGAATCCCCCGCTCCCCCTGGGCGTTTGAGATAATGCCCAGATTCAGACCGAATTCGTCTTTTGTTTCGGGGTCCGGAGAGGAACCGTACAGCGGATCGTTTTCGGGAAATTGCAGCGAAACATGAGAAAGGGAAAAAACGTCCTGCGGATATTTCAGTCCCAACGCTCTGGCAGTAAAATTCTTATCGCCCGGCAGAACACTCCGCTCTACGGTGCCGGAATCGCCGGGAGTTTCATTGCCGATTATTGTTATTTTGTAACGCTGAGGCAAATCCGGCAGCATCCTTGACATCATATTGACAAAAACCGGACGAACCAGCGGCAGAAACTCGGTATCGCGATTGATGTCGAACAGCACCAATTCGCTTGCGTTAGCCGGCAGATAGCTGAAAAGGTCGTTTATAAGCGCCGGCGTACTGACCGTGTAATCGGCGATTGATTGAAAGACAATGATCGGAGGAAGGTCTTTTATACGGCCGTTTTTATGCAGCCTTACGATTTGCTGTTTTACATCGGTAATCAGCAGACGCGCCTGTTTAACCGCGTTGGTCGGAAACGAATTATACTTGAACGGATTAAATTCCGGAATTATGCCAAGCCACGCGGCTTTTTCAAACCCGGGGATAATAGAAGGAATTGCCATTATTTCCGCAAGCTTTGAGAGCCGGGTAATCCCGATCATCGGCGAAATCAAAACCAGCCTGTCAGGACGGCTCAAACTGTCGTCTTCAAGCGCATCCAACGCATATTTTACTGCAACCGAGCCTCCTTGCGAAAATCCGACCAGATGCAAAGGAGCTTCTTTCTGAGTCATACTCTTTGCTTCTCTTACCGCCATCCGTGTTGCTGCCATCCAATCCTGCCAGACAATTTTAGTCAATGCTCCGGGGACTGTGCCGTGCCCGGGCATTCTTACCCCTATCACTGCGAAATCCTTCTTGTAATATAACTGCGCGACATGGCGCAAACTGTACGGAGAATCCGTCAGCCCGTGCAATAAAACAACAGACCCTTTCGGTTCTTTCGGTACCATGACATACGACCTGTTCCAGTCTGCTTTTAATTTCGGAGGATATATACGGCTGCCTTCAAAATAACGATTGACCGAAGTTTTCTCGCTTTCCGGAGTATTTATAACTACTTCATGGTAAACATCATCAAATATTTTGTTTTCACGTTCAATATATTCTTTCCATGTGGCTTTATCCATTTCTTCAGCCGTCAATTCAGCGGGGACAAAAGTATGCCACGGCTGCAATTTTGGAGCGTATAGCAGGCGCAAAGCGACTACTGAGGTAAGCACAAAAAATAACAAGAGAGAAGCTTTCAGAACGAATTTGACAAACTTAAAAAATTTTTTCATTTTGATTCACCTTGAATTTAAAAACTTTTAATATAGCATAAAGTTAAAAAACGGAGAGAGAGGGATTCGAACCCCCGGTAGGATTTCTCCTACAGTAGTTTTCAAGACTACCTCCTTAAACCGCTCGGACATCTCTCCGCTCACTACGTTCACTTCGAGATGCCCAGGATGCGGTTCCGGGGCGCTCACATCTCGCGCCCGCGGCAGACTCGTCCTCGTTATTCCTCGGACTGCCGCCCGCTCGGACATCTCTCCATTCTCTTCGTTCATTATTAGAAAGTTCAAAATTATATCAAATATCGTTAACGCCGTTCAAGCTCAAAATAAGCTTATTGAGTGAAAAATCTCAAACACATGTTAGACTAAATTACTAGAATAATTCTGTATAAAAACAGAATTATTAAAAGGATTTAGCATGCAATATGTAAAAAGCTTTTACGGACAAAGCAGGAAACAG
>Ga0123356_10000101_pt1 | contig 90121 bp, 103 predicted proteins | sample TergutEmb28metaG_2_FD_92546 | JGI IMG/M metagenome (GOLD analysis project Ga0123356, IMG submission 92546) | Embiratermes neotenicus P3 segment gut microbial communities from Petit-Saut dam, French Guiana - Emb289 P3 | ecosystem: Host-associated > Arthropoda: Insects > Digestive system > Gut ...
ATCCACCACCACACGCACCTCGCCGCGCGACGTCGCGGCCTCGCCACGCACCTGCTCCATCTCCACGCGGAACCGCTCAGCCTCGCGGGCCCGCTCTTGAGCCGCAGCGATCTGCTGCTCCACGCGCTCCAGAGCCACATCGGCACCCGACAGCCAGTCATCCCCAGTCACACCCGGCAACATATCACCCCAGAAGGGGCGAACACGGAGATTCGCTGACACCCGGACACAGACCTCGGCCCGCACCGCAGGCACAGCACCACGTCGCAGTGCCGCCCCGGGGCCGCGCCGACGGTGCGGCGAGCTGGTCGTCCCACGAGACCTGCCAACCCGCAAGACCAGTCAGCCGGCGAGCAGGGCGCGGGCCAGGGCGGCGGTCTCGGAGGGGGTCCTGCCGACCGTGACCCCGGCGGCCTCGAGCGCTTCCTTCTTGGCCTGGGCGGTGCCGGAGGAGCCGGAGACGATGGCCCCGGCGTGGCCCATCGTCTTGCCCTCGGGGGCGGTGAAGCCGGCCACGTAGGCGACCACGGGTTTGGTGACACTGGTCTCGATGAACCGCGCGGCGCGCTCCTCGGCGTCGCCGCCGATCTCACCGATCATCACGACGAGCTCGGTGGCCGGGTCGGCCTCGAACGCGGCCAGCGCGTCGGTGTGCGTCGTGCCGACGATCGGGTCGCCGCCGATGCCGACACAGGTGGTGAAGCCGAGGTCGCGCAGCTCGAACATCATCTGGTACGTCAGCGTGCCCGACTTCGACACCAGACCCACCGGGCCGGGGCCGGTGATGGCGGCCGGGATGATGCCGACGTTCGACTCGCCGGGGGTGATGACGCCGGGGCAGTTCGGCCCGACCAGGCGCACCCCGGCCTCGGCAGCGCGGGCGAAGCACTCGAGGGTGTCGGCCACCGGGACGCCCTCGGTGATGACCACCACGAGCGGCACGCCGGCGTCGATCGCCTCGATGATCGCTCCCTTGGCGAACGCCGGGGGGACGAAGACCACCGACACGTCAGCCCCGGTGGCGCTCACCGCCTCGGCGACGGTGCCGAGCACCGGCACCTCCACGGCCCCCGTGCCGAGCGAGAACGTCTGGGTGGTCCCGGCCTTGCGCGGGTTGACCCCGGCGACGACCCGGGTTCCGGCGGCGAGCATCCGAGCGGTGTGCTTGGTGCCCTCGGAGCCGGTCATACCCTGGACGACGACCGTGGAGCCTCGGTGCAGGAAGATCGACATCAGGCTCCCTCTCCCGCTGCGCCGCTCAGTGTCCGGGCCGCGCCGGTCAGCCCTCGGGCCGCGCCGGCCAGAGCGGCAGCCTGCTCCGCACCGCCGTCCATCGTCTCGGCCAGGGTGACCATCGGGAGCGCGGCCTCGCGCAGGATGCGCCGCCCTTCGTCTACCGCGTTGCCGTCCAGGCGGACCACGAGCGGCTTGGTCGCCTGGTCACCGAGGACGCCCAGGGCGGCGACGATGCCGTGCGCGACCTCGTCGCAGGCGGTGATGCCGCCGAACACGTTGACGAACCCGCACACCACCCGCGGGTCACCGAGGACGATCTCCAGCCCGGCGGCCATCACCTCGGCCGACGCGCCGCCGCCGATGTCGAAGAAGTTCGCCGGGGAGACCCCGCCGTGGCGCTCCCCCGCGGCGGCGACCACGTCGAGCGTGCTCATCACCAGGCCGGCTCCGTTGCCGATGATGCCGACCTCGCCGCTGAGCCTGACGTAGCTGAGGCCCTGAGCCTTCGCCCTGGCCTCCCGGGGGTCGGCGGCGTCGGTGTCGGCCAGCGCCTCACGGCCGGGGTGTCGGAAGGCCGCGTTGTCGTCCAGGGTGACCTTGCCGTCGAGCGCGAGGATCGCACCGTCGGTGGTGGTGACCAGCGGGTTGACCTCGACCAGGGTGGCGTCCTCGTCGCGGTAGACCTCCCAGAGCCTCATCAGCACCGGCACGATCTTGGCCCCGGTCTCAGCGTCGAACCCGGCTGCGGCGACGATCTGCACAGCCTTGGCCTCGTCGATGCCGACCCTGGGGTCCACCGGGACCTTGACCAGGGCCTCTGGGCGCTCCACGGCGAGCCGCTCGATGTCCATGCCGCCCTCGACCGAGCACATGGCCAGACAGCGACGCTCGGCCCGGTCCAGCAGCAACGAGACGTAGTGCTCGGCCGCGACGTCGGCGCCCGCCGCGACCAGCACACGACGCACCGTGTGCCCCTTGATGTCCATGCCCAAGATCTGCCCGGCGGCCTGCTCGGCCTCCTCGGCGGAGCGAGCGAGCCTGACACCGCCGGCCTTCCCCCGACCGCCGGTCTTCACCTGCGCCTTGGCCACGACGAGCGGGCTGCCCGCGCCGAGCAGCCGCTCAGCGGCAGCACGTGCCTGCGCGGCGGTCGTCGCGACGACCCCGGCCAGCACGGGCACACCGTGCTCGGCGAACAGGTCTCGCGCCTGGTGCTCGAACAGGTCCACCCTCGGCCCCTCCCCTCGCGGCCCGCGCCTCGAGACGAGCCCGAATCAGCGTAACCAGACAGCGAGGAGAGGGCATGACATGAGTACTACCCCTGGGTGACGCTCACCTGTCGATCAGACTCACGCGGCGGAGCAGCAGAGGCCGCTCAGCCTCGCCAGGCGCGACGAACAGCAGGCCGAACAGCGGGAAGACGAGGGTGAAGACCACGGCGAGCACCAGGTCCAGCGCCGCCGGGGTCGGGTCTTGGAGCAGCGCACGGCTGACGACCCCGGCCAGCACCCCGAAGATCGTGATGACCACCGCGCCCACGGCGAGGGACGGCACCGCTTCCCCTCGCGTGCGCAGACCACGACGACGACGCAACGACCGTGCGGCGAACATGCCGATGAGCGTCAGACGCACCGCGACCAGCGTGTACAGGAGGCCCTGCTGCACGATCGCGTCCAGCGCGACGATCACCTCGGCCAGCGGGGGCAGGAGCAACCAGTAGACGAGGACGAAGGTCAGCGCGTCGAGGACGACGAGCAGCGCGACCGTGCGCAGGTCCACCCGGGCACGTGCGCCGGTCATCCGAGGTCCTTCAGCGACCTCATCACCTGGTCGGCGAGCGAGCCGTCCAGGGCGCCGGCCGGTGCTCTGGCCACGACGCTGATGACGTTCTGCCCCTTCGACAGCAGGGTGACGGCCACGAAGTCGATCTCTCCCGCCTCGACAGCACCAGTGACAGCACTCGCGTATCTCCACCCGGACCACTGCGCGGGGCGCTGGACCATGTCGGTCGCACCACCCAGAGCGGACTGGGCGAACAAGGTCGTCGCCGCACCCTCGACCGCGTCAGCATCACCTGGCGTCGAACCGACAGTGATACCGACCATCGTGCGTCGGTCGTCAGGGCTGATCACGAAGATCTGGACGAGGTCAGGCTCTTGCGCCTCTCGACGCTCCGTCTCCCAGCCCTCGGGCACCAGCACCGACACACCGTCGGACTCGAACCGCGTGGCACCGTCGATCGCGTCGACCGGCTCGACGGTGAGAACCTCACCGGTCGGCTGCGGCCAGGCGGTCGGTGTCGGGTCGTCCCCGCCGGCGGACGAGCCCCCGTCGTCGGTGCACGCCGCGAGCACGAGCACCGCCGCAGCCGCGATCACGACCGACCACCCGAGGGCGGCACCTCCGCTACGGCCGGGGTTCCTGGTACGCCTCATCCGACGCAGTCCTTCCACTTGACCCATCCAGAGTTCCCGAGGTACCACGCGTCGTTGGTGCTGGTCGAGGTCACGCCAGCCTGGGCCTCGAACCCGAGCCCGCCGACGGCAGGAGCCTTGAGCGCCAGCGCCGCGTCGAAGATGTTGTCCTTCGAGACGTCGAGCGTCTGCACCGTGATGTCACCGTTCGCGCGCGCCTCGTCGAGGATCCAGGGTATCGCCAGGGCCTGGGTCATCGCGGGCCCTCCCGCGAGCGTGCTCACCCCCATCGCCCTGAGGAACGCGTGGGTCTGGTCTCGGTTCGCGTCGGTGACCGGATAGCTCGCGCTCATGGTCACGCCCTTGCCGGCGGCTTCCGTCAGAGGTGCCCCCGAGGCCAGGAGCGTAAGGTCGGTGGCGCCGCCCTCGGCCGAGGCGACGGCGGTCCAGCCCACCCCGGTGATCTCGCCCTGGGAGTTCATCGTGGTCTCGACGATCGTCTCGATCCCGGCCGAGCCGTGGACGCCGGAGACGATGCCCAGCTGGGCTGACGCCGAGGCGTCGAGGGTGACCTTGTTGTAGACGGTGATGTCTCCCGTGGCGGTGTCGACACGTGTGCCCAGCGAGACGCTGCCCTCGATGCTGCCCTCCGCACCGGCGACGATGACCTGGGCCGATGCCGACCCTCCGGCGACCACACCGCCTTCGAGATAGACGGCGCTCGGCGCTGGCGGCTTGTAGTCGTACCCGGTGATGAGGTCGCTGATGAAGAATCCGAAGTCGACACCCAGGCCGAGCACGGGACCGGTCACGCTCTTGGCCACGTCCCTGCCGAACTCCTTGTATGCCCAGGCCTGGAAGTCTTCCACCTGGGCGAGCGAGTCGAACGTGTACTCCTGGCCGCCGCCCAGCTTCAGGGCCGCGCTGACGTCCGCGCTCACGTCCAGCCCACCACCGACGTCACCGATCTTCAGCTTGGCGGTCGCCTCGCCCGCGCTCAGGGTCGCACCGAGATGCACCGAGTCTCCGATGGTCACGCGGTAGGTGCCGTCCGAGAGCGTCTCGGTGAGCATCGACTTGCCAGAGCCGAGGTCGACGAACGAGATGGAGACCTGGCCCGAGATGTCTTCCTGCCGGGAGCTCTGGACGCACGGGTCCTCTGGCGGCGCCTTCTCGGTCGCCGCGATCGCGATGCCGCAGTCGGCGCCGATGGCCTGGCACAGCTTGGCGACGATCGCGTTGCCGATAGGCGTGGTCGAGATCGTGATCGACCCCAGCAGCAGAGCCACCACGAAGACGATGCCTACGTACTCCACCACCGCGGCACCTTCGTCGCCGCCGGCACGTCTACCAGCCGACCGACGACGCCACCGATCACGCAGACCAGACACCAACGTCTCCCTTCGAAGCCCCCGAGCGAGCTTTTCACAACCTCGACAGAACAGGTCGGGCATATCAGACACAAGAACCCTAGCCTTCGACGGTCACGCGGGCGGAGTGTCCCCAGGCCCAATCGCTCTCGACCTGGCTAGGCCCGAGGGCCCACCCGGCAGCCCCAGGCGCGACGGCACGACGTGCCGAGCGGCTCAGCGACCGGCTCTCGGCGCAGAGAGGTCGTCACTCATCCGACCAAGGTGATCTCTGCACGGTACGGACCGACGTCGAGCATCTCGAAGTACGCGCCAGACGGGTATGGAGGGCGCGTGGTGACACAACCGCCACCAGGTCCGCGTTCCAGATAGCCGATCCTGGTGGTGCCCAGGCACACCCCCGAGGTGAAGACCACCCGGGCGGTCGCCTGACGTTCCATCCGACGATCCGTCCCAGGCACGATCTCGGCGTCTCGGACCCTGACGGTGACCGTGACCCCGTCCGGCCTGATCGCGGAGGTGCACACCACACCACCAGGGCGAGGGTCGGCTCCGTTCTGGAGCGCGAAGGCCCTGGCGCGAGCACAAGGCTCAGACGGGCGGTGATATCCCCCGAGCAGGAAGTCCCAGAAGTCGTGCGGGTCGCCGTCGCGCAGCGCGTCGTCGAAGTCCGCCTTGACCTGGTCAGACCACGCTGACGCCGCAGCCAGAGCCGCGGCATCAGCCGCGGTGCGCGCGTGGCGAGCGTTGTCCGTCGCTGACCCCAGCATGTTGATGAGGAGCAGCGTGGCGAACACCAGCCCCATCGCCACCGGGATGACGATCAGGTTCGCCGCACCCCGGTCGTCTTTCACCATCCGACGGATGCTCACGCCTCCTCCATCGCCCCGAGGGCTCTTCCTCGACTGTGCCGGCTGAAGAAGAGGCTAGTCGCTCCGCTGTCCCGTCCGCGGTGCTCACGGGCCCAACATGGTCCCAACCTGAGCTGGGCCCTCAGGCCCACCGGCGGCCTGGCGCTGCTGTGGTGAGCGCACAGCTCTTCTCGCGGGCACCTCACGTCTCGGTCAACCGGTGGCATAGGTGAGCGTGACCCTGCGGTTGAGCGCCCGCCCGATCGGGTCGTCCGTGCCGTCCGGGTGGGTGTTGTCCGCGATGGGCTTCGCGCTGCCGTGGCCGGTGACGGTCAGCACCAGGTCTGGCCGTGCGGCGGCCAGCGCGTCGGCCACGGTCTGCGCCCGTGCCTGCGACAGGGGGATGTTCACGTCGTCCCCGCCGATCGAGTCTGTGTGCCCGTCGACCGCGATCGAAGCATCCTGCGGGATGGTCTTGGCCAGGTCGGTCAACGCTGCCCGGGCTGAACCGGTGAGGTCAGAGCTGCCGAACTCGAACAGCAGGTCTGAGGTGAGCGTCACCACCGTCTGCTCGTTGACGATCTCGGTACGCTCCAACGTGAATTCTGAGTGAGCGGATTTGATGTCGAAGGTCGCGTTGGCGGTCGCGTCGGTCAGGTCGAACGTCGAGTTCGCCACCATCGTCGCGGTGACATCGAGATCAGCGAGCACCGCGTCCAGGTCGCCCTTCTCAGGCTTGGCGGACGCCGGTGCCACAGCAACCAACGACACCAGCACCACAGCACCCGCACTGACCAGCGCGACCCGACCCCGGCTCATGGCCTGCTCACCGGAAGCTCTGAGAAGACCGGGAGCCCGCCGGGCAGGCCCAGATCGACCGTCATGGTGTCCTTGCCCACCTCGGGGAAAACAGCCCAGGCTTCCAGCGTCTGATGGTTGACGAGCTCTTGTTTCGAATACTGGTGCGGCCAGAAAAGGGCATCGACCCGACAATAGATCGAACTGATCGTGCCGTGCCAGTCGCTGGGGCACAGCGGATAGTAGTACTTCAGCGCCGCGCCGTCGGTCAGCACTGGCGGGTGCATCGTGTTGAAGAAGTCGTCCACCGGTATCGAGGTGGCGTCAGAGGCTTCCGGGTCGTCCCAGCGCAGCGCCCACGTGACGACCGTCCGCCCCTCGGAGGCGACCACCGAACGGACGATCACCGTCATGGTGCCACCCAGAGCATCTTCGGCCTCACGGTCGGTTGACATCGGGGTGTCGATGACCTGCTCCACCAGAACACCGCCCGCTGTCGCCACGGGAGCAGCCCCCGGCGAGGCGGCAGAACCGCCACCTTCGTCGTCAGACCCCGATCCGCCGAAGCATCCGGTCAGCAAGGCCACTATCGCAACCGTCACCAACGCTCGCGCGCCTGTCTTCACCGACCTCATCGAAAATCCTCTCTGCCGCCTGCCCTCATGTCATCACAGGGCCGAGACGTCGCGTGTCGTACTACTCACCAAAGTCGCCCCAGGCGTGTTTGTGCGATACAAATCATCGCCATTGTCAAAAACTGTACGCCATTGACCTTGTTATTCGATCCTCAGGGTTGCCACCACCTGACGCTGGAGAGAGTCTTCCAACATGCCTTGAGGCGCCTGGGCACTGACGGATACAAGCCTCGACCTGGCAGAGTCTGGCAACGTCACGGCAAGACCATCGCGAACGACGCCATCTTCTGGATGGGCCATCACAGAGACAACCCCCCAGCCGCTAGGGAGTCCCGACCAGTGGATCTGCACCTTGCGGATTTCATCGGCAATATCCGACATCCTCAGCGATGCGATCAAAGCCATGGTAGCCGCTTCTGCCTCAACATCACCGACACGTCCCAGATCACTCGACACCGTCACTGCGGCGACTTGAACTTCTTCGCCTGGCGCTTTGATAAAGAGTGCAGTCCTCTCCGCGTTCACGTTCAATTCTGCGGTCCAGGTGTTCGGTACCACGATGCTCACCCCGTCGACGACCTCGACACGCGTAGCGCCAGGGATGTTCCTCACGGGCTCGATGACCAGCACCTCACCGGCAGCCGACGACGACACGGAGGCGACCGGCGCGGAAGGCGGCTGCGGAGAGGCAGGGTCCTCGCCATCGCCGGTGCACCCCGCCAGGGCGACACCGAACACCAAGAGGGCTGCAGTGATTGTCATCTTGCGCATAGCGTCCATCTCTTCCATCCGTGATCTGCGAGGTAGTAGGCGTCTCCGCCTGACCGACTCTCCGTGCTTCCAGAGGTACCTAGACCAAACCCGACACCGCTGACCTTGGCGGCGATGCCCAGGTCGAACAGCCCAGATCGATCAACCGTACCGAACACCGCCGTGGTGTCACCGTCACGCGCGGCCTGGGCGATGATCTCCTGAGCGATGTCATACCTTGTCGCCGTGTAGACCCCATAACCACCGGGCACCACAGCACTGGGAGCAGCCATCGCCGACTGTGCAGCAATCCCACGGGCCCACGCCTCGTTCCGTGCGCTCACTGGCACGTTCGCGGTGTAGACCACTCCCTCACCAGGGTGGTCAGCCAGAGGGGCCGAGACCGGGCGTCCCGAGGCCTGGGCTAGCATCTGCACGACACCAGACGCCTCCGACGTCGCCGCCGCTTGAACTTGCACCTGAGTCACGCTGCCGCTGCTGTCGAACGTGAGACCGATCGACGCCGAGGCGTTCCCCTGAAGAGAGTCCGACTTCCCAGCCACAGCGAACTGGCCACCAAACTCGCTCGAGAGATCCACCTCTGTGAAAACCGTGATCTCGTTCTCACCACGGTCGACGCTCACACCCGTGACATCGCTAAACTGGACTGCCGCTGACGCTCCAATGCCGTAGAGGTCCGAGGCTCTTCCACTGCCATGAATGGTTGCGCCACCACTGATATGGATGATGTCGGGTTCCGGGGGTCTCTTCCCGGTGATGACCCGCCCCAGCTCTCTTCCTCGTTCGATACCGATGCCGATCACCGGGATTCCTCCGTTCCCGGCAGCGGCGGCAGGGCCGCCCCAGGTGTCGATGAACGCCTCGGCATCCGCTCGGGAAGAGAAGTTCCACTCTGTGGCCACCGCCCCGGTGAGACCGACACCGACGGCGGCGTTGGCGTTGACGTCGATCCCTTGGTCGTTGCCGGTGGCGGTGATCCGCCAGTCCCCGACCGCGTACTCCGCGGCGAGCAGGCCATCGGTGCTCTTGTGGACCGTGTAGGTGCCGTCGCTCATCTCGATGAGCGACAACGACTCGTCGCTCCCGGCCACGCCGAACATGACCGAGGCACCGGTCGCGACCGAGGTCGTCGTGGCCGAGCGCTCGCACGGCACTGTGGGTTGCGGGTCTGTCTCGGCCTCTGCGGTCTGCTTGGTCAGACCGCACTCAGCGCCGATGGCTTGGCACAACTTGGTGACGATGGCGTCACCGACCGGTGTGGCCGAGATCGTCAGCGCCGAGAGCAGAACACCCACGAAGACGACGATCCCGACATACTCCACGGTCGCGGCACCAGTCTCGTCCCGCTCACGCCGCTGGCCCGCCCACGCGGCGAGCCGAACCCCGAGGTCACGCATCGGCCCGCTCCCTCGACAGGAGCAGCCGACGGCTGTACAGCGGCCTCTCGGGAGGTCCAGCGGAGACCAGAGCCACCGCGAGCAGGGGGAAGCCGACCCATTGAGCGAGGTCGAACAGCACCAGCCACGACCACGTGAGGTCACCGATCGCCAGAGCCGCCGCCATGCCGAAGAAGAAGTGGAGGAAGAAGGCCAGCAGACCAGCGACCACAGCAGTCGGTACGGCGTGAACCCGTTCAGGCAACCCGTGCCGACGCCGCAGCGAACGCACCGCGATCATCCCGATCCAGGTCAACCGAACGGCGGAGACCACCCACCCGAACGCCATGGCGACCACCGGCTCCACCGAGGTCAGCACAGGAGCCAACGACGACAGCAACGCCCAATACACGAGCACGAACGTCACCACGTCCAGCACGACGAACAAGCCCACCGTACGCCAGCACACCCAGGTGAACCATCGCCCCTGACCTGGATACCTGCTCACGCCAGCGGCTCCCCTGTCGCGAACGACGTACCCGTCTCTAACAGGGTGGCCATCAGGCCCACCACACCCCGGTCCCATCTGACCATCTGACGAACGTTCACCCGTTCACCACGGGAATATCAGTGATCCGGAAACGGTTGGGCGCCTCGATGCTGATCGTGTCGGTGCCAGGGTCTGGCCAGATCACCGTCCATGGCACCCCGATCCCCACAGGCGATGCTGTGGACGAGGAGCGGTCGGTGAGCACCGAGACGGGGTTCACCTCGGTGCCGCTCTGCCGGACCCCGCCGGCCTTGACCCGATCACCAGCGCTGTGCTGAGCCGGGAAGATCATCCCGCTCGAGTCGAGGAGATACAGCCTCCATGCCCCGAAGGCTTGGTCCCCGTGCTGGTAGACCTGCCTCTCGACGCCGTCGATGCCGAGGAGCGTCAGCGGGAACATGCTGTCGCCGTTGCCGCTGACCCGGGCGATCGTCACCGTGCCGACCAGGTACCCGTCACGCCTGACGACCTGGGTGACCGATGCCGAGAAGCTGCCGCTGTCGTTGGGCTTGACCTCGAACTCGACCTGATCGTTCCCGGTCGCCACCGGCACCGTCGCCTCGGGGACCGCTCCCATGTCCAGCCTCGGTGTCGACGCGGCGGAGAAACGGATCTCGACCCGTCGGTTGGCCGCCCGCGCCTCCGTGGTCGTCCCCGGGACCGCCGGCTCGGCCTTGCCCTTTCCTTCGGTGCGGATCGTGAACCCCGACCCCAGCGCCGGGCCCAGGCGTTCTGCCACCGCCGCGGCCCGTCGCTGCGACAGGTCGAGGTTGTACTCCACGGAGGCGATGTCGTCCGTGTGGCCCACCACCAGAACCTCGCCGGAACCTGCTGCCGCCTGGATCGACGCGGCGGCGGCGTCGACCATCGCCCCAGCCTGAGGGCTCAACGTCGCGTCGTCGGACGCGAACAGCACGTCAGCCCCCAGCGTCACCGTCTGCTCGTCCCCCGACGACCGTGACGACACACCTTCCGCGTATGCCTCGGAGTACGACCCGATCGACACCGGTGCCGGGAAGGTCGCCTCACCAGACAGGCCGAGCGACTCCAGCGAAGGAGTGCCCGCGTCACCTGCGACCACCGGGACGCCTTCGACCAGCCCCACCCGGGGGATCATCACATCGACCCGCTCCAGGTCCGGCACGGCGAACAGCGTCACCACCCTCACCGGCCTGTCAGGGGCCAGCACCACACGATCGTCGGTGGCGGTGAACTCGCCCGCGCTCGTCGTCCCTGGTGTCCACACCCTCGAGCCAGGAAGATCGACCAGACGCACCCCGCCGGCATGGCTCAGCCCGCCGACAGAAAAAGCGTTGCTGAGGATGAGGCTCTTGCCTGGCTCCTCCATCGTCAGGTCCACGACGACCGCCGCACGGTCGTCGACCACCTGGACGGGGTGGACGACCGCAGCGACCTTCCCCTCGGGGAACCTCGTCTGCACCGTCACGAACCCGTCACCGGAAGGCATCCCGGCCGTCCCCGATCCTGTGGGGCTCGGGGACGTACCCTCTCCCCCTCCGGTGCACCCGAGGAGCGAAAAGCTCAAGACCAACGCGCAGCCAGCACCGATCATTCGACGCACGGATCAACCTCTCTCTTGTTCACGAAACTCGACGCTCGATATGGAAGAGAACCTGATCGCCCGAAAGACGGCGCAAGCTCGGCCCGACATCCGATGGATGCCGGGCCGAGCCACCCCGAGAAGCAGATCAGCTGCCGACGCTGTTGATGGCGTTCTTCACCGCGTCCCCGATGGCCTGGCCGATGCCGAAGTCGTTGCCCGTGACCATGAGGATCACCGCGGTGAGGATCGCGGCCACGACCAGCGCGATACCCACGTACTCGACCGAGCCCTGACCCCGGTCGTCCCCCTTCATCCGGTCGAAGACGCCGGCGACAAAACCAGTGATCGCGATGCGGGTCAGAGCCATCTGACGAGTGATGCCGTTCATGGTGCTTCCTCCATCGTCCTGGGGAAAACTCCCCGGTCGTTCCTGATGAGGAAGACGCTAGCCGCTCCGAAGTCCCACCCGTAGTGCTCACAGGCCCAACCTGGTCCCAACCGGAGCTGGGCCCCCAGACCCATCGGTGCCCAGCCAGGCAGCCATCGCCTGGGCCCGGTTGCTGACCCCGAGCTTGGCGAAGATCCGGTTGATGTGGTTCTTCACCGTCTTCTCGCTCAGGTACAGCCGACGGGCCAGCTGGGCGTTGCTCAGCCCCTGGGCGATGAGGTCCATGATCTCGGCCTCGCGCTGAGACAGGTCGCACCGGTCGGCAGCGTCCCGCGCCGGGGCCGACGCGGCCCCGAGCCAGGGGTCCAGCCCAGCCATCACCCGGCCGCCAGCCATGCACGCTGTGATCGCGGCGAAGATGCCCGCCGGGTCCAGCGCCCCGTGGATGATGTAGCCCGACGCCCCGGTGCGCATCGCCTGAGCCGCCACCTCCGTGGTGTCGGTGCTGGTCAGCATGATGACGGTCGCGGTGCGCGAGAGCTCGGGCAGCACGTCCAGACCGTCGCGCACCGGCATGCGGACGTCGAGGAGCACGACGTCGACCCCCTCGACCTTGTCCAGCGCCTCGGCCCCGTTCGACGCCTCGACCACTGCGGCGATCTCCGTCTGAGACTCCAGCGCCGCACGCAGCCCCATCCTGATGATCGGGTTGTCGTCAGCGATCAGCACCTTCATACCGTCACCTCCTCCACCGCGCCCCACGGTATGCGGACGACGGTCTCCAGCCCACCACCGGCCGGGGTGGAACGTGTCACCGAACCGCCCCTGCCAGCCGAGCGTTCGTCGATCCCCGCCAGCCCGAAGTGCCCCTCGGTGACGTTGCGGTCCAGGTCGGGACCAACGAGGTCGGGAGCGGGCAGCCCACGTCCGTCGTCGGTCACCCGAAGCACCACCTGGTCGTCCATGACGCCGATGTCGACGCTGACCTTCTGGGCACCCGCGTGGCGGCGCACGTTCTCCAGCAGCTCGGCCAGCATCGCGCGAAGGTCAGCGAACAGGCTCGGTTCCAGGCCCTCGATCTCCGAGGAGACGTCGAGCGCGCAGGTGACACCCGTGCGCGCCGACCAGGTGGCGCACAGGTTCTCGAGCTCGGCGGCCTGGTCGTGCTCGGCGCGACGCAGCTCGGCGATCGCCTCGCGGGTGTGGCCGTGCGCGGTCGAGCACAGGTCGACCAGCTGTGCGGCCGTGGCGCGCACCCCTGGCGACACGTCCTCGCGGTCCAGATGGTCTCGCAGCACCTGGGCCATCAAGATCGTGCCGGCGAGGTCTCCTGCCACGGTGTCGTGCATGTCGCGGGCGATCCGCACCCGCTCCGTCGTCGCCACCCGGCGCGCTTCCAGGTCTGCCGAGACCCCGGCCGCCCGCCACTGGCGACGCAGCGTGTTGCCGAGGTTGGTCCCTGTGAGGGCCATCGCCGCCATGGCCGCCGTCACCGCTGCGCCGGCGACCCACCCCTGGAAGTCGCGAAGGTCACCGAGCGGCATCACCAGCAGCGCCATCGGGGCGACCATCACCAAGGCCAGCCGCCAGCCCGCGACCACCCCGACCAGCGTCGCCATCGCGAGCGCGTACACCCAGCCCAGGAGCCCTGGCACCAGCAGGAGCACGAGCACCGTGACGACCAGGTCGCACGCCAGGAGGATGCCCGAGCGAGAGATCACCTGCCCGTGCCGTTCCCACGAGCGGGCCGGCACGTAGGAGAACGGTGCCACGATCAGCACCCAGAGCACCGCGACGACGTCGTCCAGGGCAGAGACCACGACGAGCAGCAGCACGGCCAGCCTGATCTCGGCCAGCAGGCGCACCACGCCCGAGACGGCCTTGTGCGCCGAGCTCTCCGCTGCGATACCTCTAGAAGATGCCACTGAGGATCCCGTCGTTCCCGAGGACCATCGCCGCGACGATCAGCAGCACGGCACCTGGCACGATCGTCATGGTCATGGCCATCGACGCCTTCGGCCCCATCTTGGCCATCGCCTGACGCACCTGCTCGGCGTGCTGACGTCTGGTGTCGGCGGCGATGTCCTCCAACGCCTCGGCCAGCGGGACACCCAGCTCTTCGGCCTGGAGCAGCGCGGTGACGAACGAGGCGACAGCCTCGGAGCGCACCCTCTCGCGCAGCGAGAGGAACGCATGCCTCCGGGAGACCCCGAGCGACATCTCGCGCAGGGCCGTCGTCATCTCCTCGGACAACGGCCCCTCGGCCACCTCGGCGACCCGCTCGACCGCCTGTCGAAAGCTCAGGCCCGCGCTCACGGTGACGCCCAGCACGTCGAGGAAGTCTGGCAGCTCTGTCTCGATCTGCGCCGCCCTGCGGCGGCTGACCGACCGCAGCCACATGGGCATCCAGCCCGCCAGCACCGCCCCGAAGACCAGACCCACCACCGGCTGGCCGAACAGCGCGAAGAAGGCGAACCACGCCACCCCGAGGAAGGTGAACGCGCCCTGGCGTCGCACGTAGACGATGAGCGTGAGCCCGTCCGGCCGCCCAGCCCGGCGAATCGACTCCTCCAGGCGACGCAGACGGTTCGGGCCGTAGGCGCGCATCGTGACGCCCAGCAACCGGTCACCGATGCCGTCGAGCACGTCGAGGAGCCCTCGCCGTTCCCGCACCACCGGCCCGCTGATCTCAGCGACATCCTCGAGGCCGGTCGTCCGCACCATCCGCAGGCCGGCCATCCCCAGCACGACCAGCCCCGCGGCGGCCACCGCCAGCACCAGGCCGATCATCACACCACCACCCGGGTCATGCGTCGCATGACGAGGAAGCCGACGATGAACAGGAGCGCCGACACGACCACCGCGACCACGCCGAGGGGGTTGCCGAGCATGGCGTCGATGGCCCCGGGAGAGATGAGGTTGACGATCACCACGGAGAAGCCGGCGAGGATCATCACGATCGACCCGGAGAAGGTCGACGCGGTCGCCGCGGTGCGCGCCTCGCGCCGCAGCTGCTTGCGCTCGTCCAGGGTCGCCGCGATGCGTGACAGCGCCGTCACCAGGGCACCACCCGCGCGGTGCTGGATCACCAGGGTGTGCACCAGCACCGACAGCTCTCGCGAGGGCAGCCGCTCCGACAGGTGCTGCAGCGCCGTCTGCATGGACTGCCCCACCGCGAGCTCGCTGGACACCTGCTCGATCTCCGACCTGGCCGGTTCGGTCAGCTCGCGGGCCGCGAGCTCCAGAGAGCGCCGCACCCCCAGGCCCGCCGAGGCCCCGTTGGACAGCAGACGGGCGAGCTCGGGCAGCTGAGAGATGAACTGGTCGATCCGCTTGCCCTGCTCCCGCGCCAACCACTGACGCACGACGGCGATCACCACGAAGAACGCGATCACGGCCGCCGCTCTGCCCGCGAATCCCAGAACCAGCATCGCGACCAGGAGCGCCACACCCAGCACCGCGCCCGAGAACCCCAGCACCGGCCACGACGGCATACCCGCGCCCGCGAGCATCACCGCCACCCGGCGCCCGGGCCGGGTGCGACGGAACGCCTGGTCGAGCTGTTGGGACCGGGTCAGGAGCCCTGCCGGGCCGGCGTCCACCGCGTCGAGCAGGCGCAGCGTCCGCTCCCTGTCGGACTGCAGGGCCGCCACCGTCACCACCGCCAGCACGAGAGTGACGAACAGCACCGCCGCGATGACGCCCGGGCTCATCGCTGACCCTCGGCGAGCTCCCCGGCCCTGCTCAGCCGGTCGCGCAGCACCTGCGGCAAGGGGTGGTGCACCACGCGGCCGGTGACCTTGCGGTCAGAGCCCAGCGAGTCTTGCTCGAAGGTCATCACCGGCTCGAGACGGTAGGGCTCGCGCCGCTGCGACACCAGGGCAGCCACCTCCGTCACCCGGCGCGAGCCGTCGACCCCACGGTTGAGCTGGACCACCATGTCGATGGCCGAGTTGATCTGGTCTCGCACGATCTCTACCGGCAGCTCGACCTCGCTCATCGCGGCCAGGGTGTCCAACCGGCCCAGCGCGTCATAGGCGGTGTTGGCGTGCACCGTCGCCATCGAGCCCTCGTGGCCGGTGCTCATGGCCTGGAGCATGTCCAGGGTCTCCCCGCCGCGGACCTCCCCGACGATGATCCTGTCGGGTCGCATCCGCAACGAGTTGCGCACCAGGTCACGGATGGTGATCGCGCCCTTGCCCTCGACGTTGGCCGGGCGCGACTCGAGCCGCACCACGTGCTCCTGCTGCAAGGAGAGCTCGGCGGCGTCCTCGATCGTCACGATCCGCTCGTTCGCGGGCACGAACGCGGACATGGAGTTGAGGAAGGTCGTCTTCCCGGTCCCGGTACCGCCCGAGATCATCACGGTGACCTTGGCGCGCACGCACGCCGCCAGCAGGCCGGCCGTGTGGGTGTCCAGCATCTGACGCTCGACCAGCTCGGCCATGCGGTAGGGCTTGGGGAACCTCCGGATGGTCAGCGCCGGGCCGTCCAGCGCGAGCGGCGGGATGATGACGTTGACGCGCTCCCCGGTGGGCAGGCGGGCGTCCACCATCGGTGACGACTCGTCGACGCGCCGGTTCACCGTCGAGACGATCCGGTCGATCGTCTGCAGCAGCTGCTCCTCCGAGGCGAAGGTGGTGGCGACGCGCTGCACCTTGCCCGCACGCTCGATGAAGATGTCGGAGGGGCCGTTGACCATGATCTCCGTCACGGACTCGTCCGCGAGCAGCGGCTCGAGCACCGACAGGCCCAGCGAGTCGTCGACCACGCGCTGGATCAGCTGAGAACGGTCGCTGGTGGCCAGCACCGGCCCGTCCAACGTCAGCAGCGTCGAGAGGATGCGCTCCAGCCGGGCCCTCCGCTGGGCGGGCTTGAGACGGGAGAGCTCTTCGAGGTCGATCTCTTGCAGCAGCCGGTGGCGGTAGTGCGTGACGAGGTCCGCGCCCTCCGACTCGTCAGCGGGCGCGACCAGGCGATCGAGCAGACCCATCAGACCCTCGGCATCACGGCGGTGCGGGTGACGGTGAACCAGTCCACGGTTCGCTGCCCGATCATCAGCGGCACACGGACCTCGACCTCGACCCTGGAGCTGCTCGCGGTGCTCGTGGTGCGTACACCCTGGACCACGGCCCAGTCCGGGACCTGGCGGTCGACGGCAGGACGGACCGCCTGACCCTGCGAGGCGGCACGGGCGCCGTCCCGGGCGGCCTGCTGGGCCACCGAGACCGCCTGCGTGACATACAGCCCCTGCACGCACGCGAGCGTGACGAGGGTCACCAGCAGGGCGTAGGTGATGAGCTCCAACGACGCCTGGCCCGCGTCGCGCGCGCCACGGGCGAACCTGACCGCTAGACGTCCGCGCACCGCCGTCACCTCCCCGTCACCGGGACGGTCGCCACCGCGCGCATGTCTGCCCACTGGACGATGCCAGGGACCGCGACGTCCACCCTGACCGTCTGGGCCGCCGAGGAGTACGTCACCCTGGTGTCCCTGTCCCACGGGCCGGCGAGCTTGTCGCGCGCGACCTGTCTGCCCTCGGCCTGGCTGGCAGGTGACCACCCCTGGATGGCGACCGTCCGGGCCGCCTCGTGCGCGGCCTCGCGCGCCAGCAGGTGCGCGGCGCCGAACACCAGGCCCTGCGCGGCGGCGAGGAACACGATCATCGCGATGACGGCTATCAGCGGCAGCTCGACCGCCGACTGCCCCTTGTCCCCTCGACGGCGCTTCGAGCCCTTGCCGACCTTGCGAGCCGCGTCGATCTCCTCGACCGCCTCGTCGACGCTGCGCTCCACCGACGGGGCCACCATGGTGGCGGCCAGCGCGCTGACGGCTCGTGCCACCGGGGTGAGAGCGTCGGGCACCGAGGCCGTGTTCATCAGGCGCTCGAAGTCGTGGCCTCCGTCAGGGATCACCCCCGCGACCGGGACCTCGACGATGCGCCCCGCCATCTGCCGGGTGATCTCCGAGGCTCGCAGCTGTCGGTTCAGCACCACCTGGACCGAACCGGGCGAGCGCACCACCAGCCGCTCCCACAGGGCGAGGGTGCGGCGGGCCGCGCGCAGCGCCGGCAGGTCGGGGGTGGCGAGCAGCACCACCTGGTCGGCCTCCTCGATCAGCGCCGCCGAGGCCTCGGTCAGGTGGCAGCCGACGGCGACCACCGAGACGTCGAACTGGTACCGCAGCGCGCTGGCGACGGCACGGGCCCCGCGTACCGTGATCTCCTCCGCGCGCTCACCGTGGTTCGGCGCGGGCAGCAGGCGCAGCCCGCGCACCTCGTAGGTGGTCTCTCGGAGCACCCGCCCGGGCATGTCCGTGGCGATCCCGGCCAGGTCGACCACCGAGCGCCGGGTCTGCACCCCGAGATAGGCAGCGAGGTCCCCCGACTGCAGGTCGAAGTCGACCAGCCCCACAGACCTGGTGCCGACCAGGGCCTGGGCGGTCAGCAGGGCGAACACCGACGTGCCGACGCCACCCTTGGCGCCGGCGACCACGATGATGCGCCCGGCCCGCCCCACGGTGTCTTGCCCGACGGAGGCGCGAGCGGCGCTGACCAGCTGGGCGACCATCTCCAGGCGTCCCACCGCCTCGGCGAGGCTGGCTCCGCGTGCCACCACCGAGCGGGCACCGACACCCATGGCCTCCGCGGCCTGGACGGGCCCGGCCTGGTCGGCCAGCATCACCACACCCAGCAGCGGGTTGGTCGCCGCGAGCAGACGAGCGAGCTCCAGGCCGCGCCCGTCGAGCTTCTCGTCGATGATGAGGATCTCGATGCTCGGGTCCGCGAGCAGCAGACCCTGCACCTCGTCCAGGGAGCGGCCCACCGAGGCGAGGTCCAGCTGTTCGGCCTCGGCCACCACCTGCCCCCACCGGTCGGACGTGGATGCGTCGGCGGTGGCCAGCAGAATCCGTATCGTCACAGGTCAGTCCCTCTCCAAGGTCGGCACACCAGGCTGGAAGACCCTCTCCTCGAACGGCACCTGCGTGTCGTCACCCGCACCACGCAACGACAGCCGCAGCTCGACCGAGAAGCTCTCCGCGTAGGTCAGACGCAGCACGTCCCTCGTCGTCAGAGCAAAGGTGATCGGCACCCCTCGGGACTCCCCGAAGCTCCCGGCGGTGTCGTTCGCGCTCGTCGAGGTGACCACCCCGACCTCCATGACCCGCACGTTGGACACCCACACCACAGACATGGGCGGGTTCTCCTCGTCCGTCCCCGCGAAGGTGGCGACGATGTCGACCTTGTCACCAGGCCTGACCTTGCCCGCGACCCCGGTCTCGGCGTTGACCATGATGGCGATCTCTTGATAGCCGGGCGCCACGCTGGGCCGAGGGATCACCATTCCCTTCTGGAGAACCGCCCCCTGGGGCAGCGCCGCCGCGGTGACCAGGCCGGCCACGTCGGCGGGCGAGCGCAGCGCGGCGTCGGTGGTCCACCGCTCAGGTACCTGCACCACCTCGTACATCGAGGGGTCGATGGCCTGGTAGGCGGGGACGTTCTTGGTGAGCCGCAGGACGTCGACCTTGTTGCCGACCTGGGCGTTGACGTCACCCACGTAGACGAGCGTCGAGATGAACACGGCGATCGCACCGATCGCCGTGAGCACCAGGAGCACCGCCCCTCGCTTCTGCCGCGGGTTCATGCGGGGGCTCCTTCTCTGAGCGGCGGGCTGATGAGGGCCAGGTCGCAGAACAGGCACTCAGGGGACGTCGACCAGCGCCCGCACGTGTCGCAGCAGCCGAAGCGGGCACGGTCGTTGAGCACGTGATGCACGATGTGAGGGGTCGGGGCGGCCATCGAGGTGATCTCCATCCACCACGACGCTCTCCACGCGGAACCTACGCCCGCCACCACGAGCGGCTCTCCTGGCCAGTCCCGGGCGATGCTCTTCGGCACCCGGCTGCCCGAGGACGCGACCGCGGCCTCGACCCCGCCGACCACCACCGGCCCGTGCCGACGCGTCACGGTGCCCGCCGTCAGGTCGACCTCGAACGACGACGGCCCGAAGCTCGCCATGTACTGACCGAACGAGGGCGCCGGCTCGGTGAGCGCGGTCACGCTGGACAGCACCGCTCGCGTCCGCATCGCCGAGAGCATGGCGTCGGCGACGCCCCCCGCACCGGTCAGCGCCTGAGGAGGCATGCTCGCGAGCCCTCGCAGCACGAGAGCCCACGCCGTCACCGGGACTGGGCGGTGCAGGATGCCGACCCGCTCGGCACCGAGAGCGAGCCGTGCGGAACGAGCCACAGCATGAGCCCTGGCGTCGCGGGTCAGGAGCACCGCGGGAGGGGCGCTGGCAGCGATGGCCTCGAGCACACGCCCGAGATCAGGCTCGACGACGCCGAGGGGCGACGATGCCCCCCCCCGCGCATCGATCACGATCAGGGCCACGTGATGCTGCACATCCTTCCACGTTGAAGCTGTCGCGGTCCGACCTGGCCCCCCGCGCGAAAAGGACGAATTGTCCGTATCGCGGCACGCAGACCCTACCGCAGGCGTCGCCCTCGCATCCGGGGTCTCCTCGCAGATCGTGGAAATCAATCCAAAGTAGGAGGAGCCTCGTCCTCTGGTAGGAGCAGCGACGAGGCCCGACCTCTGCGCTCGCACGCGGTACGCCCGCTCGAACGAGGGCACCTGCGCGCTTCGTGCTGCCCGACAGGTCGTCTCGACGTCCGAAGGATCATGGGGGCTACGCCATAAGATGGCTCTCCCTGCCGTCGTGCGATGGAGGTCCCGCGGTGCGCAACGCCTCTCTGCTGGTCGACGGACGCCGCCTGGCCCCCCTGCTCGTCACGGTCTCGTCCTGGGACCGACTTCGAGGGATGCTGGGGCGGAAACCGCTCCCACCCGCGATGTTGCTGCGACCCTGCACGTCGGTGCACGGGGCCTGGATGCGCGACCCCCTCGACGTCGCCCTTCTCGACCGCGACGGGCGCGTGCTCCACACCCACCTGCTGCGCCCCTGGGGCATGTCACCTCCTCGCCGGGGCACCGTCAGCGTGCTCGAGGCCCCCGCGGGCTCGTTCGAGCGCTGGGGGCTGAACGTCGGAGCGCACGTCGAGGTGGCAGGAGCGAGCGAGGTCACCGCATGAGCCAGGCACGCGCGGCGAGCGAGACGCACCGGTCGGGTCCAGCGTGAGCACGCCCCTCACCGAGGAACGGAAGAGGGTGCTGCACCGGCGGGTGCGGTTCATCGTCGCGTTCACCATCACGTACAACGTGGTGGAGGCGGTCGTCGCCATCACGGCGGGAACCCAGGCGTCGTCAGCCGCGCTGATCGGGTTCGGCCTGGACTCGATGATCGAGGTCGCCTCAGCGGTCGCGGTGGCCTGGCAGTTCACGCGAAAAGACCCCGAGCGCTGGGAGAGAGCCACGCTCCGGGCCATCGCCATCGCCTTCTTCGCGTTGGCCGCCTATGTCACCGTCGACGCCGCCCTCAACCTCGCCGGGGTGAACGAGGTGCGGCACAGCACGCTCGGCATCGCCATCACCAGCCTGAGCCTGGCGACCATGCCCGCCCTGGCCTGGTTCGAGCACCGCACCGGGCGCGAGCTGGGGTCACGCTCGGTGCAGGCCGACGCCAAACAGCTGCTGCTGTGCGTCTACCTGTCTGGCACCGTGCTGATCGGCCTGCTGGCCAACTCTCTGTTCGGCCTGGCATGGGTCGACTCCGTGGCCGCCCTCGTGGTGGCCTTCCTCGCCACGCGCGAAGGCATCGAGGCCTGGCGCGGCGACCTCGAGAACCCCCTAGAGACCCTCGAAGATCTCAAGGAGGACGACGACGGGCCAGCCTCGGCCTGACCGACCTTCCGTGCGAGGTCGCTGGGTGCCCGCACGACGCCGAGAGGCGCTGTCGACGAGACATGGGCGCTGGTCGTCGCCCACGCTCGAGGTGTATTGTTGGTGTATGGCGCGCACCAATATCGACATCGATGATGACCTCATCGCTGAGGTCATCCGGCAGAACGGTCTGAGGACCAAGCGAGAGGCGGTGGACTTCGCGCTGCGCCGCGTGGTTCGGCAGCGGCTGAGCACTGACGCGCTGCTGGAGATGGAGGGGGCTGTCGCGTGGGACGGCGACCTGGACGCCATGCGTGACGACGCGGGTCCGGTGCTGTGACCTACCTGGTCGACACCTCCGCCTGGGTGGAGTTCTTGCGAGGAACCGGCACGTCAGCCGCGGTACGGGTTCGCGAGCTCATCGCGACGCATCGCGACGACCTGCGCCTGTGCGGCCCTGTCTCGATGGAGCTGCGGGCCGGGACCACCCGGCCCGCGGACGTCGCCCGTATCGACGCACTGATCGACAGCATCGAGCCGTTGGACTTCGACCCGCTGGTCGACTTCTACGAGGCGGCCCGCGTCCAACGGTCCGCTCGGGCGAGCGGGCGGTGCGTGCGCAGCCTCGTCGACTGCCAGATCGCCGCCGTCGCGCTGCGACACGACGCCACGGTGGTCCACCAAGACGTCGACTTCGAGCTCATCGCCGACCTCACCGGCCTGCGCCACGAATCGTGGCGCCTACCAGCGTAGAGACACTCACAGCCAGCACGTCACCGTGACGAGCCCTCAGCCAGGTGCGCCGTCGGGGCACGTCACCAACACATGATGCTGTTCGATGAGATGTCTGAAGCGCTTCGACAACACTCGTGGTCACTCCGAGCTCAACGACACCGTGCCGACGGTCTCCCCTGCTCAACAACACGCAACAGGTTTTTGGTCTGCCTCGCCGCGAGGCACTAAGGAAGATAACCCACGGGAACAGCAGAGGTCTATTTATGGGCCCTACTCAAGCGCCTTGACCCTACGAGAAGTAATCATCACAGCGATACCTAGGTAGATCAGGCTGAGCGCGGAGAGAAATACGATAGGCCACATCACATGGCTCATGTCAGATATCCACATGGAGTCACTGGCGCCTTGCGGTGATTCTGAGTTCTCGATATCGACGATGGACGCCATGGCGGCAAGACCCCACCGGGACGGCACAAGGTATGAGATGAAAGACATGACGATCTTGTCGCCAAACTGAAAGACCATCCCGGACAGGGCAACCTGGAGAGTCGCGGCAAGCATGAGCCCGTAAGCAGCCTTGTCAGGAGCGGAAGACCAGGCAGACACCACAAGGCCCAGGCATGCGGAAGCGACGTTGCACATCCCCAGGACCAGAAAGAAGAAGAAGGATGGCGACGGCGAAAGATCAAGCGGGCTCGAAGGAGCAGGACCACGAATGAGAACGAGATAGAAAAAGAGCGTCAGGCCAGCCTGGAGAAAGGCGATCGGCAGGAGCAGCAGCGCGCGGGCGACGACCGACGAGGACACCCTCACCCCCCAGCGCCTCTCTCTCTTGATAACATCAAAGTCCTTGACGAGCTTCTGCGCAGTGAGCGACATGGCAAAGAAGGCCGCGGAGATAATCATGAGGTTGAGAGAGGCGCCGAGATGTTTATTCGTGTTTTCAAAACCTCCGGGCAACGATGCGGCGCCAGCCACAAGAAACGGCAACGCCAACAGATGCAGCAACCACTGCCAGTGGTCAGCGAGAGACTGCCAATAGTCAGCGAGAGAGCGTCGGCTCCTGCGGTTCGAAGCATCGCCGTAACGGCCCTTTGGTAGATCGCCGCCACGCTGCCCCTTCTTCAAATCGTTGCCGCGAGACCCCTTCGGCAACCATCGACGAACCTCTCGATGCCATAGCACGGGAAGGGAACGCACGGTGGAGGACGGGCGGAAAGTCGGATACAGATCAGATCTTCGCCTATAGCCCGTGAGGGAGTCGTCCGTTTCCTCAGACGCCCCGCGCAACTTGTTCATTGCGCCAACATTAGGAGGAAGCTTCGCGTCTTTGGCAGAAGGGGCGCACCACTCGCTAAGGCCCGAAGGAGGGCCATTGTAGGCGATGCGCCTAGCCTTGGAGACGGCGATGCACCTTGTGGCTAGGTCGATGTGCGCCATAGAATGGGTGACGATGATGTATGTGAAGTCTTTCAGTCTTTCCAGCATCTTATGGTCAAGGCCTTCGTCTAAACCAGACGTAGGCTCATCCATAACAAGAAGCGAAGGCTTGGACAGCAACTCTAGCGCTACTGAAACGCGTTTTCTCTCTCCTCCAGAAAGCGTGTGCACCATGGAGCGGCGTACACCATTTAACTCCATCCATGCAAGCACATGAGAAACCTGGCCTTCCCGCTCTCCCTTCTTTGGGATGCGCAGACGGGCCGCGTATCTCAAAACGTCTTCTACACTCAGATCGGTGACGATCGCTTCGCTCTGAGGGACGTACGCCATGGTCAACGGCGGAGCCTGCTGGTCGTCGGCGGGCGTGACGGTTCCAGCCACGATACCGACCTCACCGACGATCACCTTGCACAGGGTTGACTTTCCTGCGCCGGAAGGTCCGACGACCACGATTCGGTCACCCGCGTCCACGCGGAGGCTGACATCCCGAAGAGCCGTCTTCTTTTTTTCTTTTCGATAGTGAGCGGTCACATGCTCAAGAAGCAACAACGGCGCCTCGCCGGTGACCGTTGGAAGATCACGGCCTGTATCGAGCCTGGTAAACCATGATGGCCAACCAGGAGGGTCCCCTATCGCCCTGACGGCCGCGTCGCTCTCCCTGTCCAACGACGCACGAAAGTCGTCGTCGACCAGACTTCCCAGCATCCAGCAGAGTGCTTCTTGTCGGGCCTCGCGGTTACCTGGTCCCTCTGAGGAAAGAATGCCGAGCAAGCTGTCGTCCACCACGCCACCGCCGAGCGAGCTGTTGTCCTCGGCCAGCTGGGCCCGGTCTTGAGCAGCCTGATCACGAAGCCATCGAAGTCGGTCGAGATAGATCTGGTAACAAGTACGCCACCGCTGATCGATACGAACCATCTCGTCTCGTGCGAGGTCACGCAGCAGCCCGATATCGAACAGATGCTCGATCGCGCACATCGCTGTGCGAGGTGAACTGTCTAGAGGCTCCTCCTGTGCTCTGCGGGCAAGACTGGCTAGCCCGGCATGAGTGGCAGGGACAGGTGCTTCCTGCCCCACGGGGATGGTCATCGCTGCGGGAGCGAGAGCAGCGATGACCTGCACCACAAGTCTGTCAGGGTGGCTGCCAGCAGTCTCTTCAGAAGGCCAGTCCGAGCCGTCGGGAATAGCGTTGACGGTTGCCTGGGCATATCCGAGGTCTTCCAACCATGAGCGCAGACGCACAGTAAAATACTGACCAGGCCCAAAATGCTTGCCACTCTTCTGAGACACTACAGCCTTGCGAGCGAAGACCCAATCTTCGGCCATGCTCGCGCCCAGCGCTCGAGGGTCATCAAACGCGCGGCCATCGACGACGAACGGGGCGACAGAAGTGCTGTCACTGGTGGGCATGTGCTAAATATCTCTGCGACGTCGCTCGTCGGTGTCGTCGTCCGAGCGAGGAGGCGGGCCCGTCTCTGGTCGTTCCTGATCATCGACATAGTCCGGAGCCTTCTCTCCAGGCGCCTCCTCCTTATCGATATCCGAAAGCGACGCGTACTCTTTCTCTAAGTCGCTAAACTGCCGATTGTACTCTTCGACGGCGCGCTTCACCCGGTCTTTCTGCACACGTGTGATGCCGTCGTTGGCATCAAGAAGGACGTCCAGCTGTTTCTGAGCCATGTCCTTGGCTGCATCCACCTGCACATGGGCATATTCGCGAAACGCGACTTCTTTTTCTTCTTGCCATATCCCGTTCTGCACCAGAGACTCGTCAGCGTCAAGACGATGCCTTTGCTTCAGCATCCTGTCCTGCTGGCGGCAGAGCTTCTGGTACTGGCTCTCCTTCTCTCTCATGTTCCACATGAGCTGTGCGAGCACAGGTATCACCTCGATGAGAAAGAAGAGAAGAGCGATCACAGCATGAGCGATCTTCATCGTCGTGTCCATCTGGCTTCCCCACATGACCCTGAGCTGGGCGAGAAGTGCGGTGTCCTGAGCGGCCTCATTGTATTCAGCGATCTTTGTGTCCTCAAGTCTCCGTAGCGCCTCCCTCGCATCCGTCAATGTGCTCTGGGCCGCAGTGGTATCGATAGACAGAGGATCTGCTTCCATCTTGCTCAGGTCGGCAGACAGCCGGCCCACCTCGTCGCTCTTGGTCTGGAGAGCTTCTTCTGCGTTGACCATCGCGGTTCTGAGCCCCTCTGCGCACGGACCGTTTCCAGGACCGGCTCCGCAGATTGCCCCGTGGTACAGCTCTTGACCATACCGATGTAGCGCATTCTCAAAATCACTTCGCGCTGCTGCTTGTTGGTCTTGCGCAGTCTTCAGTTGCGACCTTTTCGCCTCGAGAACTTCATCTGACGCTCCATCAAACGCGACGAAAGCATCTCTGTAGGTCTTCATCTCTTCAGACGAGACGTAGGAAGAAGCGATGCCTGACAATCGATCCGATATCGATCTTGTCAATGCTGCTGATATGTCTTTCTGAAAGATAAGCATTGTCAGCGGCGTAGACACCACGATCCCTAGGACTGCCGCGACCGCGAATCTTGGGATGGCATGAAGAAAGTTTGCCCGGAACCCCCTGATCCCTTCCATAGAGTGTGTCAGGTAGCGATCTATGGTGATGATGACGATGAATCCCCAGATTATCCCGAAGGTGATCGCGCCAAGAAGGGCAGCCCAGCGAAGGGATGCGGTGGGTACTTCCGGGGACACCGAGGCTGACGTATCTGAGTCACCTACCGTGGGCGAGGTCGAAGTGTTTGCTCCATCGCTCCGAGGCTGAGGGCTACCGGGACTCTGCTCGGTGCTGTCGTTCGCCCGCTGCTCCATCGCTGACTCCCAGCTGAGGAACGTCACATCGCTGCTGAGCCCAGCCCCTGTCATTGCCGAGTAGAGGAAAAACGTCATCGAGACCGCTGCGATCAACCCGGTACATATAAATAGAAGTCCTTTCAGATGAAAATGATAGACCCCTCCGGGGCTCGATCTCATCAGGTCTTTTCTCATTCCGCCGAACAGGGCGAGGCGGTGCCGCATCGTCAACTTCTTGCGGTTCTTTTTGGTTGCTTCCGTGTCATTTTCTTTGGTTGCCGTCGAACTGCTGTCGCTCATCCACTCTACCTGTTCTGTGAGCCTGTATCGTTGTCACTTGTTCCATCTGGCCTCTGGGGCGATATTTCTTCGTCGACCACAGGCCGTCTCAGAAAATCTTCTGGCGAGGGGAGGTCAGCTCGCAGGAGCTCGTCCAGAGGGGGGAGCGAGAGGAGCGAAGAAAGTAATCCTCTGAATCTTCCTCGCTGTGGAGCGGAAGACAGCCACCGTGGTTTTTCTGGCATGATGGTCGCGATGGTACCGACTCTGTAGCGAGCCTGCCGAAGTGGTGCGTCACCGGGGGTAAGGTGCGAGTGCACAGCATCAACCGCACGTGCTTCGGGACGAAGGTCAGAAACTTTGCTCCAGGCATGCATCGCATCCTTGGCCTCGGCCAACAACTCACGTGTGATCTTTTCGAGGTCGCTGTCTTCGAGTCCCAGCCGTTCCACACACAGTCGCGAGGACAACACTCGACTGACACCATCACCATCTCTTGCTGCTTTATTTTGAGCTACCACCTCGACACACCCGGACTCCCGTGCGTCAAAGCCGATACGCCACGCTCCTGAGCCGGTATGCCTACGCCATCTCGTCTCTCCGGGAACTCTGATCTCGACCGACGCCGCATGACGGACCTCGACAACTGCGACGACGTGCTGACCAGGAAAAACGATTCCGTTTTCTAGGGCGTTGCGGGGCTCGTTCGACCCAGACGGGAACAAGGGGATCTCTTTGCCGCGGTGAATCGCGTACAGCTTGATCGGGTCTATCGTCGGCCCTCTGCGTGCCTCAGCGATCTCACGAGCACCTTCAGCCGCTTGAAGGACGAGGATCCTGCGAGCGATGTGATCGAGGCGAGCATCGAGGGTATTCGACGAAGCGCGTGTGAGAGTCATGGCGACATCCGTGATTTGCCATGGTTCATCCTCGCGCGTCCCTCACGACGCGGCGCGGTCGTCCCCAGAAGTGTTCGACACGGTGAAGGTAGTGCAACAGGTGTGGGCCGTTGCATCAGGGGTGACCGTACGAGAGAAGTGCACGTCGCCAGTGCGAGGTGACCCGCTCCGGGGTGCGGCATCAAGGTCCGTGTGCGACCTCGGACGACCATGAGCCCATCAAATCGCTGTCAGCGACGCGCAGCAAAGTCGTCCCAGAGCGTGGGATGAGACCACCCGCCCGACACCTAGATCGTGGCCCGGCGTCGGACGGGCAACCCCTCAGCGGAGGGTGGCTCGGACGGCGGCGCGGGCTGAGTCGAGCACGGTGCGGACGGTCTCGACGGTGAGGGCGGGGACGGCGGCGTCGGCGTCGGCGCGACGCAGGTCGGCGCGGACGTCGTCGGTGAAGCGGCGCAGCATGGTCTCGATCTCGACGCGGCGGGCGTGCGAGGCGGTGCGCTGGTCGGCCTCAGCATCCCAGCGGCCTGGGCGGGCGTGGGCGCGGGCCTCCTGGGCAGCCGCTGCGAGATCGGCGCGCAGGCCGCGCATCGCGACGCGGGCGTCCTCGCGCACCTCGGCGGCCCTGTCGCGCACAGAGTCGGAGATGTCGGCCTCGAGGTCAGCCAGGTCGCCCCGGCGGGTCTCGATCTCCTCACGCCCCGCGTCGGTCAGGGCGTAGGTCGTCTTGCGACCGGACTCGGTGCGCACCACCAGGCCCTCGGTCTCTAACCGCGCCAGACGCGGGTAGACCGTCCCGGCCGAGGGGCGATAGGTGCCTCCGAACCTGTCTGACAGCGCCTGGATCAGCTCGTAGCCGTGCCGGGGTCCCGATTCCAGCAGCGCCATCAGGTACAGCCGCAGCTGCCCGTGCGCGAACACGGGTGCCATCACGCGGCACCGCGCAGCACCGTCACGTCGCCGGACACGGTGGTGGCCGAGAGGTAGCAGCCGCTGCCGGCCGAGCCCTGGTCGACCGTGACCGACCCGGGGCCCGTGCCCTTGTGGTGGACGCCGTCCACGACCACGCGGCCCGAGACCGACTGGGCGCGCACCTGCGTGCCGCAGCCCTCGGGCAGCCGCACGGTGACCGCACCGGACACGGTGGTGGCCGTGAGCGACGACGTGGCCGAGGCGATGTCGAGGCTGACCTCACCAGACACCGTGTTGGCATGCACCGAGGTCAGCTCACCCGAGGCGGCCAGATCGCCAGAGACAGAGTTGAGAGTGATCGGGCCGTGGTGGCCGCGCACCGACACCTCGCCGGAGACCGACCGGGCCGAGAGGCGCCCTCGTGTGGAGTCGACCACCAGCGCCCCGGAGACGGTGCCGACCGAGGAGTCCTCGTCGATGTCGGCGAGCAGGCCCTCGGCGCTGACGGTGCCGACCCGCACGGTGGCCGAGCGCGGCACGGCCACGTGCACGTCCACCTTGTCCGACGAGCGGAAGGTGCGCAGCCTGTCCAAGAACGCCTCCCACGCCGACAGCGTGTCGGAGTAGCCGATCTTCAGCTCACCGTCGCGCAGGCTGATCTCCAGCGGACGGCCGTGCACGCCGTGCACCTCGAGCCGCGCACCAGCCTCGTCCCGTCCGACGACGTCCGCCCGACCCCCGATGATCTGCACCCTCAACGACCGGACCTCGTCTACCTCGATCACCTGCGGACCGGCGACGACCCAAGACTCCGTGGCCATGATCTTCCTCTCTCACGCGATATATCTCGACCTGACACACGATATATCGCGTCTCTCGTTCTCGCAACCCCTCGCTGCTAGGGCACCTGATCGGACGCCCGCCACATCGTCAGGCTCCCGACAGATCGGCGGAGATCACCGACGAACCGACGGGAGCCCGACGAGCGGGCAAGAGCCTGGCGATGCGGCGGGTGGGGGTGAGCCTGGTCAGAGGAGGCGGCGGTCGGCGGCCCAGCGGGTCAGCTCGTTGCGGTTGGAGAGCTGGAGCTTGCGCAGGACGGCGCTGACGTGGGTCTCGACGGTCTTCACCGAGATGAACAGCTCGCCTGCCGCCTCGCGGTAGGTGTAGCCGCGGGCGATCAGACGCATCACCTCGCGCTCCCGGGCCGTCAGGCGGTCGAGCTCGTCATCTGTCGTCGCCACGTCGCCGCCCGCGATGCCGAACGCGTCGAGGACGAATCCGGCCAGCCTCGGGGAGAACACCGCGTCCCCGCCGGCCACCCGCACCACGGCGTCGGTGAGGGCCTGGCCGTCGATCTCCTTGGTCACGTACCCGCGAGCGCCCACCCGGATCACCCCCACCACGTCCTCGGCGGCGTCGGAGACCGACAGGGCCAGGAACTGGGTGGTGCCGCGCAGGTCGGCACAACGAGTGACCACCTCGACCCCACCGCCGCCGGCCCCGCCAGGCAGGTGGATGTCCAGCAGCACGACGGCCGGCCGGTGCTCGTGCACCACCGCGACGGCCTCGTCCACGTCGGCAGCCTCACCGACCACCCGCACCGGGTCGCCCAACGAGGTGCGCACCCCGGCGCGCACCAGCGCGTGGTCGTCGACCAGCACGACGCTCACCGGGCTCATGACGTCCTCCTCTGCTCCTGTGCCGGCATGACGACGTGCACCTCGGTGCCTCGCCGCACCGACGAGGTGACCGTCGCCGTCCCGCCGCGACGGCGTACCCGCCCCATGATGGACTCCCGCACCCCGAACCTGTCAGGACCCACCTGGTCGAGGTCGAAGCCCTCGCCACGGTCGCGGACGAACACCTCTAGCGCGTCGTCCCGCACCTCCAGGTACAGCGAGACCGGCGGGCGGCCGTGGGTGACCGCGTTCACCAACGCCTCGCGGGTGGCGGCCAGCAGCGCGTCCGACCCCTCGTCGGGCTCCCGGTCACCGACCACGACGACGTCCACGGCGACCACCCCGCCGTCCGGGCCGACGCGAGAGTCCTCGACCTCGGCCACGACCGCCCTCACCGCCGCGGCGACCGAGGTGCCCGGTGCGGGACGGTCGGCGTAGAGCCACTCGCGCAGCTCGCGTTCTTGAGCCCTCGCCATGCGAGCCACCTCGACCGGGTCGGCGGCGCGAGAGCGGATCAGCGCCAAGGTCTGGAGCACGGAGTCGTGCAGGTGGGCGGCGATGTCGGCGCGCTCCGCCTCACGCTCCCGCGCGACCCTCTCGTCACCGAGCTCGCGCACCAGGCGCAACCACCACGGCGCGAGCACCAGACCCACCCCGGCGAGGATGGCCAGGCCCGCGACCACCGACTGGACGAGCACCGCGGGTTCCAGGCCCTGCCCGCCCACCTGACCCACGAACAGCAGGGCACCAGCACCGGCGAGCAGCACCCCGCCGGCCACCGCGAGCAGCGGAGCGGGGGTCCGTCCTCCGACCACCTGGCTCGTCCGCCGCCGCTGCACCGCGTCGAGCTGAGACCAGGCCAGCCCCAGCCCGCCGGCCACGAGCACCAGGGGCAGCAGCCAGCTCGACTGCGGCCACCACCCGTTGCGGACCGCGAGAAGCAGCGCGGCACCCGCGACCAGCACCAGACCGATCCCGATGTCCGTGGCCGGCAAGCGCCGCCCTGAGGCCAGCTGCGGCAGACGACGGGCCAGCCGGGTCGCGGCGGGCGGGCTGGTCAGGGCCGGGTCGCGCGAGTCACCGAGCGGCACGGTGACCCACAAGAACACGTAGAGGAAGACCCCCGCGCCACCCGCCAGCGCGAGCGCCGCGAACAGCGCACGCACCGTGCCCACGCCCAGGCCCAGGTGCGCGGAGAGGCCCGCCGCGACCCCACCGACCCACCGCCCCCGGACAGGGCGCAGCAACGCCGGACGGGCAGACGCGGGAACCATGCCTCGATGGTCACACGTCTGCCGTCTCCTGGGTATGCCCACGGCGACGGTTCCGGGTCCACGACCGCAGACCTCAGGGTCCGTTCAGGGGTGCACCCTGATGCCCGGCGACGTCCTTCCCGTCAGTATCGACATATGAACAGCACCGAAGACCCGACCCCCGCCGGCACCGGTGACGCCCCGACACCCGGGCCGCAGCACCAGCCGCCGCCGCAGAGCACGTCCCCGGGCGACGGGTTCTTCTCGTCCGTGCGACGGCTCGGCGTCACCCGCTCCGAGGAGCGCTGGATCGGCGGGGTCTGCGGCGGTCTGGCTCAGCGTCTCGGGCTGGACCCCCTGCTCGTGCGCGGCATCCTCGCCGTGACCGTCCTCATCAGCGGGCTCGGGCTCGTCGCCTACGGCGTGGCCTGGGCTCTGCTGCCCGAGGCCCGCGACGGGCGCATCCACCTGCAAGAGACCATCGCCGGACGTTTCGACACCGCCCTCCTGGGCGCTCTCGGCTTCGCGGTCGCGGGGCTCGTGCGGGGCGAGGCGGTGTGGTGGTTCGGCCGCGCACCCGGCGACCTCGTCGGCCTGGCCTGGCTGCAAGGGCTGGGGTGGCTGCTCGTGGTCGGCACCGTCGTCGCCGTGGTGATCGTCGCGGTGAAGAGCTCCTCCGGACCCAAGGAACCCCCCATGTCTTCAGGAAACCCCCTGCCGTCAGAGAGCTCCGCTCCTTCGACGAGCTCTGCGCACCCCTCGGGGCCCGTACCCCCTCCTCCGGCTCCGGCGGCGGCCTCCATGGCAGCGTCGGCGCCCCCACCGGTCTGGACCCCTCCGCCACCCACGATGACACCTCCCCCTCCCCCACGCCGCCCGCACCCCTCGGGCCCGGGCGGCACGACGGTCGGCGTCGTCGCGGCCCTGGTGCTGCTCACCGTCGCGGGTCTGCTGCTCGCCAGGCGCACCGGCCACACCGACGCACCGGTGCTGCTGACCGCGGCCGGTGTCGGCGTGGTGCTGCTCGGGCTCGGCATCGTGGTCTCCGGGCTGCGCGGGCGCACCAGCGGGGTGCTCGGCTTCTTCGCCGTGGTCACGCTGCTGCTGAGCCTGCCCGCCGTCGGCTGGGCGCACTGGTCCACCTCTCCCCGCTGGGTCGCCGGCGACGTCGTGGTGGTCAGCGACACCATCGCCGCGAAGCACGGGTTCGAGGCCGGTGTGGGCAGCACCGTCCTCGACCTGCGCCCCCTCGAGCTCGAGGGGGCCACGGTCCAGGTGCCCGTGTCGATGGGTGTCGGTGACCTCGAGATCCTGCTGCCCGCCGGGGTCGAGGTGCGGGCCGAGGTCTCGGTCGGCATCGGCTCCGTGAGCTGGGACGTCGGCGACAACCCGCAGAGAGCCAGCGGCATCGGCCTGTCCCGCACCTACGTCGCCGCGGGAGACGACGGCACCATCAAGCTCGAGGTCTCGCTCGGCGTGGGCGAGCTGACCGTCTCTCAGAAGACAGCCCCAGCACCCACCCCCCAGGAGACAGACGCGACACGGCTGCCCGGCCCGTCACCGGCCCCGGCGCGACAGCCCTGACCGGACCACCCGTAGAAGGAGAACGGTGATGACCACCACACCCGAACCACGCGACGAGCACGTGCCACCTGCCGACAGCATCCCCGCCGACGGCTCGACCACGACCGAGACGCACGCCGACCCGGCACACACCTCCACCCTGCCGTACCCGCCGCCCACCACAGCACCAGCCGTGCCTGTCACCTCGCCACCCTCCTCGAGGGGGGTCCGGCTGCGCACGGTGATCTGGGGGCTGATCCTCGCGACGTGCGGCGCTGGCGTCATCGCTGCCGCGCTGGGGTACCGCTTCGACATGGGCCTGGCGGCGATCGCTCTGCTCGCAGCGGCAGGCGTCGTGCTCCTCGTCGGCTCTCTGGCCCGCGCCGCACGACGCAGGCCCTGAGCGACGCACGAGCCCTCGGGCAGACGAGCCCTGGTACGGACGAACCCCGTGCGGCAGACGCGGCGCCGGGCTGGTGGGACGCTCAGCCGACCAGCCTGGCGGCCCGCGCGTACTGAGCCCGGGCCGCCTCGAGCACGTCGGACCAGTCGAAGGCCGGACGGACCTGTCGGTTGTGGGCCAGCATCCGTCCCGTCAGCGCGGGGTCGCGCGCCAGGCGCACGATCGTGTCGACCATCTGCGCGTCGTCGTCGACCAGCCAGCCGTCGACCCCGTCGGTGACGAACTCAGCCATCCCGGTGCCACGGCGACCCAGGACGATCAGCCCTGACGCCCGCGCCTCCAGCGCGGCGATCCCGAACGCCTCCGACGCGGCCGGGGCGACGAACACGTCAGCATCGCGGTAGCGCTCGCGGACCGCCGGCCGGTCCAGCCGGCCGGCGAGCGTCACCTGCCGTTCCATGCCCAGACGGGTCACCGCGGCCCGCACCCGGCCCTCCGAGGGGCCCGAACCGATCACCGTCAGCCGCACCCGGTCCGGAGGCAGCCGCTCGGCGGCACGCGCGACCATCCTCACCAGCGGCAGCGTCCGTTTGCGCGGCACCAGGCGCATGGTCGCCACCAGGTGCAGCGGGCCTGACGAGCGACCCGGGTCTGGCCCGGCCGGCGCCCACGTGGCCATGTCCAGCCCGTTGGGCAGCACCTCGACCGGAGCCCCGAACACCGCCTCGACCCGTCGCGCTGCCGAGTCGCTCACCGCTGTCAGCGCCGCCGGGACGGTGCGCCACCGTGTGGTGCGCACCCCCAGGCGCAGCGCGGGCAGCACCCGGTCGAGCATGCAGTGCCAGGTGATGACCGTCGGCAGCCCGGCGGCGACGGCCAGGCGCGCCCCGTCGAACGCGAACGGCGAGACCATCCCGGCGTGCACGTGCACGACGTCGGGCCTGATCGTCCTCAGGGCCGCGCGCAGCAGGCGCGGGCCCTCGACCGGGTTGACCGGCAGCTCGAACGGCAGCCGGGTGCCCATCCGGTGCACCTGGACCCCGGAGACCTCCTCGACCACGCCGTGCCGGGCACCGTCGGCGGACGGTGTGGCGGTGAGCACGTGCACCTCGTCGCCGGTCACCGCCTGCCGCGCGGCCAGGTCGGAGACGTGGGACTCGATCCCGCCGGTGCGCGGCGGGTAGCAGTCGGAGACGTGGACGAGGCGCACAGTGCTCACTCCACCACGGTGCTCACACCAGGGCCAGCGCGGGCCGGGCCATGGTCACTCCCACTCGATGGTGGCCGGGGGCTTGCTGGTCACGTCGAGGACGACGCGGTTGATCGCGCGCACCTCGTTGGTGATCCGGGTCGATATCTGCGCGAGCACGTCGAACGGCACCCGGGCCCAGTCGGCGGTCATCGCGTCCTCGCTGAACACCGGCCGCAAGACGACGGGGTAGCCGTAGGTGCGCTCGTCGCCTTGGACACCGACGCTGCGCACGTCCGCGAGCAGCACCACCGGGCACTGCCAGATCTCACGGTCCAGGCCGGCGGCGGTCAGCTCGGCGCGGACGATCGCGTCGGCGGCGCGCAAGATCTCCAGCCGCTCAGCGGTGACCTCGCCGACGACGCGGATGCCCAGGCCAGGCCCGGGGAACGGCTGACGCCACACGATCACCTCAGGCACGCCCAGCTCCAGGCCGACCTGGCGCACCTCGTCCTTGAACAGGGCGCGCAGAGGTTCGACGAGCTCGAAGGCCAGGTCGTCAGGCAGCCCGCCCACGTTGTGGTGCGACTTGATGTTGGCCGCACCCTCGCCGACGCCGGACTCCACGACGTCGGGGTACACCGTGCCCTGCACCAAGAAGCGCACCGGGTGCTCCTCACCGGCCTCGGCCACGAGGGAGCGTGCCGCCTCCTCGAAGACCCTGATGAACTCCCGCCCGATGATCTTGCGCTTGGTCTCCGGCTCGCTCACCCCGGCCAGCGCGGTCAAGAAGCGCTCGCGGGCATCCACCGTGACGAGCCGCACCCCGGTGGCGGCGACGAAGTCCCGCTCCACCTGCTCGACCTCGCCGTCCCGCAGCAGGCCGTGGTCGACGAACACACAGGTCAGCTGGTCTCCGACGGCCCTCTGCACCAGGGCGGCCGCGACCGAGGAGTCCACCCCGCCGCTCAGACCGCAGATCACCTGGGCGTCGCCCACCTGGGCCTGGATCGACGTCACGAGGTCGGCGATCACGCTGCTCGGCAGCCAGTCTGGGGCCAGCCCCGCACCGCGGTACAAGAAGTTCTCCACGACGGTCTGGCCGAACGGGGTGTGACGCACCTCCGGGTGCCACTGGACGCCATAGAGGCGCCGGGTCTGGTCCTCGAACGCCGCGATCGGGGCGCCGGCGGTGCTCGCCAGCGCGGTGAAGCCGGGCGGCACCGTCGTCACCGCGACGCCGTGGCTCATCCAGACCTGCTGGGCCCGCGGGGTGCCGTCCAGCAGCGTCCCCGGCGCCGTCACCGTCGCCTCGGTGCTGCCGTACTCCCCCGTGGCCGCCGCGTCGACCTCCCCGCCCAGAGCCCAGGCCATCGCCTGGAACCCGTAGCAGATGCCCAGCACGGGCACGCCGGCGTCGAACAGCGCCGGGTCCACCGTCGGCGCACCAGGCTCGTAGACCGACGCGGGCCCACCAGACAGGATCACCGCCGCCGGGTTCTTGGCCAGCATCTGGGCCACCGACATGGTGTGCGGCACGATCTCGGAGTACACGTGCGCCTCGCGCACCCTCCGAGCGATGAGCTGGGCGTACTGGGCCCCGAGGTCGACGACGAGCACGGGCCGGTCAGCAGGAGACGTCACGCCCTCAAGGATAGTTCGCGCGGACGCCCGCCCGGCGAAGCGGTGCCGGGCGGGCGTCCGCCCCTGTCGCGGTGGCCCTCGAACCGCCTCACCGACACAACCCCGTCGGGAAGTTTGGGTGGTTCCGGGCACCGAAGCGCTCAGGAAGGGTCGTCTGGGCGTGCGTACGGCAACGATCCGCCAAGATTTCTCCTCGTATGGGCCTAGAACAGCCCCACTTCACTGGTTACTCTCCTTCCTACGCCGAGCCCGACCGCACCGGTCGACGCTCGGGAGCGCAGGTGCACGCCTGGGAGCGTGAGGGGGCACCCCCTCCACACGACCGGGATCTGGATCCGACGACAACGACGCCGCCGAGACCCACCGGTCTCGCCGGGGCGTACGCCCCGACAAGCCCCGACAAGGAGCCCCCGTGACCGAGAACACCCCCGTACCCCCCTTCCAGCTGGCCCTGGCCGAACGCGCCAGAGCCGACCGCCGACGCATCGTCCTGCCCGAGGGTGGCGACGACCGCGTGCTCCAGGCTGCCGCGACCGTCCTGGCCGAGGGGATCGCCGACCTGACGATCCTGGGCGACCCTGCCACCGTGCGGGCCAGGGCTGCTGAGCTAGGTCTGGACCTGAGCGGCGCCACCATCGACGACCCGGCCACCTCCGAGCTGATGGACGGGTTCGCCGAGGAGTACGCCAGGCTGCGCTCCCACAAGGGCGTGACGGTCGAGCAGGCCCGTGAGGTCATGAGCGACGTGTCGTACTTCGGGACCATGATGGTCCAGCTGGGCCTGGCTGGCGGGATGGTCTCCGGGGCCGCCCACACCACCGCCCACACCATCAAGCCGTCGTTCGAGATCATCAAGACCGCACCAGGGTGCTCGTCCGTCTCGTCGGTGTTCTTCATGTGCTGGCCCGACCAGGTGCTGGTGTACGGCGACTGCGCGGTGCTGCCCGAGCCGACCACCGAACAGCTGGCGGACATCGCGATCTCCTCGGCGGGAACCGCCGCCGGGTTCGGCATCGAGCCGCGAGTGGCGATGCTGTCGTACTCGACCGGGACGTCCGGGACCGGCGCGGCCGTGGAGAAGGTGGCCGAGGCGACCGCGATGGTCCGCGAGCGCCAGCCCGACCTGGCTGTCGAGGGCCCGATCCAGTACGACGCCGCCGTCGACCCGGGCGTCGCCGCCTCGAAGCTTCCCGGCTCTGAGGTCGCGGGCAAGGCGAACGTGTTCGTCTTCCCGGACCTGTGCTCCGGCAACATCACCTACAAGGCTGTGCAGCGCTCGTCTGGGGCGCTGGCCATCGGTCCCGTGCTGCAGGGCCTGCGCCTGCCGGTCAACGACCTGTCGCGCGGGGCTCTCGTCCAGGACATCGTCAACACCATCGCTATCACCGCCATCCAGGCTCAGGCGGTCGCAGCTCAGGAGGCCGCCAAGTGACCACCCAGGTTCTCGTCATCAACTCAGGCTCGTCGTCCATCAAGTACCAGCTGGTCGACGTGACCACCGGTGCGCCCCTCGCGGCCGGCCTGGTCGAGCGGATCGGGGCCGAGAAGGGCCGGATCAAGCACACCGGGCTCGACGGCGACACGGTCACCGAGATCGCCGTCCCCGACCACGAGATCGGCATGACGCTGGTGCTCGACCAGTTCGCCCAGCACGGCCCGCGGATCGACGCCGCGAACCTCGCCGCGATCGGCCACCGGGTGGTGCAGGGCGGGAGCCTGTTCTCCGGCCCTGCCCTGGTCGACGACGACGTGCTGGCCAAGATCAAGTCCCTCGTTCCGCTGGCGCCGCTGCACAACCCGGCGAACCTGTCCGGGATCGTCGCCGCCCAGCACGCGTTCCCGACGGTGCCGCACGTGGCGGTGTTCGACACCGCGTTCCACCAGACGCTGCCCCCGGAGGCGTACACCTACGCCATCGAGCGGAAGATCGCCGAGGCCTACGCGGTGCGCCGCTACGGGTTCCACGGCACCTCGCACCTGTACGTGTCACGTGCGGTCGCGGAGCTCCTGGGCAAGGACGTGGCCGAGATCAACCAGATCGTGCTGCACCTGGGCAACGGCGCGTCGGCCACGGCCGTGCGCGGCGGGCGCTCGGTGGAGACGTCGATGGGCCTGACCCCGCTCGAGGGCCTGGTCATGGGCACCCGCTCGGGCGACCTGGACCCGGCGGTGCTCGTGCACCTGTCACGCGCGGCGGGCTACACGCTCGACCAGCTCGACTCGATCCTCAACCGGCGCTCGGGGATGCTCGGGATGAGCGGCCACACCGACATGCGCGACGTGATGGGTGCGGCCGACGAGGGCGACGAGCACGCCAAGCTCGCCCTCGAGGTCTACTACCACCGCATCCGCGGGTACGTGGGGAGCTACTACGCCCAGCTGGGGCACCTGGACGTCATCGCGTTCACCGCCGGCGTCGGGGAGAACGACGCCCGCACCCGCGCCGGCTCCCTGCGCGGCCTGGCCGAGCTCGGCATCGAGATCGACCCCGACCGCAACGCCGGCCCGAAGTCCGAGCCGACGATCATCTCCACCGACTCCAGCCGTGTGACCGTCGTCGTCATGCCGACCAACGAGGAGCTGGAGATCGCCCGCCAGTCAGCGACGCTCGTCGGCGCCGCCTGAGCAGACTCCGCATCTGAACAGACTGCGCACCTGAACAGGTTGCCTACCTGAGCAGCCTCATCGGAAGAGGACGGGACCGACCCGTACGAGGTCGGTCCCGTCCTCTCTCCCCTCCTGGGCTGGTGGCACCTTGGACTGGTCGCGCCCTGGCTGGTAGTGCTCAGCGCCCGAACCCGAGGCTCCGCGGCCTCGTCGGACAGGCCCTCCGGGCGGGTCAGCGGTGGCCTTGGTCGGCGGCAGCGAAGCGAGGGTAGGTGGTGTAGCCCTCGGCGTCACCGGAGTAGACGCTGGTCAGGTCCGGCTCAGCGAGAGGCAGGCCGGCGATGAGCCTGGTCGGCAGGTCGGGGTTGGCGATGAAGGCCCGGCCGAAGGCGACGACGTCGACCAGGTCGTCACCCACCATGCGCAGCGCCTTGCTGAGCGTGTACTCGCCGGCGGCCAGGATGGTGCCGGGGAAACGCTCCCGCAGCCGCTCTCGGAACGTCTGCCCGATCTCGGGCGCGTCGGTCCAGTCGGCCTCGGCCAGGTGCAGGTAGGCCAGGCGACGGGCTCCCAGCTCGGCGGCCAGGTGCAGGATCGTCTCGACGATCTGCGGGCACCCCAGGGCTCGCGCCGCGATGTGCGGCGCCACCTGCACCCCCGTGCGGTCAGCACCGATCTCGCCGATCACCGCGTCGACCACCTCGAGGAGGAAGCGCACCCTGTTCGCCACGCCACCGCCGTAGGCGTCGGCGCGGTGGTTGGCGCTGGTCCGCAGGAACTCGTCGATCAACGAGCCGTTCGCGGCGTGGATCTCCACGGCGTCGAAACCCGCGGCCGTGGCGCGTGCCGCGGCGGCCCGGTACAGCTCGACGATCTCGGCGATCCGGACGACGCCGAGAAGGTCTGGGGTGGCGTCCATGGCGGCGACTGGCAGCCCGTGCGGGTGATGAGACAGCCGCCCTGGCTCCCACAGCTGCACCACGATGCGACCGCCCGCCTCGTGCACCGCGTCGGTGACCGTCCGCCACCCCTCCACCTGCGCGTCGTCGATCAGCCCGGGCACCCGAACGCACTGGCACCGAGGGTCGATCATCGTCCCCTCGGTGATGATCAGCGCGGCGTCGGCACGCTGCACGTAGTACCGCTGCATGAGGTTGGTCGCGACCCCGCGCTCGTCCGCGCGCTTGCGGGTCATCGGCGCCATGGCGATGCGGTGCGGAGCGCTCATCCGCCCGATCGTCACCGGACGCACGAGCGAGGTCATGCCTCGAGCCTCGCGAACGCCCGCGCCGGTATCAAGGGCCTCTCTCGGTTCACCCGCCCTGAGAGCGGGTGAACCTCGTGCGCGCGACCGTGCTCATGACTGCATTCCCCTACTGATGTCACAGGTTGAGTTTCGCACATACCTCCGGGTCTGCGAGCGCAACAGCTCGCGCACGCGCCTCCTCGTGCGACCCGGCCGCCAGGACGGCGTCAGCGATCTCGACGCACCGGGCCTTCGTGTGACGGCGGATCGCGAAGCGCACCGCGGGCAGCGCGGTCGGGGCTGTCGACAGGCTGGTGACCCCGAGCCCGACCAGCACCAGCGCCATGAGCGGGTCGGCGGCCGACTCTCCGCACACCCCCACCGGCTTGCCCGTCCGCAGCCCGGCCTGGGCGGCCGCGGCGACCATGTCCAGCACCGCGGGCTGCCAGGGCGAGAGCAGGTCAGCCAGCTCCCCGCGCATCCGGTCGGTCGCCATGGCGTACTGGGACAGGTCGTTGGTGCCCAGCGAGACGAAGTCGACCTCAGCCAGGATCTGCTCGGCCCTCAGCGCCGCCGCGGGGACCTCCACCATGACACCGACCTTCTCGATGCCGACGGCACGAGCGGCCTCGGCGAAGCCCCGTGCCTCCTGCGGCGTCGCGATCATCGGCGCCATCACCCACGGCGTCGTCCCTGTGGCCCTCTGAGCGTCCGCGACAGCTTCCAGCTGGGTCGCGAGCAGCTCGGGGTGGGTACGCACCAGCCTGTAGCCGCGCACACCCAGAGCCGGGTTCTCCTCGTGCTCTCCGGTGACAAACGCCAGCGGCGTGTCAGCGCCGGCGTCCAGGGTACGCACGACGACCCGACGCCCACCCATCGCACGCAGCACCCAGGCGTAGGTCTCGGTCTGCTCCGCGTGGCTCGGCGGCACCGCCCGGTCGTTGAACAGCATCTCGGTGCGGAACAGCCCGACACCCTCGGCGGCGCTGGCCGCGACGCGCTCGGCGTCCACGAGCGTCCCGATGTTGGCCAGCAGCACCACAGCCTGCCCGTCGGCGGTGGTCCCTGGCTCGGCGTCGACAGCCAGCGAGCGCAACGCCTCGGCCCGAGCCTCGAGCTCGGCCCGCAGAGCGTCGTCCGGGTCCACGGTGACCGCACCGACGAGGGCGTCGACAGCCACCACAGCCCCGTCGGGCAGGGTGGTGGCACCGGTGACCTGCACCAGGCACGGGATGCCGAGCTGCCTGGCGATGATCGCGGTGTGGGCGGTCGGGCCCCCGAGCTCGGTGACGATGGCCAGCACCTGGCTCAGGTCCAGCGCGGCGGTGTCGGCGGGGGCGAGGTCGCGAGCGACGACGACGCAGGCCTCGGTGAGATCAGGCACCCCCGGGGCGGGCATGCCCAGCATCGCGGCCACCACCCGGTCGCGCACCGACCTCAGGTCGGTGACACGCTCAGCGACCTGGCCCCCGGCCTGCTCGAAACGAGCGGCGAAGGTGGACACGGCGGCGTCGATCGCGGCGACCGGGGGCTCCCCCGCGTCGACCCGGGCCAGCACCTGGGCACGCAGGGCGGGGTCGGCCGCGATCTGGGCGGTCGCCGCGAGCATCTCGGCCAACGTGCCCGTGACCCGCCTGGCCTGCTCCACGAGCTGGTCAGCGATGCGGGTGAACGCCCGGTCGACCGCCACGTGCGCCGCCCGCGGCGTCGCGGGCAGGCCGTCGACGAGCAGCGGGGTGTCGACAGGGACCGCCACAGGCGGGCGCAGCTGACGCAGAGGTCCGACCACCCCGAGACGACCTACCCCGATCCCGTGCAGCGTCGTCCCCGACATGGCACCACTCCTGGGTCTCGTCCTCGCCCCGCCGTCAGCTAAACCTACGCGGCCCCACGAGACTCAGCGAGGCTGATACGGGGAGACGACGACCTCCACCCTCTGGAACTCCTTGAGGTCGGAGTAGCCGGTGGTGGCCATGGCCCGACGCAGGGCACCGATGAAGTTGACCGTGCCGTCGGCGGTGCTGCCCGGGCCGAACAGGATCTGCTCCATGGTGCCGGTGCTGCCGACCTCGACCCGCTCTCCACGGGGCAGCGCGGGGTGGTGGGCCTCCGAGCCCCAGTGCCAGCCCCGGCCGGGGGCCTCGCTGGCGCGGGCCAGCGCCGCACCGAGCATCACCGCGTCCGCGCCGCAGGCCAGCGCCTTGACCAGGTCTCCGGAGCGCCCGACGCTCCCGTCGGCGATGACGTGCACATAGCGCCCGCCAGACTCGTCCAGGTAGTCGCGCCGTGCGGCCGCCACGTCCGCGACGGCGGTGGCCATCGGAGCGTGGATGCCGAGCGCCACCCGCGTGGTGTGCGCGGCACCCCCGCCGAAGCCGACCAGCACCCCGGCCGCACCGGTACGCATCAGGTGCAGCGCGGCGGTATAGGTCGCGGCGCCGCCGACGATCACCGGCACGTCGAGCTCGTAGATGAACCGCTTGAGGTTCAGCGGCTCGGCCTGCCCCGACACGTGCTCGGCCGAGACGGTGGTGCCTCGGATGACGAACAGGTCGCAGCCCGCCTCCACGACGGTCCGCCAGTGCTCCTGGGTGCGCTGCGGAGACAGCGCGGCAGCCACGGTGACCCCGGCCTCCCTGATCTCCTTGAGCCGCTGGGCGATGAGCTCGGGACGGATCGGCGCGGAGTAGATCTCCTGCATCCGGGCCGTGGACCCCTCCCCGAGGTCGGCGATCCGCGCGAGCAGAGGTGTCGGGTCCTCGTAGCGGGTCCACAGGCCCTCGAGGTCGAGCACGCCGAGCCCACCGAGGCGTCCGAGCGCGACCGCCGTCGCCGGGCTCATCGCCGAGTCCATCGGCGCGGCCATGACAGGCAGGTCGAAGTGGTAGGCGTCGATCTGCCAGCCGACCGACACCTCCTCCGGGTCGCGGGTGCGCCGCGAGGGGACCACCGCGACGTCGTCGAAGGAATAGGCCCGACGGCCGCGCTTGCCACGGCCGATCTCGATCTCGGTCACCGCCCCAGGCTACCGGCGGACGACGGCCTCGCCCGCACCCTCGGCCCCACGAGGCGCAAGATCACGACGTGTGGGCTGGCCGTGGGATGCTCAGGAGACGAAGAGAGGCAGCGATGACGACGACGGAGAGACCGCCCGTGGCAGAGGAACCGACAAGACCTGGGGCCTCCGAGCCCTGGTGGCCGGGGCCCCTGCTCGGCTTCGACACCGAGACCACCGGCGTCGACGTGGAGAACGACAGGATCGTGACCATGGCCCTGGTCCACCGTGATCGCGACGGCACGCGGGTGCGCACCTGGCTCGTCGACCCTGGTGTGGACATCCCCGCGGCCGCCACCGCCATCCACGGGGTGTCGACCGCACAGGCTCGCGAGCACGGGACAGCACCACGGACGGCTCTCGACCAGGCCGCCGAGGGGCTGGCGACCGCGCTGCGCGACGGCGTCCCGGTCGTGGTGCTCAACGCCAGGTTCGACCTGCGGCTGCTCGACGCCGAGCTGCGCCGCCATCGCCTGGCGACGCTGCCGCAGCGGCTGGGCGGCCCGGTGCGGCCGGTGCTGGACCCGCTGGTGCTCGACCGTGCCCAGGACCGCTACCGCAAGGGCAAGCGCACCCTGGCCGACCTGTGCACGGTGTACGGCGTCGCACAGACCGGCGCGCTGCACTCCGCTGACGTCGACGCCGTCGCCACCCTGGACGTGCTGGAGCAGATCCTGACCCGGTTCGGCGACCTGACCACCACCGACCTGAGCACCCTCCACGACCAGCAGGTGACATGGCACCAGACCTGGGCGGAGAGCTTCAACGCCTACCAGCAGCGGTCAGGGCGCCCCACCTGCACCGACACCGACTGGCCCTGAGCCGCCCCGCGCACGACGAGCCTACGTCTCTGGATCGCAGCCCGAGCCGCTCGCACAGCGGGCGGCACCAGCCCTCAGAAGCGGCGGGAGTAGTTGGGCGCCTCGACGGTCATCTGGATGTCGTGCGGGTGGGACTCCTTCAGACCGGCCGCGGTGATCCGGACGAACCGGCCGCGCTCCTGGAGCTGAGGGAGGGTGCGAGCACCGACGTAGAACATCGACTGGTGCAGACCCCCGATCAGCTGGTGGGCCACCACCGACAGCGGACCTCGGTAGGGCACCTGGCCCTCGATGCCCTCAGGCACGATCTTCTCGTCCGACTCCACGTCGGCCTGGAAGTAGCGGTCCTTGGAGTACGAGACCCGGCCGCGCGAGACCATCGCGCCCAACGAGCCCATGCCCCGGTAGTGCTTGTACTGCTTGCCGTTGACCAGGACGAGCTCGCCCGGGGACTCCTCGCACCCGGCCAGCAGCGAGCCCAGCATCACCGTGTCTGCCCCCGCGACCAGCGCCTTGGCGATGTCACCAGAGTGCTGGAGCCCGCCGTCACCGATCACCGGCACCCCGGCGGGCTTGCACGCCTGGGCCGCCAGCCAGATCGCGGTGACCTGCGGCACGCCCACCCCGGCCACGACGCGCGTGGTACAGATCGAGCCCGGGCCCACACCCACCTTCACCGCGTCCACCCCGGCGTCCACCAGGGCCTGCGCACCCTCGCGGGTGGCCACGTTGCCGCCGACCACCTGCACGTCGCAGGTGGCCCGGTCGGACTTCAGCCTGCGCACCATGTCCAGCATCGCCCGGGCGTGCCCGTTCGCGGTGTCCACGACCAGCACGTCCACCCCGGCCTCGACCAGCGCGGTGGCCCGCTGCCAGGCGTCGCCGTAGAACCCGACCGCGGCACCGACACGCAGACGCCCGTCACCGTCCTTGGTGGCGTTCGGGTACTGCTCGGACTTCACGAAGTCCTTCACGGTGATGAGGCCGGCGAGCCGCCCCTCGGTGTCGATGAGCGGCAGCTTCTCCACCTTGTGCTTGGCCAGCAGGGCGGCAGCGGCGTCACGGGCGATCCCGACGGGCCCCGTGATGAGCGGCATCGGCGTCATCACGTCACGCACCGTGCGGGTGGCCCACTCGCCGGCCGGGACGAACCGCAGGTCGCGGTTGGTGATGATGCCCAGCAAGCGGCGATCGGCATCGACGACCGGCAGGCCAGAGACCCGATAGGCGCCGCACAGGCGGTCCAGCTCCTCGAGGGTCTCGTCAGGGCCGATCGTCACCGGGTCGGTGATCATGCCGGACTCCGACCGCTTGACGAGGTCCACCTGGTGGGCCTGGTCCTCGATGGACAGGTTGCGGTGCAGCACCCCGAGCCCACCCGTACGCGCCATGGCGATGGCCATGCGCCCCTCGGTCACGGTGTCCATCGCGGCCGAGACCAGCGGTGAGCGCACCTCGATCTCGCGGGTCAGCCGGCTCGTCGTGTCCACCTCAGAGGGCACGACATCCGTCTCACCAGGCAGCAGGAGGACGTCGTCGAAGGTCAGTCCGACGAGTCCGAACGGGTCCGAGGGCGCGTCGCTCAGGCTCACCTGGCCATCGTACGCGGACGGGCAGGGCCCCTCGACACGCCCTGTGGATCAGGCGCACCCGTGGACCAGACCTCAGTGGATCAGGCCTCAGTGGATCAGGCCTCAGTGGATCAGGCCGCGCCGCATCCCGATCGCCACGGCCTGGGCGCGGTCCGACGCCCCGAGCTTGCGGAACAGCCGCCGCGCGTGGGTCTTCACGGTGTCCTCGGACAGGTACAGGGTCTGCCCGATCTGCGCGTTGGACTGCCCGTTGCTCATCCCGACGAGAACCTCCAGCTCGCGACGGGTGAGCACGGTCGGAGCCCGCTCCGGCTCCTCGTCCACCTGGTCGTCCGGCACCGGGTGGTGCCGTCGCGGCTCGGCGTCGCGCGACGCCGGCGCGGACGACGACCCGTGGCTGACGGTCGACACCGCGTGCACGTGCGCGGCCACGGCCGCGAGCTCGGCGCGGTTCACCTCGGGAGTCAAGAAGCCGCGAGCGCCCAGCACGAGAGCCCGTTCCAACGCCTCGGCGTCGTCGGCGCCCGCCAGGATCACCACGGCCGCGTGAGGGGCCACCTGGGCCAGACGGCGCATCGCCTCGGCCGGGCCCGGGGCCGGGAGGTCGGCGTCCAGCAGCACCACGGTGGGGGCGAGCCGACGGGCGAGCACGACCAGCTCGTCGGCCGTGGCGGCTGCGCGGACCGGAGCGAGCAGAGGGACGCCCAGAGAGGTCACCACGATCCGTTCACGGACCGCGGCGCTGGCGTGGCACACGACCACTCACGCCATGGCTCCCCCTTCCGAGCGATACGGGACCCCGCTCGGGGTCACCGTCTCCCTATCGGAAGCAGAGGTCCCACTTGTGAGTGACGCCGACAACCCCAGCCCCAGGTCGTCTCCGACTTCGCCCGCACGGGACAGAGCCAACGCGGTCATTGCACCCCTTCGTCCTGGGCCGCCAGCACGGCCCGTAGCTCATGGACGAGCCCGGCCACCGACCGAGCTCGTTGGACCTGTGGGCCGGTGGGGATCTGGCCGAAGTCCTCGGTGGGGACCAAGACGAGCTGAGGCAGATCGGGCCGCTCTGCCGCGAGCGCCTCGATCAGCGACAGGTCGGCGTCGCGCTGGTCCGAGACCGTCACCACGGCGCGGGCTCTCGTCATCACCACCAGCTCCACCAGATGCCGGGCCGACATCGGACCGGACACCATCCTGGCATCGACCCCGCCAACAGCAGCGGCCACGGCGTGAAGCACGAGCGGCCGCGCCACCCCCGGCGGGGCGAGCAGCAGCACCACCCCACCGGTGGGGGGAGCCGCTACGGCGGACATTCTGTCACGTATCGCCACGCACACGGCCATCTGCACCGCGAGATCGGCCTCGTGCCCCGGCCTGTCCAGCACGGTGCGCCTCGCCAGCAGGCCGCGCGCGGGTGCGACCAGGTCGGTCCACCAGGCGATGACGTCCTGGGCGCCGTTCAGCTGGAGCAGGCTGGCCAGGCGCGACGAGTCCGCGTCCATCGCGGCCTCGACCACGGCCGACGGGGTGCGGGAGACGCCGGCGAGATGGTCCGCCGCACCGGGGTCGGTGTCCATCGCCGCGCGCGCGGCGTCGGCGGGGGCCACCCCGGCGAGCGTCAGGCGGCGCATCACCATCAGCCGTTCGACGTCGTTCGCGGTGTAGCGGCGGTGTGCGCCCGCGGTGTGCTCGGACGGCCCCAGGCCGTAGCGGCGGTCCCAGGTGCGCAGCGTCGCGGGGGCGACACCGAGCCGTCGGGCGACGGCGGCGACCGCGAGCAGCGGTACCTGCTCAGCGCCTCCTGCGCCCGAACGAGTGACCATGGGGTGATTCTGCCAGCCCCCACCACCATCGCGTCACGCTTGCGGAGCGCGAGATGTGTCCTGATCTGGGGGCCTATGTCCAGATCGCTCCAATTCGCTTCAGCGAAACAAGTAGTCGACATACCCTTGAACAACTTCTGGCGCGGTTGTACGTTGGAGAGAACCTGTTGCACCTATGGAGTGGAGTCCCTGATGGCGGAGATCTCACGGCTGCCCGGCCCCGTGATGGAGCTGTGGGAGTGGCAGTTCGAAGGCACCTGCCGGAGCGCTGACCCGATGCTGTTCTTCCACCCGGAGGGCGAGCGCGGCGCCGCTCGCCAGCGTCGCGCCGAGGCTGCCAAGGCCATCTGCGCGATCTGCCCGGTGCTCGACCAGTGCCGCGAGCAGTCCCTGAAGGTCCGTGAGCCCTACGGCGTGTGGGGCGGGCTGTCGGAGGACGAGCGGTACGAGATGCTCGCCGCGCGCCGGCGCGCCGAGGCCGCGAGCTAGCGCACCCACCTGACCGAGGTCTGGCCCGGACGAGCGTGCTCTCCGGGCCAGACCTGTCGAACAGCCCAGACGAGCCGGGCGGCGACAGGCACGCGAACGGCCCCCGTCCTACGAGGACGGGGGCCGTTCGCGTGAGCGAGGTCAGCGCCTCACTTGGTGACGATCGCGAGGATGTCGCGGGCCGAGAGGATCAGGTACTCCTCACCCGCGTACTTGACCTCGGTGCCGCCGTACTTGGAGTAGATGACCGTGTCACCGACGGCCACGTCGAGCGGCACCCGGTTGCCCTTGTCGTCGATCCGGCCAGGACCGATCGCCAGGACCTCGCCCTCCTGGGGCTTCTCCTTGGCGCTGTCCGGGATGACCAGACCAGAGGCGGTGGTCGTCTCCGCATCGAGGGTCTTGACCACGATGCGGTCCTCGAGCGGCTTGATGGAGACCGACACTACGGACCTCCCCTTCACATGTGAGCGGTACGGATGTCTGCGTCGTGCCGACGGCCGCCGTCGTCGCGGGTGCCGGAGCCGAGGCACGTGCCGAGGCTCTCGGTACGAGAGCTCCGACAGGTACACACTCTAGGAACCGGTTAGCACTCGGTCAAGGCGAGTGCCAGCACACACCCTCGAGGCGCACGTGGGAGGATCGTCAGGTGGAACCCGAGGCCCTGTCGGCCCTGCTCAGCCCCCGAGGCTGGTCGTTGCTCCAGACGCTGCCACCCTACGACCGCCAGCGCGCGCTGGCGATCTCGCAGCGTCTGCACCGCGAGGGGCTGGACCCGGGGCTCGTCGCCGCGGCGCTCACCCAGTCCCGGCTGCGCGCCAAGGCCCGGGACAAGCTCGGCGACTTCGCCGACGGGATGCTGTTCACGCCCGCGGGCCTGGAGCAGGCCACCCGTCTGGACGTCGCCGCCCACCACGCCCGCCGCTACCGGGACGCCGGCGTCACCACGGTCGCAGACCTGACCTGCGGCATCGGGGCCGACACGATGGCGTTCGCCGGGGTCGGCCTGCGGGTGCTGGCCGCCGACACCGACGAGGCCACGGCGGCCGTCGCGACGGTGAACCTGCGTCACTTCCCCGAGGTGACGATCCACCACACCGACGGGCTCAGCCTCGACCTGAGCCAGGTCGAGGCGGTCTGGGCGGACCCTTCCCGGCGTCGCCGCTCAGGTTCTCGGGTGTTCGACCCCGCCGCCTTCTCCCCGCCGCTGGACCAGGTGCTCGCGCTGCGCGACCGGGTGCCGGCCCTGGGGGTCAAGCTCGGCCCCGGGCTGGCGCACTCCCAGGTGCCGGCCGACGCGCTGGCACAGTGGGTGTCGGCCGACGGCGACGTGGTGGAGGTCGGGCTCTGGTTCGGCCCGCTCGCCCCCGAGGGTCCGGGTCGCTCGGCGCTGGTCCTGACCGCTGGCGCCGCTCACCAGGTCGCCGCGGGCCCCGACGGACCGCCGCGGGCTCTGGTCGGCCCGGTCGGGGCCTACCTGTACGAGCCCGACGGCGCCGTGATCCGCGCCGGCCTGGTCAGCCAGGTGGCCGCCGACGTCGGCGGGCGGCTGATCGACCCGACCATCGCCTACCTGACCACCGACCACCGCGCGCAGACCCCCGTGGCGACCGGGTACCGCGTGCTGGACGACCTGCCGTTCGGCGTCAAGACCCTGCGCGCCTACCTGCGCGAGCGCGGCGTCGGACGCCTCGAGGTCAAGAAGCGCGGCACCGCGGTCACCCCGGAGGCGCTGCGCGCCCAGCTGGCGCTGCGCGGTGACGGCGCGGCCACCGTCGTGCTCACCCGCGTCGCGGGCGCCCAGCGGGTGCTCGTCGTCGAACGGCTCTAGCCCGGTCGCGCGGCTCTGGTCGTCGAACAGCTCCAGGGGCGTGCCGCTCGAGAACCTCTGCGTCGGTCAGCCGGTGAAGCGGATCTCGACCCGGCGGTTCTTCGCTCGACCGTCCGGGTCGTCCGAGTCGTCGTGGTGCCGCTCCGAGGCGACAGGGTCTGACGAGCCCTTGCCCGCGGCCTCGACCACGAGGTCGGGACGCTCTCGCCTGATGACGTCCGCCACGGCCTCGGCCCGCTGCTGGGACAGCGGGAGGTTGACCTCGTCCCCACCGGTCGCGTCGGTGTGCCCGGTGACCTGGATCGTGGCGCCCCTGGGGGCAGGCCGCACCGCCTGGCGGATCGCGACGACCCCGGAAGGGTCGATCTCCGCCGAGGCGTAGGCGAACAGCAGGTCCGTCGAGATGGTGATCACCGACTGGTCGGCGTCACGGTCAGCCTGGATCCAGGGTCTGACGGAGCCCGTGAGGCTCAGGACGCTGACGGCGCCGCGCCTGTCGAGCACCTCGACGGCACGGCCGAGGCTCACCGGCTCCACCGAGCGCGTCAGGTCGGACGCCGACGGCTCGTCCAGCTCGTCCACCGTGATCTTGTCCACGAACGGCCCGACGGCGACCGGCGGCGTACCGCCCTCTCCTCCCCCGGAGGGCATCTGGAGCGCGACGACCACCGCTCCGGCGACGACGAGGAGCGCCGCGGCCGCGATCGAGGTGACCACCGGCCAACGTCGGCGCCTGGTCGCGGGCACCGGCTGCTGATACGACGCGTGCGGCTGCTGGTACGACGCGTGCGGTGCCGGGTGCCGATAGGGCACCGGCCCCGACGAGACCTCTCCTGACGGGGTGTCGGCGTGCTGACCGAGCACCGGTCCCGACGGCCGCTCGGCCGTCTGAGGAGTCTGGGCGGGCATCGACGCGGTCGGGCCGACCACGATGCCCAGGGTCGGGTCGGTGGTCGGCGTCCCGGCCCCGCCCGGCGGGGCAGCCGTGGGCGGGACCTGCCCGTGGATCACGGCCGTCAGGTCGGCGCGCATCTGGGCGGCGGTCTGGTAGCGGCCCTCGCGCTCCTTGACCAGCGCCTTGCCGACGATCCAGTCCAGCGACGCGGGCAGCTCCGCGTTCAGCGTGCTGGGCACCGGTGGCGTCTCGTAGATGTGCTGGACGGCGACGGCCACAGGGGTGTCACCGACGAACGGCGGGCGTCCTGTCAGCAGCTCGAGCAGCAGGCACCCGACGGAGTACAGGTCGCTGCGCGCGTCGACCCGCTCGCCGCGCGCGTGCTCGGGCGACAGGTACTGAGGGGTGGCGATCAGGGTCTGGGTCACGGCCGAGGTGTCCGCCACCGCCCGGGCGATGCCGAAGTCCATGACCTTCACCGCACCGGTGTCGGTCACCATGACGTTGGCCGGCTTGATGTCACGGTGCACGATCCCGGCCTGGTGGGAGTGCTCCAGCGCCGTCAGCACACCGACCGCGACCTGGAGCGCCTGCCAGACCGGCAGCGGGCTCGTCTCGCGCAGCATCTGGCCCAGGGTCTGGCCTCTGACGTGCTCGGTGACGATGTACTGCACCGCCGTGGAGGCGTCGTCGGGACGCTCCTCGCCGGTGTCGTGGATCGCGACGATCGCCGGGTGGTTGAGCGCAGCCACAGACTGCGCCTCGCGCTGGAAACGGGCGACGAACGCCGGGTCGGCAGCCAGCTGCGGGAGCAAGATCTTGATGGCCACGGTCCGGCCCAGCCGCTGGTCGCGCCCGAGGTAGACCTCGGCCATCCCTCCACGGCCGATCAGCTCACCCAGCTCGTACCGGTCCGCCAGGACGGTCGGGCTGGCCCCAAGGCTCACCGTTCGACCGGGATGCTCGTGAAGACCGGCCAGGCGTCGTCGACCCGCACGTCGAAGAGCTCGTTGTCGTTCTCCGGCGCCGCGAACGTCGCCCAGACGTACATCGGGGTCCCGCTGACCGTCTTGGTGGAGTACGCGTTGGTCGCGGCGGAGCCGACCACGGAGTACACCTTCAGGTTCTCGGTGTCGACCAGCTCCGCACGGAGGCTGCGGCCCCCGAGCATGGTGGCCAGCGAGATCTCCTTGCCCTTGGCGACCGAGGAGAAGTCAGGGGTGAAGACCATGTGCAGGATCATCAGCTTGCCCCGGACCTCCAGAGACAGCACCCCGACGGTGACCGTGTCACCCTCGGAGCCCGGGACGGGCACCTCCTGGCTGACGAGAGGCGCACCCAGGTCGACCTGGTGCACCCCGGCGGTGGCCGAGGGCCCGGAGCCAGCCGCGCCCGTGCCGCCCTGGTCGGTGTCGGTGCAGGCGGTGAGCGACGTGACGCTGATCGCGACGACCGCGCCCAGCGTGACGGTCCGGCGGACGAAGGACGAGCGCACGAGTGCCTCCCGGGTCGGCGTGGTCAGGCCGAACGATAGCGGAACGAGAGGTCCGAGATGTCCGCTTCGACCAGGGCATGTCTCATGACCCCGCGCGCGCTGCGGCACGCCCAGCACGCACGTCTGCGCCGCGGGGTCCCGGTGCACCCGGTCGCCGGGCGCTCTGACCCGGTGCCGTGGGACGATGACGCTCGTGGATGCTTCTAGGGCGCACCTCCCGGGGCCACGCTGATGGCGGCGCCGGCATCGATCGCCTTCGCTCGCTCTGACCGTTCGACGGTCGGGCTGGAGTGGGAGCTCGCCCTGGTCGACACCGACTCTGGGGACCTGCGCCAGGCCGCCGACACGGTGCTCGCCGCCGTGGCGGACGAGACGAGGGTCAAGCAAGAGCTGTTGGCCAACACCGTCGAGGTGGCGTCCGGGGTGTGCCGCACGGTCGGTGAGGCGACCGCCGACCTGGCCGCCACGCTGGAGCGGGTGCGCGAGGCCGCCGCTCCCCTGCGCATCGACCTCATGGGATCGGGCACCCACCCGTTCGCCCACTGGGCGCACCAGAAGATCAGCGACAAGGCCCGGTACGCCAGGCTCATCGAGCGCACCCGGTGGTGGGGGCGGCAGATGCTCATCTTCGGCGTGCACGTGCACGTCGGCATCGAGGACCGCACGAAGGTGCTGCCGATCTCGCGGGCGATGATGACGATGTCCCCGCACCTGCAGTCGCTGTCGGCGTCGTCGCCCTTCTGGGCGGGGGAAGAGACCGGCTACGCCTCGAACAGGGCGCTGCTGTTCCAGCAGCTGCCCACGGCGGGCCTGCCGCCGGAGCTCGACCGCTGGGAGCAGCTGGAGCAGTATGTCGGGGACATGCTGCACGTCGGCGTCATCGACGAGTTCTCCGAGCTGCGCTGGGACGTCCGCCCCTCCCCACGGTTCGGGACCCTGGAGGTGCGGGTCGCCGACGGCGCGGCCAACCTGCTGGAGGTCGGCGCGATCTCAGCGCTGACGCACTGCCTGGTCGAGCACTTCTCGACGATGCTCGACCACGGTCAGGCGCTGCCCACGATGCCCTCGTGGTACCTGCACGAGAACAAGTGGCGCTCGGCCCGGTACGGCATGGACGCGATCGTCATCACCGACGCCGAGGGCAACGAGGCCCTGGTCACCGACTCCGTCACCCAGTGGTTGACCACGCTGGAACCCGTGGCCGAGCGCCTGGGCTGCGTCCCCGAGCTCGACGCGATCAGCACCATCCTTCGCAAGGGCGCCTCCTACCAGCGCCAGCGCGCGGTGGCGCGCCGCCACGACGGCGACCTGACCGCCGTCGTGCGCTCCCTGGTCGACGAGATGCGCGCCGGCCACCCTCTGTAGCCGCCTCTGGGACGACCCCGGCCAGCGCCCGCGGGCTCGTCGTGCTCCCGACGATGCGGGCAGAGTCTCAGGCGAGCACCTGGGTGAGCGGCATGGTCGAGTCGACGCCGAAGTCTGGGGGGCTGGGAGGCAGGTCGCGGGCGACGACGGCCGCACCCAGGGCGGCGATCATGGCGCCGTTGTCGGTGCAGTAGCGGATCGGGGGCACGCGCAGGTCGATGCCGACGTCCGCGCACCGCGCCGCAGCCATGTCGCGCAGCTGGGAGTTGGCCGAGAAGCCCCCGCCGACCACCAGGGTGCCCACCCCGTGCGCCTGGCAGGCGGCGATCGTCTTGGCGGTCAGCACGTCCGCCACGGCGGCGGAGAACGACGCGGCCACGTCGGCCAGCGGGATCGGCTCGCCGGCGTCCTGGCGGGCCTCGACCCAGCGGGCCACCGCGGTCTTCAGGCCGGAGAACGAGAAATCAGCGGCGTGCGCGGCCTGGTCCTTCGCGGCGGTCAGCCCCCGGGGGAAGCGGACCGCCTCGGGGTCGCCCTCACGGGCCAGCCGGTCGATGTGCGGGCCGCCCGGGTAGGGCAGGCCCAGCAGCCGGCCGATCTTGTCGAACGTCTCCCCCGCCGCGTCGTCCAACGTCGAGCCGAGCTCGGTGACGTCCACCGTGTCGTCGATCAGCAGCAGCGAGGAGTGCCCCCCGGAGACCACCAGGGCCATGACCCTCTCCGGGAACGGACCGTGCACCAAGGTGTCCACCACGGCGTGACCGATGATGTGGTTGACCCCGTACAGCGGCCGGTCGAGCGCGAGAGCGAGCGCCTTGGCCGCCGCGACGCCCACGGTCAGCGGGCCGACCAGCCCCGGGCCGGCGGTGACGGCGACCGCGTCCACGTCCGCCAGGCGGACCCCGGCCTCGCTCAGGGCCCGGTCCAGCGTCGGGACCATCGCCTCCAGATGAGCCCGAGAGGCGATCTCGGGGATGATCCCCCCGAAGCGCGCGTGCTCGTCGACCGACGACGCGACCGCGTCGAACAGCAGCTCTTCGCCACGGACCAGCCCGATGCCGGTCTCGTCGCACGACGTCTCCAGACCCAAGACCAGCGGTGCCACCCGCCCAGCATAAGAGGTCGCGGGGATGCCCTCGCCTGAGAGGCCCTCCACATCGTCGGGACGTGCGCCACATCGTCGGGTGTCCGCACCGAGGTCGCGGGTGCCCGACGAGCCGGTGGCGCTGGTCGCCGGGCGGCTCAGGGGTCGGACGTGGCTCGAGCGCGCAGGTCCAGGCGCATGGTCCAGGCGTCGATGCCCTGGTAGTAGCCGCGACGGCGCCCCATGTGCTCGAAACCCTCAGACTCGTACAGGTGGACGGCAGGGCCGTTGTCCACCCGGACCTCGAGGAACACCTGTCTGGCACCGACCTCGCGTGCCCGGTCCAGCAGCGCCCGCACCAGGGTGCGCCCGACCCCACGGCCTTGGAGCGCGGTCCGGGTGCCGACGGTCATCACGTCGGCGTCGTGACCGTCGGACCGCAGCCCGGCGTAACCGACCAGCTCCCCGTCCACCTCGGCCGCCAGGTAGGTACGCCCGGGTGCGCCCAGCTCTTCGACGAGGGTGGCCCGTGACCAGGCCTCCGGCCCGAACAGCTCTTTCTCCAGGTGCTCGACCACGTCGAGGTCCGCGACCACCAGCGGTCGCACGACAGCAGGGCTCACGCCAGCACCCGCTTGGTTCCCGTCGACGGCACCGCGTCGGGGCGACGCAGGTAGAGCGGCTCGGTAGGCGTGGGCTCGCCGTGGGAGCGCAGGGCCAGCGCGACGGCCACGAGCGCGACCGGGTCGGGGTCGAGGTTCGCCAGCTCGGAGGCCACCTCGGGGTCGAGCGGGTCGCCGGCCACGAGGTGCGCGGCACGCCCTGCGAGCGTGGCGCCCGTCGTCGGCACCTCGCCCGGGGCGCAGACGCCCGGCCCGTCCACCGCCCGCACCCCGAGGTCGGCGTCGCGGGCGTAGCGCGCCCAGTACACCTCGCGTCGACGGGCGTCGGTGACCACCACCACGTGCTGAGCGTCGTCGCTGCCTACCAGGTCGAGGGCTCGCGTCGCGACCGCGGCGAGGCTCGGCACGCCCAGCACCGGGATGTCCAGCGCGTACCCCAGCGTCCGCGCGGTGACCAGGCCAGCGCGCAGCCCGGTGAACGGCGCGGGGCCGGTACCGACGACGATGCCGGTGAGATCTCGAGCGGTCAGCCCGGCGTCAGCGAGCACCCCGGCGACGTGAGGCGTGAGCTGTTCGGCATGACGGCGCGGTTCGGGGTCGCCGGAACGGGCCAGCGCGGCCCCGTCGTCGCCGACGATCGCGACCGCGAGCCCGGCGGAGGTGTCCAGAGCGAGATACGGCACCCCACCAGCCTGCCATCTCGCGCCGCGTGCCGGAACCTCCCGGCCGGGTGCGGCGCGGACAACCCGTCGAAGGCGGCGCCTGTCGGCTATCTCCCGAATGATGCCGGTTGTTGTAGCGCGTGGTGCCTGCCGTCAGTCATGGAGGTGAGGCTTGTGAAGCTCGTGGCGAGGACCGACGCCCTGCCCGTGCCGGGTCATAGGAACGCGGCGCGCAGCGGGTCGCGCTGCAGCGCCGCGTCCTGCCCGGCGGTGCTCACCCTGGTGTACCCCAAGAGCCTCACCCGCCCACCATGCCTCACAAACCCCCGCGACACAACGTTCTGAGGCAGATCACGTCGAGACGAGTTCTCAAGACACGCTCTACCTGGTGAGACACCCCTGGCGGGACGGACGAGGCGGTGTCTCGTAAAACAAATGCTTGACGAGACGTCGACGTCACCCCGGCCCACGGCCCCCGCCGCGCGGTCGAGCGCGCCAGGGCCGTCGGTGTCGCCGCGTAGGCTTCTCGACGACGGCACCGACCAGGAAGGCTCTGCCCGTGGACCGCACCCCGCCTGACCACGTCGGCCAGCTCAGCCGCATGATCTACATCGACGACTCCGGGTCGGAGCGCTCTGGCCTGGTCGTCTACGGCTGGGTAGAGGTCCAACCAGCCTTCTGGGCACGCGCCCTGCGCCACTGGCTAGAGCACCGCAAGGCGCTCTACCGCGACTTCGGCGTCCTGATCACCAAGGAGCTGCACGCCACCAAGTTCATCAACGGTCGTGAGCAGATCTCGGGCGACCCTCCCGACCGGTACACCGACGGCGACGTCGTGCGCTGGAAAGACCTCGGCCGGGACGTCGCCCTGCGGTCCCTGGAGGCGTTGCGCGACTGCCCGCACATCCACGTCGGTGCCGTCTACACCCGTGAACCGGCGGGCGGAAAGGTCTACGCGCAGGCCAAGCACCAGGCGTACACCGACCTCGTCGCGAGGATCGACACCGAGCTGTGCGAGGCGGACACCTACGGTTTCATCACCATGGACGGTGACGACCCCCACTACCGTGCGGCCCACCGTACCTTGAAGCTCGACACTCGCCACCTGATCGAAGACCCCGCAGCGCACGACAGCCGCACCTCACAGTGGACCCAGATCGCCGACCTGGTCGCCTACACCGCCCACATGCACCTGAACCGCCACCACGGCAACCAGTTCGGGTGGGACTGGTACACCGACCACCTCGGGCCGCGAGACCCCGCCGACGGACCCGTCGCCCTGTAGACACAGCAAGACCCGCCTGGTCCACGAGAGTGGGGCGGGTCCGCACGTCGATACTACCACACCGTCGTCTTGCTCCCCCCGTTGGGCGCGAGCAAAACGAACGCCTCATGAGCGACGAGGCCCACCGGCGACCGCCGACGGGTCGGCCAGCACGGCCTGCGAGGACGGTCAACTGGGTGCTGATCGCCTGCTGGTCAGTCTCGCCTGACGCCATACAGCGCCGCAGATCTACCGCCACACAGCGCGAACACTCACAGATCCTGGGTATGGGCAGCCCTATCCCGAGCACGGTTCCTTGTACAGCGACCCTCCCGTGTCGGGGAGCGCGCACCCCGACACGGACCGCCTCGTCTCAGACCGTCGCGCACCCTACGGTTCAGACGCGGACGGTAGCCCGCTGACCAGAGAGCAGTACGAGCAGCGTTACGTCCGTCCCGACGGATGGCCGCGCTACCCGTCTAATGACGGTGCGACACCAGGCACCATCGTCGCCTACCACGACGTTGAGGCGCTCGTCCGCGACTACGGTTCCCATCTGGACCGCATCGGTCGTCCGACCGGTGAGTATCTCGGGCTGCGACCAGACGGTGTCCCGGCGACTTTCGAGCAGAGGTCCCTGCCTGTCACCTCTCTCGACCAGGCTTACCATCAGTACCAGCTCACCGGGCACTTGCCAGACGGCTGGCGCATCGAGGTCAGCGAGATCGCCCCGGGCTTCGGGCGGCCAGGCGGGGGGATCCAACTACAGGTGCTTGACGAAACCACGAAACCCGTCGCTGTGAGGCACAGCATTGCTGAGCGGAGTTCTGAGATGAATCAACCCCCATACACCCCTGAACTCGTTGAGTATGCAGAAAGGGCAGGCTACGATCTGCTCAAGATAGATGATGCGTGGATTCTTGCTAACTCTGGCGGCGAGACTCGCCTCTATCTTCGCCAAGACTCTGGGGCGTTCGTCCTGACTCGGGCCGATCGTGCTGAACCAGAAGGGTTCATCATGTCGGCTCTAGAAGTCGTCGACCTTGAACGATACCTGACGGCCTATATGGGCTCTACCATCCGTAGTGGAGAATACCTGAGTTTTATCTTCACGCCGTGGAAGGTGAGTGACTTGGCATCGGGATGGGTAGTTGTCGTTGGGTCAGACGACCGTTGGTACTTGTCCGACCCCGATGGACGTCTCCGCGCTGTCTTCTCTGGTGACGATGCGGTTGAGTTCTCATGGATCGGCGATGCACCCCTCGAAGGCATATGAAACTCCTACCTCGACCCGGACGGCGCTCCCCTGTTCGTTGACGAGCGTTGGCACTCGGTCTGGAAGTGATCTCGTTTGTCGACGATGTTCTGGGTGCTGCCGGCTCATGGGGTTCAGAACACACCCAGGGCCAGGTAGGCGCCGAAGGTTGACGAGCGGGCATGAACGGGGCCCGGCAGTCACCCCTCCGGGGCGGTCGGGAAGGGGTCGGACGACGAGTCGTCGGCCTCGGGGAGGTCGACGGCCGGCATCCCTCGTGAGGGCCGGGTGCCCTTCAAGGTCTGGATGACCACGGCGGCGCCGATCAGTGCGGCACCGGTGGGGACGAGGGCGAGCTGGAGGAAGCCGACGAGGACGTCGAACGCCCCGGTGACCCAGCCGTTGACGGTCCAGCCGTCAGCCAGCCTGTACAGGGTCGGGGCGGTGCCGGTCAGCGCCGCACCGGCCACCCAGAGGAGGACGGCCGCCCAGACGCATCGGCGAGCGGTCGGGTACATGCCACCTCCAGGTCTTGCCCTCTCGGGGCGAGACTAGCCTCCCGGCGGGCGGCGACGGAAGCACACGGGCCGGCCCCACCCGGACGCGCGGGCGTCACGCCGCGGGTTCGCCCGGCAGAGGTACCCCCGCCCACCGCTCACCGACGGCGCGCACCGTGATCTGGCGGCGAGCGGAGACCTCGTCGCTGGCGTCGGTGTCGGCATGGTCGCCCCGGGGCCGGTCGATCTGGACCTCCAGCCGGTCGGCGGTCAGGGACTCGACCCAGCCGGCACCCCACTCGACCACGGTGACCGACTCGTCCAGCGAGGCGTCCAGGTCCAGCGCCTCGACCTCGTCGAACGAGCCGAGCCGGTAGGCGTCGACGTGCACCAGGGCGGGGCCGTCGACGGTGGACGGCTGCACCCGGGCGATGGTGAACGTCGGGGAGACGACCTGGCCGCGCACCCGCAGGCCCGCCCCGATCCCCTGGGTCAGGGTCGTCTTGCCGGCGCCGAGCCCGCCGGTGAGCACCACCAGGTCCCCCGCGCGCAGCACGGCGGACAGCGCGGTGCCGAAGGCCCTGGTGGCGTCGGCGTCGTCGGCGACGATCTGCGTGCTCACACGTACTCCCGTGGAACTCTGGCGCCCAGGCGCGTGACGATCTCATAGCTGATGGTCCCGGCTGCCCGGGCCCAGTCCTCGGCGGTGGGCTCTCCGTGGTGGCCGGGGCCGAACAGGGTCACCGTGTCACCGGGCTGGTCGGTGGCACCGGGCCCGAGGTCCACCATCACCTGGTCCATGCTGACCCGCCCGGCCACGGCCAGGCGTCGCCCGCCGACCTGGAGCGGGCCACCGGGCGAGGCGTCGCTGCCGGACGCGTGGCGCGGTATCCCGTCGGCATACCCGAGCGGTACGACGCCGACCGTCGTCGCCCGGGCGGTCGTGTACTGGTGAGCGTAGGAGAGCCCCGTGCCCGCGGGCACGGGCTTGACCGTCGCCAGCCGGGCCTCGAGCGTCATCGCCGGGACCAGGCCGAGATCAGCCGGGCCGGCCTGGTCAGGGATCGGGGACAGCCCGTAGCAGGCCAGCCCGGGGCGCACCAGGTCGTAGCGCACGGACGGCCAGGTCAGCACGGCTGCCGAGTTCGCCAGGTGACGCACCTCCAGGTGCGCCCCGGCACGCTCGGCGGCGGCGACCGCCTGCTCGAACACCCCGGCCTGGGCGCGCACCGTGGAGTGCTCCGGGGCGTCGGCGAAGGCCAGGTGCGACCAGATGCCGACGACAGAGACGGTCTCGTCGGCCTGGGCTCGCATGAGCGCCGGGAGCAGGTCGTCCAGCTGTGGCGGGGTCAGGCCGTTGCGGCCCAGCCCGGTGTCGATCTTCAGGTGCACCCGCGCGGTGCGGCCGGTGGCCTGGGCCGCCTCGACCAGCGCGTCCAGCGCCCAGGGGGCGGCCACGGAGACGTCCACGTCGGCGGCGAGCAGGTCGGCCATCGGGGCCCCGGGCGCATACAGCCAGGTGACGATGCGCGGCTCGGTGATCCCGGCGGCGCGCAGCGCGAGCGCCTCCGACGTCTGCGCGACACCCAACCAGGTCGCCCCGCCAGCCAGCGCGGCCCGGGCGGCCGGGAGCAGCCCGTGGCCGTAGGCGTCGGCCTTGACGACGGCCATCACCTGCGCCTGCCCAGCCTTGTTCTTCAGGGTGGTCACGTTGTGGGTGATGGCAGACAGGTCGACGACCGCTCGAGCCGGGTACCAGGTCACCGCACCAGTCTCGCACCCGCACGGCCTCACGACGCTCAGGGCACGGTGTTCATCGGCGGTGCTGTTCAGGGGCGGTGCTCAGGGCGTGATGCCCGAGGCGTCTCGGAGACACGGCACCGTCCCGAGGTGGGGCGGTCTCGCGGCGCGGGCCCGCCGTCACCCGGCGAGCAGCGCGGCCACGGTGGTCGGCACCGCCCGGGCGACGTCCAGCGCGCCGACGGGCCCGCCCGGGTTGGCTCGGTGCGCGGCACGCCCGTGCACGAGGGCCGCGAGCGCGGCGAGCGTCGCCGGCAGGCTGGGGTCGTCACCGATGCGCTCGGCGCACCCGGAGAGCAGCGCGCCCAGCACCCCGGTCAGCACGTCTCCGGTACCCGCGGTGGCGAGCCAGGCGGAGGCGTCAGCCTGGGCGAACGTCGCACCAGGGCCGACGACGACCGTGCTCGAACCCTTGAGCGCGACGGTGGCGCCGGTGTGCCCGTGGGCGGCGCTGGCCGCGGCCAGGGGTGCCGCCTCGACCTGAGCCCGGGTGGTCGGGATGCCCCAGCGGGTGAGCAGGTCGGCGAGCTCTCCGGGGTGCGGGGTCAGCACGACGTGCGGGCCGAGCCGCTCGTCACGCGGCGCGCACAGCAGGGCACCTGCGTCCAGGACGACCGGGACGCCGTCGTGGGCGGCGGCGAGCACCCGAGCCAGATCGTCGCGACGGGACGGGTCGGCCGGGTCGATACCGGACCCTGCCGCCCACGCCTGGACCTGCCCAGCACCCACCACCACCTCGGGACGGGCAGCGAGCACGCTCGCGGCGAGCGGCCCGGGCCTGTCACGCACGTCGACGAACCGGACCATACCCACCCCAGCACCGACCGCGCCGTGGGCGGCGAGCACCGCCGCCCCGGGATAGCGGTCGCTGCCGGCGACCAGGCCGAGAACCCCACGGGTGTACTTGTGCGCGGCGTGGTCCGGCACCGGCCAGAGCGCGGCGACGTCGGCGTCGGTCAGCCGCCGTACGGCCGGTGGGGCCGCGCCGAGGTCGAGCCCGATGTCGACCAGCGCGACGCGGCCGGCGAGCCGGTCCGCCGGTGGCAGCAGCAGCCCGGGCTTCAGCGTCCCGAAGGTCACGGTGAGATCAGCCGGCAGCACCGTCCCGGTGTGCCTGCCGTCGTCCACACCCGTCCCTGAGGGCACGTCCACGGCGACGACGACCGGTCGGGCTCGCCGGCCAGCACCTGCCGCACCCCCTGTCTCGACCGCACCCCACGTCTGCGCCAGGGCGTCGAGCAGGCGGCCCGCTTGACCACGCACTCCTGACCCGTCGCTGCCGATCCCGACCAGCGCGTCGATCAGCAGGTCTGTGTCGGCCACCAGGTCGCGCACCGCGTCCGTCCCGGCGTCCGCGAGGCTGACCACGCGTGAGCCCGCGGCCGTCGCGGCGGCGAGACCGCCAGGGTGAGGGTTGTCGGTGGTGGTCACGACGAGGGTGCTCACCCCTCGACGGGCCAGCACCGCGGCGGCGTGCAGCCCGTCGCCGCCGTTGTTGCCGGCCCCGACGAGCGCGGCGACCCGCGACCCGGCGACCGACCCCCGTGCTGCTCGCAGCTCTGCCAGGACGTGCGTGGCCAGTGCGAAGGCGGCGTGCTCCATGAGCGGCAGCCCGGCCTCCAGCAGCGGGGCCTCAGCCTCTCGGACGTCGTCGGCCCGGTGTGCGACCTGCATGCGCCTATCGTGCTCCTCAGTCGTGCCTCGACGGCCTCGCCACCCCGAGACGCCAACGAGCCCGGCTGGACCCCGGAGCCGGCCCAGCCGGGCTCGCTGCCCGACGGTGCCGGTGGCCTCGGCCTCGACGGCACCTCGACTATCGGCTCTCGCACGCTCTCACACCCCGATAGTCCCGGCAACCGGAAGGGTGGCCAGAGGCTTGACGTCTGTGACGATCGCGAGCGACAAGCGTGCCGCTGTGGCAGGGTCCGTCGCATGAGATTCGGGCTCTTCATCCCCCAGGGCTGGCGCCAAGACCTCACCGGGATCGACCCGGCGCAGCACTGGGCGGTGATGCGGGACCTCGCCGTCGCCGCCGACGAGGGGCGCACCTGGGAGTCGATCTGGCTCTACGACCACCTGCACTCGAGCCCCGAGCCCAACGGCGAGGCCGTGCACGAGGTGTGGACGCTCATGGCCGCCTTCGCCGCGACCACCCGTCGGGTGCGCCTGGGCCAGATGGCCACCTGCACGGGCTATCGCAACCCGGCCTACCTGGCCAAGGTCGCCGCCACGGTGGACGTCGTGTCCGGCGGTCGCACCGAGATGGGCATCGGCGCGGGGTGGTACGAGCACGAGTGGCGCGCCTACGGCTACGGGTTCCCCCGGGCTGGTGAGCGGATCGCGATGCTCGACGAGGGCGTCCAGATCATGAAGCAGATGTGGACCCACGGGACGGCGACGCTCCACGGTCAGCACTACACGGTCGACGGGGCACAGCTGGCACCTCTGCCCCTCCAGGTCGACGGGCCCCCGGTGTGGATCGCGGGTGGCGGGGAGAAGAAGACCCTGCGGGTCGCCGCCGAGCACGCCGCGTACACCAACTTCGAGGGCTCCCCCGAGGGCTTCGCGCACAAGTCCCAGGTGCTACGCATGCACTGCGAGCAGATCGGCCGTCCGTTCGAGGAGATCGTCCGCACGGCGAGCTACAACGTCGTCATCGGCACCACCCAGGCCGAGGTGGACGACCGGGTCGCCTGGGCCGAGGACCACTACGCCCTCACCACCCCCGACCACGCCCCGCGGATGGCCGAAGACCTCCGTCACGGCCCCCTGGTCGGCACCCCCGAGCAGATCGTCGCGACGCTCGAGCACCTGCGCTCCCTGGGCCTGGCCTACACCCTGTGCTACTTCCCCGAGGCCGCCTACGACCGCTCCGGCATCGACCTGTTCGAGCGCGAGGTCGTCCCCGCCCTGCGCTGACCGACGCCTCCTGACCTGGGGCGACGCGGACGCGGCGTGCTGGCCGGGTGCGTGTCACGACCGCGTCTGTTCGACATGGACGCGTCTTCCGACATCATGGCCTACCGCAAGGTCGCGACAAGATGTAGCATTCCTGCTATGAGCGGTGGTGAGAGTACGACATCAGCCAGACCAGCGGCTGCGGACGGGGCTGCGGACGTGGTTCTCGACGTGCGGGACCTGCGGATGCGCTACGGCACCAAGGACGTGCTCGAGGGGGTGACGTTCACCGCCACCCGGGGCGAGGTGGTGGCGCTCCTCGGCCCCAACGGCGCCGGCAAGACGACGACGATCGAGATCCTCGAAGGGTTCCGGGCGCGTTCTGCCGGGGAGGTCAGCGTCCTGGGCGTCGACCCGGCCCACGCTGACGAGGACTGGCGGGCGCGGGTCGGCTTCGTCCTGCAGTCGTGGCGCGACCATGCCCGCTGGCGGGTCCGAGAGGTGCTCGACTACCTCAGCCGGTTCTACGCCCCGTACTCGACGCCGGGACGCACCCGGCCCTGGCCGACGGACGACCTGCTCGCGCTCGTCGGGCTGACCGACCACGCCCACCAGATGATCTCGACCCTCTCGGGCGGGCAGCGGCGTCGGCTCGACGTCGCGATCGGCATCGTGGGCCTGCCTGAGCTGATCTTCCTCGACGAGCCGACGGCCGGGTTCGACCCGCAGGCACGGCGCGACTTCCACGAGCTGGTGCACCGGCTCGCTGACTTCGAGTCGGCCACGATCTTGCTGACCACGCACGACCTCGCGGAGGCCGAGAAGCTCGCCGACCGCATCCTGATCCTCGCGGACGGGCGGATCATCGCTGACGGGTCGCCAGACGAGCTCGCGCAGCAGATGGCGACGGCCACGGAGGTGCGCTGGACGGCCGGGGGCGAGCGGCACGTCCACGCGGTGCACGACGAGGACGCCACGCGGTTCGTCCGCCGGCTGCTCGCCTCCGACGAGGAGGTCACCGACCTGGAGGTCCGCAGAGGAACGCTGGAAGACACCTACCTGGCCCTGGTCCACCGGATCGAGACCGGCCAGCACGAGCAGAAGGAGACCGTGCGATGACGACCACCGACACCGCCCGCACCCCTGGCGTCCAGGGGGTGGCGCTCCGGGCCGGCCTGTACCGGGGGGCGATCGAGACACGGATGGCGCTGACCAACCCTCTCGAGGCCATCGGGTTCGTCGGGGTCCCGGTGATCATGGCGGTCGTGCTGCTCTTCATGCGCGGCCACACGGTGCCCGGGACCGACTTCTCTCTCGGGGCCATGGTGCTGCCGGGCCTGATCGGGATGGCCGTCGCCTTCGGCGGCCTGACCGCCCCGGCGGAGCGCCTCGCCACCGAACGGGAGGACGGGACGCTGCTGCGCGCGAAGGCGACCCCTCACGGCATGACGGCCTACATGGTCGGCAAGATCGTGTACGTCCTGCTCACCACCGCGGTCAGCATGGTCGTGCTCCTCCTCCCCGCCCTGCTGGTCTGGGACGACCTGCGGCTCGGCGAGCCTCGCTCCTGGCTGCTGCTCGTGATGGTCTTCGTCCTGGGCATGGTGGCGACGACGCCCATGGGCCTCGCTCTCGGGGCGCTGTTCAAGAGCACCATGCAGGCCGGGTTGCTCACCCTCATGAGCATGGGGGTCATCGTGGTCTCGGGGATCTTCTACCCGATCACCGCGCTGCCGGGCTGGTTGCAGGTGGTCGGCCAGGCCCTGCCCTTCTACTGGCTCGGGCTGGGCGCACGCTCCGCCCTGCTGCCGCCGGAGATGGTCGCGGTGGAGATCGGAGAGAGCTGGCGCACCGTCGAGATGTTCGCGGTGCTGGGCGCCTGGGCGGTGCTCGGACTGGTGCTCGCGCCGATCCTGCTGCGGCGCATGGCCCGGCGCGAGTCCGGGTCGGCCGTGGCCGAACGCCGACAGAAGTTCCTCAGCCGTGGCTATTGAGACCCCCGCACAGCCCGGGGACGAACCACGCCAGAAGACCGGCGGGCGACACGAGCCCACGCCGGGCGAGGGCACCGGCCCCACCGAGCCCGGACGGGACGTCGTCTACAACCGGATCGCCATGCTGCGGGCCGAGCGCGGCATCTCGCGCCGAGAGCTCGCGGACGCCCTCGGCGTGCACTACCAGACCGTCGGCTACCTCGAGCGCGGCGAGTACAGCCCCTCCCTGCACCTGGCCCTGCGCATCGCCGACCACTTCACCGTCCCCGTCGAGGTGATCTTCTCCACCCACCCCTTCCCCCGCCTCGGCGACCCCACGACCTGAGGACGACGTGGAGCAGGCCCACAGGGAAGATATCGCCACGCTGGACGTGCAGCCGTGAGCCTGAACCCGGCCGAGCTGTACGACACAGCAGACCTGTCCGGCGTAGACCTCGACCAGCCCGACCGCTGAGCTACCACAGACGCGTCACGGCCGGAAAGGTGTCGAACACGGTGTCGGCGCTGACGACGGTGGCGCCCGTCGCGACGGCCTGGGCAGCGAGCATCCGGTCGAACGGGTCCTTGTGCGTCCAGTCCAGCCGCCCCGCCGCCAGCGCATGGTCGTCCACCATCGGGAGCGGGACGGCTGCCAGCGCCCGCACGACCTCTCTCCACGCGGTCAGCAACGGTGCCGCCTCGGGCAGCTTGCCAGCGTGCTCCTTGATGCTCAGCTCCCACGGCACCACCGCCGAGAGCAGCACGTCGTTGGACGGCTCAGCCAACAGGGTCCGCGCTGTCGAGCTCAGCCGGGCCGAGTCGCGCTGCGCCCACAGCACGACGTGGGTGTCGAGCAGCAGCTTCACTCCGCACCCCACAGGCGCAGGTCAGTCTCGTCCATCGCAGCCAACGACACCGCAGCGGCCTCGTCGCTCAGCCCGCCCGGGAACAGGTCGAAGCGTCGCGCGGCGCTCGCTACCACCGGGACCAGCCGGGCGACAGGCACTCCCTTGCGAGCGATGACCACGTCGTCACCGCGCTCCGCCGCGGCGAGCAGACGCGACAGGTTCGTCTTGGCGTCCTGGACGTTCACCATCGTCATGCATCAAGACTAGCAGACCAGGCTAGTTGGACCAGGTTGGTTCTCGATGCCTCACCGCTCGGCGATGACGACCGCCGAGGCGATGCCGGCGTCGTGGGAGAGGGACAGGTGCCAGGTGGTGATGCCCAGGGCTTCGGCTCGGGCGGCGACGGTGCCGGTGATCTGGAGCTCGGGAGGGCCGCCGGGGGTCCGGAGCACGGTGCAGTCGTGCCAGCGCAGGTCTCCGGGGGCGCCGAGGGCCTTGGCGACGGCCTCCTTGGCCGCGAAGCGGGCGGCCAGGGACTGGTCAGGCAGGTCGCGCTCCTCGGGGGTGAACAGGCGTGCTCGGAGCCTGGGCGCACGGGTCAGGGTGGAGACGAACCTGGCCACGTCGACCACGTCGATCCCGACACCGACGATCATGGCTACTCGACGGTGACGGACTTGGCGAGGTTGCGGGGCTGGTCGACGTCCAGGCCCTTGGCGTGGGCGAGCTCGCAGGCGAAGACCTGCAACGGGACGACGGTCAGCAGGGGAGCCAGGAGCGTCGGGCACCGGGGCACCCGGAACACCTCGTCGGCGAAGGGCACCACGGCCTCGTCGCCGTCCTCCGCGATCACCAGGGTGCGGGCGCCGCGAGCGCGGATCTCCTGGATGTTGGAGACCACCTTGGAGTGCAGCGAGTGGCGACCACGCGGCGAGGGCACCACGACGAACACCGGCTGACCCGGCTCGATCAGCGCGATCGGGCCGTGCTTGAGCTCGCCCGCCGCGAACCCCTCGGCATGGATGTAGGCGAGCTCCTTGAGCTTCAGCGCGCCCTCCATCGCGACCGGGTAGCCCACGTGCCGGCCCAGGAACAGGACCGTCGGGGTGTCGGCCATCCACCGGGCGATCTCCCGCACCCGCTCCGAGCGGTCCAGCACGGTCTGGAGCTTGTCGGGCATGACCCGCAGCTCGTCGAGCTTGCTGGCGATCTCGTCGGAGAACAGGGTGCCGCGCAGCTGGGCCAGGTACAGGCCCACCAGATAAGCAGCGGTGATCTGCGCCAGGAACGCCTTGGTCGACGCCACGGCGACCTCCGGCCCCGCGTGGGTGTACAGCACCGCGTCAGACTCGCGCGGGATGGTCGACCCGTGGGTGTTGACGATCGCCAGGGTGGTGCTGCCCTGCTCGCGGGCATGACGCACCGCCATGAGGGTGTCCATCGTCTCCCCCGACTGGGAGACCGCCACGACCAGCGTCCGCTCGTCCACGACCGGGTCGCGGTAGCGGAACTCGTGGGCGAGCTCGACCTCGACCGGGATGCGGCACCAGTGCTCGATCGCGTACTTGGCGACGTGCCCGGCGTAGGCGGCGGTGCCGCAGGCGACGACGACGATCTTGTTCACCGCGCGCAGCACCGACTCCTCGATGCGGATCTCGTCGAGCACCAGCTGTCCGTCAGCGTCGGTGCGGCCGAGCAGCGTGTCGGCCACCGCCTTCGGCTCGTCGGCGATCTCCTTGTCCATGAACGACCGGAAACCGCCCTTCTCCGCGGCGCTCGCGTCCCAGTCCACGGTGAACGGACGAGCCTGGACGGGCTTCCCGTCGAAGTCGGTCACCCGCACCGAGGTCGGCGTGATCGTGACGACCTCGTCCTGACCCAGCTCCAAGGCCTGACGGGTGCGGGCGATGAACGCCGCGACGTCCGAGCCGAGGAAGTTCTCGCCCTCCCCCAGGCCGACCACCAGCGGCGAGTCGTGCCGGGCACCCACCACCGTGTCGGGGTGGTGGGCGTGCACCGCGAGCAGGGTGAACGTGCCGTCCAGACGGCGCACGACCTGACGCATCGCCGAGGTCAGGTCCCCCGTGGCGTCATAGGCGCGGTCCAGCAGGTGCGCGACGACCTCGGTGTCGGTCTCGGAAGCGAACTCCACGCCCTCGGCCAGCAGCTCGGCCTTGAGCGTCGCGAAGTTCTCCACGATCCCGTTGTGGATCACGGCCGTCCTGCCCGACCGGTGCGGGTGCGCGTTGGTGTCGTTCGGTGCCCCGTGCGTGGCCCACCGCGTGTGCCCGATCGCCGCGGTCCCCAGGCCGAGCGGGGCGGCCTCGAGCGCCTCCACCAGGTTCGCCAGCTTGCCGGCCTTCTTGGTCGACTCCAGGCCCTCGGGCGTGACGACGACGACCCCGGCCGAGTCGTACCCCCGGTACTCCAGCCGGCGCAGCCCCTCGATGACGACCTCGAGAGGACGTCCGCTGGCGGGAGGGCTGCCGACGTATCCCACGATGCCGCACATGCCGCCCATCGTACGGCTCCGCACCCGCACCCCGTGATGCGTGCGAGCCGACAGGGTGACGCGCACGCGACGGGGACCGCCGCCGGGCTCGCGTCCGGCAGAATTCGCTCCGTGTCCGCCCCGATACCGTCCACCCCGTACGTCGACCTGGACCGGGCAGCCTGGGCGAGGTTGTCCTCGTCCACGCCGCTGCCGCTGACGGCCGACGACGTGCGCCGCCTGCGCGGCATCGGTGACCCGGTCGACCTGAGCGAGGTGGACGCGGTGTACCGGCCGCTGTCGCGTCTGCTGGACCTGTACATCGGGGCGACCCGCGGGCTGCACGCCGCGAGTGCCGCCTTCCTGCGCGAGAGCACCCCGCGCACGCCGTTCGTCATCGGTGTCGCGGGGTCGGTCGCTGTCGGCAAGTCCACCGTCGCCCGGCTGCTGCGCGAGCTGATCGCCCGCTGGCCAGACACCCCCAAGGTCGCCCTGGTCACCACCGACGGTTTCCTCTACCCCAACGCCGAGCTGACCCGCCGTGGGCTCATGGGCCGCAAAGGGTTCCCCGAGTCGTACGACCGTCGTGCGCTGCTGCGCTTCGTCTCCCAGGTCAAGGCCGGGGTGCCCGAGGTGCGCGCACCGGTGTACGACCACGCGAGGTACGACATCGTGCCTGGTGAGCAGGTCGTGGTCCGCTCCCCCGACGTGCTGATCGTCGAGGGCCTCAACGTGCTCCAGCCCGCGCGCAGCACGGCCAGGTCCAACATCGCTGTCAGCGACTTCTTCGACGTCTCGATCTATGTCGACGCGCGGGCCGCCGACGTGCGCCGCTGGTACATCGAACGCTTCCTGGCGATGCGTCGTACCGCGTTCTCCGAGCCCGGGGCCTACTTCGGCCGCTATGCCGGGCTGACCGACGACGAGGCGGTCGGGGTGGCCGGTCAGATCTGGGACGACATCAACGCCCCGAACCTGGTGGAGAACATCCAGCCCACCCGAGGCCGCGCCACCCTGGTGCTGCGCAAGGACTCCGACCACCGCATCCAGCAGATCCGCCTGCGCAAGCTCTAGCGGACCCTCGAGCGCTCAGCCGGGCGGTCTCGCGAGCCCAGGCTCGTCGTCCGGTCGTGAGGACGAGACCTCGAGCCGTTCCACGCCTTGCTCATCGCCGTCGGCCGGCTCGTGGCCGTCGGCCGAGGGGCGGCGCAAGGCTGTGATGCGCTGGATCACCTGGTCGACCCCCAGGCCCAGGATCAAGCCGCCGGCGACGCCGACAGCCACGGCCAGCAGCGGTTCCTCGCCGAGCGTCTTCCCGGCCACGATGCCGATCACCGCGGAGTACGACACCCACATGATCGAGGAGACGAGGTCGATCGCCATGAACCTGCGACGTGGGTACCGCAGCGCCCCGGCACTCATGTTCACCGCGACCCGGGCTATCGGGACGAAACGGGCTCCGAGGAGGAAGGCCGCGCCCCGGTGACGCAGCGCGTTCTCGGCCCAGTCGAGCACCGCCTGCCTGCGAGGCCCGGCGAACAGGCGCATCGACCGGACGTCGACGAACCTCCCGATCTGATAGGCGATCTGGTCCCCGAGGAAAGCGCCGGCCGCGGCCACGGCCAAGATCGCGACGAGGTGAGGGTGACCGGTCGAGGCCGCGAGCGCCGCCAGGGCGATCACCAGCGACTCGCTGGGGATCGGGGGGAAGAGGCTGTCACCGACGGCGAAGACGAACATGACCAGGTAGACCCGCGACGAGCCCTCGAACCCCTCGGCCCACAGGTCCATCTGCCCCACCGCCCCCGGTCTTCTCGTCCGCCGCCCGAAGGCACCCCTGCCACGGTACGCGAGACGCCCCCGCTCGGTGCCCCGTCCCAGGGCGAATCACGGACGAGCGTAGACCTCCACGAACCTGCGCAGCACCGGGGGCAGGGTCACGACCCCGGCCCGGGCCGCCATGGCCAGCAGGTCGTCGAGCTCGTCAGGAGCGAAGTATCCGTACTCGGCGTAGGTGCGCATCCGCAGCTCCAGCCCGGCGAGGTCCAGCTCGGGGTGGAACTGGGTGGCGTAGGCCCGCCCGACCCGGAACGCCTGGACCGGGGCCGGGCCAGAGGTCGCCAGCAGCACCGCTCCGGGCGGCAGCCGCGTGATCGCCTCCTTGTGCCCGGTGAAGGCCACGAAACCGTCCGCCAGGTCCGCGAACACCGGGTCAGCGGCACCCTCTGGCGTCACCCGCACCGAGACGCCGGACACCGCCTCCCCGTAGGTGGTGTCGACCACGGCGCCGGTGCGACGACCGAGCGTGCCGATGCCGTAGCAGCAGCCCATGAAGGGGATGTCGTCGGCGAGCACCTGGCCCAGCAACCGGTCGAGGTCAGCCTCGACCCGCAGCTGTTGTCCCGACTTCGACTCAGGAGGGTCGGAGACGCAGAACGGCCCGCCACCCAGCAGCACCCCGGAATAAGCAGCGAGGTCCACCTCGCCCAGCGGTTCGACGTCCAGACGCCGACGGTGCAGCTGGGTCTCGGTCAGCCTCGTCGCCCGCAGCATCGCGGCGTACTCGTCGTCGGCGGCGGCGTCCTCTGGCCGGACGCCGAGAAACAGGAACGGTCTCACAGCAGGATGATCGGCGAGCTGGCGAGGCTCACAAGGAGAGGCGCTCGCGCACCACGTCGGCCAGCTCGTGGGCCACCCGGTCCGCGTCGGTCTGGGTGCCGGCCTCCACCATGACCCGCACCAGCGGCTCGGTGCCCGACGAGCGCAGCAGCACGCGTCCGGTGGCGCCCAGCTCGTCCGTCGCCCTGTCCACGGCCTCGACGAGCACCGGGTCGGTCTTCACCCCGGCCCTGTCCACGCCCGAGACGTTGACCAGCGTCTGCGGCAGCCGCCGCACGACCGAGGCCAGGCTGGTCAGGGCACGGCTGGTGGACGCGACCCTCGAGGCCAGCTGGAGCGCGGTCAGCACCCCGTCACCGGTGGTGGAGTGCTTGGCGAAGATGATGTGCCCCGACTGCTCGCCTCCCAGGACGTAGCCACCGGTCCGCATCGCCTCCAGCACGTAGCGGTCGCCCACCGCGGTGTCGACGTAGGAGATCCCGGCCTCGGCCAGCGCCAGGCGCAGCCCGAGGTTGCTCATCACGGTGATGACGAGGGTGTTCTTGTCCAGCTCGCCGCGCTCGTGCATCGCCATCGCGAGCATGCCCATGATCTGGTCGCCGTCGACCACGACGCCGCGGTGGTCCACGGCGATGCAACGGTCGGCGTCACCGTCGAACGCGACCCCCAGGTCGGCGCCGGCGGCCACGGTGGTCACCTGGAGCTGCTCGGGGTGGGTCGACCCGCACTTCTCGTTGATGTTGCGCCCGTCGGGCGAGGCGTTGATGACCACGACGTCGGCCCCGGCCTCGCGCAGCGCCTCCGGGCCGACCTCGCTGGCCGCGCCGTTGGCGCAGTCCACAGCGATCCGCAGGCCGTCCAGCGGGTAGGGGATCGTGTCGACCAGGTGCTCGATGTACTGGGCACCTGCTCGGCCGGTGTCAGTCTTGATGCGGCCCACGTCCACGCCGACTGGCCGCTCCCACGGTTCGCGCAGGCGCGCCTCGATCGCGGCCTCGAGGTCGTCGTCGAGCTTGTTGCCACCACGGGAGAGGAACTTGATCCCGTTGTCCGGCATGGGGTTGTGCGAGGCGGACAGCATCACCCCGAGGTCGACACCGATGTGCTTGGTGAGGAAGGCGACCGCCGGGGTGGGAAGCACGCCGACGTCGATGACGTCGACCCCGGCCGAGGCCAGACCGGCGTTGACAGCCGCCGAGAGGAACTCGCCCGAGGCGCGGGAGTCACGGCCGACCACGGCACGCGGGCGGTGCCCCTCGAACGCGCCCTGCGTCGCCAGCACGTGCGCGGCGGCGACGGACAGGTCCAGCGCGAGCTCGGCCGTGACGTCGCGGTTGGCCAGGCCTCGTACTCCGTCTGTCCCGAACAGTGCAGCCATTCACCGACTCCCTCGAGCTCTGGCCGTCGGCCTCGGCTGATGTGTCTACAGCCACGCCCGCTCTCGCCAGCGATGAGCCGGCGAGAGCGGGGCGGGCACGCTTCTCAGCGCTTGGAGTACTGAGGAGCCTTCCGGGCCTTCTTCAGGCCCGCCTTCTTGCGCTCCACCACCCGCGCGTCACGGGTCAGGAAGCCGGCCTTCTTCAAGGCCGGACGGTTGTGCTCGGCGTCGATGGCATTCAGCGCCCGGGCGATGCCCAGCCGCAGCGCGCCGGCCTGGCCGGAGACACCGCCGCCGGAGATGCGGGCGATGACGTCGAAGCGACCCTCGACGTCCACCACCTTCAGCGGGGAGCCCACCAGCTGCTGGTGCACCTTGTTCGGGAAGTAGTCCTCCAGGCTGCGGCCGTTGATGGTCCACTGCCCGGAGCCCGGCACCAGCCGGACGCGGGCGATGGCCTCCTTGCGCCGACCCAGAGCCCGCCCGGGGGCGGTCAGGGACTGGCCACCACTGGTCGGAGCAGCGCTCTCGGAGGTGTAGCTGGTCAGGGTCTCGTCGTCGATGTCGACCGTGGTCTGTGCCACTGGGTTCCTCGTGTTCTCGTCGTTCGTCGCGCCGGCGCTCAGGCCTGCTGCGCGACCTGCGTCAGCTCGTAGGGCTGGGGCCGCTGCGCGGCGTGCGGGTGCTCCGGTCCGGCATACACCTTGAGCTTCTTCAGCTGCTGACGACCCAGCGTGGTCTTCGGCAGCATCCCGGCGATCGCCTTCTCGACGACCCGGGTGGGGTGGCGCTCCAGCACCTCCCCGATCGGGGTCGCTCGCAGGCCGCCCGGGTAGCCGGAGTGCCGGTAGGCGAGCTTGGTCTGCAGCTTGGTGCCGGTCAGGGCGATCTTCTCCGCGTTGACGACGATGACGAAGTCACCGGTGTCGACGTGGCGGGCGAAGCTCGCCTTGTGCTTGCCACGCAGCAGCGTGGCGGCCTGGCTGGCCAGCCGGCCCAGGACGACATCGGTTGCATCGATGACGTACCAGGTCCGCTCGACCTCGCCCGGCTTCGGGGTGTACGTGCGCACGTTCGTAGCCTTCTCGTTCGCGTGGTGGCCGACGGTGCACCACGAGCACACCTGTCGGTACGGCGCCGGTGCGTCCACGGCCCGGGAGTGGGACACCAGGACCTCTAGCGGCGCACGGTGGTGAGAAGCCACCAGCGCACGCTCGGACGCACGACTGAGGACTAAGGGTACCGGGCCAGGCCTGCGAGAGCAAAGGCGGCCAGCCGGGTGCCGACCGGACCCCCAGGCTGGCGCGTCCCCGCACCAGGTGACACCGTGGAGACATGGCAGAGACGCCCGGCACCAGCCCCGACCCCGAGCTCGGTTCCGAGGGTGACAGCGACCAGCTCACCCGTGAGGACACCCTGGTCGAGCGCGGGGTGGACGACCTGCTCGACGAGGGCTACAGCCCTCCCGAGCGCGAGCGCACCAACCACTGGGGCGAGACCGCCTGGGAAGAGGTGCACGGCGAGCCCATGGCCCAGCGCCTGGCCGAGGAGGAGCCGGAGGTCTGGGAGGCAGACCCGCGACCAGACCCCGCGCGGCAGCCCGACCGCGCGGGGCGGCTCGTCATGGACACCGACGCCGTCGAGGCGGGCGTCAACGACCAGTTCGCCACCGACGTCGGCCCCGCGGGAGGAGCCGCGTCAGCCGAGGAGGCGGCGGTCCACCTGATCGACGAGGACGGGCTCGACGGGCGCTTCGACAGCGACCCGTACTGAGGCGACCGGTCACCGAGCCAGACCGGCGCTCACGCGGGCGGCACGACCCTGCGCGCCCTGGTCGTCTCGGCCCGCACCGCGAGCTCGTCGTCGGGCGGGTACACCACCTGCTCCAGCGTCAGCCCGTGGGCCGGCACGACCGTCGAGGCCCGGCGCCGCTCGGCGAGCACCTCGGCCGGCCAGGAGGGGTCGCGCCGCCCCTCGCCCACCGCCAGGCACGCCCCGACCAGCGACCGCACCATGGAGTGGCAGAAGGCGTCGGCCTCGACGTCAGCGACGAGCAAGCCCTCGTCGGGGCCGCCCTCAGGACGACGCCAGTCGAAGCGGAGCAGGGTGCGCACGGTGGTAGCGTCAGGGCGGGCACGGCAGTAGGCGGCGAAGTCGTGCAGCCCGACCAGCGTGCGCGCCGCCTCGGCCATCGCGCCGAGGTCGAGCCGCTGACGGTGCCACAGCACGAAGGCGCGGGCCAGCGGGTCACGACGGGTGCTGGTGTCGCAGACTCGGTAGGCGTAGCGACGCGACAGCGCCGAGAAGCGTGCGTCGAACCCCGCGGGCGCCAGGCGGGCGGCGCGCACCACGAGATCACCGGGCAGCACCCCGGCCAGCCTGCGCACCAGCACCGTCGTCGCGTCAGCCCCGTCCCGGGCACGCAGCGCACCCAGGCGGTCGGTCTCGACGTCCAGGTGGACCACCTGACCGCGAGCGTGCACACCCGCGTCGGTGCGCCCGGCCACCACCAGGTGCGGCAGATCGCTCGACCGCAGCACCGTGGCCAGACCGTCCTCGAGGACGCCCTGCACGGTGCGGAGGCCAGGCTGACGCGCCCACCCGGAGAACCCCGTCCCGTCATAGGCCAGGTCCAGCCGCACCCGCACCGCCTGACCGTCCACGGCCCCACGGTAGTCCAGCGCCGCTCACCCTGGACCGAGACGATCACCCCGGGCTCGAGGGCGGGGTGGGTGGCACCCGTCCGCGCGATCTCTTAGGTTGAGGTGTGACGTCCGACCTGTTCACGCTCGTCGTCGACTGCGGCGGCAGCGGCATCAAGGCCTCGGTGCTGGACCTGTCCGGGACCTCGCACGCCTCGGTGGTGCGCGTGCCGACGCCCTACCCGCTGCCCCCCGACCGTCTCGCCGAGACCGTGTCCGAGCTGCGCGACCGGCTCCCCGCCGCACAGCGGGCCACGGTCGGGATGCCCGGGATGATCCGTCGCGGCGTCGTCGTGTCGACCCCGCACTACGTCAACCGCAGCGGGCCGCGCACGGCCGTGGTGCCCGAGCTCGTCGCCGAGTGGTCCGGCTGCGACGTCCGCGCCCTGCTCTCCGAGCGCCTGGGCCTGCCCACGCTCGTGCTCAACGACGCGCAGGTGCACGGCGCCGGCGTGATCTCGGGTGCTGGGGTCGAGCTCGTGCTCACCCTGGGCACGGGCCTGGGCTGGGCGCTGTTCGACGGGGGTCGGGTGGCCCCGCACCTGGAGATGTCGCACGCCCCGTTCACCAGGGCCACCACCTTCGACTCCTACGTCGGCGAACCCGAACGTGTGCGGCTCGGTGACGGGCTCTGGTCACGCAGGGTGCGACGGGTCGTGGAGCACCTGCGCCCGGTCGTGATGTGGGACCGCCTCTACCTGGGGGGCGGGAACGCTCGGCGGGTCAGCGCGGCCGTGCTCGACCGCCTCGGCGACGACGTGGTCGTCGTGCCCAACGCGGCGGGGATCGTCGGCGGGGTCCGCGCCTGGAACCTCCAGGGCCCCTGACGCCACCGGCCTGGGCGCACGGCCGGGCGAGCGCGCCGGGCGTGTCGCGAGAGCTCCTGCTTCCTTCGTCCGGGTGACGCTCGGCCCAGACGCGCGACCGGTCTGCCCGGTTCGTCCTACTCTTCCCCTGTGTCCATCTTCGACCGGTTCGTGCCGACCCCGCGCCTCGTCGCGCGGCTGGTCGCTGACCGGAGGCTGCCCGGGGTGCCGGCGAGCGACGGACCTGGGGACCTCCTCGCCCCTGGTCTTCGCCAGGTCGCCGTGCTCGCGGGCGACACGGGCGTCAGCGCACCGGTCGACCCCGCCGCCCACGGCGGCGAGGAGAGGTGCGTGCGCGCCGCGCTCGACGGTCTGCGGGCGCTGCCCCGGCCTCGCCACCAGACCCTGACCGCCGGGCGGGCCGAGGTCGAGACGTTCGTCTCCGAGGACGTGTTCGGTGCGTCGCGCCTGCTCATGCTGGACGAGCTCATGGCCGAGACCATGCTGGTCGAGCGCCCGTCTCACGGGATGCTGGTCATCGTGCCGAACCGGCACATGCTCGGGGTGCACGTCCTGGAGTCTGTGCTGGCGATACCGTCCGCGTTGCGCCTGCTCGGCGATCTCGCCCTCGCGGAGCACCGCATCGCCGGGCCTCTCAGCCCGTGGGTCTACTTCCGCTCCCCCGACAAGCGCCTGTCGCTGCTCGCCTCGCCTGACGGCCAGCCCACCCTGGGCCCCGACTTCGACGCCGCGCTGCGCGACCTGACCTCCACCGACTGACCCGGACGGCTCCACCCCCTCCCTCGGGCACGGCTCAGCCATGTCCTCCCCCGACCTCGTCGTGCCGTCAGAGGAGTCCGTGCTGTCGCAAGAGCCTCGGAGACGACGAGACGGGGCCGCACCTACGAGAGGTACGGCCCCGTCAGGGGTGTCGCGTCAGGCCTTCTCGGCCTCGTCGGCGGCAGCCTCGTCGGCCTTGGCCTCCGGCTCGGCGGGGGCCTCGTCGGCAGCGGGAACCTCAGGGGCCTCGTCGGCCACAGGGGTCTCCTCGACGGGGGCGCTGGCAACGGCTCGCTTCGCGGCCTTCGTCGCCTCGCGCACCACGGCCTGCTTGGGCGAGACCGGCTCGAGCACCAGCTCGATGACCGCCATCGGGGCGTTGTCGCCCTTGCGCGGGCCGACCTTGGTGATCCGGGTGTACCCGCCGTGGCGCTCGGCCATGGCGGGAGCGATCTCGGTGAAGAGCTCGTGCACCACGGACTTGTCTCGGATGACGGTCATCACCCGACGCCGAGAGTGCAGGTCACCCCGCTTGGCGAAGGTGACCATCCGCTCGGCCAGCGGACGCACCCGCCGGGCCTTGGTCTCGGTGGTGGTGATGGCACGGTGCTCGAAGAGCTGCGTGGCGAGGTTGGCGAGGATCGCGCGCTCGTGCGCCGGTCCCCCGCCGAGCCGTGGACCCTTGGTGGGCTTGGGCATCGTCGTCTCACTCCTTGGAAAGTGTCAGAAGATCAGAACTGCTCGTCGTCGATGAAGGTGGCCTCGTCGTCGGCGTAGTACTCCGCACCCGGCTCGAACTCCAGGGGCGAGTCCTTGAGGTTCAGGCCCAGCTCAGAGAGCTTCTCCTTGACCTCGACGATGGACTTGGCACCGAAGTTGCGGATGTCGAGCAGGTCAGCCTCGGAACGGGCGACCAGCTCGCCGACCGAGTGGATGCCCTCCCGCTTGAGGCAGTTGTACGACCGGATGGTCAGCTGCAGGTCCTCGATCGGCAGCGCCAGGTCGGCCGCCAGGGCGGCGTCGGTCGGCGAGGGGCCGATCTCGATGCCCTCGGCGTCGACGTTGAGCTCGTGAGCCAGGCCGAACAGCTCGACCAGGGTCTTGCCCGCCGAGGCCAGGGCGTCGCGCGGGCTGATCGCCGGCTTGGTCTCGACGTCCACGACGAGCTTGTCGAAGTCGGTGCGCTGCTCGACGCGGGTCGCCTCCACCTTGTAGGTGACCTTGAGCACCGGCGAGTAGATCGAGTCGACCGGGATACGGCCGATCTCGGCGTCGAAGGACTTGTTCTGCGCCGCGGAGACGTAGCCACGGCCGCGCTCGACGGTGAGCTCGATCTCGAGCTTGCCCTTGTCGTTGAGCGTGGCCAGGTGCAGGTCGGGGTTGTGCACCTCGACCCCGGCCGGCGGCACCACGTCAGCGGCGGTGACCGTGCCGGGACCCTGCTTGCGCAGGTACATCACGACGGGCTCGTCGTTCTCCGAGGAGACGACGAGGTTCTTGATGTTGAGGATGATCTCGGTGACGTCCTCCTTCACCCCGGGCACGGTGGAGAACTCGTGCAGCACCCCGTCGATGCGGATGCTGGTGACCGCGGCGCCGGGGATCGAGGACAGCAGGGTGCGGCGCAGGGAGTTGCCGAGGGTATAGCCAAAACCAGGCTCTAACGGCTCGATGGTGAACCGGGAGCGATGGTGCGAGACGACTTCTTCGGTCAGCGTGGGGCGCTGTGCGATGAGCACGGTGTGGTTCCTCTCAGCGGGCGTCCGCCATATGACGCTCCGCAGGTGTTGCTGCTGGTCGCCCGGTCTCCGTCCACCGGACGACGTGGTGCCGCTTCAGGCACCCGAGGTCAGACGCGGCGGCGCTTGGGGGGGCGACAGCCGTTGTGGGCCTGCGGGGTCACGTCCTGGATGGACCCGACCTCCAGACCGGCGGCGGTCAACGAGCGGATCGCGGTCTCCCGGCCGGAGCCAGGTCCCTTGACGAACACGTCGACCTTGCGCATCCCGTGCTCCTGAGCGCGGCGAGCCGCGGCCTCGGCGGCCAGCTGCGCGGCGAACGGGGTGGACTTGCGCGAACCCTTGAAGCCCACCTGGCCCGACGACGCCCAGGCGATGACCGCGCCGGACGGGTCGGTGATGGACACGATGGTGTTGTTGAACGTGCTCTTGATGTGAGCCTGCCCGTAGGCGACGTTCTTCTTCTCCTTGCGGCGCGTCTTCCGTGCGCCGGCGCGGGTCTTCGGGGGCATCTTCCGTCTCTCTCGCTAGGTCCCGCGGCGCTTACTTGCGCCCGGCCTTCTTCTTGCCGGCCACGGTGCGCTTCGGGCCCTTGCGGGTCCTCGCGTTGGTCTTGGTGCGCTGGCCGCGCACCGGGAGGCCACGACGGTGGCGCAGACCCTGGTAGCAGCCGATCTCGACCTTGCGGCGGATGTCGGCGGCGACCTCACGACGCAGGTCACCCTCGAGCTTGTAGCTCGCCTCGAGGTGGTCGCGCAGCGCGACCAGCTCGGCGTCGGTGAGGTTCTTCACGCGGGTGTCCGGGTTGACCCCGGTCGCGACGAGCGTCTCGCTCGCCCGGGTGCGACCCACCCCGTAGATGTAGGTGAGCGCGATCTCGACCCGCTTCTCGCGGGGGAGGTCGACGCCGATCAGACGTGCCATGTGCTTCTCAGGCTCCTTGGTCCTGCTCGGAGGTCGGTCGCTCCACCCTCCCGCCGGCTCGCGGGCCCCGGCCTCCGGACCGGGGGTTCGGCATCGTGAGCGTCAGGCTCGCGATGCCGTGGTGGCGCGCTGGTGGCCCCTCAGGGCCGCCGCCAGGGGGTCAGCCCTGACGCTGCTTGTGGCGCGGGTTGTCGCAGATCACGCGGACGCGGCCGTGGCGACGAATCACCCGGCACTTGTCGCAGATCGGCTTCACGCTCGGCTTGACCTTCATGAGATGTCCTTGCTGCTCACTTGTAGCGGTAGACGATGCGACCACGGGACAGGTCATAGGGCGTGAGCTCCACCATCACCCGATCCTCCGGGAGGATCCGGATGTAGTGCTGACGCATCTTGCCTGAGATCGTCGCGAGCACCCGGTGGCCGTTGAACAGCTCGACACGGAACATCGCGTTCGGCAGGGCTTCGATCACCGAGCCCTCCATCTCGATGACGCCGTCCTTCTTGGCCATGTCCTCCGCTTACTCTCTCGACGACGGGACGTTCGGTGACGGGCACGCACAGGTGCGCAGCACGACGACCGCGACGACCTGTCTGGCCTTGACGGGCAGAACACCCCAAGACACACGAACCCGACGGGTCATCCTACGGCACGAGAGGGGCGAGACGCGAACTGGCGGGAAGCCTCCCCCGGGCACGCCCATGACGCAGGGAGAGCGCGGGGCCTCAGAGCACCGTCAGCGAGCTCGCGCCGACGGCGAGAGCAGGGGTGGGGATCAGTCAGCGACGAAGGGCTCGACGGCGGAGACCAGACGGTCGGTCACCTCGTCGACCTCGCCCAGGCCGTCCACCTGCGCGAGGATGCCACGGCTGACGTAGACCTCGGCCAGCGGCTCGGTCTCTCGGGTGTAGATCGCGATCCGCTCCCGGATCACGTCCACCACGTCGTCAGCCCTGCCCTCGGCCGTGGCCCTCGCGAGCAGGCGTTCGAGGACGACCTCGGGGGCCACGTCCATCTCGATCACGACGTCCAGCTCGGTGTCTCGCGCGGCCAGCACCTCGTCCAGGGCATCGACCTGCGCCAGGTTGCGCGGGTAGCCGTCGAGGATGAACCCCTGGGCCGCGTCAGGCTGAGCCAGCCTCTCGGCGACAAGAGGGTCGGTGAGCTCGTCAGGGACCAGCCGCCCCTTGGAGGTGTACTCGGCCGCCTTCAGACCGAGGGCTTCCCCGGCTGCGGCGCTGGCACGGAAGAGGTCACCGGTCGAGATGGTCGGCACACCGAAGCGAGCCGCCAGGCGGAGGGCCTGAGTCCCCTTGCCCGCCCCGGGAGGACCCATCAGCACCATCCGCATGCTCATCGCAAGAACCCTTCGTAGTGCCGTTGCTCCAGCTGAGACTGGATCTGCTTGACCGTCTCCAGACCGACCCCGACGATGATGAGGACCGAAGCACCGCCGAGCGGGATGTTCGCGCCGACATCCAAGACGATAAACGCCACGGTCGGGATCAGCGCGACGAAAGCCAGGTAGAGCGAGCCGGGCGTGGTGATCCGGGTGACGACGTAGTCGAGGTACTCCGCGGTCGGCCGCCCTGCCCGGATGCCCGGGACGAAGCCGCCGTAGGACTTCATGTTCTCCGCGATCTCGTCCGGGTTGAACGTGATCGCCGTGTAGAAGAACGCGAAGAAGACGATGAGCACCACGTAGAGGGCGAGGTGGTACGGGGAGTCCGGTCTCGCGAGCCAGTGGCTCACCCACTTCACCCAGCCCGTGTCCGGGTCCCCGAACTGCCCGATGACCGCCGGCACCTGGAGCAGCGAGGCCGCGAAGATGATCGGGATCACGCCGGCGATGTTGATCTTGATCGGGATGTAGGTGCTCGTCCCGCCGTACATCCGCCGGCCGACCATGCGCTTGGCGTACTGCACCGGGACGCGGCGCTGGGACTGCTCGACGAACACGACCAGGCCGATCACGACGATGATGAGGGCGAGCACGACGAGGAAGCTCGGGATACCGCCCGAACCACCGGCGATGGACCACAGCGCGCCGGGGAAGCTGGCCGCGATCGAGGTGAAGATCAGCAGCGACATGCCGTTGCCGACGCCGCGCTCGGTGATGAGCTCGCCGAACCACATGATCAGGCCGGTGCCGGCGGTCATCACGATGATCATCACCGCGATCGTCCACGCGCTGTCGTCCGGGATGATCTGGTTGCCGACGGAGCAGCCCTGGAAGAAGTTGCCGCCGCGGACCATGACGATGATGCTCGTCGACTGCAGGACCGCCAGCCCGATGGTCATGTACCGGGTGTACTGGGTCAGCTTGGCCTGGCCAGACTGGCCTTCCTTGTGCAGCATCGCGAACCGCGGGATGACCACACGGAGCAGCTGGGTGATGATGCTCGCCGTGATGTACGGCATGATCCCCAGCGCGAACACGGCGAGGTTCAGCAGCGCGCCGCCCGAGAACAGGCTGATCGTGCTCAGCAGACCTGTGGAGCCCTCCTCCTCGACACAGGTCTGCACGTTCTGGTAGCTGACCCCGGGCGCGGGCAGGAAAGAGCCGATCCGGAACACGACCATGATCCCGATCGTGAAGAGCAGCTTGCGCCGCAGGTCGGGCGTCCGGAACGCCCTGCCGAATGCGCTGAGCACCTGTCCTCCTGTGCCTCGCCGGTCAGCGAGGTGTCTGGGTGGGGTGAGCTACCTGCCAGGGGTGCGGGCGACGACCCGCCCCGCGCAACCCTAGCCGATACGAGGGACGGGGCCGACGGTGACAGCACCGCCGGCCCCGCACCGCTCAGTCGTTCGCGACGGTCCCGCCGGCAGCGAGGATCTTCTCCCTCGCCGACGCCGACAGCGCGTCCACGCTCACCGTGAGCTTGACCGAGATCTCGCCGGTGCCCAGCACCTTGACCGGCGCGCCCTTGCGCACCGCGCCCTTGGCGACCAGGTCGGTGACGGTCACCTCACCGCCGGCCGGGTACAGCGCGGCGAGCTTGTCCAGGTTGACCACCTGGTACTCGACCCGGAAGGGGCTCCTGAAGCCGCGCAGCTTGGGCAGGCGCATGTGCAGCGGCGTCTGCCCGCCCTCGAAACGGGCCGGGATCTGGTTGCGGGCCTTGGAGCCCTTGGTGCCACGGCCGGCGGTCTTGCCCTTGGAGCCCTCACCACGACCGACCCGGATCTTGGGCTTGTGGGCACCGGGAGCCGGGCGCAGGTGGTGGACCCGCAGGGTGCCACCGTGCCCTTGGGTGGCGACGGCCTTCTCGGACGCCTCAGCCTTGGCCTTCGACGCGGCCGGCTTCTTGGCCTTCGCAGGCGCGGCCTTCGAGGCGGTCGCCTTGGCGGCGGCCGGCTCTGCCTTCTCAGACTCGGCCTTCTCAGGCGTGGCCTTCGCGGCCGCGGCCTTCGTAGAAGCCGCCTTCGTCGTAGCCTTCTTCGCCGGAGCGTCCGACGCCTCAGCCTTGGCCGGCGCGGCCTTCGGCGCCGCAGCCTTCTTGGGCTCGGCCTTCGCGGCCGTGGCCTTCTTCGGTGCGGCGGCCTTCGCCGGCGCGTCCGCCTTCGCCGGTGCCTCGGCCTTGGCAGCCTTGGGCGCGGGCTTGGTGGCCTCGTCCTTCTCCTCGGCCATCACTCCACCTCCTCGACCGCGACCAGGTGCGCCACGGTCGCTACCATGCCGCGAACCTCCGGACGGTCTTCCTTGATGACCGTCCGGCCGATCCGCTTCAGGCCGAGCGTGCGCAGCGTGTCGCGCTGGTTCTTCTTGCCGCCGATGGCGGACCTCTTCTGGGTGATCTTGAGCTTGCCCATCACGCACCTGTCTTCGCGGGCTCGGCCGCCGCGGCCTTGGCCGAGGCCTGAGCACGCAAGATCGCCGCGGGCACGACGTGGTCGGTCGGCAGCCCACGGCGGGCCGCGACCCGCTCCGGCTGCTCGAGCATCTTGAGCGCGGCCACGGTCGCGTGGACGATGTTGATCGAGTTGGACGAGCCGAGCGACTTGCTCAGCACGTCGTGGACCCCGGCGCACTCCAGCACCGCGCGCACCGGGCCACCGGCGATCACACCGGTACCCGGCGACGCCGGACGCAAGAACACGACACCAGCGGCGGCCTCGCCCTGGACGGGGTGCGGGATGGAGCCGAGGACGCGCGGGACGCGGAAGAAGTTCTTCTTCGCCTCCTCCACACCCTTGGCGATCGCCGCGGGCACCTCCTTGGCCTTGCCGTAGCCGACACCCACCGTGCCGTCGCCGTCGCCGACGACGACCAGCGCGGTGAAGCTGAAGCGGCGGCCACCCTTGACGACCTTGGCGACCCGGTTGATGGTCACCACGCGCTCCAGGTACTGGCTCTTCTCGGCGGCGTCACCACGCCGCCCGCCCTCACGACGTCCGCCGTCGCGACGGTCGCCGCCGGAGCCCTGGGCCCCGGTGCTGTTACGAGCAGGAGCAGCCATCAGATGGTCCTCACGTTCTTCGTGTCCTTAGCGATCACAGGGACAGCCCTCCCTCGCGGGCGCCGTCGGCCACCGCGGCCACCCGGCCGTGGTACTTGTTGCCGCCGCGGTCGAACACGACCGCCTCGATGCCCTTGGCCTTGGCACGCTCGGCGACGATCTCGCCGATCCGCTTCGCCTTGGCCGTCTTGTCGCCTTCCAGGTCCCGCAGGCCGGACTCGATGGTCGAGGCCGAGGCCAGCGTCTGGCCGATCCCGTCGTCGACGACCTGAGCGGTGATGTGCCGCGAGGAGCGGGAGACCACCAGCCGGGGCCGCTGAGCGGTGCCGACGATCTTCTTGCGCAGCCGCAGGTGGCGACGCTTGCGGGCGACCTGCTTGCCCTTGCCCATGATGGAGACGGCCATCACTTACCAGCCTTTCCGACCTTGCGGCGCACGACCTCGTCCGCGTAGCGCACGCCCTTGCCCTTGTACGGCTCCGGCTTGCGGATCTTGCGGATGTTGGCGGCGACCTCTCCCACCTGCTGCTTGTCGATGCCCGCCACGGTGATCTTCGTGGGCGACTCGACGGTGAACGTGATGCCCGCCGGTGCCTTGACAGCGACCGGGTGGCTGAAGCCCAGAGCGAGCTCGAGGTCCGAGCCCTTGGCCTGCACGCGGTACCCGGTGCCGACGATCTCGAGCTTCTTGGCGTAGCCCTCCGTCACCCCGACGACCATGTTGGCCAGCAGGGTGCGGGTCAGGCCGTGCAGCGAGCGCGAGGTGCGCTCGTCGTCAGGACGGGTGACCACGAGGGCACCCGCGTCGTCACGGGCGACCGCGATCGGTGCGGGCACCGTCTGCGTCAGGGTCCCCTTGGGGCCCTTCACCGTGACCAGGTCGTTGTCGATGGTGACGTCCACGCCCGCTGGCACCGGGACGGGGATCTTGCCGATTCGCGACATGTCAGATCTCCTTGTCTTGTCCGGTCACCAGACGTAGGCGAGGACTTCCCCGCCCACGCCCTGCTTGCCGGCCTGCTTGTCGGTGAGCAGCCCCGACGACGTGGACAGGATCGCCACGCCCAGGCCGCCGAGCACCTTCGGCAGGTTGGTGGACTTCGCGTAGACCCGGAGGCCCGGCTTGGACACACGCTTCACCCCGGCGAGCGCACGCTGCCGGTCCGCGCCGTACTTGAGGGTGATCACCAGCTCCTTGCCGACCGCCGCGTCCTGCGTGGTCCAGCCGGAGATGTAACCCTCGGCCAGCAGGATCTCGGTGATCCGGGCCTTGATCTTGGAATAGGGGATGACCACCGACTCGTGGTGGGCGGAGTTCGCGTTGCGGATCCGCGTCAGGTAGTCGGCGATCGGGTCGGTCATCGTCATCTCAGGCGTCTGCCTTTCCTGCCGGGGGTATCCCTCGTCGGGGACCTTCCGGCGTCGGGGGTCTGTCGGTTACCAGCTGCTCTTCGTCACGCCGGGCAGCTCGCCGCGGTGCGCCATCTCGCGCACGCACACCCGGCACAGGCCGAACTTCTTGTACACCGAGCGCGGCCGGCCGCACCGCTGGCAGCGGGTGTAGGCGCGCACCGCGAACTTGGCCTTGCGGGCCGCCTTGTTGACCAGAGCGGTCTTGGCCATCTCAGTTCTCCTTGAACGGGAACCCGAGGAGCTTGCAGAACGCACGCCCCTCCTCGTCCGTGGTCGCAGTGGTGACGATCGTGATGTCCATGCCCCGGACGTGGTCGATCTTGTCCTGGTCGATCTCGTGGAACACCGACTGCTCGGTGAGCCCGAAGGTGTAGTTGCCGTGACCGTCGAACTGCTGGTCCGACAGCCCGCGGAAGTCGCGGATGCGCGGCAGCGCGGTCGACAGCAACCGGTCCAGGAACTCCCAGGCCCGGTCCCCGCGCAGCGTGACGTGGGCGCCGATCGGCATCCCCTCGCGCAGCTTGAACTGGGCGATGGACCGACGAGCCTTGGTCACCGCCGGCTTCTGGCCGGTGATCTGGGTCAGGTCGCGGATCGCACCCTCGATGAGCTTGGAGTCCTTCGCGGCCTCCCCCACACCCATGTTGACGACGACCTTGACCAGCCTGGTGACCTGGTGGACGTTGGTGTGCCCGAACTGCTCCATGAGCGCGGGCTTGACCTCGTCGACGTACTTGGTCTTCAGGCGGGGAACCGCCGGGGCCTCTACGGTGGTGGCCATCACACGTCCTTCCCAGAGCGCTTGGCGACCCGGACCTTGACGGTCTTCGTGCGGCCGTCGCGCTCGACCTGCTCGTGGCGGTAGCCGACCCGGGTGCCCTTCTTGGTCTCCGGGTCGACCAGCATCACGTTGCTGATGTGGATCGGGGCCTCGATCGTCTCGATGCCGCCGGTGCGGGTGCCCCGTGCCGTCGTGCCCGCCTTGGTGTGCTTGGTCACCCGGTGGATGCCCTCGACGATCACGCGCTGGCGCTCGGTGAGCACCTCGAGGACCCGCCCCTGCTTGCCCCGGTCCTTACGAGGGCCGGAGATCACGACGACGAGGTCGCCCTTCTTGATCTTCGCCATCACAGCACCTCCGGAGCCAGCGAGATGATCTTCATGAACTTCTTCTCACGCAGCTCGCGGCCCACCGGGCCGAAGATGCGGGTGCCGCGCGGCTCCCCGTCGTTCTTGAGGATCACCGCGGCGTTCTCGTCGAACTTGATGTACGAGCCGTCCGGGCGGCGGCGCTCCTTGGCGGTGCGCACGATGACCGCCTTCACGACGTCGCCCTTCTTGACGTTGCCGCCCGGGATCGCGTCCTTGACGGTGGCGACGATGACGTCACCGATGCCGGCGTAGCGCCGCCCGGAGCCGCCGAGCACCCGGATGCACAAGATCTCCTTGGCACCGGTGTTGTCGGCGACCCGAAGCCGCGACTCCTGCTGGATCATTGCTTGCTCCTCGTCTGGCCGGTTCTCGTGCTACCGAGCCTGGCCGAACGGTTGGTGTGCGAAGCCGCTGCCCGTCGAGGGCAGCAGCGGTTTACTTGGCCTTCTCGAGAATCTCGACCAGGCGCCACCGCTTGGTCGCTGACAGCGGTCGGGTCTCCATGATGACCACGAGGTCACCGATGCCGGCGGTGTCGAGCTCGTCGTGCACCTTCACCTTGGAGGTGCGGCGCATGACCTTGCCGTACAGCGGGTGCTTCACCCGGTCTTCGACCTCGACCACGATCGTCTTCTGCATCTTGTCGCTGACGACGTAGCCACGGCGGGTCTTGCGGTAGGGACGCTGCTCGGTCTCAGCCGTGGTCGCGTCCGTGGCAGCAGCGGCCTTCGTGGCCGCGGCGGCCTTGGGCTCAGCCTTGGCGGCAGCGGCCTTCGTGGCCGTGGCCTTGGTCGCAGCCGTCTTGGTGGCGGCCGTCTTCTTGGTCGCGGCGGCCTTCGTCTCGGCCTCAGCCTTCACGGGCTTCGTGGCAGCCTTCTCGTCGTTCGCGCTCATCGTCCTCACTCGCTCGCGCTGGGGGCAGTACGGATGCCGAGCTCGCGCTCGCGCAGGACCGTGTAGATCCGCGCGATGTCGCGCTTGACCGCCCGGAGGCGACCGTGCGACTCCAGCTGGCCGGTGGCCGACTGGAAACGCAGGTTGAACAGCTCTTCCTTGGCCTTCTTGAGCTCGGCGACCAGCTTGTCGTCGTCGAAGGCGTCGAGCTCGGCAGGCATGAGCTCCTTGGACCCGATGGCCATCAGCCAGCACCTCCTTCACGCACGACGAAACGTGTCTTCATCGGGAGCTTGTGCTGCGCGCGGCGCATGGCCTCGCGAGCGAGCTCCTCAGGGACACCGGCCAGCTCGAACATGACCCGGCCGGGCTTGACGTTGGCGACCCACCACTCCGGAGAACCCTTACCTGAACCCATGCGGGTCTCGGCGGGCTTCTTGGTCAGCGGACGGTCGGGGTAGATGTTGATCCACACCTTCCCGCCACGCTTGATGTGGCGGGTCATCGCGATACGGGCGGCCTCGATCTGCCGGTTGGTGACGTAGGCGGGCTCCAGAGCCTGGATGCCGAAGTCACCGAAGGCGATCTGGGTGCCCCCCTTGGCGGCGCCGGAGCGGCCAGGGTGGTGCTGCTTGCGGTGCTTGACCCTGCGTGGGATCAGCATGGTCTCAGCCCTCCGTCCCGGTCTCGGCCGCGGGGGCCTCGGCTGCGGGGGCGGCGGCAGCAGGTGCCGTCTCCCGCTCGGTGGCGGGTGCGCCGCCCCGACCACGACCGCCGCCTCCGCCACGGCCGCCCCTCTCGGGACGGTCGCCACGCGGGCCGCGCGACGGACGCGGTGCGGCGGCCTGCTCACGGGCCCACTCGCGCTCGGTCACGTCGCCCTTGTAGACCCACACCTTCACGCCGATGCGGCCGAAGGTGGTGCGGGCCTCGAAGAAGCCGTAGTCGATGTTGGCGCGCAGGGTGTGCAGCGGCACGCGACCCTCGCGGTAGAACTCCGTGCGGCTCATCTCCGCGCCACCGAGGCGGCCAGAGACCTGCACCCGGATGCCCTTGGCGCCGGCCCGCTGCGCGGACTGGATGCCCTTGCGCATGGCGCGGCGGAAGGAGACGCGGCTCGCGAGCTGCTCGGCGATGCCCTGGGCGACCAGCTGAGCCTCGATCTCCGGGTTCTTCACCTCGAGGATGTTGAGCTGCACCTGCTTGCCCGTGAGCTTCTCGAGCTCGCCACGGATCCTGTCGGCCTCCGCGCCGCGACGGCCGATGACGATGCCCGGCCGGGCGGTGTGGATGTCGACCCGGACGCGGTCGCGGGTGCGCTCGATCTCGACCTTGGCGATGCCGGCGCGCTCCAGACCCGTGCTCATCAGCTTGCGGATCTGCACGTCCTCACGGACGTAGTCGCGGTAGCGCTGGCCCGGCTTGGTCGAGTCGGCGAACCACCGGCTGCGGTGGTCGGTGGTGATGCCCAGGCGGTACCCGAGCGGGTTGACCTTCTGTCCCACTAGCGGGCCCTTCCCTTCGAGGCAGCGGTCTCGCGCTCGGCGACGACCACCGTGATGTGGCTGGTGCGCTTGAAGACCCGACCGGCCCTGCCTTGGGCGCGAGGCCGGAAACGCTTGAGCGTCGGGCCCTCGTCGACGTAGATCTCGCTGATGTACAGCGCAGACTCGTCGAAGCGCTGGCTGTCGCGCCGCGCGCCCTCACGGGCGTTCGCGACCGCCGACTGGACCACCTTGAGCACCGGCTCGCTGGCGGCCTGCGGTGCGAACTTCAGCACCGCGACCGCCTCTTCGGTGTTCTTTCCGCGCACGAGGTCGACGACGCGCCGAGCCTTCATGGGCGTGACGCGGACGAACCGCGCCTTCGCCATGGCTTCCATCGCTGTCCTTTCTTCGGTGGGCCCGCGCCGCGTCAGCGGCGACGGCCCTTCCGGTCGTCCTTCTCGTGCCCGCGGAACATGCGAGTCGGGGCGAACTCGCCGAGCTTGTGGCCGACCATCGACTCGGTGACGAACACCGGGACGTGCTTGCGGCCGTCGTGCACGGCGAAGGTGTGGCCGAGGAAGTCCGGCGTGATGACCGAACGA
>Ga0123356_10000102_pt1 | contig 90045 bp, 95 predicted proteins | sample TergutEmb28metaG_2_FD_92546 | JGI IMG/M metagenome (GOLD analysis project Ga0123356, IMG submission 92546) | Embiratermes neotenicus P3 segment gut microbial communities from Petit-Saut dam, French Guiana - Emb289 P3 | ecosystem: Host-associated > Arthropoda: Insects > Digestive system > Gut ...
AACAGCAAATTCTGCAAAGTTAGTTAATATCGAAATTGACAACCCTGCCGAGTAGCCGTAGCGCCGTACCTGATAAGCCGTATCAGCAGTATCTTTTATATTGACCGAAGGCTTTTTTGCTTCCACAAAAAATTTACGCACACCGCCAATGCGGAAACTGTAATCGGGGGCTTTTTGGGAGCCGTCAATTTTTACCTTGTCTTCCCGTACAACATCACGGTAGGTTTCAGAGCCGCCTTTTTTATTGGTAACATCCCAATCCAACAAAGTGAAGAACTCATCGATAAAGTCGGCTCGTGTATTGGCTTCGTCGTATATACTGTTTTTATACTGGTCAATATTGGCAGAGAAGCGAGAAACAAGAGTGCGAAGCTGGTCGAGTTGGGTGTCTTTGGACATTATCGGTTTTTCCTTCATTAATTTTTCTCCCACTCATACCACACTTTTAGATCATTTCCCCAACTTCTGGGAATTATTCTATCATGCTGCAACCTGCCAACAACAATTCCATGTGCAATTCCAATACTCGCAGCAAACCTTTTTATCTGTGGAATAGTTGGCGTAGAAGAATATGATAGAAACTGCGATAACTCATCTTGCGGTATCAATGAATAACTCGCAAAAATATCAGCTTCTTTTTCTTTATCGTTATCTAATCCTTTGCCCTCGATATAGAGCTCGTTGCGTGAATGATAAATAATATGGCAGGCTTCATGAAAAATAGTAAACCACATCTGGTCATTGCTTTTTCCATACATACTCAACTGCATTATATATTTTTCATTTACCCATCGTGTTGCTCCATAGATACCAAGATTTTTAATCGCAGGTACAAAAACAATAGCAACTCCTGCATTGGCGCAGATTTCTTTTAATTTTGGAATAAAAACATCTGGATCATCTTCTAAAGTAAGTTTGCGAATTTTATCAAGACTGTTTTGGAATTTTTGTTTATCAAATTTAGTGCATTGTTGTTCTTGCGCTTCGATTTCTCCTCTGCGCATCCAAGCTGATATAATAGCAATATCTTTTTGTGTACTTTCTTTTTTACGGAATGCTGCTTGTAAATCACGATTCCATATTGTTTCCCATTGTACAGGAGATGCTACAGCAAAAAATTGTAATAGGGTAGCTAGTTGTTTTGTTTTTTCTTTATTTGGTTCTATCCAGTTGTATTTAATCATTTCTTTTACTGGAAAAATATCGAGCCAGTGTAAATCTTTCTCTAATCGTTTTTTATCATCAAATCTGGTTTTGTCTTCCTGATATTGACGTTCAAGGTTACTCCAAAAATGCGCAGGATAACCAAGGGTTCGTTCAAATTTTAATGCGGTTTCTGCTGTAATGGCAGATTTTGCTTTTACTATTTCATTAATCGTTTTTTTGGAAAGACCTGTCCGCTCCGCAAGCGAGGCTTGGGAAAGCCCTGCATGTTCAAGGTGATCTTCGAGTACTTCGCCTGGTGTAACAATATAATCGGGGGTATATTCATTTACTGTTAATATTTTATTCATGTGTATTTTCTACTCCTATTATTAAAATGGCAGTTACTTGTTTCCAGTCAAGTCCTTTGTCAGGTTTGAGTGGAATAGGGCTATGATTTGGTTCAAAAATCAACCTGTACGGATGATCCAAATCAACCGATAACTGGTATTTTTTCCCTCCTGTTAACTCATGACATCTACTTGGTCCTTTATAAGGCGGCCAGAAGTCATAAAGAGTAGAAGCAGCTCTAAGCTCTTTTAACCGGATACGGATTTTCTTAGCTCGAAGGATACCATGAACTCTTTCAAGTATCTTGCCTTCGTTAAACTCCTTCTCCAGCTTTGTATTCTTAAATGATATATCCAAAGTCTGCCCCTCTATATTACATATTAACCCAAAGGGTTAACATTGTCAATAGAGAGAGTAAAGATTAATTCCCCATAAACTCCCATGGGTTTATCAGACTAATTCCCAGAATATCATTATAGTCCTTTACATTTCTTGTAACGAGTGTCATGTTATGATTAATTGCAGTAGCTGCAATAATAGAATCATCAATTGGCAGTGTTCTTTCTGTTAAGGCACGGAGATTACCCCATTTTAACATTATTTCATTATTAATAGATAAAATTCGTTTGTTAAACCATAATGGAATTTTTGAATACAGCCAAATCAATAATTCATGTTTTTTTTTGCTGGTGGGGAGTTTTTCTATTCCAAAACATAATTCACCTATAGTAAAGACCGATAAATACATATTTTTCCTTTCTATATTATTTAAAAAAGATTTTACGTTTTGATTGCAATTTGGTTTATAAACCTCTGATATTACATTGGTGTCCAGAAGATAGTTCATAAGTTTACCTCTCTTTTTGAAATTTCTCCGCGTTTTGGTAATTCTAATTCAACACCATAAAATGGAGAGTTCTGGAAAAAATCAAAAAGTGATTGCTCTGGTGTAGTCATTTCTTCGTACTCCTCATAAGATATAATAACAGCAGTTTTATTTCCATGGACTGTAATAAATTGATGTTCTTTTTGTGATGCTTTTACAACCTCGCTGAACATGGCTTTTGCTTTTTGTAACTGCCACTCATTATTCTTTTTTTTTGGCTTAGGCTTTGATTTTACGGGCATTCCAGCACTCCTTTAAAAAAATAGTCATACTAGTCAGATTATAGTGTATTTATTTTTTGTTGTCCAGTTTTTGTTCAGATATTCAGTCAAATCTGGTGTAAACTACCTAAACAGCAATTCTGGAACAGCAAAATAAAAGCCGAAACAGTACATTAATAATAAAGGAAGGGCTGCGTGGATTACATTGAAATCTTACAGGAAATGCTGCAGTATATGTAAACGGAGGTATTGTTATGGAACCAAAAATGGTTAAAAAAGAAGCTGTTAAACTTGCAGGTTTTGCCATCAAGACAACTTCAAAAGAAGGGAAAAATAAAATTGAGATCCCAAAGTTCTGGACAGAGTATATGAACGACGGCAGATGTAAAAAATTACACGAAGAACCGTTTATTAAAAACCATGCCGAGTATGGAGCATGTTTTCCCGAAAACCCTGCAGACGGCAATTTTGAATATGTTATCGGCATCGAAGTAAAAGAAGGTTTCGTTGTTCCAGATGAGTATCACACTTGCACCGTACCCGAAGCCCTGTATGCGGTGTTCTCGACACCGCCTGCCGATGGAGAATGTTTTGTCGCATCGATTCAGGGTACCTGGGGTTATATTTTCTCTGAATGGTTTCCCAATTCCGGATATGAGTTTGACAGCGGAAAAACTGACTTTGAGCTTTACGATGAACGCTGTATGACTGAAACAGGAAAAATTGTTGATATTTACATTCCTGTTGTAAAGAAAACCAATTAAAAAGTTAAGTTTTTAGGCTGTTCATTATAATGAGCAGCTTTTTTAGTGAATCTCTTCCGAAATTCTGTCGAATCCCCCAATTTCCCTTTTATAATTCATAGAAATGTTGTCCGATTTGACTAAAATAATTATATTATAGTAAGATGGAGTAAAGTATTCATATTGTGAGGAAAACCATGATAAAAATGTTTTCAGCTTTCACAGAAGAAATTGACGATGTCGGAACGGCTATATCCGAGATATTAAGCCAGATAGATCTAAGTAATTCACTAATGAAAAACTCTATAGGTATTCTGCATTGCTACCATGAATTTATTGACAGCGGAGTAGTTAAAGCCTTAAGCGAAAAACTTCCGTTTGATATTATAGGTATTACAGTTCCATATATTCGGCTCAGCGGCAAAGCAAGTTCGATGGGGTTGATGCTCAACATTCTAACAGGCGATGATGTAAATTTTATTTCAGGTATTTCTGATCCAATTGATATTGGCGGAGGAAACCTTTTTTCGGTTTCGGAAAAATTATGCAGCGATGTTTCATCTAAATTAAATAATGAAACACCTCCCATGCTTATTACATTTGCTCCATTTTTGCATGTATTAAAAATTAATGCCGATGAATATATCGATAACATCAGCGGTTTTTTCAAAAATGTTCCTATTTTTGGTTCATTTTCATTTTCCGAAGAAATTGATTTTAGCAATTGTTACTCGCTTTATAACGGACAGAGTTATGAAAATTCAGCAAGTCTTATAGCGATTACCGGAAATATTAATCCGTCATTTTTAACTATATCGGTTCCCAAAAAAAATATTGTCGGCGAATTGGCAACGGTAACAAAATCGGATGGTAATATTGTTAACGAAGTAAACGGAGTATCAATAGAAGATTATGTTATATCGATGGGTCTTATCAAACAAAAAGGCGATTTAGAAAAATTGTATTCAACGCCGATGATAGCTACGCTGGAAGATGGTTCAACAATTGTGCGTGTTTGTATCGGCGGTGACGGACATGGCGGAGCAATCATGGGCGGTCATGTGCCGGAAGGTGCAAAGATCGGTTTTGCCATGCTGGAAGTTTCGGATAACATTTCTACAAGCAGTGAGATTGCAAACAAAGCTATAGAAATTTTAAACAACAGGAATATAATGGTATATTCCTGTATGGCACGTCTTGGATTTATGGGAGCGAATCAAAGAGAGCTGGAAGCTAAAACAATTTGTGATGTTTTTGGTAATTTGGATAATTTCTTTCTTGCATACTCGGGAGGAGAAATATTTCCTCAGAAGCTGGCAAGCGGTAAATTCGCAAATCATCTGCAAAATTTCTCGATCATTGTTTGTTTGCTGTAAGAGGCAGTTAAATAGGAAGCGGTATGAGCGGCGAAAACGAAAATGAAGATACGGTCGAAAGTCTGCAGCTTCAAATAAAAAAACTTAACCGCCTCTTGTCGCTTCAGGAAAAGAAAATTTTACGTGCAGATATGGTAATTTCTACCTGTGACAGAGTTATGGAAATGCTTAATGCTGAGCGTTTGCTTCAGGAAAAAAATCTTATTAATATACATGAAGAAAACGAACGGCAGCTAACACTTTTAAATGCTGTTGTAAAAGCGACAAAAATCGGCCTGTGGGATGTTGGAATAGTAGATAACGATTTGTTTCATCCGGAAAACACTTTTAATTGGTCTAATGATTTTAGAAAAATGCTTGGATATTCGGACGAGATTGACTTTCCAAATGTATTTGAAAGCTGGAGATCCCGCCTGCATCCCGATGATGAAGAAAAAGCAATAAGTGATGTCACAAAGTATGTAGCAGACTCCACAGGCACTATGCCTTACGATGTTGAATACAGGTTAAAGAAAAAAGACGGTGAGTATGGATATTTCCGTGCATACGGCGAAGCGATTCGTGGTATAGAAGGCGGTGTTATTCGTCTTGCAGGCGCACTTATGGATATCTCCAAAGAAAAAAACACTCTTCTTAATACAGAACGATTAAGGCAGGAAGCCGAGGTTGCAAGTAAATCTAAAAGTAACTTTCTTGCCAACATGAGCCACGAAATGCGGACTCCAATGAATGCGATTATCGGCATGACAGCGATAGGAAAAAAATCCGGCGAAATCGAGCAAAAAAACCATGCTTTAAATAAAATAGGAGATGCATCATCGCACTTGTTAGGTGTAATTAACGATGTGCTTGACATGGCAAAGATAGAAGCTAACAAACTTGAACTTTCGCCTGTAGTATTTAACTTTGAACGAATGCTTAATAAAATACTTGCAGTTATTAATTTTAGAGTAGAAGAAAAACAGCAGAAATTAATTGTGAATGTCGATAAAAACTTACCGCGTTTTTTAATCGGAGACGATCAGCGTTTAGCGCAGATTATTACCAATTTATTATCTAATGCTGTAAAATTTACGCCCGAAGGCGGAAAAATTCTTCTTGATGCATCTTTGGAAGGCGAGAGCGGCGGTAAATGCGAAATACGTATCGAAGTTAAAGACAGCGGAATAGGAATATCTGACGAACAAAAAGAAAAATTGTTTCATGCATTTGAACAGGCAGAAGCAGGCATAAGCCGTCAATACGGCGGAACAGGACTTGGGCTAACAATATCTAAACGTATTGTTGAACTTATGGAAGGAAGAATCTGGATCGAGTCGGAACTTGGCGAAGGCGCAAAATTTGCTTTTATTGTAAAAGTTTTACGAAGCGAAAATGCCGAAGTTAACGAAAGATTGGGAATGACAGATAATACTAATGATGACAATGTTATTAGAATTGGAGAGTTCAGCGGAAAAAGATTACTCGTTGCCGAAGATATCGAAATTAACCGTGAAATTATAATCGCTCTTTTAGAAGGTACAGGTTTAATAATTGACTGCGCCGAAAATGGCGAAGTTGCAGTAAATATGATAGAAGAAAATTACAGCAAATATGACGTCATATTTATGGATGTGCAAATGCCTGTAATGAATGGACATAAGGCAACCCGCCGCATCCGATCCTTTGAAGCAATTCAGGATTTTAAAACACGAATACCAATTGTTGCATTAACAGCAAATGTTTTTATGAGTGATATAGAAGAATGTCTTGCCGCCGGCATGGACGATCATCTTGGCAAACCGCTCGATATCGATAAAGTAGTAGAAAAACTAAGAAAATATTTATAATAGTTTAAGAATAAAAAAAACTGTCCAAGATTATCTCAGACAGTTTCATTTAAAGACCTAAATCAAAACTCTGCGTTCTCCGCGCCCCTGCGAGAGGCTCTTCAACACAGTCGTGCAGTTTGCATATGCAAACTGCAAAACATAAACCGCTTCGCGGTTTATGTTAGTAGTCCATTCCGCCCATGCCACCCATGCCGCCGCCTGGCATAGCAGGTGCTTCTTTCTTTTCAGGGATGTCAGTAATGGCGCATTCGGTTGTTAATAATAAACTTGCAATCGATGCTGCGTTTTGTAATGCAGAGCGTGTAACTTTTGCAGGGTCAATAATACCCGCTTTCATCATGTCTACCCATTCCATTTTTGCAGCGTCAAAACCAATACCTTTCTTTTCGTTTCTTGCACGTTCAGCAATAACTGCGCCGTCAAGACCTGCATTTTCTGCAATCTGGCGAAGCGGTTCTTCGAGTGCGCGTTTAACAATTTTAAAGCCAACTTTTTCATCATCGGTAAGACCTGCGGTATCAGCTTTGTCTAAAGCCATAGCAGCTTGAATCATTGCAATTGCGCCGCCGCTTACGATACCTTCATCGATAGCTGCACGTGTTGCAGAAAGAGCATCTTCTACTCTGTGTTTCTTTTCTTTAAGTTCAACTTCTGTAGCAGCTCCTACATTAATAACTGCAACGCCGCCTGCAAGTTTTGCAAGACGTTCCTGCAATTTTTCACGGTCGTAATCGCTGGATGTATCTTCGATCTGTGCTTTAATCTGCGCAATTCTGTCCTGAATATCTTTCTGCTTGCCTGCGCCGTTAATAATCGTTGTGTTGTCTTTATCGATCTTAACAGTTTTTGCTTTACCAAGCTGAGAAATATCTGTGTTTTCAAGTTTGAGCCCAAGTTCTTCAGAGATTACTTCGCCGCCTGTTAAAATAGCGATGTCTTCCAGCATTGCTTTTCTGCGATCGCCAAAACCGGGAGCTTTAACAGCACAAGTGCGAAGAGTTCCGCGTAAGCTGTTTACAACAAGTGTAGAAAGCGCTTCGCCGTCACAGTCTTCTGCGATGATAAGAAGAGGTTTGCCGCTCTGTGCAACTTTTTCAAGAAGTGGAAGCATATCTTTCATGCTGGAAACTTTTTTGTCGTGGATAAGAATGAACACGTCTTCGTAAACGCTTGTCATTGTGTCTCGGTCTGTTACAAAGTAAGCCGAAATATAACCGCGATCAAACTGCATACCTTCGACAAACTCGATGCTTGTATCCATTGTTTTGGATTCTTCTACAGTGATAACGCCGTCTTTCCCGACTTTTTCCATTGCATCAGCAATTGTGTTGCCGATTTCTGTATCGTTATTTGCAGAAACCGAAGCAACGTGGGAAATTTCTTCCTTATCTTTAATGTCTTTTGAATTTTTCTTAATTTCTTCGACTGCGATTCCTACTGCTTTGTCGATACCACGCTTTAATTCAAGCGGGGTCATTCCTGCTGCTACGGATTTGAGTCCTTCTTTAACCAGCGAATATGCCAATACTGTGGCTGTTGTAGTGCCGTCGCCTGCAACATCGTTTGTTTTGGTTGCTACTTCTTTTAAAAGCTGTGCGCCCATGTTTTCGTAAGGATCAGCAAGTTCAACTTCTTTTGCTACAGAAACGCCGTCTTTTGTTACAGTGGGTGCGCCAAATTTTTTATCCAGAAGAACATTGCGTCCTTTTGGGCCAAGTGTTACTTTAACGGCCTTGGAAATTTGTTCAACACCTGACAATAATTTGCGCCGGGCTTCTTCGTTAAACATCAACTGTTTTGCCATGTTTTATCTCCTCTTTACTTTTTACCGCCGAACAGGGTTCGAAAAATCGGTACTAATTAATGATTTATGGGTATAAAACAATACCCACTCAAAATCTACCAAATTTCTGTAATTTTTTCAATAGGGTTGTATCCCAAATTTAACTCGCGGAGGCGCAAAGATCGCGAAGATCGCCGAGTTGTTGTCCGAAATCTTTCCTTAATTTCCTTCAAATATTTCGTAGTTATCATGAAAGTCTTAGGGTTAAGGAGGAGTGAACTAGTAACGGCTCTGCGTTCTCTGCGTCTCTGCGAGAGGTTCTTCTTTATTAGTTCCCCTCTTTAGCCAGGGCGAAAACTAGCAGTTCTGCCAGAGCTGCCGCTTCCCCTTCGGTAAGAGTCACACCTTTACCCATTTTTTCATGATCCGGCGCCCAGTCTCTAATATCGAGTTTTGGAGCTCTTCCGTTCCATGCCACAAGGTTCAATTCCTTCTGCCAGCCGCTCTTTTCCTGGGAAATAACCCCAAAGTGCTTTGTTATTTCAAAACTAATTTTTTCCATAAAAACCTCCATAAAGAATCTTTGATTTTCTGTATTAATGCAATTGTTTCATATAAATTATAAAAAATCAGCTTGAAAAGACAATCTGTTTAATGTATACTCATATTCAGCAATCTGGGAATTCTAGTATCCAGAAGGAGGGGCTAATGAAAAAAAATATTATTTCCATTTTAATTATACTGATGCTGGCTTTATCGGTATGTATTTCTTGCGGTTCAACAGGTGCAGTTGAAGATGAAAGTGCAAATAGGGCTCAGGAAGCCAGACAAAGGGCTATCGACTTTGAAAGCCCAGCCTATTTCCCAAGTGAATGGGAAGCGCTGGAAGCCCAATTTACAGCGGCTGAAAGTTCAGATGAATACAATGCGGTTGCAGAAGCTTATGACGAGCTTTTTAAAAAGACAATTCCGCTTTATGCTCAGGCAAAAGAAGATGAAGTTATGGCAATTAGGAGCCATTTAATAAATTCCGGTTTTGCCGGACATTTTCCTGAATACCTTAAAAATGCCGATGATATGGCTCTTGCGGCGCTTGAACAATACAAAGCAGATGATTATTACAAAGCAAGAGATACATTGTCAGAAGCAATGGCAGAGTATGAAATTCTTCAGATGGGCGCACAGGTTTTCCTGGCAAGACAGGAAATAATCGATCGTGGTTTTGCTCAATTTGATGCAGAAAACTTTTTAAGAGCCGATGAAGTAGCGCAAACAGCTATAGAATCTTTCGATGCCGGTAATAAAGAAGCCGCCATAACAAGCGCCGAAGAAGCTCTGCTCCGTTACAATCTTGTGCTTGCTAACGGATGGACAGCTTATGCCGCTGTTCGCAGAGATGCCGCCATGGCAGAAAGAGAACTGGCACTGGCAGAAAGAGCCAATATTGCATCACGGGAAACATTCCGGAATGCCGAATCAATTCTTGCTACAGCAGAAGAAAACTTTACAGCAGAAAACTTCACTGTCGCAGGGCTTTCTTATGTAGAAGCTGAAGTTATGTATGCTATATCCAGAAAAGAAACAGAAGAAAGACGCTTAAGAGCCGAGGAAGCTATAAGGCTGGCAGAAGAAAAAATTGAAGAAAGCAATGAAGCTGCTGTAGAAGCAGAAAGATTGATAGAAGGAGGCGTAAGATGAAATATCTTCAGATGAAATATATTAAAATAAGCATTGTATTGTTTGTTTCTCTGTTTTTTGCAATGTCTGCATTTGCTCAGGTAGATCAGAGAATCAGCAATAATGAATTTTATATTGAAAGTCTTCGTTTAACAAAGTTGGCGCAGGAAACATATGAAATTGGCGACTATGAAGCTTCGGCAGGTTTTGCTCACGAGGCTTTCCTTTTTGCACAGCTTTCAGATGAATATGTTGCAGAACAGCTTATTATAGAAGCAAAACGCCTAATGGATTTAGCTGACAGAAATAATGTCGTTGCAAGATTCCCGATTAATTATAACGAAGGCAAAGAATATTACGAAACAGCTGTTGCTGCTCAAGGTGAAGAAGAATGGAATGACGCAATCGAAGCTGCAAGCAGTTCTATAGAAATTTTTGCAGCATTAACCGGCGGCACCCCAGTTGCTGCAAGACCGCCGCAGAATCAAGGACAAACAACGCAAAATCAGAATCAGACACAAACAACTGATTCAAATAACAGGCAGTATACTGTAAGAACATGGAGAGTCGAAAGAGACTGCTTGTGGAATATTGCAGGTTATTCATGGGTATACGGAGATCCCTGGAGATGGAGAGAGCTTTATGAAGCAAACAAATCCAGAATGCCAGACCCGAACAATCCTGATTTAATACATCCTGGTATGGTATTGGACATTCCGCGTTAACTTTTATAACTATTGGTTACTGTCCTGATTGGCTGTAAAGCGACAGGGCAGTACCCATAAGTGAGTGAATATACGGGGGTTTCCCCATTCCTTTAATTACTTCGTCTGCATCAATTAATTCAATTTCAACATATTCGTCTTCATCAAGTTTTTGTTTACCTGTATCAATTAAATCCTCTGCAAGAAAAAAATGAACCGTGTTGGACATCATTGCAGGATTGGGAGAAAAAGCGCCCAGCTTTTTTATTTTATTGGGTTTATACCCGGTTTCTTCATATAGTTCTCTGGCGGCGGCTTCTTCTGGATTTTCACCTGGTTCAAAAACACCCCCAGGGAATTCCAAACTTAAACATTGGGAGCCATGCCGCCATTGCCAGACCATAAGAAACTGTTTTCCCTTGGGAGTTTCAATCACAGGGATAACAATAGCCCAATCCTTTGTATCGATAACAGTAAAAGTATGCGGTTTTTCATCCGGTTGATTTTCCAAACTTTGTTTGGGCGATTTGCAATACGAATCCGAAATGGAAAATATTTTGCATTCATAAGCTTTTTTACGTCCTGTTTCTGTCCAGGCCAAGTGCGGTTTATTCATAGGGTGTATTCCATTTATTTTATTTCCTTAAGTATTGTTATAGATTTGCGGCTTTTCCAGTCTTTTAGCATTACATTTAACTGAATAATAAAATAAATGCAGGAAACAAGATAAGCAGTTAATAAATTTAATCCTAATTCTCTTTGTATTTCAGGTATTTTTAGGAAATAGAGCATTGTATCCAGCTGTATTTCTCCCAATTCATTGTATAATAAATATAATATATTTGCTGAGTATGCTATTGTTGTTCCTAATCCAACCATTATTAAACCTGCGCTTATTACTACAGCTGCTCCAATAGGTGATATTTTTCCATTAAACTTTTTATATCCAATAATACCTAAGATAATATAAACAACAGCAGAAGCAGCTGCCAATGTCTGAAAAAATATAAAAAATAATATAGCAGCTAAAATTCCGGGAATAGAAAATAAAATTGCGCCGGTAAATCCCATTAAATAATTCCCTTTTTTATTATCTTGCTCTTCGTTATCATTTTTTATGTTTCTTTGTGTTTGTCTGTAACAGTCATTACAGGTATATAAAGTAAAATTATTAATACCATACATATCTGTTGCATCCTGCTGTCCGCAATGCTGGCATTGAGGTTTTTGAGACGGGTATTTTATATTAAAATAATTTACTATTTCTTCCATTATCATTTTAATTTTTTTTACCGGATATGGCCGTAATATTTCCTGAAATATGATTTTAATGCCGTTTGCAGGCCATTCATAACTTTTTATATTATTGGATTCTATTTTTTTGATAATTGCGTTTTTATCATCCCCGTCCATTTGCGGAGTATATATCTCCATGATCTTCATATTATGCCCATCGTATAATTTGACAAAACAATTTTTTACGATACCTGCCGCTTCTGAATTTGTTTGTTTAAAATTCAATTCTTTTCCAATCTTTTTTATTCCCGGCCAAAGCATATAATTCTCCTGATTTATTATGGTATATTTTTGGTATTTTTGCTATATAAAAAACCTGAATTCTTCCAAAAGTTAGGGTTATTGTCTTTTCAGTATTTTTCTGGTATAATCTTTGGTATGACTAATAATGATCAACAGGAAAAAAAACAGGAAGCGGCAGAGGTTGTTCTTTGGGATGAAAAGTATGCTACCGGAATAGAGGTAATAGACACCCAGCATAAGCAGCTTGTTGAGCTTACAAATCAATTATACGTTGCCTGTATAGCCAAACCTGATATACTCCAAACTGTATTTAAAGAAGCAATGCACAAAATGGTGGAATATGTCCATTTTCACTTTGATGCCGAAATAAAACTTTTAAAGGAAATTAATTTTCCGCAGCTGCATGAACATAAAAAAATGCATGACGATTTAATTAAAAATATTTTAAATGCTGCAAAAGACTACAACGAAGGCAAACATTTTGTACCCAATCATTTTGTTCGTACTTTAAAAGACTGGATTTTCAGCCATATTGCGATACATGATAAAACTTACAGTTTTTTTGTAAAGGAACAGCTTCATAACGGCAAATTAACGGAGCAGGCATTAAAAATATGAAAGCGTACTTAGATATCGTGCAAAAAATTCTGGATACAGGTTTCAGAAAAACAAACCGCACTGGTGTAGATGCTTTGACTATAGCCGGAGCGATGTTTGAACATGATATGGCCGAGGGGTTTCCGCTTTTAACGACCAAAAAAGTTCCTTTTCGCATGGTTCGTTCCGAACTGGAGTTTTTTATCCGCGGTTATACCGATAAAGAATGGTTAAAAGAACAAAAAAATTCTATATGGGATGAATGGTGCAGTCCTATTATTGTTCCGTACGGCAATGATGAACAGACAAAAGCAAAAATGATGAACGAGCGTGAACTTGGTCCGATATACGGATGGCAATGGCGTAATTTCGGCGCTCAGTATACAGCACATGATAGCGAGCCCGAAGGAAAAGGAATAGATCAATTAAAGAAACTGGTGCAAACATTAAAAACCGATCCGGACAACCGCCGCATGATAGTTAGCGCATGGAATCCCTGCGATTTGCATAAAATGGCGCTGCCGCCGTGTCACTACAGTTTTCAGGTAACAGTGATAGACGGCAAAGTAAACCTTTTATGGAATCAGCGTTCTGTCGATGTCGCTTTGGGACTGCCTTTTAACATCGCAAGTTACGGCTGTCTTTTACATTTGCTTGCAAAAGAAGCAAATTTGGGCGAGGGCAAATTAATCGGTTTTTTGGGAGATACGCATATATATGTTAATCACATTAATGCAATTAGTTTGCAGCTAACACGCAAACCAAAACCGCTTCCGCAGATAAAGACAGAAAAATTTACCTCGATTTTTGACTGGCATTATCAAGATACAGAAGTAGAAAATTATGATCCTCATCCTGCGATAAAGTTTGAGATTGCGGTATGAATAAACAAGAGATAATTCTTATTGCTGCTGTTTCAGAAAATGGCGTAATTGGCAAGGACAACGCCATGCCATGGTCGGTAAAAGGAAACCTAACGCATTTTAAAGAAACGACAATGGGCTGGCCGTGTATCATGGGCAGAAAAACATGGGAATCGCTTCCCAAAAAGCCGCTGCCCGGCCGGCTGAATATAGTTATTTCCAAAACACTTTCCTCTTCCTCTGTGAGCTCCGAGAACTCCGTGCCTCCGTGTGAGGAATTCTCCAATAATGTTAAAATATACGATTCGCTTTCTACAGCTATCGAATCTTGCGCAGATTACGAAAAAATATTTATCTGCGGCGGGGAATCAATCTATACTCAATCTATGGAATTTGCGAATAAAATCATTCTTACTTTAATTCCAGGGGATTACGAAGGTGATACGTATTTTCCAAAAATAAGCGAAAGCTGGAAAATAACCGGCACCATAAAATATGAAAATTTCTCTATTGTTACATATACAAAGGAGTATATATGAAAGGACCTATTTTAGTAGTATTGGCTGCCGGTATGGGAAGCCGTTACGGCGGCTTAAAGCAAATGGATAAAATCGGAAAAAACGGCGAAGTACTTTTGGATTACTCGGTGTTTGATGCAGTTAAAGCGGGGTATGAAAAAATCGTTTTTATTATCCGCCATGATATTGAAAAAGATTTTTGTGATATTGTGCTTTCAAGAATGGGAAAAAAAGTTAACTGTGAGCTTGCATTTCAGGATCCTGACAGCTTAATCCCGCCGGATATATTCAATGCAGCAAAGGCAGCAGGACGAACCAAGCCATGGGGAACAGGTCATGCTTTGCTTTGCGCTGCAGATAAAATAGATGCGCCGTTTACTGTGCTTAATGCCGATGACTTTTACGGAAGAGAAGCATTCGCCGTTATGGGTAAATACCTTTTAGAAACTAAAGAAGATAAGTCTTCCATTGTGCCTTACAGACTGGAAAAAACACTTAGCCCAATGGGAACTGTGGCACGCGGTGTGTGCGAAACTGAAAATGGTTTTCTTTTAAGCGTAGATGAACTTACCGCTATAGAAAAAAAAGATGGTAAAATATTTAACACAGCGCCGGATGGATCTATAAGAGAACTTACAGCAGAAACACCTGTATCTATGAACTTCTGGGGATTTTCTCCTGATATCCTGCCGCATTTTAAGAAATATTTTGAAACTTACTTAGAAACTTTTGCGGCGGATATTCCCGGGCAGATAAAAAGCGAATGTTTTATTCCAAAAGCAGTAGACTATTTTATAAAGCAGGAAATTATAAAGGTAAAAGTTCTCCCTGCCGATTCAGACTGGTTTGGTGTTACCTATAAAGAAGACAGGGAAGCGGCTGTAAAAAAACTTGAAGAGATGACTAAAGCGGGAATTTATCCGTCGCCGCTCTGGTAAACTCCTTAATGCAGAGGTAATATGGAACTAATTAAATTAACATCTATTGGATTTGTTTTGGGCATTACTGCAATAATCCCTGGTTTTTCTGTTGCGACAATGGCAGTTGTTTTTAATGTGTATGACCGCCTAATAAACGTAATAGTTCCCAATATAAAGAAAATATTGGCAGTATGGCAGTTTTGGCTTCCTCTTGTAATTGGCGGAATTGCAGGAATTATTTTCTTTAGTAAAGTATTCTCCTTATTAATGGTAAATTACAGCGTTCCCGCTTATTGGTTTTTTATTGGTGTTATAACAGGCAGTATACCTCTTATTTACAAAAAAACCTGCCCGGAAACTGATTCAAATAAAAAGTTTGCGCTGCCTTCCATTCCTTCTGTAATTTGCTTCATTTTTGCAATAGCTGTTATGATTTTTATGGCAATAGTAAAACCAGATGAAGGTTTGGCAGTTTATACAGAACTTACGCCGTATATATTTGGTATGTTAGCTTTAGCAGGTGCGTTAGCTGCAATAGCGATGATTATTCCTGGTATTTCGGGTGCGTTTATGCTTCTTGTAATCGGATTTTACCAAACTGTGCTTCAATCAGTTTCTGATTTAAATATTCCGTTAATTGTACCGGTGGTTCTGGGAGCGGCCGCAGGGCTTTTATTAAGCGCTGCATTTGTACGTTTCCTGCTTTCTAAAGTACCGAGAGAAACATACGGCGCTGTGTTAGGGCTTGTAACAGGCTCGATTTTTGTTTTATACCCAGGCGGCTTTGCCTTCCAGGCTCGCGCTGGAATAATCATTTCAATTGTTTGTCTTTTTACAGGATTTATACTTTCATTTTTAATGAGCAGGCGGAACATTGTTAAGTAGTGCAGCGGGCTTGCACGCAGCGGGCTTGCACGCAACGGGCTTGCACGTAGTGTGCGCTATGTCCGGCGGCGTAGACAGTACCGTTGCCGCAGCATTACAAATACAGCAAGGTTTTAAATGTACCGGTATAACCTTAAAACTACGTAACGAAGAAATCGGCTGTTCCTCTTTACAGGATATTAATGATGCAAAGGCTGCGGCAAATAACCTTGGTATCGAACACCTTACATTTGACCTCTCCAAGGAATTTAATAAATATGTTGTAAGTCATTTTGTAGAAACTTATGAAAATGGCGCAACACCCAACCCCTGCATTGAATGTAACAAAAACATTAAATTTAATATGCAATTTTTTCAATCAAGTTTTAATGAGTTTGATTTTTTTGTAACAGGACATTATGCCCGCATAACAAAAGATCCAATAAGCGGCAGATTTTTGCTGCAAAAAGCAATAGATGAAAAAAAAGACCAAAGTTATGTATTGTACTGCCTTACACAGCAGCAATTGGAAAAAGCCAGTTTCCCGTTAGGTTCGCTGACAAAAACCAAGGTACGAAAACTGGCGGAAGAAAAAAAATTAATTAATGCTGCAAAAAGTGAGAGCCAGGATATTTGTTTTATCCCGGACGGTGATTACGGCAGTTTTATAGAAAGATTTACAGGAAAGACATATCCATACGGAGATATAATTGATTTAGAAGGAAATGTTTTAGGAAGGCATAAAGGCCTTATCCGTTATACAATAGGTCAGCGGCGCGGGTTAGGTGTTGCAGCTAACAAACCTATTTATGTTGTTTCAAAATCAACTTCAGCAAATACTGTCACCCTTGCAGCGGATGAAGCGTTGTACACTAAATCGCTGACCGCAGAAAATATCAATTTAATAACCTGCGATGATATAAAAAAATCTATGAGGGTACTGGTTAAGACACGCTATCAGCAGGTTGAACAATGGGCAACCGCTGAACAAACAGGAGAAAATAGTTTACATATAGAATTTGATCTGCCCCAGCGTGCAATAACACCGGGGCAGGCTGTTGTAATGTACGATGGAGATACAGTTGTCGGCGGCGGTACTATTGTCTAAGAACCGTCCAGTAAACTGGTAAGCGCCGGACTTGATATCCAAAGGGTAACAGGATCGCTTCTGCGCGTATTTACTTTTAAATGAATATAACCGCTAGGTAAATCCCAGCAAGTTTCGTAAACTCTCATTTCTCTAAGAAGTTCTTCATAACGTCCTGCCGGTGCCGGCGGAGTAGGGCCGAATTGTTCAACCAGTTCTTTTTGTACGGAAGCATAACACCGCATTAACTCTTCAAGATTCTCGGTATTAAAATAATAAGTTCCGCCTTCCAGCCCGTTCCGGGAAAAATAGACTACCATAAATGCCCGAAAACCCGCCATAGGTACGTTTTCGTAAATTAATGATTGAAACCCATTTGCTTCTTCTACGTGTACCGGGTTTCCCATCCTCGCTTTAAATGCTTCTAAACTTGTTCCCCATGGAAAATTATGGAAAGACACATTTGTCTGGTTCTGTGCGAATAAAGCGGTTGATAGTGTGAATGTCATTAATATCACACAAATAAAAATTGATAACTTTTTAATGGTATACCCCCATTTCATTATCGGAAGAAAATGGGGAGAATTTTAGCCTGCATTATTGAATGATATTACCCCTGCGGGATCGCAGGAATCGATGCAAAACCCTTTTCTAAATCGGCGTCGCTTGGAACTTGATCATTCATTGTTTTGTTGTTGTAGGACGTATAAGCTGTCATATCAAAATAACCTGTTCCGCTCAATCCAAAGAGGATAACCTTTTTCTTGCCAGTTTTTTTGCATTCGTTTGCTTCGTCTATTGCCGCTTTAATTGCGTGTGAAGATTCAGGCGCAGGAAGGATGCCTTCGGTTTTCATAAACTGAATTGCGGCGTCAAAGACATCGGTTTGAACTTCGGCTTTGGCTTCTAAAAGACCGTCTTTAAATAATTTTGCAAGGGTAGAGTTCATGCCGTGGTAACGAAGACCGCCCGCATGATTTGGCGACGGCATATATCCGCTGCCCAAAGTCATCATTCTGATAAGCGGAGTTGTCTGCGCTGTATCGCCAAAGTCATAAGCATATCGGCCTCGTGTGAATGACGGACATGATGCAGGTTCAACTGCGATAAAACGCGCGTTTGCTTTACCTTCGATTTTATCTCCCATAAACGGAGCGATAAGACCGCCCAAGTTTGATCCGCCGCCTGCGCAGCCAATGATTATATCTGGTTTTATTCCGAATTTATCTAAAGCGATTTTTGCTTCCTGTCCGATAACAGTCTGGTGCAGTAAAACATGGTTAAGAACGCTTCCAAGAACATATCGGCATTTATCGGTTTTTACTGCTGTTTCGATTGCTTCGGAAATTGCGCAGCCAAGCGAGCCGCCTGTGTTAGGATCACCTGCAAGTATTTTTTTTCCAGATTCAGTTGTATTGGACGGCGAAGGAATCAAGTTTGCTCCGTATGATTCCATTAGTGCTTTGCGGTAAGGTTTCTGTTCCGAGCTGATCTTTACCATATATACAATTAGTTTAAGGTCGTAGAATGCGCAAGCCATCGACATTGCTGTTCCCCATTGCCCTGCACCTGTTTCTGTAGTAAGAGAAGTAAGTCCGTCTTTTTTTGCATAAAAAGCCTGCGGCCCCGCCGAGTTTAACTTATGCGAGCCCGATGTATTTGTTCCTTCGAACTTGTAATAAATTTCTGCAGGAGTTCCAAGCGCTTTTTCCAGATAGTACGCGCGGATAAGCGGAGAAGGGCGGTACGCACGGTAAAAGTCTTGAATTTCATCAGGGATGGGTACTAGGAGATTTGATTCATCAAGTTCCTGTTCGATAACGGCATTGCAGAAAACTGGCGCCAAATCTGCGGCAGTTACAGGCTGTAATGTGCCCGGATGCAGCATTGGGTCTGGTTTATCTTTCATTATCGCTCTAAGGTTGTACCAGCTTTTTGGCATCTCATCTTCTGAAAGGTAGATTCTGGTTGGGATCTTGTTTGACATAATTAACTCCTAAAGTGATTAGCGTTTTTTTTGCCGGCGATCAGACTCGAACTGATACCCCATTGCTAGGAGGGGATTTTAAGTCCCCAGTGTCTGCCATTCCACCACGCCGGCAATTTATCCCTTATTTTACTGTTTTTATTTAATATTGACAATAACCCTACCGTGCAGCCAATCTATAAATCGCTTCGGCGTCGTTTTCACCCAGCTTGCGGAAGTTGCCAATTTGCCCAAAGTGCACAACTCGTTTTGCCATTTCCGGGATTCTGGCAGGATCGATATTTGTATCAGAGAACCGAACCGGCATGCTCATCGATTTAAAGAAATCTTCCATAAGAGTAATGCCTTCTAGTGCGGCATTTTTATTGTCTCCGATATTCACGCCCCATACTTTTTCGGCAAAACGGGCTAGGCGTTCCATTACAGCATTGTCCGATTCACAAACAGAAACAATGTACCGCATCCACGCCGGAAAAATTATTGCAAGGCCTGCGCCGTGGGCTATGTCAAAAAGCGCCGATAACTCGTGATCCAATGCATGGCTTGCCCAATCGCCGATGCGGCCTGTGTCTAAAAAGCCGTTATGTGCAATTGCTCCAGCCCACATTATTTCTGCTCTTGCGGCATAATTATTTTCGCCGCCGTTAAAAATAATTTTTGCATTTTTAATAATCGCTCTTAATGTGCCTTCGCAAAGTTCATCGGTAACATCAACATTCAGTTCTCTTGTAAAATACCGTTCCATTATATGAGCCATCATATCTGTAATTCCGCAGGCTGTTTGATACGGCGGCAAAGTGTAAGTTAATTCAGGATTTAAAATCGAAAACACAGGGCGGTTAAAAGGCGAGTGCATTCCTCTTTTCCATGGGCCTTCTTCGTTTGTGATAACGCAGCTTGTACTGGACTCGCTTCCTGCTGCAGGGATTGTTAAAATTGTACCAATCGGCAGCGATTCTTGCGGTGTTCTTTTTCTTTCAAAAAAATCCCATATGTCACCATCATCTAAAGCGCCTGCAGCAATGGCTTTTGCAGAATCAATAACCGAACCGCCGCCAACAGCCAGAACCATTTCCAGTTTTTCGTTTTTTGCTATTTCGACGCCTTTTTTAACCAGCGAAAGCAGCGGATTCGGCTGTACGCCTGTTAATTCGGCCCACTCGATATTTTCGGCTTTTAAATAACCTTTTATTCTTTCTATAAGACCTGATTTAACTGCAGAACCGCCTGAATGATGCAATAATATTCGTTTATCCTTTTGCTTTTCATTTAAAACTGCGTTTATTTCGCTGCCAACCCTATTTTCTGTTTCCTTGCCAAAAATTATTTTTGTTTTATTGCAATATTCAAAATTCTGCATATTTTCTCCATCTATACAATTTTATCATTATATAGTAAACTTACTATATGAGTTCAGGTTTTTCAACCAGATTTTGCCGGAAATGTCTGGCGTTGTCTCTCCCTGTCGAGGTAATGAACCGTTTCGCAAAAATGACAAACCCGGGATACGATATTCAGAAAAGTTTTGGTTTCTCCAAAGGGCATCCAATCGGCGTTCACGAAGCTTCCGATCGGATTGTTGCAGATATGGTCGCAGACGGATATTATATCGATTTTGTTGAAACACTAATGAAAGTAGAAGAAAAAGGTTATATGGGTCATAAGTATAATTTTAGGGGTCTTGATGATGTCGTAGGCGATGTCCTGCAGGCAGGATTCAGTTATGATAAAGCTACAGGTCAATTCTTTGAAGATCAGAAAAAACAGATAACCCGCAATTGGGGGCGTTTGATAGAAGGCGATGAACGGCAGATGGCTGTTTTACGGCTGGATGTTGTCGGCAACACGGCTTTGGTAAAATCAAACCCAAAAGCTTTAATAGATAAAACATACGCTGAGTTACGCAAGATTGTTACAAATGCTGTGGTTTCCAGATTAGGCCGGCTTTGGACATGGGAAGGCGACGGCGCTATGGGTGTTTTTATGTTAGGTGACTACAGCCGCATGGCGATTTTTGCAGGAATGGAAATTATTAATGAAATGTTTATGTATAATAAAATGGATAACCAGTTAAATTCTGCCATTAAACTTAGAGTAGCGGTTAATTCTGGCCATTTAACTTATTCAGAAAGCGAAATTCAATACACAAAGGCCGATACAGTTAAAAAAGCAGTAACTTTGGAAGCTAAAGCGGCAGTTCCCAACTCGCTTGTTATATCTGAAAGCCTTGCAATGTCGCAGGATCAATCCTTGTTAAATATTTTTGCCGATTCAAAAATTGTTCCGGGTTCTACAGAAAAATACCGGATTTATCAGGTAAATTTAGAACGAAGTTCATCGGGTAAGGATTAATATATGGTTTTTGTTTTTACCGGTAAAATAGCGGCTTTAAAGAAGTTTTTTCCAAAGAATACAAATTTTGTTTCTATTCAGTTGGCTAAACATTCACCTGATTCAGGAGATATTACTTATATTGATGTTTCCGGCTTTTCTGCAGCAGAACTAAAAAAAGCGCTGACCCAGATAAAAAAAAGCTGCGGTGATTCATCGTGGGGAATTATCGATATTAAAGGAACAATTAAGGATCCTTCGCAGTTATTTTTTGAAGGAGCCAGTGATTATTTAGGGCCTGGTTTTTTTAAAGACTCAAAAAACATAGATGCCAAACGCCTTAAAGATGTTCAGCAGTGGCGGAAAGTTTATGCCGCTTCTGCTTCAGAAAAAGAGGTAAAATCATCCGGCACAGCCGAAATAGCAGGGTTTATGAAAACAGGAATTAAACTTCCTGCGGCAAGCGCTTTCCCCGGCTGGAGTAAGATGCAGACAGGAAAAGCAATGCCTTTTTATCTATTGTATTGTTCTCTTCAGGGAAAAACAGCACTTGATTCGCGTCTTGGAGAGAAAGAACTTTCTTTGGTTCACAAACGATTCACTGCATGTATAACAAGCAATCTAAAAGAATCGGATGGTTTGTTTTGGATGGATACAGGCCGTGACTGCCTCTTTCTTATTCCTCCAAAAGCTAAATGTGCTGAAGCTGCAATTAAAGCATGTTTAAGAATGATAATTTCTTCTCCGCAGATTGTATTGGAAGTATTGGACATTACCATTCCGGCAAATTTTGTTTTTGCGCTTCATTACGGATCGATTAATTATAAACCGCCAGGAAAAACAGGCACTGTAGTTAGTGATGCTGTAAATTCGATATTTCATCTTGGAGCAAAAAAATCAGAACCGGGGCGGCTGACGATTTCCGGAGAACTTCCGGATGTTAGCGTACCAAAATCTCTTCAGGATCTATTTGTTTCTTTCGGCGAATACGAAGGCCGGAAGATTTGGCACACCAAAAAATTCAATTATGCAAAAGCTTGGTTATGAGGTTTTTGAATATGAAGCAGAAAAAAGCTTTGGTTTTTACGTTTAAACGCGGTATTTATCCAAACGAACAAAAACAATTTACAGAAGATGTTCCTATAAATACACTGCTTCCTCCGCAGGGGCGGGAGTTGGTTTTTCCGCTACTAATGCATATGGGAGCAGTATGCCGGCCGCTTGTCGAAAAAGGGCAGAAAGTATTGTTAGGTGAAAAAATCGGAGATAGTGACGCCCTTATTAGCGCTCCGGTTCATGCAAGTGTATCCGGAATTGTAAAAGATATACGCCCGCACTTAACTATTGCAGGCACAATTGTAAACTCCATAATTATAGAAAATGACGGAGAGTTTAAAGAACATGAAAGTATAAAGCCGCGCGAAAATTACGAAAATCTTTCCAGAGAAGAAATTCTGCAAATAATAAGAGAAGCGGGAATTGTAGGGCTTGGCGGAGCCGGATTTCCAACTCATGTTAAACTTTCTCCGCCGCCGGATAAAAAAATCGATACAGTTATTGTAAACGGCTGTGAATGTGAACCGTATCTGACAACAGACAACAGAATTATGATAGAAGAATCCGGGCGCATTGTTGCAGGTTTAAAAATCATTTTAAAAGTATTGCAGACTGCAAGGGGAATTATTGCGATAGAAGATAATAAACCGGAAGCAATAGAACATTTAAAAGAATTTTGCATAAGTATTCCTGATATTAAAGTAGCGGTTGTAAAGACCAAGTATCCGCAAGGCTGCGAAAAGCAGCTTGTAGATGCGATAACAGGAAGGGAAGTGCCCTCCGGCGGTATACCTATAGATGTAGGATGTCTTGTGCATAATGTTGATACTGTTATCGCAATACACCGCGCAATTATCCGCGGGCGTCCGCTTATGCGTAAAGTTGTAACATTAACAGGCGGCGCTATCAGAAATCCCGGCAATTATAAAATGCGTATCGGCACATTGTTAAGCGATCTGGTAGAAATGACTGGAGGTTACAAATACAACCCTGCTAAAATAGTTGTAGGCGGCCCAATGATGGGTACAGCAATTTTTGATACAGATGTTCCAATTGTTAAAACAACAGAAGGTGTTATCTTTCTAACGGAAGAAGAAGCGTTTATTCCTCCGGAAAAAAACTGTATCCGCTGCGGAAGCTGCGTTGAACGCTGTCCTTCAGGGCTTATTCCTACAGAGTTAAATGCTGATATTTTAAAAGAAGACGGAGAAGCATTTGTAAAACACAATGGACTAGATTGTATTGAATGCGGAAGCTGCTCATACATTTGTCCTGCAAAACGGCGTTTATCCCAGGCAATTCGCACAATCAGAAGGGTTGAGCTGGAAAAAATAAGGCAAAAAAGGCTAAAGCCAGAAGAGTTAAAGCCGGAACATAAGGAACAGAAATGAAAATTGTAATTAACCAGATAATGACTGTTTCTTCTCCGCCACATATGTACGGAACAGATACAATCGAAGCGCGTATGCGTGATGTATTAATTGCGCTTTCTCCTGCTTTTTGTATGGCTCTTTACCATTATGGTGTAAAAGCATTGCACACAATAGCAATAGCAGTTATAGCCGCTTTGCTTGCAGAGTATCTGTACCGAAGGGTAATGGCAAAACCTGTTACGCTTTATGATTACAGTGCAGCAATTACAGGTCTATTAATCGGTTTTAATCTTCCGCCGGATGTTCCTTTCTGGATTCCTGTTGTAGGAAGTTCTTTTGCCATAATTGTTGTAAAACAACTATTCGGCGGACTTGGATCCAACTTTGTAAATCCGGCACTTGCTGCCAGGGCTTTTTTGCTTGCATCATTCCCTGTGCATATGACAAATTGGACATTTGCTGCAGTGCCAATAGCCGAAGGCGTATCTGTAGATGTTGTAAGCAGTGCAACCTATCTTGGTTTGATTAAACAAAACCCGGCATTTATCCCGGAATTTTCAGATTATATGGCTCTTCTTTTTGGAAAAGTAGGCGGGTGCATCGGCGAAACAAGCGCGGTTGCATTGCTTATCGGCGGAGTATATTTACTTGTAAAGAAAATAATTAACTGGAGAATACCGGTTTTTTATATAGGCAGTTTTGCTTTTTTTGCTTTTATTTTCGGACGGACAGGTTTCTTTTCAAGTGAAAATCTTTTATTTGAAATTTTAAACGGCGGTTTAATCATGGGCGCTTTTTTTATGGCTACAGATTATGCCACAAGCCCGATAACGCCTAACGGAAAAATAGTTATGGGAATCGGCTGCGGATTTTTAACTGTTTTTATCAGGTTCTTCGGCGGTTATCCCGAAGGCGTAAGTTATGCGATAATTTTAATGAATCTTTTTGTGCCGCTTATAGATAAATATGTTAGACCGCGCGTATACGGGCACAGTATCCGCCGCAGAAAAGAAAAAGGAGCAGGAGTTTGAAGTTTATTATTAAACCGGCATCTACCCTTTTTATTACTGCAGTAATAACAGTAGCCGTTCTTAGTGTAGTTTACAATCTTACGCTTGAGCCAATCGAAAACCAGAAACGCAGGACACAGGAAACTGTAATGCGCGAAATATTGCCGCGTGCAACAGAATATCATGAAATAGAAACGGAAAAAACCGGAAGTATTACAGCAGTTTATGAAGGTTATTTCAGCAGTGACGCTCTGGACGACAAAGTATTGGTAGGATATGTTATTCAGCTTTCACCGGAAGGATACAGCGGCAAAATTGATTTAGTTGTTGGAATTAACCGCGGAATAGGAAAGATTTCAGGCATGCGTGTTCTTAGCCATACCGAAACGCCGGGATTAGGCGCTTTGGCAGTAAAAGAAAATTTTTACAACCGGTATGAAAGCATGCCGCTTATGCCGCTTACAGTAGTAAGAAATAATCCCGGAGAATACGAGATTCAGGCGATAACAAGCGCAACAATTACTACAAGAGCAATTACTAATGCAGTAAATGAAGCAATAGAATGGTATTTAATGAATTCTCCAGGTACTGCAGAAACGGAGGATGAAGAATGAAATATATAGACCTTATAAAAGACGGCATTTTTCATAAAAACCCGATATTTGTACAGGTTCTTGCGCTTTGTCCTTTGCTTGCGGTTACAACATCTGCAATAAATGCTGTTACAATGGGGCTTGCAACTACCGCTGTAATGATTTGCGCAAGCGCTGCAATTTCTGTTGTAAGAAAATTAATACCAAATGAAATACGGATAGCGGCGGCGGTTATTATTGTTGCTGGTTTTGTTACAGTTCTTCAGCTTCTTTTAGATGCATATGCGCCTCCTGATATTACAGCTGCTCTTGGTATTTTTATTCCTCTTATTGTTGTTAACTGTATTCTTTTTGCCCGCCTGGAATCTTTTGCTTCTAAAAATAAAATATTTGCATCGATAGTAGATGCAGCCGGTATGGGATTGGGTTTTACATTAGGTCTTTTTGTTGTTGGCGTAGTTCGTGAATTTTTCGGAAGCGGTTCTGTATTTGGATATGAATTAATACATGATACTAATGCGCATATGCTGATAATGATAATGCCTCCTGGCGCTTTTTTTACACTTGGAATGATAATTATGATACGTAAACATATCCGTTACTTAAAATACAATACAACAAAAAGAAAGGCGGTAATGTAATGGAATATTTTTTCATTCTGATTGGCGCCATTTTTATCAATAATTATGTACTTGTTCAATTCTTGGGAATGTGCCCGTTTTTCGGAGTTTCAAAAAAAACAGAAACGGCTATTGGAATGGGTCTGGCTGTTACGTTTGTAATGACGCTTTCATCGGCTATTACATTTCTTTTTTACGAATTTGTTCTGCTTCCGTTTAACATTGTTTACCTGCGTACAGTTGTATTTATTCTGATAATCGCTTCCATTGTACAGTTTGTAGAAGTATTTATGAAAAAAATGCTAAAAAGCCTTTATGCTATGCTCGGCGTTTATCTTCCATTAATTACTACTAACTGTGTAATATTCGGCGCTGCTCTTATTAATACAAAAAGCGGTTTTACATTTGTCGGAGCAATTGTAAACAGTATTGGAGCAGGAGCAGGTTTTACTCTTGCATTGTTTTTACTTGCAGGTATTCGTGAAAAATACGAAAACAATCCTGATATTCCGGAAGTGTTTAACGGATTTCCGCTGGCATTGTTTTCTGCAGGACTTATGAGTATTGCATTTATGGGATTCCTGGGGTTAATATAATGGAAAATTTAATTATGTTAGAAAATATAATGCTGCAGAATATATTATTCCCTGTTTTATGCGTTGGAGGACTCGCTCTTATTTTTGGAGTGATTCTTGGTTTATCTGCAAAAAAATTTGCAGTTGAATCTGATCCAAAGGTTGATAAAATAATCAATGTGCTTCCCGGCGCCAACTGCGGCGGATGCGGATATCCGGGCTGTACTGTGTTTGCAGAACGTGTAGTAACCGGCGAAGCAGATTACCGGGGTTGTCCTCCGGGCGGTATATCTGCCGCCAAAGAAATAGCAAAGGAAATGGGGCTTAATGCGGCTCCAACAAGCAGGAAGGTTGCATTTATTAAATGCAATGGTTCAAATGACAATATAAAAAGAAATTATATTTATGACGGTCCAAAAAGCTGTGTATCTGCATCCCAGCTTGCAACAGGCGGAAATAAAACATGCACATACAGCTGCATAGGATTGGAAAGCTGCAAGAATGCATGCGCCTACAATGCAATTAAAATGGTAGATAGTATTGCTGTTGTTATAAGCGAAAGATGCACTGCCTGCGGAAAATGCATTAAAGTATGCCCAATGGAACTAATTGAAATAGTACCAGATGTAAGTAAAGTCCGCGTTTTGTGCAACTCAAGAGACAAAGCAAAGGCTGTTAAAGAGAACTGCCGCGCCGGCTGTTTCGGCTGCATGCTCTGTCAAAAAGCCTGCAAAGAAAACGCGATTACAGTTGCAGATAACATAGCGCATATAGATTACAAAAAATGCAATTTATGCATGGAATGTATCGATAAATGCCCGTCTAAAGCAATTAAGGTGATGCGTTAATCTCTTCATCTTTTCTTATTGTTGCCGCAAAAATACTGCTTATAAGCCCAAGTACCGCAGACATGGTAAACAGAACTTCGATACCTGCAACTTTCCATATCCATCCGCCCAAAAGAGCGATAGAAACGCTGAAAATATGATTTACAGAAATACCTGTCGATAAAGTTGCGGTAATTTCTTCCCTGTCCGTAGAAATACGCTGAACATATACGTTATTCGCCATGCTTGCAACGGAAATAACCTGATCCAATACAAAGTTGCAGCAAATTACAATAAAAGCAACAGCGGGTAAAAATAATCTGTGCGAAAAGCCGTATAACAGGCAGACAACAACCAGAATTAGTGTGTCGGCTATCATCACTTTTTTATATCCAATTTTATCGATTAATTTACCGATTAATGGGCTGCATAACATTATAAATACTGAGCAAATTGCTAAAAGTAAAGACATCATGGAAGGATCAGCTCTGTATTCACGAACAAGCACATACGGCGCAAATGTTAAAAAAATCTGTTTTCGTGATCCATAAAAAACTTCCATCATATAGTACTTGGTAAATTTCTTTGCAAAATAAAACCGCTGTCTTGGAGCTTTTAATGTTGTTTCTTTAAGCGCAGCTGCAACAAGCGCTGCTGTTATCATAAGCGCAGCGGCAACAGCAAATACAATTCTATATCCGATAATATCGATTCTGGAAAATCCCGATTTATCCAAAAAGAAAAATATTCCCGTAACAAGAAGAAGTCCTGTGATTGTTCCTAATTGGCCAATCGATGTTGATATTCCCAAAGAAGCGCCTGATTTTTCCCGCTTTGCAAGATCCATCGCAATCGTACTGCGTACAGGCATGATGATATGTTCGCCTGTGCTGAATAGAATCATAAAAACAACTACGATAATTTTTAACAGAAACATTTCCGAAGAACTTGAATAAATCGCAGTAGTAAATAAAAGCCCTGCCATCCCGCCTGCCATTAATGCCAAACCTATTTTAAAAACTTTGCTGTCTGCAAATCTGTACATTAAAGCAAGAATAAAAATTAATAAAAGGCCGGGAAGTTCTCTGAATGCATCTACGATACCTCGTTCAAATTCGTCTATGTTTATAATTTCCGACAAATAATTGTTCTGAACACCATGCTTCATTCCGATAGCAATTCCAAAAATAACAAGGACGCTTAAAAACCTCCCAATTCTCGCCTCAGGTTGATATATGTCTGCGAGAAATCGTGGTCTTTTTAAAACCATGTCTTCTCCTCTGCGATCTCTGCGTCTCTACATTCCGAAGGAATGTTACGTCTCTGCGAGAGCTCTTCTTGGATTAATCGTATGGTTTCCGTTTTATTAATCTCTATCCATCTTACATCCGGCATGTTCTTAAAAAAAGTAATCTGCCGTTTTGCATAACGTCTGCTGTTTTGTGCGATTAATGCCTGTACGCCGTCCAAATCCTGTGAAAGCCGCCATTTCTTGACGCCATCCGCAGTATCTAAATCTTCTGTAAAAAATTCCCGGTACCCGATTGCACGTAAACCCGGGTCATTGGGAGTGTAACCTTTTTCAAAAAGCGAACGCACTTCGTTTGCCAGCCCCTGTTCAAACATTTGTTTACAGCGTAAATTTATCCGGCTGTAAAGTTCTTCCCTTGGGCGTGATAACCCAATAGTAATAAATTTAAAATTGTTTTGCCTATTTTCTCCGCTGTTGGAAGATGGGTTAACTGCAAACGAAGAAAGCGGTTTGCCGCAGGATCGATATACTTCCAAAGCACGCAGAAGCCGGTATTCATCATTAATATGAATGCGATCTGCGCTTATAGGATCGCAATTTTCTAATTCGTTCATTAAAGCTGCAGGGCCATTTTCGTTTAGTTCTTTTTTTAATTGTTCACGAATTGTTAAATCGGAAGGAGGAGCTTCGCTTAAACCTAAAATAAAGTTTTTTAAATAGAAACCTGTTCCGCCCGAAACAACAGGAAGTTTTCCGCGCGAAGCAATTTCTGCGCAGGCTTCATTTGCATGGCGGACAAAATCTCCAACGTTAAATTGCTCTGCCGGATCGCAAACATCAATTAAATGATGAGGAAGCCGCTCCCTTTCCTGTAATGAAGGTTTTGCCGTGCCAATATCCATGCCTCGGTAAACCTGCATGGAATCTGCTGATACAACTTCGATTTGCAGGTTATTGGAAAGTTCAAAGAGAATGCTGGTCTTGCCCGATGCTGTCGCTCCAAAGATGATTAAAACCGGGATAGAGACGTTTTTCACAGGATATAAATGGAATTATTCAACTTCCAGACGGAATTGGACTTCCTGGGTAAAAACCTGCAATGCTGCCAAGGCAACCATTTTCCCATCCCAGTCGTCTTTTTCGTCTTTTTCCATGACCGAAGAAAGCTGGTAAGCCCTGCGAGATGCCGCTGTGGTTACTTCGTACATATTGTCACCGTATTCGATGAGGTCTTTTAAAGGAAATATCATATTTATTTCTATCATATTCGTTAATCCTTGTCTAGTGGCTAAAAAACACTTTTTCCAGATAAACCGCAAGCCCTTCCTCGGTATGCGGCCCGTAAATATAATCTGCGGCGTTTCGGATTTTTTCCCTTGCATTTTCCGGGGCACAGGCGTAACCTGCTACCGTAAACATCGGTAAATCGTTTTCTTCATCGCCAAAGGCAATAACTTCATGCGGTTTTAATCCCCTGTGTTCCATGGCAATCCGCAGGCCTTCACCCTTTGAAACGCCGTTATTAATAACTTCTAAAAATGTTGGGTAACTTCGCATAATAGTAATTGAATCGCCGAAACGATCAAACATCTTTTTTCTGATTTCGTCATGAAACGAGGGGTCTGCAATAAACATCCCTTTTATGCAGCCTTCCAGCGGAAGGGCAGCGATACTTTTTAAATCTCTTACAACAGGAACAATGCCGGTGTGGTTATAATAATATTCCGCTTCTGACCCGTACTTTTCTATTAAAAGAGCGCCCCACATTTGGTTTGGATCTTCTTTGCCTGTATCGGGCGAAATACCTGCGGGTAAATAAACCTGATAATGTATACCAAGTTCACGTGCAATTTCGGCGCCAAAATCGACAACATCCATACCGATGCAATTTGTGTGCAAAATTTTCCCTGATGGAACATCCGCAACTTCTGCGCCGTTAAAAAATACCATTGGGCCTTCTGCGCCGATTGCGCTTCGGTATTTTTCCGCCGCTTCAATCGCCCTGCCTGTCGAGATTATTATCTGCATTCCTCTATCAACCAGTTTTCTTAAACAATCACGTGTTCGTTTGCCAAGAATGCCATCTGGCATCAGTGTAGTTCCATCAAGATCGATGGCAAGCCCTTTTATCAATTTTGGTTCGTATGTTCTGCTCATAATTTGAGTATACTGTTAGTATGATGAGTATTCAACATATACAAATTGCCTTTCTTTCTAGTTTAATGTAGAATGTAAAAGAGATATTTTTAATTCATTTTTAGGAGTTTTTATGAAAGTTATTACCCTTGGCGAAATCATGCTGCGTTTAGCGCCGGAAGGTTATTATCGGTTTGTTCAGGCTATTTCGTACGGCGCAACTTACGGCGGCGGCGAAGCTAATGTCGCTGTTTCTCTTGCAGGTTTTGGTATCGATGCGGCTTTTGTAACAAAACTTCCTAAACACGAAATCGGGCAAGGCGCTGTAAATAAATTAAGAGAGTTTGGAGTTGATACTTCGCTTATTGTCCGCGGCGGCGACAGGGTAGGAATTTACTATCTGGAAAAAGGCGCATCGCAGCGCCCTTCTAAAGTAATTTACGACAGAGCACATTCTGCAATTGCAGAAGCAGCGGAATCTGATTTTGACTGGAATAAAATTTTTAATGGTGTTGATTGGTTTCACTTTACAGGAATTACTCCTGCGCTTTCAGAAAACGCCGCCGCAATTTGTATGGCTGCCTGTAAAGCGGCAAAATCAAAAGGTGTAAAAATTTCCTGCGATTTAAACTACCGTGTAAATTTATGGACACGCGAAAAAGCAGGCGAGGTTATGAGCAAACTAATGGAATATGTCGATCTCTGCATCGCTAACGAAGAAGATGCCGCCGATGTTTTTGGCATTAAAGCATCGGGAAGCGATGTAACAACAGGGAAAATTGATCCTGACGGCTACAAAGAAGTTGCCGCCGCAATTATAAAAAGGTTCGGCACAAAACAGGTTGCAATTACATTAAGAGAATCAATAACTGCTAACGATAATAATTGGGGCGCTATGTTAAACATAGATAACAATTATTATTTTTCTAAAAAATACGCTGTTCATATTGTAGACAGGGTAGGCGGCGGTGATAGTTTCGGCGCAGGACTTATTTATGCAACGCTTAACAAAATGTCTCCGCAGGACAGTATCGAATTTGCAGTTGCTGCAAGCTGCTTAAAGCACACAATAGAAGGCGATTTTAATTTAGTCTCTGCAGATGAAGTTAAAAAACTTGCTGCAGGCAATGCGTCTGGAAGAGTACAGCGGTAATCAGATGGATATAATTAAAGATCAAAGAACAAAAGTAAAAAATGAACAACGGCTTTTTCATGCAGTAAATGCAACGGTAAGAATTCTTCTTGCAGCAATGGAAGAAGAAACATTCGAAGCTTCTATACTTGAGGGCATGAGCATTGTTGCGCACTGCCTGGACTTTGATCGCGGTTATGTTTGGCAAAACGAAGTTAGAAACGGCGTTCTTCATTATGGAATGCGTTTTGAATGGCAGAATGATACGGGCCGTCAAACCAATCCTGTCGGGAATAAAGCTGTTTATCCTTATACAGACATTCCAACATGGGAAAAAATATTTTTGGCAGGTGAATGCGTTAATGGCCCTTTAACTGATATGTCAGAAGATGAGCAGAAGCGCCTGTTAACTCATGGCATGAAATCTGTTTTTGCCATTCCCGTTTATATCCAGGAATCATTTTGGGGTTATGTCAGTTTTGATGATTGCATACAGGAACGCGTTCTCGGCGATGATGAACTTAATATTCTGCGTTCTGTAAGTCTTTTAATTGTTCATGCAATACTGCGAAAAGATCTAACTCTAAACATTCATTCTGCTTCGAATAAATTATTAATCAGTAAATCCATGGAAATGCGCTCTCATATAGATATGATAAAAGAGGCAGCGCAAATTGGCATAACCGAAAAGTTTGCAGATAATAAAGATAAAACATTTGAAAAAATCGAAAATACATCAAATCTTTTATTGGGCATTATAAACGAAATTCAGGATATGATAGAAAAAGAAACTTAAAAGTTTACATTTAGTTTTTTGCCTGCAGTATTGATCTTTTTTTACATAATAGATAAAATGTATTTAGATTGACGTTAGCCCGGATGGTGGAATTGGTAGACACGCTAGTTTCAGGTACTAGTGCCTTCAGTGGTATGGAAGTTCGAGTCTTCTTCCGGGCAGATTATTTATTCATAACAAACATTTGGTATATACCTCTGTAAGTTCTGTCATCAAAGCGGAACTGCAGATTGGAAAAATTAAACAGACGCACTGCCATCCATGCCTGATTCCCAAACTGAAACTGCACAAGACCTGAATCTGTAATAGTATAACCTGAGTACGAAGCGCTGTTCATTATTCTGCGCGGTTGTTCTCCAAGTTTGAATTCAAAAATATCAAAATTATTAAAATCTATAAAGCGAACACCCATTAATGCATCGTTATGATCAAAAAAATAGCGCGTATACCTGTCTTCTCCGTAATGAATGACACCGCCGCTTGGATATATTTCCTGCTGTTGGTTTGTTACAAGGTCGTAGATAATATAAGTCTTCGTAAAATCGATAAAACGTTCTATAATTAAATATCTATTATCTATAATTAACCTGGGAGAACAAAAATCCGTATTATAAGTGTCTGCGTTCGGATCACCCGGGGTGAAAAATCTAATACTTGTCAGTGTCAGAAACTGCCTGGTTGTTGTATTGTATAACGGACTTCTTGTTCCATCGGGAGAACCGCCAAAAAAAATAAAATTGCCGATGTATCTTATAAAATTATTCGGCGGTCGGTTTACCTGGTGATTCGTTTTTTCGCCTGTTATTAAATTAACTTCTATTCCAGTTCCGTTTTTTTCATAGTATAATCTGGAAAAATCATAAACAAAAAAGCGCCTAACTCCTGTTAAAGTACCTTCGCGGCTGTCACGTCTGATTGTTGAAGTATCGAGCCAGTTAAAAACAAGAACTCTGCCGTTTTCTGACATTTTAACATTATCAAAAATTTCTATGGTTTTATTTTCCCAGTGCAGAACAAGTTTTTCCCACAAGCCAAGATAACCCAGAACATTTGCAGAGGTAAACGGATTATCCCTTAACCTTAATCCCGTTGTATAGGGAACTGCAGTACTGTTTACAGATAACGCGGATATATTGATGCCTAAAAAAATAAATAAACAGCAGAACAGAAACAGAACTTTTTTTATAAACCTGGCTTTAATAAGCATAGCTTAGTTTAGCTTAGCTTAGCTTAGCTTAGCTTAGCGGAAAAGTAAACTTGAATACTAAACCTGAATCAGTTGAATTAACATTGATAGAACCGTTATTTTCTTTTACTAAATCCCTAACAAGGCTAAGTCCAACGCCTCTTCCGGCAGCGGTACTGGTTCCAGCAGCAGTAGAAAATTCCGGCGCAAAAATAGATCCTAAAAGCGCTTTTTTATCGGCAGATTTTCCGGGATTCATTTCCAGGTATTTTTTCTTAATCTTCTGCCAGTTTAGGCCGCTGCCGTCATCAGAAAAAGTAATTTCTGCTTTGTTATCTGTCTTTTTTACGCTGAATGATAAAATACCCTGCGGGTTTTTATTCTTTTTTATTCTTTCTTCAACAGTTTCAATGCCGTGGTAAAGTGAATTCCTTACACATTGATACAAAATGTCCTTAATGGGTTTACGCAGTTTGGATTCAAGAATGGTTAAATCAATATAACCTGCCTGCAGTTTTGCCTTCTTCTGGAGTTCACCTGCTAATCTTTCTACAGCTTTGGTTAAAGAGTTTATTAGGATTGTATCCATCTGGTTCGAAGTTTTGTAAGCAGTAATTTTTTTGGTAATGGCAATATAAGAGTCCATTTCCTGCATGAATGTTTCAATTTTTATTGCCAGCCCAAGAACATCATTTACTGCAACATTATCCTTATTGGATACAATTTTTATTTCATCTTCCAGAACATGAAGTTTATTTGCAAGGCTTTCCAAATCCAGAATTACTGCGTTCGATTTTATTGCATGTACATACTGGAATATTTTTACAGCAACCTCTTTTTCCGATAAATTTTTATCTTTAAGAATATTGTTAATGTTATTAAAATTAGTTTCTGTATCCTCGATAAAGTTCTGAAAAACCATCGGGTCAACTTTTATGACATCGAACATGTTTTTCATTTCAATTTCCTGGATATCTTTTTGCGCCTTAAGTTCCAGTTCAATTTCTTTTTCTCTGGTAATATCCTGAATAAGACCGATAATAACAGGGTCAGATGCAGCCTGTTCAATTAACTGAAACCTTGTTTTTAAATATTTTACATCATCATCTATTTTATATTCAAATTCGGAAATTGGATTGGCCGCATCCAGCACCTTTGCTGTTTTTGTTTTAGAAAAAACCATAACAAAATAACCCTTCATTATCTGAAGCTGTTTAGTGTCAAAAGATGCGCTTATTATATCCAAAAAGCCTTTTCCGGCAAGGTCTGAATCGTAATACGAAAGAATGGAAATAAGCGTGCGTGAATACTGCGGAAGGATATTCAGGTCTTTATCCATAAGAAAGATACCCTGATCAATATTATCTTTCATGGTCTGAACCATGTCTCTTTCCTGCGCAAGTTCCGCTTTAAGTTCGTCTTCTTTGCGATCCTTCAGGATACTGATCCATTCATAAATTATTGATAAACTTGATATAAGAATGTATGCTCCGATAATTCTCATCTTTATTTCATCTGCAGCTGCAACATTTCCCAAAGGAGTATACATCAATACTACAATTGCAATAAGAACAATAAATGATTCAATGACTCCTACAGTCATCTGACAAAGGAAGATGACGATAGGCGGAAAAGCAAAAATCCAGATTGCAGCCCAAAAGTTAAGATCGCCCAGGAATAATAAATAACAGCAATAAGCGCCGAAGACCGTTACAGGAAAAACAGGTACAAACTTTAAAGGTATTTTGGAACGGATCATTATAAGGGCGGTAAAACACAAAAATGCAATAGCAAAGTCCATGATCGTTCTGGAAATATCAACTTCTATTAACGTTATACCAAGAATAACCAGCGGGAAAATAGCAACCATAAAAATCCAGTTCATGGTCATGTATCTTACCTGGTCTTTTACATTTGTCAGTCCAAAGTAACGTTTACCCAGAAATATAGAAAGTAGTACAGATCTAACTTTGCTTTCTTTTTTCATTTTGCTTGTTCCACTGCTACAGACAGGCAGAATTCCTGATCTCCGAAAATGGTAAAGGGAATGCAGATAATTCTTGCTTTTTCCGAAGGCCAGACAATAGAATGCGCCTTTCCTTTAATTATTGAAGGCATTGTAATTTTAATACGATGTTTTTTTTCGTAAATATTTTTTACGTTCCCTGCAATTATATTGATGATCTCGCCCATTGCGTCTGTCACAAATCTGTCGATAGAGTTATGCTCATCGCCTGTTAATAATTTAGTAAGCTTAAAAGCTGTATTTTCCCTGAGCGAAATTGCTACAGCTCCGTTTGCATCTCCGGAAAGCCCGATAATTCCCGAAATATCCCAAATTGATTCAAACTCATCTTTTGAAACAAAAAAAGCTCTGCCTGCTTTTACTTCGGTATTACAAAGATCGCGAAAAACCTCTCCGCATCCGTCTATAAACGGCTGAATATACTGTTCCATAAATTTACCTCGTTAATACCAATATTTCCTGTACCTTTTCCTTAAAGGTTTTTTCCTGGACAGGTTTTACGATATAATCAGTTGCGCCGTTTTGAAGGGCTTCGATTACGCTGAATTTGCCTCTTTCCGAAGTAACCATAATAATGGGCAAATCTTTATATTGAGGCATGGCTCTTACAATTTTTAAGAACTCCATACCATCCATTCCCGGCATATTCCAGTCCAGAAAAACAATCGTTATCTGATTGCTTTCCAGCAGGCGCAAGGCCTGTTTCCCGTTTTCTGCTTCCAGACAATCATAAGGCACTTTCATTGTTGAAAAAGTATTTTTAACAATATTCCTCATAATTATACTGTCATCAACAACAAGTATTCTTACCATAAATCCGCTACCTTCATTTCTATTCGTATATTTACCATATTAATTGGTATATTATACGATAGTCAAGAAAATAATATAAAACTTAAGAAATATTCTGCTAATTGTCAGCTAATGGCTGTTTCCAGCGCTATTTCCATCATACGGGTGAATGTTGTCTGACGTTCTTCGGATGAAGTTGACTCTCCGGTTATCATGCTGTCAGAAACAGTCAAAATCCCAAGAGCTTCGCGGCCGTATTTTGCAGCAAGAGTATAAAGCTCGGCGCATTCCATTTCCAGCGCTAAACAGCCGAATTTTGCCCAAAGCTTCCATTCTTCCGGGTCTTCTGTATAAAACATATCAGAAGAAACTACAGAACCAACCTTTGGCTCCCATCCCTTGGAAACCGCAATATCCCAGGCGGTTTTTAACAGTGAAAATGATGCTGTAGGAGCAAAATTTCTGCCGCCAAACCGGACATTATTGGCTCCGGAATCGGTACAGGCAGACATGGCAAGAACCATATCCCGCAAAAACACGCTTTTATGAAGCGAACCTGCTGTTCCTATACGAATAGCGCGTTTTACCCCATATTCTCTGAATAATTCATTTACATATATTGATATTGATGGGATTCCCATGCCAGTTCCCTGAACAGAAACCCTTTTTCCTTTATAAATACCTGTATATCCCAGGATATTTCGTATTCCTGTGTATTGTACCGGGTTTTCCAGGAAATTTTCCGCTACAAATTTGGCGCGCAGGGGGTCTCCCGGCAGTAAAATTGATTCAGCAATTTCTCCGTTTTTAGCTGCAATATGTATCGACATTATTTCTCCTTTATTTTTTAAAATCAATAATATAGTATAAAGTCTAAGGATATATGATATAATACTGCAAAGCAAGGAGATTGTTATAAAAAACACGATTTTTTCTTTTTTTGTATTATTTTTCGGTATATTTATACTTGTTTCCTGCACTTCTATTCCGGTTCACCATGTTCCTGAGGGCAGGTTTATCTCTTCGGATTTTGCAGGAATTGCTCATGCCGGCATAGCCGAAACAGAGACAGAATTTCCGCTGCTTGATTATTTAAATGTTTCATGGACGCTTCATACTTTTGGCTGGCACCGGATAGAACCGGCACAAGGTCAATGGGATTTTAGCTATTATGATACACTTGTCGATGCTTGTATATCTGCAGGTATAAAAATAATCGGCATTTTAGCTTATGACTCCAGATGGATACATGAAGATCGTAAACGTCATTATTACATTCCTCCTGAAAACCTTCCTGATTATCTTGTTTATGTAAGAAAAACAGTTGAACATTTCCGCGGAAGGGTTGATGCATGGTGTATCTGGAATGAACCGAATTTTTATTTCTGGACAGGGCCGCAGGATGAATTTATTGAATTGTCTCTTCAAGCGGCAGACGCTGTAAGAGAAGTAGATGAAGAAGTTACTCTTCTTGCCGGCGCTTTTAACCGCATGCCTTTTCGTTTACCTGCCGGATTTATAAGAGAGCTTTTTGAATCAGGCGCAATGGAAAAAGTTGATTATATTGCTTTTCATCCGTATGATACAAATCCAGCCAGAGTTGTACGGCTTTACGAACAGTTTAGAAAAGTTGTAGATGAATACGGTTATGGAGATAAAATCTGGATTACAGAAATGGGATTTCCGACAGGCGGCTGGTATCCTTCAAGGATTTCTTTAAAAAAATTTCCGGAAGCAGTAGTTAAAACCTATGCCCATCTTGCCTATGCAGGAGCCATGAATCTTTTATGGTATCAATTATATGATCCCGAAATTCGAACACGCACAGGTATGCGGAAATCGGAAGATTATTTCGGCCTTATCCGCAGCGCAAGCGATCCAACATCTAAAGGTTCAGAAGCTTTTCGATTATGCGCTTTATATATGCCGAATACTACATGTTATGCATTAACACGTAAACAAGACGGAATACCAGGCTCGATACAGGCATTCTGGTTTAAAGGGGAAGAAAATAGCTCTTTGGTACTTTGGAAAGATGGTATTGGAAAGAAACGGTTAAATATTCAGTTACCCGGAACAGGACATAAACGCCTCGACATTGTTACCGGAAGCGAAGTCTCTATACCGGCAGAAATTAGAATTCGAGTTGGGCGGCAGCCTGTATTTATTACCTGGGAAGGTGCAGAAGAAGACAGGCCGTCATTCTCCAGAAATTGATGGAGGGGGCGGAAACCTTTCTTCTAAAGCCCGAATCATCTGCGGCGGTTCATGCTGAGCAGGTAAAACCCGATACCATTTTCCAACAGTAATAGTGTGACCATAGCGGAAAAACCCAATTAAATGCATCCATGTAATTGGATCCCAATGAGTTCTGACAAATACTGTACGTTGTTTTAATTCTCTTTGGTAGCTCTTTGGCAGTCTCCGCCATGGGTTTGCCGGCGCATAAAAAATTGCCAGAACATCCCTGTCCGGCCAATGCTGAATAACATCAAGGAGAAAAAGCTGCGTCCATGTTCCGCCAAGAGAAAAACCGCTTACTCGAATTGCATAATCAGGATATTCAAACGCTGTGTCCAAAAGCAGCTTTCGCACTGATTCATATCTTCTTAGAAATCCTGAATGAACCTTAACTCTTCCTTTCAGGCCGGGAAACCATTCCTCGGCAGGTTCTCTAATGCGGAAATCAAGGTTATCTTTTGCGTCATCGTCATTGCTGCCCCTGCCTCTGACATTGATTTCTTTTTCTTCATGATTCACAGAAAGGCGGAATTGGGTATTACCCATGGTTTCCCAGGGGCCCCTTCTGGTTTCCCTAAAATGCTCGGAACTTACATTGAATGAATCGGTATAAGTGAAGGGCTGAGTTGAAGCACAAGCGGCGAAAAACATGCTAAAAGCCATAATTTTTGCTGCAAATACGATTTTTGATGTACTCATAAGTCAATATAGCCCCTTTATGGGGTATAGTAAAGGTAGTTTATCACCTCTAAAATGAGGTTAAATTTACAAAAAAAATATCAAAATTCTCTTACCCTATTGATCAAAAATTCATTTTTTGCTATCCTCTTATGACGGCGAAGAGTGCCCTGAGCACGCCCTTATAGCTCAGTTGGCAGAGCACATCCATGGTAAGGATGAGGTCATCAGTTCGATTCTGATTGAGGGCTATCTTCTTGCCAGAGGCAAGACAGAGTTTCTAGTCAGCGGCGCTTCGCTTGTCTGATTGAGGGCTGGAATAAATCCCAGGGTATAAAAGAGGTTTTTTATGGCAAGTAAAAAGACAGTTGTTGAATTAATAGCTCTTCAGTGCAGTGAGTGCAAAAGGCGTAATTATACAACCAGCAAAAATAGGCGCAATATCCAGGAAAAACTGGAATTTAATAAATATTGCCCACACGACCGGAAGCATACACTCCACAAGGAGACCAAGATAAAATAAGGAACTTAGGCGTATAGCTCAGCTGGTAGAGCGGCGGTCTCCAAAACCGCAGGTCGCGGGTTCGAAGCCTGCTGCGCCTGGAACGGAAGGCGAACCCTGCTGCACTTACTGCAGTAAAACCGCCATAGATTTAGAGAGGAGAGACATGAGAAAGATAATTCAGTTTTTCAAAGAGTCCTATGCAGAACTTAAAAAGGTAGTTTGGCCGGGCAGAGATGATGTCGTCAGTTCTGTAAAGGTTGTAATAATTTCTACCATTATTGTTGCTGCCATTTTGGGAGTAATTGACTTAGTGCTGTTCAGAGGTATAACAGCTTTATTCTAGACTAGTAAGGTAATAAATGGCTACGGGTTGGTATGTCCTGCATACGTATTCAGGATACGAGAATAAAATAGAAAAAACCATTCGCATGATGACCGAGAGCGGAGATCTGGACAGAAATATCGTCCGCGATGTTAAAGTTCCGTGCGAAGAAGTTGTCGAGGTAAAAGACGGAAAAAAACGGACTCAGACCAGAAAATTCCTTCCAGGATATATCCTTATAGAAATGGATTTACCCGATGCTGATATGGGCTGGAAAATGCCGTGTACTAAAATTAAAAAAATTCAGGGAGTAACAGGTTTTGTAGGAACACCTGCAGATCGAAAACCTCAGCCCCTTTCCGGTGATGAAGCAAGGGCGATTTTACAAAAATCGGGCGAAATCAAGGGAGAAAGAGTTGTCAGAACAAGGCAGACATTTGCTGCCGGAGAACAGGTTAAAATTATCGATGGCCCATTTGAATCATTTGTTGGAACCATCGAAGAAGTCAATCAGGAAAAAAATAAATTAAAAGTTATGGTAGGTATATTCGGCAGAAATGCGCCTGTAGAGGTTGATCTTTTACAGGTAGAAAAAGTGTAATTAATTTAGTGGAAGAGACTGCAAAATAGCAGTTTCGCTAGTCTGGTTTGCCGCCAGTCACACCACAAAGGAGCTAAAATGGCAAAGAAGAAAGTCACAGCTTATATTAAGCTGCAATGTCCTGCTGGAAAGGCAACGCCTGCTCCGCCTGTTGGGCCTGCATTGGGTCCTCATGGCGTTAGTGCGCCGCAATTTGTTCAGCAATTCAACGACAAGACAAAAAGCATGGAACCGGGTCTTATTATTCCGGTTGTAATTACGGTTTATGCAGATAAATCATTTACATTTATCTTAAAAACCCCGCCAGCTTCGGTTTTGATCAAAAAAGCCATTGGGCTCGAAAAAGGATCAAAAGAACCCCACAAATTAAAAGTTGCCAAGATTTCCAGGGCGCAGCTCGAAGAAATCGGCAAGACAAAAATGGCAGATCTTTCAGCAAACGACCTTGATGCAGCTGTAAAGATTATTGCAGGAACTGCCAGGTCAATGGGTGTTGAGGTGGAAAAATGAAACGCGGAAAAAAATATAACGAAAGCGCAAAAAAATACAATCCTGCCAATGTATACGATTTAGTAGAAGCCGTAACACTGGTAAAATCGATGGCTTATGCAAAATTCGATGAAACAATAGATTTGTCGGTGAAACTTAACCTTAAAAAAAGCCAGTCAGTGCGTGATACTGTTGTTCTTCCCAATCAATTCCGGGGCGAAAAGAAAGTTCTTGTTTTCTGCAAACCGGAAAAAGAAAAAGAAGCTCAGGAAGCAGGCGCAGCATTTGTTGGTGCAGATGATTTAATAGAAAAGGTAAAGGGAGGCTGGACAGATTTTGATGTTGCTGTAGCTACTCCCGACATGATGAAAGATGTTGGTAAACTTGGTATGGTGCTTGGACGCAAAGGGCTTATGCCTAATCCAAAAACCGGAACAGTAACATTTGATCTTAAAGGCACATTAGCCGAATTAAAAAAAGGCCGTGTCGAGTTCAGAGCCGATAAAACCGGCGTAATGCATCTCGCAGTAGGCAAAGTTTCCATGGAACCTGCAAAAGTTTCAGAAAACATAACCGTTGTTATGGCAGAAGTAAAAAGAAAACGCCCTGTAGATGTAAAAGGCGAGTTTATTCAAACTGTTTCTGTAGCAAGCACAATGGGACCCGGCGTTTGGGTTGCCATGAAAGATGCGGATTAAGGAGTGACAAATGGCTATTATTGCTAAAAAAATACAAGACAATAAAACCAAGGCTATTGGTGAGCTTAAGGAATCTTTCAGCGCTGCAAAAGATTTTATCTTTACAGAATACCGCGGTCTTACAGTAGAACAGATTACCGCTTTAAGAAAACAATTGCGTACAAAAGATGTTGAGTACAAAGTTGTAAAAAACAATTTTGCCAAGATAGCTTTTAACCAATTATCAACACCGGATGTTTCCAGTTACCTGGTTGGACCTACTGCAGTAGCGATTACTCCGAAGGATCCTAACGAAGTAGCAAAAATATTCTTTGAATTTTTAAAAGAAGCTCCGGCTCTTAAGGTAAAAGGCGCGTTAATAAGCGACGTAGTTTATGATGCAGCCAAAACAGAAGCATTCTCAAAACTGCCGGGCAGGCTGGAACTTATTTCCATGCTTATGTCTGTAATGAATGGACCTGCAAGAAATCTTGTTACTGCACTTAACGATGTACCGGCAAGACTTGTACGTACGGTTAAAGCAGTTGCTGACCAGAAGGGTGCCCAATAATGCACGCGAATGCGTGAGGATGAATTATTTAGCACGGCATGGCGCTAGATAATTGTAAACGAGATGGGTAATGTGCGAGGGATTTATCCCGAGCTGTGCGCCCGGAGCATAAAAAGTGAACGAACCGTCAGGCTTCAAATGCCGTTCCTGTCGGTTTAAATAAAATGACGCTTCGTATGAGGCGTTAAAAACAATTTTAGGAGAAGATAATATGGCAGCCACAAAAGAAGACATTTTAGAATCAATTGCATCAATGACAGTTCTGGAAGTTTCAGAACTTGTAAAAATGATGGAAGAAAAATTCGGCGTTAGCGCAGCAGCTCCGGTAGCGGTAGCAGCAGCAGGCGGTGGCGGAGCAGCAGCTCCTGCAGCAGAAGAAAAGTCCGAATTTAACGTTATCCTTAAGGGATTTGACGAAGCCAAGAAAATTGCAGTTATTAAAGAAGTTCGCGGCGTAACAGGTCTTGGACTTAAAGAAGCAAAAGACCTTGTAGAAGGCGCTCCGAAGCCGCTTAAAGAAGGCGTTTCAAAAGACGAAGCAGCAAAGATCAAAGAAGTTATTACTGCTGCAGGCGGAACTGTAGAAGTTCAATAAGTTTGTTTATGTCTGCCGCTAATAACGGTGCCGTTATTAGCGGCAGACATAACATTTATTTAAAAAAAGCTGACTATTGCAGAACAGGAAGGGGAAAACGATGACGAAGATGAAGACGACCGACAAGCGTACATATATTGGAAAAGAAAGTCAAGATGTAATGGATTTGCCGGACTTAATCGATATTCAGCTCAATTCCTACGAGCGTTTTTTACAAAGAGAAAAAGTAAATAAAGGCGAAAAGCTTAATCTTCAGGGACTTCAGGAAGTTTTTGAAACCACATTCCCCATAAAAAGCCCCAACGAAGATATGAGGCTTGAATTTGAATATTACACCTTCGATGAAGGGAATATAAAAGTAACCGAACTTGAATGTAAGCAAAAAGGGCTTACCTATTCAGTGCCGCTTAAAGCGCGTGTTAATCTGGCTTTTACTCAAACAGGTGAAATCCGCCAGAAAGATATTTATATGGGCGATGTTCCTCTTATGACAGAAAGGGGTACATTTATAATTAATGGTGCAGAAAGAGTAGTTGTTTCTCAGATACACCGTTCGCCCGGCGTAATTTTCAGCCATGAAAAAGGCGTTTTTTCTTCCAGAATAATTCCCTATAGGGGCAGCTGGCTGGAATTTGAAATTGATCAAAAACGTGAACTGATATATGCAAAAATTGACAGAAAAAAAAGAATCCTTGGAACAATTTTTCTGCGTACCCTCGGCTTAAGCACAAGAGAAGAAATAATTAACGCTTTTTATAAAGTCGAAAACCTGAAAATTAAAGACGACAGAGAAACAAAAGAAAAAATTTCCGGCAAAGTTCTTGCAAAATCCGTTATGGGAAAAGACGAAAACGGAAACGAAAGGCTTATTTACCGTGCAGGAGAAAAACTGCATCCGCACAATGTTGATGAACTTGTTGTAAACGATATTAAATCAATATGTTATATCGATTTTGAAGCAGAAGGCTCGCTTAATTCAAACATGATTCTTCAGTGTTTTGAACGCGAAGATATTAAATTCGTAAAAGAAGCGGGAACAGAACCTTCTAAAGAAGAATCGTTAATGGCGGTTTATTCAGTATTAATGCCAGGCGAATCCATTACTGTGGAACAGGCAGAAAAAGATCTTCAGGGAATGTTCTTTTCAGACCGCCGTTATGATCTTGGCAAAGTCGGACGTTACAAACTTAATAAAAAGTTCAATTTGGATCTTCCAGATAATAAATTTACTCTTGCAAGCGATGATATTATCGCAACCATGAAATATCTTATAAAGATATATGCGGGAAATGAATCTTCCGATGATATCGATCATCTTGGAAACAGGCGTATACGTTCTGTAGGCGAACTTATGGCAAATCAAATGAAAACTGCATTCAGCCGCATGGAACGCATTGCAAAAGAAAGAATGAGTCTTAAAGAAACAGACACAATAAAACCGCAGGAATTAATTTCCATAAAACCAATTGTTGCCGCTATCAAAGAATTTTTTGGATCAAGCCAGTTGTCTCAGTTTATGGATCAAGTTAATCCGCTTGCAGAACTAACCCATAAAAGACGTCTTAACGCGCTTGGTCCCGGCGGTCTTTCGCGTGACAGAGCCGGTTTTGAAGTACGCGAAATTCACTATACGCACTACGGCAGAATGTGCCCTATCGAAACACCGGAAGGACCAAACATCGGTCTTATTGTTTCATTGGCAAATTATACCCGCGTAAATGAATACGGCTTTTTAGAAACACCTTACCGTAAAGTAGCTAAAGGTATAGCATCAAAAGATATTGAATATTTATCTGCAATGGACGAAGACAGATATTTTATCGCTCAGGCTTCTGCAAAAGTAAGCGGTAACGGTTCGCTTACAGAAGATCAGGTTTCATGCCGCCGTCAGGGTGATTATATTACCAGAGCGCCGGAAGAGATTCAATACATGGACGTTTCTCCAAAGCAGATCATTTCAGTGTCTGCTTCGCTGATTCCCTTCCTTGAACATGATGATGCGAACCGCGCACTCATGGGTTCTAACATGCAGCGTCAGGCAGTGCCGCTTGTTTTCCCTGAAGCGCCGCGTGTAGGAACCGGAATGGAAAGTAAATGTGCTTATGACTCAGGCGTACTGGTTAAATCGCGCAGAGCAGGAACTGTTCTTCGTGTAACATCGCAGGAAATTGTAATAAAGCCGGAAAGATCCGGGAATGCAAAACCCGCGGCGCAGGTAACAATCGATGAAAGCGGAAACGATGTTTACCAGTTAATAAAGTTCCAGAGAACAAATCAGGACACATGTTATAATCAGCGTCCAATAGTAAGACCTGGAGAAAAAATAGCTTCCGGTCAGGTAATTGCAGACGGGCCTGCTACTCAGAACGGCGAACTCGCCCTTGGACGCAATATTCTTGTAGGTTTTATGCCCTGGAACGGATATAATTATGAAGACTCAATTCTTATCTCCCAGCGGGTTGTAAAAGATGATATGTTTACTTCCATACATATAAAAGAATTTATTGTAGAAGTAAGAGAAACAAAACTGGGTCCTGAAAAAATTACCCGCGACATTCCGAATACTTCGGAAAAAAGCCTTGATAATCTTGACGGCGAAGGTATTATCCGTATCGGCGCAAAAGTACGCTCCGGCGATATTTTGGTTGGTAAGGTTACGCCAAAAAGTGAAACAGAAACAACGCCTGAATTTAAACTTTTAAATTCAATCTTCGGCGAAAAGGCAAAAGAAGTACGCGACTCATCGTTAAAAGTGCCGCATGGAATTGACGGAACAATTATCGATATTCAGCGGTTAAAAAGAACAGAACATGACAGTTTAAGCCCCGGCGTTGATGAAGTTGTAAAAGTATTAATCGCTACCAAGCGCAAACTTCGCGAAGGCGATAAAATGGCAGGCCGTCACGGCAATAAAGGCGTAGTTGCAAAAATTCTTCCGGAAGAAGATATGCCTTTCATGGAAGACGGAACGCCTTTAGACATTTGTTTAACGCCGCTTGGTGTTCCTTCCCGTATGAATATCGGACAGCTTCTGGAAACAGAACTTGGCTGGGCGGGTTCTACGCTTAATGAATGGTATTCAACGCCTGTTTTCCAGTCTCCTTCGACAGAAAAAATAGAAGAAAAACTGCGTGAAGCAGGGCTTCCTGTTACAAGTAAGACCATTTTAAAAGACGGCAAGACAGGTGAAGAATTTGTAAATCCTATTTTCTGCGGAATTATTTATTTCCTAAAACTGCATCACCTTGTTGATGATAAAATGCATGCTCGTTCTACAGGGCCGTACTCGCTTGTTACTCAGCAGCCATTGGGCGGTAAGGCGCAGTTTGGCGGTCAGCGATTGGGCGAAATGGAAGTTTGGGCGCTTGAAGCATACGGCGCTGCAAATACATTGCAGGAACTTTTAACTATTAAATCCGATGACATGACAGGGCGTTCAAAGATTTACGAAGCTATCGTAAAAGGAGAGCCCTCTACAACAGCTGGCGTGCCTGAATCGTTTAACGTACTTGTTCAGGAATTAAGGGGTCTTGCATTGGATTTATCAATCTTTGATGTTAAGGGAAAACAAATACCACTCACCGAAAAGGATGAGGAACTGATAACCAAATCTGGAAGTAACTTCTAAGAGGGGAAAAAAGCATGCGCGATATTCAGGATTTTGATTCGATAATGATACGGCTGGCTTCGCCGGATATGATCCGGTCGTGGTCTTATGGCGAAGTAAAAAAACCGGAAACAATTAATTACCGTACTCTCAGGCCGGAAAAGGAAGGTCTTTTCTGCGAACGTATTTTTGGTACAACAAAAGAATGGGAATGTTACTGCGGAAAATTTAAATCGATACGTTACAAGGGAGTAATTTGCGACAGATGCGGAGTTGAAGTAACTCACTTTAAAGTCCGCCGCGAAAGAATGGGTCATATCGAACTTGCTGCTCCAGTATCTCATATTTGGTATTACCGCTCTGTTCCAAGCCGGATGGGTCTTCTTCTTGATCTTCCTACAAGCCAGCTTCGTTCTGTTCTTTATTATGAAAAATATATTGTAAAAGATTCCGGCGATACAGCCTTAAAAAAAGGTCAGCTTCTTTCTGAAGAAGAATTCTATGAAGCGCAGGAACGCTTTGGCGGCGGCTTTACCGCAGGCATGGGTGCAGAAGCAATCAGCGAGCTTTTGGAAAATCTTGATCTTGATCAGATGGCTGCCGAATTACGCCAAAAAATGATCGATAAAGGCGCAAAAAGCGATAAACGTCTTTTAAAGCGCATCGAAATTGTAGAAAATTTCCGTAACTCAAATAATAAACCTCAATGGATGATTCTTAATACGATTCCTGTAATTCCGCCCGAACTGCGCCCAATGGTACAATTAGACGGCGGCCGCTTTGCAACAAGCGATCTTAACGATCTTTACCGCAGAGTAATTAACCGCAATAACCGTCTTAAAAGACTGCAGGCTCTTAATGCTCCAGATATTATTATCCGCAACGAAAAGCGAATGCTTCAGGAAGCTGTTGATGCTTTATTTGACAACTCCAAGAAAAAGAAAGTTGTTAAAGGTTCATCAAACAGGCCGCTTAAATCGATTTCCGATATGCTTAAAGGAAAGCAGGGGCGTTTCCGCCAAAACCTGCTTGGAAAGCGCGTAGACTATTCCGGCCGTTCAGTTATTACTGTAGGACCTGATCTTAAAATGTGGCAGTGCGGAATCCCGACAAAGATGGCGCTTGAATTATTCAAGCCTTTTATAATGAAAAAACTTGTCGACAAAGATGTTGTTTTTAACATTAAAAAAGCAAAAATGCTTGTAGAACAGGAAACGCCGGAAGTATTTGCAATTCTTGACGAAGTTGTAAAAGAACATCCTGTGCTTCTTAACCGTGCACCGACACTGCACCGCCTTGGCATTCAGGCTTTTGAACCTGTACTTGTAGAAGGAAAAGCGATTAGGCTTCATCCGCTTGTTTGTCATGCGTTTAATGCCGACTTTGACGGCGACCAAATGGCAGTCCATGTTCCTTTAACACAGGCTGCGCAAATGGAATGCTGGACATTGATGCTCTCTGCGCGAAACCTTTTAAATCCTGCAAACGGAAAAACTATTGTATTCCCATCTCAGGATATGGTACTGGGAATCAACTTCCTTACTAGACTTAAAAGAAATGCAAAACGTCCGGGTTCAGATAAACCAGAGACAAAAGATAAAATCCCCTATTATTCATCGCCGGAAGAAGTTCTTATGGCAGTTGACAGTAAATCCCTAGACTGGGAAGCTGCTGTCCGTTTAAAACCGCCCAAATTCCCAATTTGGGATAAAGTTGGAGGAATTGCTGAAACTGATAAAAACGGAACGATTGTCACTTCTGCGGGAAGACTTGTTTTTAATGAAGAAATGCCTGATAACATTCCGTTTATCAACTATGAATTAAAAGATAAAGAATTACGTGCGCTTATTGAGTATGTTTTTAAAGAAAAAGGCTCATGGACTACAGTTCAGATGCTGGATGCGATAAAATCTACAGGATACCGTTATGCGACAGTTTTCGGCGCAACAATAGGTATGGATGACATCATTATTCCAAAGGAAAAAACAGAAATTATCGAAAAGGCGAATAAAGAAGTAGAAGAGATTCAGAAACAATGGCACAGACAGCTTCTTACAAATGATGAGCGCAAAAACCGCGTTATCGATATTTGGACAAAAATTAACGAAGAACTTACCAATAAAACAATGCAGACACTTGAATCTGACAGAGACGGCTTTAACTCAATTTATATGATGGCAAACTCCGGCGCCCGCGGAAGCCGCAACCAGATTCGTCAGCTTGCCGGTATGCGCGGTCTTATGGCAAAACCATCAGGTGATATTATTGAACTTCCCATCAGGTCAAACTTTAAAGAAGGTCTTTCTGTTATCGAATTCTTTATTTCAACTAACGGCGCCCGCAAAGGTCTTGCTGATACTGCGTTAAAAACAGCAGAAGCAGGTTATCTTACACGGCGTCTTGTAGATATTGCGCAGGACATGGTTGTAAATGAAGACGACTGCGGAACCATTAACGGTATTTCTTATTCGGCGATAAAGCAGGGAGAAGAAGTAATTGAAGCGTTAAAGGATCGTATTATCGGCAGGTTCACTCTTGAACGCGTAAAACATCCCATAACCGGCGAATTAATTGTCGATGTTAATGATGAAATTACAGAAGAAATTGCACAGAGTATAGATATTGCCGGAGTAGAAACCGTGCGTATCAGAACTGTTCTTACATGCGAAGCAAAATACGGCGTTTGCCGCAAATGTTACGGACGTAATCTTGCTACAAATCGTACCGTTGATATTGGCGAAGCTGTCGGAACAATTGCCGCTCAATCGATTGGCCAGCCTGGCACGCAGCTTACAATGCGTACGTTCCATATCGGAGGCGCCGCAACAAAGATAAGCGAAGAAAGCCGCATTACGTTAAAGTACCCTGTATACATAAGGGATGTAATTGGAACGCCTGCGCCTATTCAGCTTGAAAGCGGACATTTACTGTTTACACGGCGAGGTTATGCTGTTGTAAATAAAATAATGAAAGAATTTAAGCTTGAACGCGGCGATAAATTAATGGTATCCGACGGAAAGCGCATAAATCACGGCGATGTTATTATTAAACGCGGCTCTGAAGAAATTACTTCTCCGGAAATTGCATACGCTTTAGTTTTAAAAGATAAAGACGGAGAAGTGCTTTACCTTATTGGACAGGATCAAAAAATAGAAATAAGGAACGGCTCTGATTTTGAAGTACAGAAAGGATCTATCGTTGAAGCGGAAAAAACAATTGCAACATTCGATCCGTTCTCTGATCCAATTATCGCAGAAGCAAGCGGAACAGTTAAATATGAAGATATTATTCTTGGCTCCACCCTTGAAGAAATTGACGATGATACAGGCAATACTGAAAAGCGCATAACGGAAAATCAGCATGAGAGCAAACAGCCGCGTATATTTATTGTCGATGATAAGGGTATAGAAGTTGCATCATGTCCTCTTCCAGCCGGAGCGATTCTTCTTGTTGATGAAGACGATCAGATTAAAGCCGGCCGTACAATTGCAAAGACACTTAAAGAAACTGCAAAGGCTATGGATATAACTTCCGGTCTTCCGCGAATCAGCGAACTTTTCGAAGCGCGTAAGCCAAAGAGTCCTGCAGTTCTTGCAGAAGTTTCCGGAACAGTATATTTCCGCGGAATTGTAAAGAACAAAAGAAAAGTTTCTGTTATTGACAAATACGGAAGGGAATGTTCTCACTTAATTCCGATGAGTAAAAGATTAAATGTTCGTCATGGTGATACTGTAGAAGCCGGTGAACTGCTTTGTCAGGGCGCGATTAATCCGCATGATGTTCTCAGGATTCAGGGAGAAGGCAAGCTTCAGCGTTATTTAATGGATGAAATACAGCATGTTTACCGCCTGCAGGGTGTTTCGATTAATGACAAACATATTGGTGTAATCATCAGGCAAATGATGCGCAAAGTAGAAATCCGTTTTGTAGGTGATACTAAATTTATTTATGGATCATCTGAAGATAAATACTCTTTCCATGAAGAAAATGCCCGTGTAATTGCAGAAGGCGGACAGCCGGCAATTGCTCAGCCTATGTTCCAGGGAATAACCAAAGCTGCTCTTAATATTGATTCATTCCTTTCTGCAGCCAGTTTTCAGGAGACTACAAGGGTTCTTACAAATGCGGCAATCGAAGGAAAAACAGATTATCTGCGCGGCTTAAAAGAAAATATTATTATTGGTCATCCAATCCCTGCGGGAACAGGCATGAAACGTTACCGCAACATCAAATTATTCGATGATGAAAGCCAGGATTTAGACGAATACATGCAGGAAATTCTTGACAGACGTAAACTGGAAAACGAAGCTTCGCTTGAAGTGACCGCTGTAGAAACTGTACAGCAGGAAGAGCCGGTTATGGATGAAGTTGAGAGCTGATTTTGCAGTATCGTTTGGACAGGAAAACCGGTAATAAAATATCTAACCTAAGTTTAGGCTGTATGCGTTTTCCCAAAACACTCGGTATTACTGATATGCAGAAAACCGAAGAGCTGATTATGCGTTCCATAGAAAGGGGCGTAAACTATTTTGATACCGCCTGGATTTATCCGGGCAGTGAAGAAGCGCTTGGTTCTGTTTTATTCAGGAATAATGTCCGTTACAAGGTTTTTATTGCGACAAAATTGCCGATTATTCTGCTGAAAGATAAATTTGATACCCAGGATTTTGATAATTATTTTAATCAATCGCTTAAAAGGCTTAAAACCGATTACATTGATTATTACCTATTGCATATGATGACTGACATGGAACAATGGACAAAATTAAAAAATGCAGGTATTGAAAACTGGATAGCTAAGAAAAAAAGTTCAGGACAGATAAAACAGATTGGTTTTTCTTTTCATGGTTCGGGAAATGAATTTTTAAAAATACTTAATGATTACAATTGGGAATTGGCGCTGATTCAATACAATTATTTTGACGAAAATTATCAAGCGGGTGTTACGGGGCTAAAAGCTGCCGCTGTAAAAATGCCTGTTGTTGTTATGGAACCGCTTCTTGGCGGAAAACTTGCAACAGGGCTTCCGAAAGAAGCAGTTAACATCTTTAAAAAGGCCAATTCAAATCTGCCGGCAGGCGGATGGACACCGGCAGGATGGGCATTAAACTGGTTGTGGAATCAGAGCGAAGTAACATCGGTTCTTTCCGGCATGAGTACAATGGAACAGCTTGACGAAAACCTGGGTCTTGCAGAAAAAGCAGAAGCGAATAGTTTGAATGATTCACAGAAAGATGTTTATAAAGCCGTGCTTGAATCGATAAAAAAAACTACAAAAGTTAATTGTACAGGATGTAATTATTGCATGCCCTGTCCTGTAGGAGTAAATATTTCCGGTTGTTTTTCTGCTTACAATGCCATGTATTCTATGGGATATATCGAGGGCATGAAACAATTTGCAACCAGCACAGGATTTACTTCTGCAAAAAGCGGCAGCCCGGGTTTATGTATTAAGTGCGGAGTATGCGAACCAAATTGCCCGCAGGGTATATCTATTATGAAAGAATTAAAAATTGTTTATAAAAAAATGGAACCGTGGTTTATAAAATTTGTGGGTTCCTGTGTCCGTGCCGCCCTCGGCAAGCCCCGCAAAAAAAATGAAACTTCAATATAAAAAATATATAAAGAAGACCTCTCGCGGAGACGCGGAGACGCAGAGTTTTAATTCGAAAGCTCTCTTTTCTTCCTCTGCGCCACTGCGCCTCTGCGAGATGGTATTTTTGATTATTTTTTTATTATTTATTTTTTCTTGCTCTCGCTCAGCTTTGAATGATAAACTTTTAATCGTTGTAAGTATTCCGCCCCAGGCCTGGTTTGTTTCGCAGATTGCAGGAGATAATACAGAAGTAATAGTTCTTGTTCCTCCAGGGCAGAATCCTCATAACTACGAACCAACGCCAAGGCAGATAAGAACGTTAACTTCGGCAAAAACGTGGATTTTATCAGGTACTGAATTTGAAATAAGCCTTCGCCCCAAAATTGAAGCGCTTTTTCCCGATTTATTAATTGTGGATGGAACTGAACATGTAGATTTTAGATTATTAACGCATCATGAGTTACATGATTGTGACCATGATCATGATCACTCTTCTTTGGAGATAGACAGACATACATGGCTTGGAAGAATACCTGCAATAAAACTTATTAATACTGTAACACAAACGCTTTATCGATTTGATCAGGAAAATGGAGATATTTATTTCGAAAGAATGAATAATACAATTTGGGATATTAATAATGTTTTTGATGAATTAAAAATACTTCTTGCTCCATTGTACGGAAAAAGCGTTTTTGTTTATCATCCCAGTTTCGGCTATTTCTTTGATGAATTTAATATTTATCAGGAAGCTGTAGAGACAGGCGGCAAAGAACCAACTCCTCGTCAGCTTAATTTATTGATAGAAAAAATGATAGAAGAAAAACCCGCAGCAATTTTTGTTCAAACACAATTCCCGGTAAATGCGGCAAGAACAATTGCAAATACTGCTGGCGCTCAGGTACTTGAAATGGATCCGCTGGCTGCAGATTGGCTTGAAAATATCCGGCGAATGGGTGAAACGCTGCAGAAGGCAATTCCATGAAAAATTATAACGAAAGCGGAATAATTGTCAGTTTTGAATCTGTTTCTTTTTCGTACGGCAATGTAAAAATTCTTGAAAATGCATCGTTTCATATACACAACGGAGAATTCGTTGCCATGGTTGGCGCAAATGGTTCGGGAAAAACTACAGTATTAAAACTGCTTCTTGGTTTTGAAACACCAACTGCCGGTTGTATAAATATTTTTGAAAATAATTTTGCATATGTTTCACAATATATGCCTTCCGATAACTTGTTTCCCATTACTGTGCGTGATATTGTCAGAATGGGTCTTTTGCTTCCATCCAAAAGGTATCCCAGGAAAAGTTTAAATGATTCAGTCTGCGAAGCAATGGAAAAAACCGGAGTTTCAGATATAATATCCAGGTCTTATATGTCGCTTTCCGGCGGACAAAAGCGAAGAACACTTGTTGCCCGTGCGTTAGCTGCAAAACCCAAGTTCCTTGTATTGGACGAACCTGCAGCAAATATGGACATGGAAAGTGAAGCCAGTCTTTATGAAACACTTGGCGCTTACAAAGGGAAAACAACAATTCTTATTGTTACGCATAATACAGAGTTTGTTACGCCGCTTACAGACAGAGTTTTATGCCTTGGAAACGGATATAATATTCTTCAGCATCAAACTGAAAAAATACAGATGCGCAGCTGCAGAAAAAATCAGGATGTGCGCGTGCTTCACAATGAAAATATTTCATGCTGCTAGGGAATTATATGTTGGATTTTTTTGAAGCATTAATAAATGTAAATTTTCCCTTTTTGCGGAATGCTTTTATAGCTGGTTTGTTATCATCTGTGCTTTTTGGAATACTGGGTTCAATTGTAACAGTGCGAAGGATTGGCAGTCTGGCAGGCGCAATATCCCATGCTGTGCTTGGCGGTATTGGAATGGCATTGTATATTTCTGCAAGATTTATTCCCGGTTTTCCGCCAATTGCAGGCGCATTTATCTTTGCTGTTTTAAGCGCGTTAATTATAGGATTTGTTTCTTTAAAAGCCAAACAACGCGAGGATACTGTAATTAATGCGATCTGGGTTATTGGAATGAGTCTTGGTCTTTTATTTATGGCGAAAACACCCGGATATGCAGATCCGGCAGCATGGTTATTTGGAAATATCCTGTTAATTTCCAATATTGATATTATTCTGCTTGTTATTCTTGATATTGTTGTCATTTTTTTAACATGGCGTTTTTATGCGCAGATAGAATCTTCATCTTTTGATGCAGATTTTGCAAGAACCCGGGGTGTTCCTGTGGATTTAATCTTTTTTTTGATTCTTGGTTTAACTGCAATTGCCATTGTTCTATTGCAAACATTCGTTGGCATTGTTATGGTTATTGCTATGCTGACTCTTCCATCGGGCTGTGCTGCAGTTTTTTCCCGGAGTCTTGGAGGAATGATGTTTTTTAGCTGTTTATTTGCAGTGATTTTTTCTGCAGCGGGGCTTATTTCCGGCTGGATTTTTGATCTGCCAGTCGGCGCTATGACAGTTATTATTGCAGGTATTGTATTTCTGGGTATTTCGTTAATTCGTGTCTTGCGTAAAAATTAAAACGAATGTTATAATAAAAAAATGAGCAGCTGCCTGTTTTGTAAAATAATCGCAGGAGAAATTCCAAGTAAGAAACTCTTTGAATCAGATGATATATTGGCTTTTTACGATATAAAACCAATGGCTCCTGTGCATTTTTTAGTTGTTCCTAAAAAACACATTGCAAATTTACTGGAACTGGAAGCGGAAGATTCTGCATTAGTTGGAAAATTATTTTTTAAGGCTCAGGAACTTGCAAAAGAGCTTGGATGCGGAGAAAAAGGCGGCCGTTTTATCATTAATGCAAAAAAAGACGGCGGACAGACAGTAGATCATTTACATATTCATTTTCTTGGCGGACGCGCATTGCGCCCGAAACTAACATCATGGTTTCTTGGGTAAAGGAAAAATAAATGGCAATAGAAAAACATATTAATTTTTTTGAAATGCAAAAAGCATGTCAAAAACCCGGCTGTCCTCTTTGTACAATTGTAAGGGAACGTGCATTTAAATACATAGACAACACATTGTTTGAAAACATTACAAACCGGGGTTTTAGAGCTCAATACCGCGCTGCCGGGGGATTTTGTTCGTTTCATTCAAGAGGTTTAGTTTCATTCCGTGACGGTCTTGCTGTTGCCATACTTGCAAAAGATATTCTGGAAGACAGGATTAAATGTTTCGAAAAAAGACTGCCGTGGAAACCCAAAGGAAAATGCCCAGTTTGTATTGAACGTGAAAAAATTGAACAGGAATATCTGGATTTTTTAAGTAACTCTGGCGGCAATACGCCGGAAGAACAGGAACTGCGCATATTTTTTACAAATTCCGATGGTTTATGCGCTCCTCATTATGCCGGTCTTCTTTTTACGCCAAAAGGATCAAAAAGAACAGTTCCTATTTGGATAAAAAATTTTCAGGAACGCAAATTTACCGAATTATTTAAAAGGCTGGAAGTTTTTACAGAGTTATCCGCATACGGCAGACAAAAAGAATTTGCGCAATTAAGCGAAAAAGACCAGGTTGTTTGGAAAGAAGCTGCAGCCTGCTTAACAGAGGATATAGACAGCTCATTACCGGCTTAATCTTTCTACTACAGGAACCAAAACACGCATGCGGACAACTCTGCCGCCTCCGTTTGCCCTATGGCGGTAAATCTCGCCGTCATTTGTAAACGGCACTTCTTCTCCGGAAAACGGAGGCGCTCTTCTTTGCGTCCAATGAAGAGCCGGGTCTTTTAAAGAAACAGCAGGGTTAGAAGGGTTAAAATAAATAAACGAGTCATGCGCTCCCCGCTCGTCCTGCGGCGCAACATTTGTGCATTGCAGATAACGGATAACACCCCTAGAAAAATCTATTGATTGAATAATTGCAGAATGAACAACAGTACCTTCCATATCCCTGAAAAGAATAATATCGGCTGGACGTAAATTGCGGATTTCGTCGTTTACAGGAATTATCTGAGCGCTTCTTGAATTAAAAAAAGCAGTGCCGATAAACCGCGCAGGGTCGGCGCCGCGGGGAGCGCCAAGAGAGGGGTCTAATACCCTGCTAAGATCTACACCGCCCTGTCTTGCAACATAGGAAAGAATGTGCCAGACAAATCCTGAACAATCTACGCCAATACGGCCTATGCAGTAAAGGTAATTATATACATCGCTTTCCTGCACACCCCTTCCAGATGTTAAAACAAAAGGGCGGTGCGGAAGCCCTCTGTATGTTCCGGCTTTTATCCGCGCGATTATAAAAAGGTCAGAAGACATACTCCACCTTGCTTCATTCATATCAAAAATTATTACTTTTTCGCGCCCTGATGAAAGCGCTTTAACATATTCATCAAACTCTCTGGAATTCAGAATATCTTCAATAACCGGCCACAAGGCCTGCGGGTTTCCTTTACCGCCTAAATAAATTTCCCAGCCTCTTTCCAGAAGCGTGTCTCTCTCGTTATTCATGGCAAAAGGGAGGCGGATATTCATTATCCTGTCACCTATTATTCTTGTTCTGAAAAACTGCCGGTATGCTTCTTCTATTATCCGTTCAATTGGTTTTTCCCAAAGATGCGCCGGATCAGAAAAAGAAACAAGCGGATCATTCAAAGCAAAAGAGAATGGGGCAGAAATTACCAGTAAGATAATAACAAGGCTAAATTTCAAGATTATCTTTTTCTATATCCTTAAAATAATTGACAGTTCCAACTTTTAATTCTTCTGTAGCTTCATCATCGCAGACAATGATTGCTTTCTGATGCATCTGTAAACAGGAAACAGTCCACATATGATTTACGCCTTCTTCTATGACTGCTCTAAGCGCTTTTGCTTTTGCGCGTCCGCTTACAATAATTATAACTTCGCGGGCATCCATTACAGTACCCACACCCACGGTTAGGGCAGTAGTCGGCATTTTAGATAAATCTCCGTCAAAGAAACGTGCATTTGAAGCTTTTGATTCCGCTGTAAGAGTTTTTACTCTTGTGCGGGAGATTAAAGATGAACCCGGTTCATTAAATGCAATATGCCCGTCATTTCCCATGCCGCCGAGAAAAAGGTCTATACCTCCTTCTGCTGCAATTGCTTCTTCGTAAAGGCGGCATTCATTCTCCGGATCTTTAGTTTTGCCGTCTAAAAGGTGCACATGTTTGCGATCAATATCAATATGATTAAAAAGATTCTGCATCATAAAGTAATGATAGCTTTGCGGATGGCTGGAATCGAGGCCGATATACTCATCCATATTAAAGGTTCGCACATTTTTAAATGTGAGCTTGCCTTCTTTGTACATTTTGATAAATTCACGGTAAATTCCCAAAGGACTGGATCCTGTCGGAAGCCCAAGAACAAAAGGTTTGCCCTGTAAATGAGAATTAATTTTATTCATTATATAATTTGCAGCCCATTTACTGGCTTTTTCATAGTTGGGAAGGATAATTAAACGCATGAAGAACCCCCAAACACAGAATGTGAAGCCAGCTCCGCCGCATAACCGAAATGAGATTTATTTTTTAATTATGCTGAGACTACCGCTTAAGTACGGAAACAACCCTTTCCAGAACTTTTTTTCTATCCAATGGTTTCACAATGTAGCTCTTGGCTCCCATAAGGAGACATTTTTTTACAACATCTTCTTTACCCAGGGCGCTTACCATTATTATATTGGCCTGCTTGTCAAATTCAAGAATTTTTTCCAATGCAGAAACACCATCCATAACCGGCATTGTAATGTCCATGGTAACCAAATCAATGTTTGGATGCAAAGCTTTGTACTTTTCGACACCTTGTGCACCATCGGCAGCTGTATCCGCTACATCAAAACCTTCAGAGGTGAAGATCTGCCCCAGCTGTTTTGCGATGAACATTGAGTCGTCAACAACCAGAACCCGATATGGTACTCCCTCCGGTTTTATTCCTTCTGCGGTTTTTTCATTGATATTAGGCATATCAGTCTTTGCTATCATCCTGTACGCTCCTCTGTCTTGAATATATGATATAATTCAAAAATAGTCAAGTACTTGTATAGTATCTTAAGTGTATTATCGACATATATGTAAAAATATTTCAAGTAATATGGTGTTTTTATTTTTCAGAATATTGATTTTTGGGGATATAGAGGAGATGTTGATGGATAAGCCATTTTATCTGGCGCCAATGGCCGAATTAAGTCATAGAGCTTTAAGGGAGCTAATTGAGGGTTTTGGGGGGTGTGATGCCTATTTTTCTGAAATGATCAGCGCAGGCGCCCTATTGGCAGGCGGTCAATTCGAAAAATGGTATATAGATTCTGCTCCAAAGCCCGAAAAATGCATTTTTCAGCTGGTTGGCTCTGATTCCGGGGTTATTTCCAAAGCTGCCGCTGTTTTGGACGAATTGGAATGCGCAGGAATCGATATTAATATGGGCTGCAGCGCTCCATTAATTAGAAAAACCGGTGCAGGAGTAACCTGGATGAGTTCTATCGATAACGCTGCAGAATTGATTTATCGTGTCAGGCCTCAGGTAAAACGCAGGTTAAGCGTTAAGCTTAGAATTGGATTAAAAGATGATTTTGATTACCTTGTTAGATTCTGCCGGAAACTGGAAGAGGAGGGAGTAGAGCTGATTACGCTTCATCCGCGTACGGCTGCGGAAAAGTTTAAACGTCTAGCCCGCTGGGATTATGTAGGGAAACTTAAAGCCGAGCTTAAAATACCTGTAGCAGGAAACGGCGATATTTTAAACGCCGATGAGCTGGTTCGCCGGGCAGAAAGCTCCTGCGATGCTGTTATGGTTGGAAGAGCGGCGGTAAGGCATCCCTGGATTTTTGCACAGGCACAGGAATTATCAAAAGAGCCTCACGCAGAGACGCAGAGGCGCAGAGAGGAGGAAGGTTTTAATATAGAGAGAATTGGACTTCGGTTTATTGAGCTTTTGGCAGAATATCAGCCGGTGGAGTTTCATATTTCACGCGCCAGGCGTTTTTTTGGTTTTTTTTGCGATAACTTAAAGTGGGGGAATTATCTTAAAAATAAGCTGAACCGGGAAGAAACCCTCTCCGGCATCGAAAATATATGGTGTGAATATTTTAGGGAGAATGATGAGTAATTTCCGGTTTTACTTATTTAGCAATTCTTTTTGTTTGCGCCGTTCTTTATCGCCTTTGGCGGTATAAATAGGTTTCATTGTTCTGGGATCTAACCCTGTGTAGTACATCACTGCAGACATTGTGCCCGGGGTCGGATAAAACTCCTGTGTTTGTTCCGGTGCAAACCCTGTTTTTTTACAGTAGTTTTTTAGCTCTTCCGCTTCTTTAAGACCTGCGCCCGGGTGAGCAGAGATAAAATACGGCAGTAGAAATTGTTTTAAACCTAATTTTTTATTTACTGCAGTAAAGTCATTTCTGAATTTTTCATAATAGGAATGCGGACATTTACCCATTGCTTCAAGTACATTTTCTGAAACATGTTCCGGGGCAACTTTTAATTGGCCGCTTACATGAAATTGACACAGGGTTTCCAGAAATTTGACGCCGTGTTTTTTATCGTGTTGTATAAAATCGAATCTTATACCAGAACGAATAAATACTTTTTTTATTCCTTGAATTTTCCGCAGCGCTTCCAGTGTTTTTAAATATTCACTGTGATCGGCTTTTAATTTTGGACATGGTGTTGGATATAAACATTCACGTTCTGTGCAAAAGCCGCCTTGTTTTTGTTTATCGCAAACAGGGCGGAAAAAATTTGCAGTAGGGCCGCCTACATCATGAATATATCCTTTAAAGCCATCACTGCCTTTACCAGGAAAATTCTTAACAAGTGAACGTGCTTCACGAACAAGGCTTTCTTTACTGCGCCCTGTTATCGCCCGTCCCTGATGATTTGTTATCGCACAGAAAGAACAGCCGCCAAAACAACCACGGCTGGAAATTAAAGAAAACGACACTTCCTTAAGTGCATTAATGCCTTCTTTGCCGTACATCGGGTGCGCTTTTTTTGTAAATGGAAGTTCGTATAATTTATCCATTTCTTCTGTAGTTAAAGGAAGCGATGGCGGATTTTGTATTACCCAGCGTTCGCTGTCGTTTTCTTCGGCAAGCGGTTTAGCTGTTAAAGGATCGGCATTTCGCTTTTGCAGCATATAGTGTTCAGCATAAACACGTTTGGATTCATCATCTTTTTCTTTTATACAATTGTAAGAAGGCAGCAAAACAGCATTTTTCCATTTCTTTATGTTTTCTTTGACGTGAACACGAACACAGGTTCCCCTTTCATTTTGAATGCTGCCAATTTCCTCTCCTGCGGCAAGGCGCCGAGCAATCTGCAAAAGCGGTTTTTCTCCCATTCCGTAAATTAAAATGTCAGCTTTAGAATCCAGCAGTATCGAGCGGCGTACAGTGTCTGACCAATAATCGTAGTGGGCAAAACGGCGTAAACTAACTTCGATTCCGCCGATTATCACTGCAACTTTTGATTGTGTTGTATCTTTAAAAGCACGCCTTATCCCCTCGACATAAACCAGCGTTGCTCTGTCGGGACGTTTACCGCTTTTGTTGTTAGGTGTGTATGCATCATCTGAACGTTTTCGTTTTGCGGCAGTATAGTGCGCAACCATGGAATCCATGTTGCCTGCTCCAACTAAAAAGCCAAGGCGAGGCCGTCCAAGTACTGTGTATGATAACGGGTTTTTCCAGTCTGGCTGCGGAATGATGCCGACACGAAAGCCGTTGGCTTCCAGCATACGGCAGATAAGCGCTGCCGCAAAGGACGGGTGATCCACATAGGCATCACCCGAAACAAAAATAAAATCCAGTTCATCCCAGCCTCGCTTTTCCATGTCACGCTGCGAAACTGGCAGAAAATCATTTAAAAAGAAGTTACTGTACTCGGACAACTTCTTTAACCTGAGGTATTTCCTTTTTTAGATAGTTTTCGATTCCCATTTTAAGAGTCATCTGAGACATTGGGCAGTGTCCGCAGGCGCCTGTAAGACGTACAGAAACAACTCCTTCTGCATCTACAGAAACAAATTCGACATCGCCGCCGTCTGCCTGTAATGAGGGGCGGACATTTTCTAAAGCAGCTTTTACTTGTTCTTCCATAATAACTCCTTGGTAGATTTAATTTTTACGGAGAGAGAGGGATTTGAACCCTCGGTACCTTTTGGGCACATACGCTTTCCAAGCGTACACCTTCGACCACTCGGACATCTCTCCTAATGCTGAATGTAACCTTATCATAATTATCGAATCATTACAATAGCCATTATTATTCAGGGTAAAAATGTTGTTAAAACATTGATTTGATGTTATCTTTATCTATATGGAGATAAAAATGATTACTTTTAGAAAAACCTTGTATGTTAAAACTGGATTTTATGCTTTTATTTCATTTTATATATTAATTACTGCAGGATGCGCAGTAGTTAAACCTATGAATCTGGAAACAATAGATAAATTTGGGCTTAATCATAATATAGAAATGTATAAACATTTCCAATATTTTATATCAAGGGATATTGTTTTATCAACTACAAATATTCAAACAGACAGAAGTGTTGCAGGTCAGGCAATGGTGAATACAAGAATTAATCGTAATGTAAAACAATTTCTTGCATCAACACCCGGTGTTTGTCTGGAAGTTGATTCTTCCGGCAGTGTGTTAAGGCTGGGTATTGCATTCGAAAATGATAATAATAATCTTTTGTGGTTTTTTTATCATGAAGCAACGGGTTTATATTTTTTAGAATATACTAATAATTCAGGAAGAGAAATTGATTATGGCGGAGTAACATATAAAGTTACCTTTGAATATGGAAGAGGTTTTGGAGCTTTTGTAAAACGCATGTTTACCAAAGACAGAACAAAAGGCGCTAATTTTAGAAGACTCGAACCATTGCTTTTATTCGAGGAAAATACCAGAAATAAAGAGAAAATTAAAAGATCAACAGCAAGAGGGAGAAGACTTTAATTATTCTGCATTTTAATTATCTCGTAACCCTTTGTGAGGTACAAAGGGTTATTAATATTTTTTAACGCAGGCGTTTCAACGCCAAAATTCCCATGTTAATAAAAGAACAGCATAAATTAAAGAAAAAACCATAGCTATTATACAAAATACTTTATATTTTTTTGATGGTTCATTTTTCCAGTTTCTTATTATAAAACTAATACATACCGGCACAGAAATCATAAAAATAATGTTGATAATAAAATGTACAAGTAATGACGCATAATTCGCAAAAGATAATGCCCTGCCTGCTAAAATGATATTATTAATAGTAACCGCTGCCATAGAAGAGCAAAGTATAATATTTAATTTTTTCATTATATTATACGGGATTTGTTTTTTTCTGTTTTTAATAAATCCAATAACCATGATAAATAGTGCAATAACAGAAAACAAAATGCATAAATTAAATAAAATTACACTCCCTATTATCGTGATAAAATAACCTGTGTTTACTTGATGCAAATCAAAGTATAAAATCGAGGCGCGCGAAACTTTAGACATTTCTGTGTAATATGATGTTTCAAAAAACACATATTCAATTATGTCTAAAGCATCTAAACCGCCTGTGTTTTTTAACATATAAGGGTGTATTTGTACAAATTTGGCGCCAGATACATCTAATATATGTTCTTCTTCTGTTGTTTTTAATGGAAGAAATGTCATAGACATTGGTAATCTTGTAAAACCCGTTTGCGGTTTTCTAACAAATGTATATGTTCCTGCAAACTGGCTGACATCAGGAAAATCTTCAGTTAATAAAGATGGTTCATATTCGCCGAACAGCGCATTCGTTAATCCAAAACACATCGAAGATTCGCCAGCTTGATTTGTTAATACTACTAAAGCAAATCGTTCGTTTGGAGCAATTGTAAAAAGACTGGAAAAAGCGGCAGTGTTTCCGCCGTGTCCTAAAGCTCTAACCGAGCTGTAGTGTTCCATGAAGCCGTGCGAAAAACGGGGAAAGCCGTTCGAGAATGATAATGTGACAGATAACATTGTACTTAGTGTTTCATTATTGTTAAAAAGTTTGCTTGTTTCATTTTCTGCAGGCATAAGTGCAGATAAAAATTTTACTGCATCACTTGCAGTGCCTATTGCGCTTCCTGCAGGATATAACCCGATATATATTCTCTCGGCAGGAGAAGGAACTAGTGTATTGCCGCTTAATACATGTCCTTTAATTAAAGTTCGTCTTTCCGCTACAGAAGGGTTGTCTGCCTGCAAAGGATGAACACTGGTATCATTAATATTTAAAGGTCTAAAAATATTTTCCCAAACATATTCATAAAACGGAAGCCCAGATATTAATTCTACAATATAACCTGCAAGGGCAGTGCCGTAATTTGAGTAAGATACGATAGTTCCTGGTCTGAAAACTTGCCTTGGCTCGTTTTCTTGTAACAATGATCTTTCAAGACTCGGTACGATTTTAGGCGAACTGTAAAAAAGATTAAAAACAACATCTTCCCATCCTGCATTGTGATGCATGAGATTATACATGGTTATTGGTGTGTCATATTTTATTTTTCTTAAAAAATTATTAGGAAGGTATTCACGTATATCTGTGTTTAAATTGATCTTTCCTTGTTCAACAAGCTGCATAACGCTTGTCCAGACAAGCAGTTTTGTGGCAGAGCCCCATTCAAAAACTGAATCGATACTTGTTTCTGTTTCGCCCTGTACTGCATAACCGTAAGATTTGTTAAAAACCACTTCGCCGTTTTTGACAACTGCAATAGCCGTACCTGCTGTTTTTACGCCTATTCGTTCAGCAGCGAATCCATCGATGAACTGTTCCAGTTCAACAAGCGGTACACCAGATGGTGTTTCCATGGCTGCTGCGAACTGCATTGTTAAAATCACTAAAATTGTGAGTAATATTTTGTTTTTCATACGGAGAGAGAGAGATTCGCCTTCCAGCCCTCGGCATCGTGCCTCGGGCTTACAGGCCGTCTGCGCATTGCCCAGCGCCTCCTGCGCTGAATGTTTACTAAAATAAGGCTTTCGCCTTAAATACTTACAGCAATGCTCCGTTTCGAATCCCTCAATCATCGGCTTTTCTCCAAAATTGATTTATTTGTTAATTAAATCACTGCTCATTAATTTTTCGGAGAGAGAGGGATTCGAACCCTCGGAGCCCGTGAGGGCTCAACGGTTTTCGAGACCGCCCGATTCAACCACTCTCGCATCTCTCCAAGAGTTATCGTTATTAATACAGTAGCTTTTTAAGGGGTCTGTGTCAATGATTGCAAAACCGTTGTTTTTTACCCTTATATTTTGATTAAATCAACGTATTATTACCCTTATATATTTACCATAATTGCCTATTATTACCCTTATAAATAGTTGACATTTGCCTATTATTACCCTTATAATATTGTATCTGACATTATAACGTCAGATACAATCACGATAGCCGACATTAAAACGTCGTCTATCGTAGCGGTTTACGGAGCGGGTTTCCCGCTCTTACATTCCGCTTTTAGCGTAACTTCGTAAACCGCCATAGGGAGTGCTAATGAATCGCTATTTTAACAGGAATATTGACTCGATACTTTTGGCTTGGTCTAAAGAAAAAGGGAGAAAGCCGCTTTTACTTAGGGGAGCAAGGCAGATTGGCAAGACATCAGCTGTACGTGAATTAGGTAAGCATTTTCAGCATTATGTAGAAATTAACTTTGATGATGACGATGAAGTAGGTAATCTATTTTCCCAGAATATCGATCCTGCAGAATTGTGCAGTCGTCTTTCTTTATATTATAAAACCCCGATTGAAGCAGGAAAAACACTTCTTTTTTTTGACGAGATCCAAAGCTGTACAATGGCAATGAAAACCCTGCGGTATTTTTATGAAAGACACCCAGAGCAGCACCTTATCGCCGCAGGATCATTACTGGAGTTTGCTTTGGAAGAGATGCCTTCTTTTGGAGTTGGGAGAATCCATTCAGTATTTATGTATCCGTTTTCATTCTACGAATTTCTAAATGCAATGGATGAAGAAGTGCTGGCAGAAGCCTGTCGTAATGCAAGTCCAAAAAAACCATTATTGGAACCAATTCATAATCAATTAATTAATAGGTTAAAAATATTTATGCTGATTGGCGGTATGCCCGAAGCTGTCGTTCGTTATGTGAAAACAAAAGATTTATTGCATAGTCATGAAGTTTTGGAAGATCTTCTTGTTACATTCAGAGATGATTTTTCTAAATACCGCACAAAAATGCCTTCTCTTATTTTAAACGAAGTGTTTGAATCTGTAATGCATCAGGTAGAAGGAAAATTTATTTACGAGCGGGCGGCAGTGGAAACTGGAAATGCAAGAGTAAAGCAAGCATTGGACTTACTTTTAAAAGCAGGGTTAGTTCATACTGTTACACACACTGCTGCAAATGGAATTCCTTTAGGTGCAGAAATTAATCCTAAAAACAGGCGTATTATTCCCTGTGATATAGGTATTTTTCTTCATGTTCTTGGTATTGAAAGATCAGAAATTCTTTTTGCAGATAATTTTAATGCAATCAATAAAGGAGCGTTAGCTGAAATATTTGTCGGTCTTGAATTATTAAAAAATGCCGCTTCTCACGCTCAGAGGCAATTGTATTCTTGGCACAGAGAGAAAGCTCAAAGCAGCGCTCAAATTGATTATTTGATACAAAAAGGCTCATCGATTATTCCTATCGAGGTAAAATCTGGAACACAAGGCGGCATGAAAAGCCTGCAAATTTTTATGAAAGAAAAAGATATAAAACGGGGAGTGCGGACATCGCTGGAAAACTTTGCTGTAAGGGAAAGTTTTGATATTTATCCATTGTATGCTATTTCTAATTTATATAGATAAAAATTTATGTTTTTACTCGTTGAACTGCCATGCATCAAGAATGAAATCGCCGTTAAAAATAAAATATATATCCTGTATACCGGTAATTGTTTTTGTTAAATTAATAGTATGCTCTTCTATTGTGGAATTTCTTATTGTGATGTTTCCGATGATTTCGCTAGGTGGTGAGTTTCTGCTTTCAAATGGTGAGCCTGTTCGTATCTCGATAGAATTTCTGTTTCCTCGTTCTGCCCGCTGTGCATAGGCAGAAACAGTAATACTTTTTGCGCCTGTGTCTCCAAAATCTGCGCCAACAATTCCCAGCCATGCTCCGTCTGTATTTGCAGATAGCTGTTCATTGTTAAACGATATTTCTGCAGAAATTGCGTTTGTAGCACCCTGATGCCAGATATACGGATTTAATCTTCCAACCTGCTGTACGCCTCTTCGTGTTCCTGTTGCAGATTCAAACATTCCGTTGTTCATTCTGATAACATCAATATGTGTTACACGATACCCCTTGCCTCGTATCCCCATAGCTTCTTCCAGAATTTGCGAATGATACGCCAGATACCACTGTCCTTTAAATTGAAATATATCATGATGATTATTTCCCCAGACGCCGAAAAAAGTTCCCGGGTTTCTGAATAAAGTTCTTTCAAGTTTAAAAGGTCCCATGGGATTATCACCTGACATTATTGCGATAACAGCTCTATCGATTCTTAAAGAATTTCTAGCCTGTTCTGTTACACTCCAGTTTGTGCAATACGATAAAATATATTTTCCGTTTATTTTATTCATAACAAGAGCTTCAAAAAAATAAGGCACATCGATTCTTACAGGATCACCTGCAAGAGAAATCATATCGCTGTTTAATTCAACAACACGAGCCGATCCCGGATCTGCTTCTCTGCCTTGCGGAACGCCGCCGCCGAAGTATAAATAAACTCTTCCGTCATCATCGATTAAAATTGCAGGATCAAACACCCATGGAACATCGGAACAATTGGGAGTCTGCCTTGATACAAGAGCTCTTCCAATTGGGTCTGTCCATGGCCCTAAAGGAGAATCGGCTGTTAAAACACCTACACCGTTTGCGTTATTCGAAAAATACAGAAAAAATTTATCCTGCCCGTTTACATTTTTGTAAGTGATGGCAGGCGCCCACGAGCGCTGCGCCCATCTGGCAACACCTTCGCTGCCTGCAACTTTTATCGGTTCGTGATAAACCCAATTTGTTAGATCGGCGCTTGATACAACTCTTAGTGTATTAATATTATTGTAGGAATTTGTTTTTATTTCTAAATAGTGGTCGTATTCAAGGACATCGCCTGTCATATAAATGTAAACACGATCGTTATAAACAAGTATAGTTGGGTCAGCGCCGAAATTGTGAGTCATGATTGGGTTACGATCGGTTAGAGCTTTGTAGGCTTCGATAGTTGCGGGTGTCTTGCTGCCGCCTAATGTTACACAAGTTGTGAGAACAGCAACCGCCAGAATTAGAACAAATAAAAGTTTTTTTATCATTTTTCCTGCTCCATAATAGGTTCCAGGATAATATCAGAGGAATGTGAAGTTCTGTTCATTTCAATTAAATTACGGGAAGCATTCACTTCATCCTGCCATTCGTTTCTGCTGGAAACTGCTCCGTATTCAGATAACAAATATTGAATTTGCCGGAAATTATTATTTGGTCGATCGCGTATTGTTAAGTCCATTACTGTTTGATTATATTTATCTCTTAAATTAACATTGGCATTTCTCATTAAAATACTTTGTATAATATTACTTTCATATGCCGAATGTTTAACTGCAAAGTGCAAAGGAGTCAGCCCTGCTGAACTCTGCAAAGAAAGATCTGCTCCATGTTCAATTAAAAAAAGAGCAATTTCTTCTTTATTCCGTTCAATTGCGTACATTAAAGGTGTATAATTAAATGTCATTCTTTCGTTTATATTTCCATCTTGCTGCAAGTAAAATTTTAAATTTTCCAGATTACCATCATTTATAATTCCCATAAGTACCGTGTAACCTCTGGAAAACTCGTTTGTCCATTCTGGTGTTTTAATAATTATATGATTTGCATTTATAACTTCTATTTCCCATTCTATTTCTTCTTCATGTATGGATATTTCTTCATACGAATTAACAGATTCCCTTAAATGCAATAAAAACTTTTCATTGCCGCCGCTGTTTGCCGGAACGCTTATAACTCTTGCCCATCTTATATTTCTCCAATGTGTATTTCGCTGGAAAGCTTCAGTATTAGTGCCGTATCTAAGTCTGGAAAAATTTTCAAAACTTACAAATTCACTGAGTACAAAATCATTATAAATTTCTATAACGCCCCTGTTATTTTCTTTTTCATTGTATTGATTTGTTTTAAACCAGGTTGCGATAAAAAACTCTTCAATGTTTTCTGTAGTTAGGTTTTCGAGCTCGCTTCTGGCAGCTCTTTCTCTTCTCTCTGATCTCGCAGACAAATATAGATGGGTTGTTTTTTCCAGAGATTCATGCCGTTTTTCACAGGAAAAAAGTGTTAAAGAAACAAGAGTTAAAAAAAATATACTCTTCAAAAACATTGAAGCTGAGACGATTCGAACGTCCGACCTTCAGATCCGCAATCTGATGCTATATCCAGCTTAGCTACAGCTTCAAGTGAAACATGAGGGATTCGCCTTTTGGTTCGAATCCCTCCGTAACGCAATTGTAAATTCATTTCCTAATTAGGAAATTTTATTAACGGTAATAAAGTAAACCGTTACGGAGCAGGAGGGATTCGAACCCTCGGTACCCTTGCGGGGCACAACTCCTTAGCAGGGAGCCCGATTCGGCCTCTCTCGCACCGCTCCAAGGATGTTAACAGGAAAGATTCTGCTCGAATCTCTTCCCAATCAATGTGTGAAGTTTTTCGCAGAAAAACTTCTAAACAAAAACGCATAGCGTTTTTGTTACGGAGCAGGTGGGATTCGAACCCACGGAACCTTTCAGCTCAACGGTTTTCAAGACCGCCTCCTTCAACCACTCGGACACCGCTCCAATGATGTCAATTATATAGAAAATTAGCGCTCTTTGTCCAGTCAGTAGATGATAACTGATAAAAAAAAGCGAGTCAAGGCAAATTATCAATTTATCTGCGGTGCTAGTGTCCTGTAATATTCAAATGACACAGTATAAGTTAAGGTAATTCCTTGTGCAATAAGGAATTACCGCATTTTTTATTTTAAAAACCGAATATTACTGGACACTAGCGATTTAAAATATCCAGGTTTTGCCTGGCTTCTGTATCATTCGGATTAATTCGCAGAACAGCCTCAAAATCATCAATTGCCTGGTTATAGTTTCGGTTTTCTGCATGGGCAAGGGCGCGGTTGAAATAGGCATCTGCAAAATCGGGATTAATCTGTATTGCTCTGTTAAAATCTATTATCGCTCTGTTATTATCGCGCTTTAAAGAATAGGCATTGCCGCGGTTGTTATAAGCTGCCGCAAAATTGGGGTTTAAACGTATTGCCGTATCATAATCGGTTATGGCGCGATCATAATCGCCTTTTTGCGCAAATGTACGGCCTCTTTCGCGGTAAGCCGGAGCATTAAACGGGTCTAGTTCAATGGCGCGGGAAAAGTCATCTATAGCCAGGTCATATAACCTTGCCTGATCTGCAGAAGTTCTTCCCATTGTTGATGCTACTCTAACATCGCTGAAATTGCCGCTTATACTAACACCCATGGATACACTTGTAAATATTGCTCTGCCTCGTAAAACATATGCTGCTGTTAAGTTTGGGTTTAAACGTAAAGCATCGGTAAAATCAGAAATTGCCATTCCAAAATCACTGCGCCTTGCAAAGAGTATGCCGCGATCCAAAAAAGCTCCTGCAGTACGCGGTGCTGCCTCATTACCCCTGTAACTGGTTTTTCTTTCTGCGGATGTTTGCTCAGCTAACGCTATTATTAAAGTTTGCATCTCACTATCGTTATATACATTAAAATTTGAAATACTGGCACGTGAAACGCGTTCCATATGAGTTACATTGATTCTTAACCGGTATATACTGCCGGTATTTGTCAGATTCCCTGTAATTACAAACTGAGCTCCAAGGAATCCTCCGATAGCTGCAGCCGATTCGCTGTTTACATATCCGGACGTTTGAAAATTTAATTCCTGATAAACATATTCCAGATTATCTCTGTCTACAACCTCGATATTAAATGAAATTAATGAGCTGATAAGTTCTTCTATAACATATTGAGAAAGCCCTTCATTTTCTGATTCAAAGGCTGTTATTACAACACGGCTGCCGGAAGGAAGATCAGATGCTATTTTTTCTGCAGATTTTTCTATGGCTTCCATTAATGAAAGTCCGTCTGCACCGCTTCCAGATGAAAGACATGAGTTAAATAACAAGACTAAAGAAAAAATAACAAATATGATAATTGCTATTTTTTTATTAAACATCATCTGGTTGTCTGGCGTACCTGGCTTTCGCTGAATCCGTCTATCAATTTAACTATATCAAGCCAGTGTTTAGCTTCGTTTTCCGATGTATATGGGCCAAGACGTACACGATAAAAGTTTTGCCCGTTAACAATACGGGTTTCTATGATCGAGGTAAGCCCTTTAGTTGAAAGCATCTCTTTTGCATCTTCTGCTCTAACCATTGAGGTGAATGCGCCAGTTTGAACCCAGTAGTCATTTACCGCTCTGGATGCTGCAGGCCTAACGCTGGTAGTAGTAGTTGTGGTTCTAACCGATGCTGCGGCAGGTCTTGGCGCTGCCGGCTGAGCTGCTGCTGCAGGTCTAACTTGAGTTGTACTTTGATTTGCCGCAGGATCTGCCGGTCTCACAGTTGGAGCTATCGTGACTTCCATGGAAGTTGTGTTATCAGGAATTGCAGTTGAGGGCGGCATTGGTATTTGAATTGTTAAACTGTCGCCGTTATTAATGTCTGTTATAGCGGCAGAATCCGATATATTATTTATCCCGTTAGTAATACTGATAGTTGTATCAGGCTGAGGGGGAAAGTTGTTCATAATATCAGGAAAAGGCTGTCCGTGAGAAGGCGGCATTCCGTGAGAATAAGGAATAGATGAGGAAAAAACATCATCCTGCGTATTAACCTTAGGTGCAGTTATTATAATTGCTACAGTTATTGTTACCAGTAAAAAAACGCCGACAGAGACTGCAACCAAAAGCAGTTTTTTCATTTCTTTTTCCATATTACTTTATCCCCTCTAAAAACTTATCGATCCGGCTTTCTAGTTTTAAATTACGGGAGCCGGCCAAATCTGGTCTGCAATGCAAGCCAGGGTTCTCTATTCTATAAATTTCGGCTTTTTTTGTTAAATATTGAGAGTAGAAGTCTTTCTGACTCGAAAACCGCTTTATTAACTCCGGAAAGGTAAGTTTATCGCGCTTTTTTGCTCTTATAAAACGGGTTAAAAGCGGAGCATTTACCAGAATGATTCGATCTAGTCTTTCAAAAACAAAAGATCGATGAAGAAGAGCGGCATTTATTACACAGGGTCTATTTTGAGTTTCCAGCCATTCTTTGGTAAGACTGTCGGCTACAGGGTGTATTATGGCTTCCAGAATAGCCAGTTTTTCCGGATTTCCAAAAACGACAAGCCCGAGTAAACGCCTGTCCAGGTCTGCCTTTGGGTTCCATGATGAATTTATCTTTTTAAAATCTGCGCCAAACTGAGTGTAAATAGTCTCTTTTTCCAGTTCAAGCGCTTTGTAGCCAAATTTATCGACATCAAGGACAGGCAGTCCCCGCGCTTCCAAAAGGGAAGAAATATAATTTTTCCCGGCGCAATATGTTCCTGTAAGCCCTATTATCATGCTTTTTTGCTCCTAAGATTTAAAAACCCGATTAGCGGGAATTAAATGACAGCTTTTTCTGTTTATTGAAACATCGGCATAAAAAGTGGCAAATTACTGTGTTTTATATTATAATTTAGATAGAAATTATGACAAGACAGATTATTTTTACAGTTGTTTTAATTCTCATTGGCGGAGCCTCTTTCACTTTTGGCTTAATTTCCTGCGGTTCTGTAAATAATGTTCAAACCGGCGCCGCGCCTGCTGCCCAAGGAGGAGCTGGAGCTGCTCAACCAGCGCAGGGTGGTGCGCCCGAGGTTAGGCAGAGTGTTCTTGGTTCAGTCGCGTCATTCCTTCTTCCTGAACTTGATGCAGATAAGGGGCTTCAAAAAGATTTAGCCGGTAAATCAAAACAAATTATGGATATCTGGGCTGTTGTAAAAGTTACCAACGGTGTTATTAATATGCTGCAGTCTGTTCAGGGCGCAGGGAGCGAAAGTCTTTCTCCGCAGGATATTATTCTGCAGAAAAAATCCGGTTTTCTTTCTTTTGCTTACAGCGTTGTTGTATTTGGAAAGGTTCTCTTGATGCTTTCCGGTTATATTATTTTTCTTGCTGTAATTCCATTATGCGCATTAATAACCATCATTGTAATATGGACATATAAAGACAGAAAAAGAGTGCATAAGATTGTAATAAGTACTGTGTTAATAAGCCTTGTAGTAATTTTTGCCGTACCGGTTGCGTTTCATTTATCGTCGCTTTTGGATAAACATGTATTATCCCATAATGTTGATTCTCTTGTGTCTTCCATAGAAGCGAAAGGGCGATCTGCCGAAAGTATGGACAGAAATGTCGCGGCAGCAAGAAGGCAGAACGGATCAATAGTAAGTTTTATTGGAAATGTAAAAACTTTAAGCAACGATTTAATAGAAGATGTAATAAATTATTTTATCATTTTTATTTTTGTTTTTGTTATTATTCCGGTTTTGTGTTTATTGGCGTTTTTCTTTTTTACAAGATATGCCGTTAGGATGATTTTAATAAGGTAAAGCGTTGTTCCCGTTTTTGCAGCTTTCTTTGTACTGTTCAATAACTTCAGCGGAGAATCCTTCGCTTTTTAATAAAAACTTTAATCGCTGTGCGCCGTCTTCGCATTTTAGTATTTTTCGTGCGTATTTTTTTAGAAACCGCGTTAGAAGGGCAGCTTCTGTTTCATTTGTTAATACCTCATTCAGGGCAGATTCGGCATCGCTATGATCTAAACCCCGCGCGCAAAGGGAAGACAATAGCCGCTTTGGGGTGCGTGCAAAGCGAAGACGGCTTGTATCCAATAGCGGGCATAACGGCTGTCATTTAAAAGGTTTTTTTCTGTAAGATTGGAGATAACTTCATTTATACTATTGGCATCAAACCCGCGCTTTGTAAGTTTGCGTGTAAGACCTTTTGTGCATTGTTCCGCCCTGGCTATTAAACGCAGAGCGGTCTTTTCTGCACGAACAAACGCGGTGATGGTATCTTTTTCGCTTTCTTCCAAAATTAGCGTTTGGAGAACTGGAAGCGTCTGCGTGCTCCAGGTCTGCCGTATTTTTTACGTTCAACCATGCGCGGGTCACGGGTAAGATAACCGTTACTGCGAAGGCTTGCATAATTGGTATGATCTACCTGGCAAAGCGCTCTTGCAAGCCCGTGACGGCATGCTCCCGCCTGACCATTGTTTCCGCCGCCGTAAACATTGATTAAAATATCAAACTTGTTTTCGCTTGCGGTTACCATGAGGGGCTGGCGAACCATCTGAACATGTTCACCCTGTGGAAAATATACGTTCAATTCCTTGCCGTTAATTATAATTTTACCGTTTCCGCTTCGGATATAAACCCTTGCTACTGATGTTTTTCTTCTTCCTGTACCTATTCCAAGATTCTTAATCATAATTTCCTATACCCCTTATGCCTCAATCGGCTCTGGTTTTTGGCTGCCATGCGGATGATCGGTTCCGGCATAGAGTTTTACGTTTTTTGCCATCTTTCTGCCTAACGGCCCCTTGGGAAGCATACCTTTAATGGCATGTTCAAGCGGCTGTGTTGGATGTTTGGCAATTAATTTTTCAAAATTGATAGTTTTAAGACCGCCGACATAACCTGTGTGCTTATAATATTGTTTGTTTTCGGCTTTTCTTCCGGTTACTACGATTTTATCCGCATTTATAACTACCACAAAATCTCCAATTTCCTGGTTCGGCATAAAAAAGGCCTTGTTTTTTCCGCGAACAATGGATGCAACCTTGGCTGCCACCCTGCCCAAAATCTTTCCTTCTGCGTTAATAACATACCATTTTCGTTCTACCGAGTCTGGTTTTGCAAATACTGTCTTCATACAATAAACCTTCTAGCATTTGTCCTTTAAAAGCATCAATTTTAAAGGCACATAAAATATAGGAAAAATCGAACTTTGGGCGACTTTTCCAAAATCCTTTAAAAAACCAACCGGGTTTTTAGAGAATTTCGTAACGGGAAGTCCAGATTATCAAAAATGCCAAATAATGTCAATAGATTACGGCCTGTTAAAACTTAAATTGTCCTGTTTTTTATTTCGATTATCTTCGTTATTATGCCGTAAACCGAGTATATAATAACAAATACTCCTAAAGCAGCCAAAGCTAAATTCATAATACCCCTCCCTGAAAACATTGGTAGATTGTGGCTATAGCTAAAATGATTGTTGCTATCTTTGCAAATAGCTCAATCACATCTTTTATTCTTATTCTTTTGCCCATACGTTAGTATCGTATTAAAAATTTGCTAAGTCAAGTTAAAAAACAGACAATAAATTTGCAATTTTTTCCCTTTTTCACTAAAGCGCTGTGCAGGTCTGCGCCATATATAAGCGGAGGCTGGTATGAAAAAATTATATGTTTCTGTTTTATTGATTTTCCTGCTTTTTGCCGGGTGTGATGTCCGCGAACCTGAAATTATTACCCTGATGACCTGGAATGTCCATAACCTGTTCGACGGAAAGGATGATGGTTTTGAATATCCCGATTTCAGGCAACAATCGGGCTGGTCGGCAGAAAAATACATGGGAAGGATTAATTCGATTTCTACAGCAATTCGTCAAATTGAACCTTTACCTGACATCATCGTTTTTCAGGAGATTGAGTCTCATCAAATTTTGGAAGATTTGGCAGATACAATGCCTCGCGGTTACTTTTGGAGTCATTTTGCCAATAATTCCGGGTCGGCAATTGGCGTGGGTATTCTTAGCCGGTTTGAAATAGCGGAGTTTAGAACTCATTCCATTTCTATTGATAGTATTACTATTCCGCGCCCAATACTGGAGGTAAGGATAAACAGCGGATTTTCTGACAACAGCGAATTTATTGTTTTTGCATGCCACTGGAAGTCCAAGATAGGCGGTGAAGATGAGACAGAAAAAAACCGGAGAGCATCTGTTAGGGTGATTTTGCGCCGTATAAGGGAGATTTGGGAAGCTGAACCGGATTTAGGTATTGTTATAGCAGGCGATCTAAACGAAAACTATAATGAATTTTTCAGGCGCGGCAGCAATATGGTAACCGCTTTGCTTTTGGATGATCCTTTATGTACGTTAATTGCCGGCGCAAAGCAGACTGACTTTATCGTAATTACTGATAATAAACCGCCTGAGCCTGTTTATTTTCCCAAGGAGACAATTGTACTTTTTTCTCCCTGGATAAATGATTTACCTGCGGATACAGGCACTTATTTTTATAAAAATAACTGGGAAACGCTGGATCAGTTTTTAATTTCGCATCACTTTTTCGGCAGAAAAGGTTTGATTTATAAAACAGCATTTATTGGAGATTTTGCGCCTTTTATCAATATAAACGGAGTTCCGGTTCCTTATAATCCGCGGACAGGTTACGGCTTAAGCGATCATCTGCCTTTACTGATTATTTTTTCACTACAGCTGCAGCTCTAGCATCAAGCGAGTTTAATATCTGCTGAAGCTTCTCTTTTTCTATCAGATCGATAAGACGGGCTTCGGTATATCGTTTTGCTTCATCTGTGTATTGCCCAACCGTGATACATATTCCTTTTCCGGCTTTTACTTCTTTTAAGTGTGAACCAAAGTCTCTTACTATCAATTCTCCGATAGAACCCTGAGTTCTTATGAATCTGAACATGATAAGGTCTGACCATTTTGATGTATCAATTTCTGCAAGTATGTCAGCCCACTCAGCTTTATTAACAGTAATATTTGTAATTTTTACTTTTGCTCTTCCAAAATAGGTCATTACAATTTTACGGCAAAGCGCGATAAAATCCGCAGATGAACCCATAAGGAATGTCTGCAGGTTACGATTTGCGCTTAACTCAATATATTTGCCCAACAGAATGGCAACATCTTTGTATCCCGGGTTTTCTGCCTGTAATTGTTTTAAATGAGGAATAGCTTTGCCGATTTCATTTAATTTGATTAATGTTGTTGAAAGTCTGTAACGAAGTTCAGCCAGAATATCAACTTTAATGTTAGCGTGCTTTAATCCAATTTCAAAATCCTGAATTGCCGCTTCATACTGTCTTGTATCCAGATGTATGGTTCCTGCTACGAGACAGGAATTGGGGCCCATTACCGGGTCTGCGCGAAGATGATTAAAGATTCGTAATGCCTGCTCAGTTTGATTTGCTTCATGGTAACATTCTGCAAGAGTATATAAAGATTCCTTGTCATCCGGAGCAAGGTCGATTGCTTTGCGGATAAAACTCATGGCTTCTTTTGGTTTTTTTAATCTAAAGAGCGCATGTCCAAGATAGCGAAGTACTGCAGGGCTGTCCGGATCCTGAGTACGCGCTGCAGCCAAAAGCTGAACCGCTTTTTCATAATTTTTTCTGTCAAATTCTAGTGCGCCAAGCTCGTAATTTACTTCGAAATTATCCTGTCTGAATGATCTTGCAGAAGAAAAAGCTTTGTATGCCTGATCCAGCATATTAAGCTTGCGTGCGGAAATACCGTATCTTAAAAATACTTCGAAATTATCAACACCTTTAACATGATGATTCATTGCAACCTGATCCGAGAGTGTCTCGTAGGTTTTCATAGCTTTATCCCATTTTTGTTCATCAAAGTATGCGCTGGCTATGACATTAAGGGCTTCCGGGTCATTTGGATTTTGAGCAAGTCTTTTGTTGGCTTCCTTTACCGCAGACTCACGATCTTTGGACAGTTTTCCGCCGCCTAAAGAAACACCGCGGGCTGCTCCTTTAATAAGGAATACAAAGCTGACAACCAGTATAATTGCAATAATGCCAATAAAAATAGGATACATATTTTATATTATCGGATATTTTTTAACTTTTACATATATGTTTTACAGGTAAAGTACAGCAATTTTGTCAAAAAATGCTTAATTAAATGATATTTAGCCTGCAGTTTGGTTCGATTTTTTTGTTATATACTGTTTACAGACCGTTTCCATTGCCATGTTTATATGCCTGGAAAAGTCTTCTGAAAACTCAAGTAATGTATTTTGTTCATCTGATGTATTCTCGCCTTTGAAAAGTGAACAAACTTCGATACCAAGAGCTAAAGCAAGGCTGCACAGAGTTTTAGCCTGCGGAAAATTGTTTCCGCGTTCTATATCAGAAAGTGAAGTTATGGAAATTTGTGCTTTTTCTGCCAAATCTGCTTGTGACATTTGCCTGCGAAAGCGGAAAAATTTGATATTTTTACCAACTTTTTCTTTTAATTCCTGCTCTTGCATTTATAAATACCTATCCTTGCCCCTTTTTTATTAAACCAAGCTTAAAAACTATTGACAAACAGCCATTGCCTGTATACTATAAAGGTAATAGCTTATGGTTCTGTAGACTAAAATAATGCAAAAACGCTGATTTTCGGCTTTTTGATAGGCTAGCCTGTATGGGCGAGCAATGTTTAAACAAAGGGAGAATTAATCTCCCAGATTTACTAAGGAAGGTTTTATGAACAAGAAAGTAATTGGAATTGCATTTGTACTTTTGGTGTTGTTTACAGTAGCGGCTTTTGCGCAAACCAGAACTAGATTTAATTATACTGTAACATTTCAAATTATAAATGCTTCAACTTTTGAAGTAATAAATTCTGGGTCTCTAAATGCACGTAGAGGTGGAGATAGGATGACAGATGTACAAGTTAAAGCTGATATTAGGCGCCAACTTGGTTGGCCTGGTGGAACTGATCAGCGTTCTGTCAGTAATGTAACTCAACGTCTTATTTGGGTTAACATACAGGAGAATAGAGAGTAAACATAAAATAATATAAGGCTCTACCAACTTATATTACTCTAGTATAAGGCACTGCACTGGTATTTGTTACCAGAATTTTGTAGCTAATTATCAAAAGGGTTGTCCTTGAAGTAATTCTTGGGCAGCCCTTTTTTTTGTCATTGCGCTCTCTGTGTCTTAGTGCTCTTTGTGTGAACCTCTAAACTCTTCTCTGCGAAAATCTGCGGACAGTTTTCTTTCTTTGAGTGAGTTTATCCCAAACATCAATTGATGTATTTCATATAGCAACAGCTATTTTTTCTCGTACCATTTCTCCGATTATTTGGGAAGGAGTTTTTTGATCGGCAATGGCTTTAGTGTTTAAATAATTAGCAGTAACATTATCAATAGTTATCGTGTGAGCAGATTTCTTACATTGAGTAAAATATCCTGTTCCATTAGAACCTGGTTTAGGCGGATTCTTTGTCCATTTTTCGTCAAGTCTTTTTGCTTCTTCATCTGTCATATGTGCCATAACTACTCCTTCATTTTAATAGATGGTGATAAATATTCCTACACGGCATTGCATGAAATACATTTACACGATGTTCACTTATAAAATTGTATAATATCTCTATAGGATTCGCATTGCGGTCAAAGCCAATCAGAAGATACTTGTCTCTTGCATCTTCATCATCAGGTTCATCTAATATACCATCATAAATTGCTGTATCAAAAACCCGATAAATATCTACCTCGCTTACATTATGTGTAAAAGCGGCAGGATTGAATTCAATGACAAAATCCATATATTCCATAATAAAACACTTTATAAATAAAGGCTAGCATATCTATCTGAATGACACATTTAATGACTTTCCTCTCTGTGCCTGCTAGAAGCTTTGCTTCAAGACCCTTGCTCTCTGTGTCTTCGCGCCTTTGTGTGAGGTTCTTCTAAAAATCCTGACTAATCTTAACTGATTAGGCAAGTAATCAATTAAGATTGGTTTCTAATAGATAACTAAAGAGCAGCTTCTTTTAACTTTTCGCCTATTGCTTCATCAATAAATGCGTTTATGCTTTTTCCATACAATTTTGCTTGTTTTGCAAGCCTGTAATGACGCTCTTTGCTTGTACGGTAAGTTATGCTGCCTTTAAAATCATTAATTTTTAGCGGTTCTGGAATCTGCATATCATTATCAATGCTTGTTTTAACATATGAAGTTAATGCCTCTTTAAGATTGGATAACACTTCTTCGCGGGTTTTACCGCTTGTCATATTGCGTTCAAGTTCGATAATACTGCCTAAAAAACAACCATCAACATCAGACCATTCAATAATATACGTGTACGGCAAATTTAAATAATAATTTAAGTTTTTCTTACTCATTGTTATATCCCTCCTGTTTTAATGTCTCTTGTAATTTTTCTATTAAATATTGTTTTAATGGGTTTTGTGTAAGAACAATAGTAACTGACTGACGATCAGGTTTCCTAAAAGTGCGATGAGAACCGCTGGTTGGAGTTGATTTAAAATCCAGCTTTTTTAGAATATTAACGGCTTCATCAGGTGTTATATCTGATTTACCTTCAAATATTCGTTTTATCAGCTTCTCGTACTTGCCCATGATATTATGATAGCATATTTGCTATCATTTGTCAAGTACGAATTTTTCTCCTTGCTCTCTGCGTCTTCGCGCCTTTGTGTGAGGTTCTTCTATAAATCCTGGCTAATCTTAACTGATTAGACAAGTAATCAATTAAGATTGGTTTTGCAGGTGAACGAAAAGACTGGTTTATCTTCCCCTTTTGGCTTACTTTTATAGACTATTTAAGACTTGACATTTGCTTTTTGAGCGCATAAACTTTAATAAAGGCAGTTTTTGTCTAGCCTGGGAGAAAGGAGTAAGTCCAATGGCATCAAGTATTGGCATTAAAATCGCCAACGGAGAATTCTACCCCATAATGGAGGAGAATTCATTAATAAAGAAAAGACTGATTCTCACCACGGTTCATGATAATCAACCCAGTGTCCAGATTGATCTATACAGGAGTCCGCAGGGAACCATGCCGGATGCCCAGTATATCGGTACTGTTGTTGTAGAAAATATCAAACCAAAACAAAAAGGTGAACCTTCCATAGAGATGGTTATTTCTTCTGATAAAGACGGCAATATAGTTGCTGATGCTATTGACCTTGATACCGGCGCAAACGGTGAGCATTATGTTTTAACTGTTTCCTTAAAATCTCTTGATGAGACTTCCCGCGATATGGAAATTCCAGACTTTGAACTGGAAACCAACGAAGAACCTCCTTCCGGTTTATATAATCAGGCAAGTAAAGTGCGTAATGAAAAAACCGGTTCATCAAATAAATGGCTTATTCCTTTACTTATTCTTCTTCTTTTACTTGGGCTTCTTGCAATATGGTTATTCTTCTTTAACGGCATGGATACTGTCCGCCCGCTTGTTGATAAATATACTACTGATAAAACTACAGAAATAGTTAGTGAACCGGTAAGTGAACCGGTAAGGCAGCCTGAACCGGAACCAACCCCAGTGCAGGAAGAACCGCCTGTTATGCAAACTGAACCTGTTCAGCAAGTAGTTGAGCCGCCGCCGGTTATTCAGGCTCCGCAGACTCCGCCTCCGCCGAGAGAGCAAACTGCAAGACCTGCAAGCGGACGTAATCCGCCGGTTGCATCCTATAATGTTCCTGCAACTATTCCCAGAGAAGGCGTAAATTACAGAATCCGCTGGGGAGATACATTATGGGATATTGCAGAAGCTTTTTACCGGGATCCGTGGCAGTATCCAAGAATTGCACGGCATAACAATATTCGTAATCCGGATTTAATTATTTCCGGCAGAACAATCCGTGTTCCGCCCAGAAATTAATGAAATTTGATTTTTTACGTATTTTCGTTTTTTTAATTTTCTCTGTACTGGTATTCTCGTGCGTGACTCCGCAGGTTCGGAATAACGATTTTTATCTTGGTTTAATGAATGATTCAAAAACCGAAAAAATCAAGTTATTCGAAAGCGCTTTAGCCAGCCCCAATGAATATATCAGACGCGCTGCAGCGGAAGAACTTGCTGTGTTAATGATCCAGGGTACTGAACTTTCTGCAAAAACAGCCGAACTGGTGCGCAGGGAAGTACGCGGCTGGTGGGCTGCAGCTTTTGATATAACTCCTCCGGACAGGGATAAAGCGCTTTCTTTTCTGCTCGGCGTAGAAAGCAATACAGCTTCCTTTGATCTTGCACGAAGTTATGTTTTAAATGAATGCGAAAAAAACGGATTAACATTTACAGATCAAGAAAATGCCGCAATAGAAGGGCACAATGCTGTTTTTCATTTGCGTTACAATGATGCATTGGGTTTTTTCCGTATTTTTCAGGAAGACGGGAAATGGCCGGACAAAATACCGGATTTATTTTTTGAGTATCCCATGTTGATAAATGACCTGGGCAGAACTTTTCAGTTTACTGCAACAGGCGGCGAGGGGTTAAATCTTTTTTTAAAATGGGAAACAGGCTTATCGGATCAGTTTGATGATATGCGCTTTAGATTGATTTTTTATGCTGCGCGGATTGCGCGCCGTATGGGCGCTTCGCAGAATGCAAATGCTATTTCTTTATTTGAACGCGCCCTGGTTCTTGCTCCGGATTTTGAACAGCAGGATGCATGTATCTGGTATATATTAGATGCTTCAATAAGCGGGTCTACTGCTGTTTTTTATGACAGGCTTGAACGTCATGTTCCAAAATGGTACAGCGCAAGTTACTACAACGGGTTAATGGAAAGATACCTTGTAAGGCTTGTTACGGGGCGTGAGTGGAGAAGGGTTATAAGAACCTTCAATCTTATTAAAGATACAGAAGCAGTTATTCCCAAAGCCGGATTTGCATGGGTAATTGCCCGCACAATGGAAGAAAATTTTCTTAATGCAGAAGACAGGCGTTTAGCGGCACAGGTTTTAAATGTTTCATCTGTAACACCCGCTCACTTTTATCAAATTGCATATGATGCCGGTGAATCATTATTGATGCCTGCTCTTTATTACCGGATGCAAAGCGCAAAAGCTTTGAATCTGCCGCTTTTGGTTTTTTCTGAAAATAACGGTAATTCCGGGAATGAAAGTGACTTACCGGCTTATTCTGCCGCGCTTCAGTTTCTTCTTGGTTTTTTTGCAAATAACGCAGAGAGTTTATCTGTTCCTTATATAAGAGCGCTTGAAAGAACGCTTTCACCCGGTGAGCTGCGCGTAATGGCAGAAACTCTGGAAATTGCAGAAATGTATCCTATGTCTATGAGGATGGTATCTCTTTACCTTTACAGGCAGGATCATAAGAAAACACGGCGGGATTTGGAACTTATGTATCCGCGCCCTTTTTTGGAACTGGTAGAGAAGAATGCAGGATATTTTGATATTGCGGCGCCGCTGCTTTTTGGCCTTATTCGTACAGAAAGCGCTTTTCAGAGCGCTGTTATTTCGCGCGCAGGAGCGGTTGGATTGTCACAGCTTATGCCGGGAACCGCAAGGGAACAGGCAGAACGTATAAGACGCGCCGGCGGCCCTGACTTTTTTTGTTCTGATGAAAAAATCGATTCTACAAATCCGGATATAAATGTTTATATTGGATCGCACTATTATAATTATTTATTAAGCCGGTTTAACAATGACGCGCAGCTTGCTTTAATGTCGTATAATGGCGGGCAAACACGCGTACGCCGCTGGCGCAATGCAAGTAATCTGCCTGTAGATCTGTTTGTAGAGACTGTATCTATTTATGAAACCAGGGATTACGGCAGAAGAGTTCCGGCTATCGGCAGAATATACGAAGAATTATATTACAGGGAAAATTAAAAACATTACGGAAAAAGCGCTCTTTCCAGCTGTTCACGCGGATTACCTCTCCGCGGTTTTATTGTTTTTGCAGCGTTTATAAATGCAGTAAGGTTACGTCCGGAACGTTCGTATAAATCCATGTAAAAGTTATCAGGTGAATAATACAATCTAAATAGTTCAAGATACGCATTGTTAATGTTCATTTCATAAAAACCGCGGTAATTATTGCTTGTAAAAAGAGTTTCGTATTCCGAGTTAAATCTTTCTTTTGCATTTTTTATTATCCGTTCTTTTTCGATTATTATTTCTTCGCTGTTTATAATGTTCCTGTCCGAAGAATATAGGATTTCAAGTTCTGCTATCAGAGATTGAATAAAAGTTAAAAAAGCACGGCTGTCTGCGGCAGATACAAGTTTTTCTTTGTACTCTTTGGAATCGATGCCGTAATGTGTTTCCATAAAAAGTCTTGCGCCTTCTGTGCCTATAAACTCCGCCAGTTCTTCGTTGAAATTCATGTGTCCTTTTAAAAATACAGTTGAGTGCACAAGTTCGTGAATAATCAGGCTTGCCAGCCTGTCCGGCGGATAATTCCGCATATATGAGAAAAGCGGGTCTCTGAACCAGCCAAGTGTGCTGAATGCGTCAACACCGCGTATCCAGACATCAAGATTAAGTTTTTCCAGTCTTTCCCGTTCCTTTCGTGCATCATTAATATCAAAAAATCCTTTGTAGGGCATTCTGCCGACAATTGGGAAATTCCACTCGTAACGGAGGAAAGAATCTTTTGCCGATGCGGAGACTATTGCAGCAAGGTAATCCCTGCCGAGTTCTACATAATTTGTATAATTTTTGCTTTCGTTAAGACCCAGTTCATTCATCGCAAAGGCTCTTATTTTTATTACTAGGTTGATGAACTCTTCATCGCCTGCCTCTTCCAGAGGAACTGCGCGGTTCAGGTAACCTATCATGGTTGTACCCTGCTTAAGGGTGTAACAGCCAGAAAGAAAAAAGGAAGAAACAAGGAGTAGAATTGCGGCAAATACCGGCGGCAGATGATATATTCTGGGATTAATCATATTTTCTAAATAAATTATATGATATTTTTATTCTGTGTACCAGCGCTACTTGCATTTTGTTTATTTTTGTTCTATTATTGCCAGATAGTTTCCCAGGAGGAATGTATGATAAGACCAATAACATTATTTTCAGGACAATGGACAGATTTACCTTTTGACAAATTTTGTGAAAAAGCAAAATCATTTGGTTATGATGGTATTGAAATAGCCTGTTGGGGGGATCATCTTGATTTAAAAAAAGCAGCTTCTGATCCCAAATATATAGAAGAACGCAAAAATATCTTAAAAACTTATAATCTTAAAGTATTGGCATTAGGAACACATTTAATTGGGCAATGCATTACAGACGGCGCAGATTCACGTTTTTGCAGTATTGTTCCTTCTAACCTTCACGGGAAACCTGAAGATGTTCGTAAGTGGGCAATTCAGGAAATGAAATATGCCGCCGTAGCTGCAAAAAATCTTGGTGTAAAAGTTATTACCGGTTTTATCGGTAATCCGCTTTGGTCTGCATGGTATTCTCTGCCAAGGCTGCCTTTGGGAGCGCAGGCTTCAGAGCCGGTACTGGCAGATGCTTATGCACATGTTCTTAAACATTGGACACCTGTCTTTGATGAGTTTGACAAAAACGGTGTAAAATTGGCTCTGGAAATACAGGCCGGAGGTATAACTTTTGATTACTACAGCGCTGAACGGTTTTTAAAAGAGTTAAAAAACCGCAAGACTGTTGGTTTTAATTTTGATCCTTCCGGTCTTTTATGGCAGGGTATTATTCCTCATCTTTTTATACGTGATTTTGCAAGACATATTATTCATGCCCGCATAAAAGATATAACAGTTACTTTGGACGGTAAAGCGGGGATACTTGGTTCTTTCCTTCCTTCCGGAGAAGTAAGGCGCGGCTGGAATTTCCGTTCACCAGGTCATGGAGATGTTGATTTTGAAAATATTATCCGCGAATTTAACGCAGTAAATTATAAGGGGCCGCTTTCTGTAGAATGGGAAGATTCCAGTATGAACAGGGAACTAGGCGCAAAAGAAGCGTTTGAATTTACAAAGAGTATCAATTTTTCTCCTTCTGACACAGTTTCTGACGATATTTCAAAGGCAGAATAACTTTTTCTATCCTTGGGAGGGGAGGGAAAATGAAGAGTTCGATTCTTTTTTTCTTGTTTATCATTGGCGGAATATTATTTGCAGATGATTACAGATGGGATTTGGTTAATGCATTGGCCAGGAATGATTTCCAGGCTGCCGAAAGATTAATAAATCAAAATATCGGTTCTGCTTCCCCGCAGGAAAAAAGCCTTATGATGAATCTGGCTCTGCTATATTCACAGGGAGAAACCGCCTTAAGAGTTTTAGCATTATTGCAGAGTTTTAATGTCCGCCCTACAGCGTTTGATTTGTTCACGGCAATTAACAGGAATCAGCCGAATTCTGTTGTGTATTCCATTATGAATAACGGAGTACGCGCCAATGGAGAAATACTTCTTGTTGCAATGGAAAAGCAAAGATATGATCTTGCATCGCAGTTTATTCAGGCGGGAACAGATGTAAATTATTCTTATCCTTCTTCCAGCAGGCATGCCGACGGTATGACAGCGCTTTTACATGCTGCAAACAATAATAATTTTGATATGGTGCAAATGCTTGTTGAGCACGGAGCAAATGTTAATGTCAGAAATAGAGATGGTAATACTGCTTTATCCATGGCGCAGGCAAAAGGAAATAATCAAATGGCCGATTATCTTTTGGGGCGCGGAGCGGTTCAGGGAAACTTTAACGGCGCTCAGCAGTCTCAGCAGGCTACGCAAAGCGGTGCGCAAAGCGGTGCGCAAAGCGGTGCGCAAAGCGGTGCGCAAAGCGGCGGAATTGCAAATTTTTTAGAAACTCAAATTGTTGAGTTTACTCCCGGGAACTACCGTCTTTCCGGAGGAAACAGAGACCTAAGATTTACCGGCACTGAAAGTTTCGGCAATATCGGTTTTATCAGAAATGACAGAACATACAGCGGTTCGTATCAGGCATCCAACGGAAATTTAATATTGATAATGGAAGGCCGCACATTTGTATATAAAATTGATTCTAACATGTCTTTTTCCGGGAACGGAGAAGTATGGGTTAGAACAAATTAATTTTTCTGTTAACCTTTTATGTCTACAAGTGATGCTGAACCCGAGTTATTATACGCGCTTCTTCCGCCTGTTGCATATGGATTATTCCGCAGTATTTTAATTTCCTGACGAAGTTCCACCATACGCTTGGAAAGCAGTTCCTTATTTTTAGTAGATCGTATAACAGCTTCACTTTTTAATTTTTCAAGGGATGCTTTAAGGCTTGGTACTTCTTCCTGGCTGGAAGCCGGGTTATCAGGAATGTTTTCGGCTCTGCTTGTGACAGAGTAGTACATTTCTTCCAGAGGATCTATTACTTTCTGAATTGAGAATATATCAGCAACAATTTTTTCTTCTATCTCTACATAGGTTAAAAGGTCTTCTGCGCTGCCGGATTCAATTACCCCTTGCTGTTTGTCGAGTAAATCCAGATAATTGCGGAATCTGTCTCTTTGCTGTGAAAGCAGTGTTTTAAAACGTTTTAAAATTGCAACTCTTTGTGCAAGCTCCGTTGAACCGATATTGGTTGTTTTTTCTTCTGTTACTGCAGCCATATTCCCTCCCATTTGGCTTAACCGGCAATATTTAGTCCTACTGCCTCGCGGTTTTGCTGTTCTGCCGGAGTCTGACTTGCGACAGCACTCCATGTATTTCTAAGATCGGCAAGCATATCCTTTACCGTTAGCATTCTGTGTATATCCTGATTAATATTTGCTTCTACAAGTTCCCTGTTAAACCAGGTATAAAGTGAAAAAAGGTTTTTTGATATTTCTCCGCCCTGATCAAAGTCCAAAGAGACCATCAATTCTGTGAGGATCTCTTCGGTTTTCATGATTGCTTTGTTAATATGTTCTATTCTGCCGGGTTCTTTTTTTCCGGTTTTATTCAAGTCCAGAAGCTCTATTGCTTTTGTCAGCTGTTTAACTGCTTCATCGTATAGCATGACGATGAGCTGCCCCTGACCGGCAGTTCTAATAGTTGTTTCTTTATATGTGGAAGATGCATTTTTATATCCCATGATTCCCCTCAACTGATTATCGGCAAAATCAATATTTACTTTAATTTATTTAGCTGATTTCCGCTTATTCTCTGTTTCGTTTGCTTTTCTTAGTAATTCTATTGTGCCTAAAACAACATCCTGAAAATGCGGCGGTAAGTCCTTGTATAGGGAAAGAATCTTAATTGCTTTTTCATCAATTTTCTTTTTTGAAAACATTTCGCCTTTTCCATGACGCAGCCATTCTTCGTTAACGCCAAACTGGGAAATTATCAGCTTTATCAATCTGTCATTTACTTTTCGCAGGTTAACCTCTATACCTGCAATATATCCGCCGGACAAGGAAAGAAGTTTAGAAAATTCTCTTTGATTAAGTCCAAGTTTTTCCCTTAATTCCTTTATACGCTGGTTTACTGAAAACTCCATAATAGTAAAAGTATATTACTTTAGATTATTTTGCAAGAAGAAAAAGTAGAAATGAAAACTATTGATTGTTTTTGCGAAGAAAACAATATTAAAAGAATTGATTTTTTAAAACTGGATGTCGAAGGAAACGAATTAAAAGTTTTGGAAGGTGCAAAGGGAATAATAAAATCAGGAAATGTTGATTTTATTCAATTTGAATTTGGCGGCTGTAATATTGATTCCAGGACATACTTTCAGGATTTTTATTATTTATTATACAAGGATTATGACTTATACCGGATATTAAAAGACGGGTTATTCCATATTGATAAATACAAAGAAATATATGAATGTTTTATAACGACAAACTTTTTTGCCGTTAGGAAAGAAGCCTAATTTAAATATTGCGTAAACCTCCAAAAATGTGTAGAATTAGACCATAATTAACATGGAGGGTATTGTGTCAAATAAGGTTGTCAGAGAAAAGGCAAAATTCCAAAAAAAAGAAAAAGCAGAAAAGAGAGCAAGGCAGAAAACGTTTGTTACAGCGGGAATCTGCGTTTCAATTGCTGCGATTTTAGGTGTATTGATATTTATTATGTTTAATATCAACGGGAACAAAGCAGCAGAAATATATAGTTATCATGGTCAAACTGTTCAGCTGCTGGAAGACGGAACATTTACAGCCGCATTAGCGCATAATGTCCGGAAAAACGGAACATTTACCAAGACAAATGAAGACGGTTTTATTTCTGTTGATTTTAATATTAATGGCAGAATAGAAACCGGATGGATCATCAATAATTCTCTGCATATACCAAGAGAATGGGATGACGGGCATGGTCATGGGAATGTTTTCCCATTGATTGATTGATTATCAGGCGCAGATGCCGCTTGTATCTACCTGAAAAAAGGAGAAATATCATGGCAAATTTAAAAGGTACAAAAACAGAAAAAAACTTAATGGAAGCATTTGCAGGCGAAAGCCAGGCGCGCAACAAGTACACTTATTTTGCTTCCAGGGCAAAAAAAGACGGCTACGAACAGGTTGCAGCTATCTTTGAAGAAACTGCAGGTAATGAAAAAGAACATGCAAAGATTTGGTTTAAACTTTTAAACGGCGGAGAGGTTCCGTCTACAATAGAAAACCTAAAAGCTGCTGCTGCAGGAGAAAACGGCGAATGGACAGAAATGTACAAGCGCATGGCTGCTGAAGCAAAAGAGGAAGGGTTTAACGATATTGCTTTTCTTTTTGAAGCTGTAGGTAAAATTGAAAAAGAACATGAAGAACGCTATCTTAAACTGCTTGCTAATATAGAAACAAGCGCTGTTTTTGCCAAAAAAGAAAAATCTGTTTGGATTTGCCGTAATTGCGGATTTATTTTTGACGGGGAAAAAGCTCCGGTAAAATGCCCTGTTTGTACGCATCCGCAAAGCTACTTTGAATTAAAAGCAGTTAATTTTTAAGAAATCTACACAGAAGCGCTGAACTTAACACATGATTAAACATCCTCAATTTTATATTTACGGATTATCCGTTTTTCTATATCTTCAGCGGACGGTAAGTTTTAAAAGACCATGTCAAAAGTGCAGACACTGTCTGCACTTTTTCCATAAACGTCTTGCAATATTCCCCATAAAGTGATAATATAATTCCAATGACAGGAAAAACAGCCGTTTTAGGCAAAACTAGTGATAAACTCTGCATGAATTCAAATTCTCTCTCTCTCTCTCTCTCTCTCTCTCTCTCTCTCTCTCTCTCTCTCTCTCTCTTATTATAGAAGAAACTTTAAAATATTGCCCCAAAACCATTTTTCAGGGGATACCTGTGCCCAAATGGTAACTTTCTCATATTTTCGGAAAGACGCCGTTCATATGTTATATGACGGCTTTTTTATATAAATAACAAATAAAAGGAGTTTTTTATGAAAATTGTTTCTTTGGGAATTTTAGCTTTGGTTTTTGCGGTTTTTCTTACATCATGCCAGACTGCTCCTGCGCAGTCTTTGTCTAATGTAATTCATAACCCTGTTA
>Ga0123356_10000103_pt1 | contig 89939 bp, 76 predicted proteins | sample TergutEmb28metaG_2_FD_92546 | JGI IMG/M metagenome (GOLD analysis project Ga0123356, IMG submission 92546) | Embiratermes neotenicus P3 segment gut microbial communities from Petit-Saut dam, French Guiana - Emb289 P3 | ecosystem: Host-associated > Arthropoda: Insects > Digestive system > Gut ...
CAGGTCCTTGACCTCACCAGCGACCACCGCGAAGCCCTTGCCCGCATCACCAGCACGAGCGGCCTCGATGGTCGCGTTCAACGCCAGCAGGTTCGTCTGCTCAGCGATCGACGTGATCGTCTTGACCACCGCACCGATCTCCTGAGACGACACACCCAGACGCGCCACCTGATCGTTCGTCAGAGCCGCGACCTCGGTGGCCTCAGCGGCGACCTTCGCCGCACCAGAAGCGTTCCCAGCGATCTCCGCGATCGACGAACCCATCTCCTCAGCACCGGCGGCCACCGTCGCGACGTTCCGCGACACCTGCTCGGCGGCAGCGGCCACGACACCAGCCTGAGAGGCGGCCTCCTCGGAGTCCTTCGCCACGTTCGACGCGATCTCCGACAGGCGCGTCGACTCCGAGGCCGACTGCTTCGCCACGCCGATGGTCCCGCGCAGCACCTCAGACAGAGACTCGACACCCTCGTTGTACGCGTTCGCCATCGAGCCGATCTCGTCGCGGTACCTCACCTGCGGACGCACCGTCAGGTCACCACGAGCCAGGGCCTTCGCGCCGGCTTCCACGTCGCTCACAGCCCGGGTGATGACCCGCAGCACCACGAAGCCCAGGGTCAGCGCGACGACCGCACCGATCCCGGTCACCAGCCACAGCGTCAGGGTGCCGGTCTGGTACTCACGGGTGCCCTCCGCGTCGGACTCCGCCACGCGAGCCTCGAGGCTGTCCGCCGTGGCGGACAGGCTCGCAGCCAGGTCGGCGGCACGTTCGCCACCCGTGACGACAGCCGCGTCGACCACAGACCTGTCGGCACCGCTGCTCACCGCATCCATCATCACGTCAGAGGCCTGCCAGTAGCTCTCGAACGAGGCCGACAGGGCCGCGAAGACCGCCGGGTCGGTGCTCTCCTCGAACCCGGCCAGCTCAGCCTGACGCTCCGCCCGGGCCGAGAGGATCGCGGAGACGCCCGCCTCCACGTCGTCTGTCGACAGCAGGCGGTTGGTCAGCACCCGGTCGGTGGCATACCCGAGAGACAGGTCGTTGAGCGCGACCAGGCTCACCGCCTCTGTGTGCATGTCGTCCTGATCTTGAGACAGGGCGCCCATCCCTGTGCTCCCGATGACGGCGACCACGATGGTCAGCGCGACCGTCAGCCCCATCAGCGACAGCACCTTGACCATGATCGGTCGATCCATGAACCAGTGCACAGCTATCACTCCCTCGTCGTCGACGACAGCACAGGTGTCCTGGCCGCTCGTCAGCTTCTGTCTCGTCGTTCGGTTCTGTCTGGCGCCCGCCACGCCGGGATGGCGGCCTCAGGCGACCGCGCGTTCCACGTCCAGCAGCAGCAGCAGCTGACCGTCCAGCTTGTGCGCACCCGTGACCAGCGCCCTGGTCGTCGCGTCCAGCGTGTCCGGAGGCGGGGCGTAGGTGTCGTCGTCCGCGCCCACCACGTCGCCGATGCGGTCCACGAGCAGGCTCACCGACTCCCCGCCCACCTGGACGACGACCATCATCGGCTCGACGTCCTCAGGCCGGGGGGCCAGCTCCAGGCGCGTGCGCAGGTCCACGGTGAGCACCACCTGCCCGCGCAGGTTGACCAGCCCGGACACCGTGGCCGGCGACCTGGGGATGCGGGTGCGCGAGTGCGGGCGCAGAACCTCTTGCACCCAGCCCACCTCGACGCCGTACAGGGTGTCCTCGAGGTCGAAGGTGACGTACTGGCTCATCGGATCGCTCCCACCAGGTCGGTGTACGAGGCGTCGGCCTCGTCGTAGAAGGACGGGTCGACGGCGAGGATCGCCGCACGGACGTCGAGCAGCTCGGTGATGACCCCGGACAGCACGGTGGACCCCACCAGCCCGGAGTCGGCGGTGTCGGAGTGCGCGCGCACGTCGTCGTCGAGGATGTCGAGGATGTCGTCGACGACCATGCCGACGCTGCGGTGGCCGTTGGAGTACACGACGACCAGCAGCTCCTCGGCGTCGTGGGGGACCATCGTTCCCAGCAGCGTGCCCAGGTGCAGCAGCGGCAGGATCGTGTCCCGGTACTGGACCACCTGACGCCCGCCGACCACCTCGACCGAGCTGGCCAGCACGTGCTCCAGGCGTGCCACCGACGCCAGCGGCATCGCCACCCGGTGCCCACCGACACCCACGACGAGAACCTGCTCGATCGACCGGTCCACGGCCTCGGCGTCGCTGCCACCCGTCTCCGCGGGCTGGACGTCGACCAGCATCGACGTGCGGGCGATGGCCTGGACGTCGAGGATCAGCGCCACCCGGCCGTCACCGAGCACGGTCGCGCCGGCGTAGAGGCCGATCGACTTCAGACGGCTCGACAGCGGCTTGACCACGATCTCCTCGGTGTTGACCACCCTGTCCAGCAGCAGGCCGAACCGACGGCCCTCGGCCTGGAGCACCGCGATCACGGTCGGCGGCTGGGCGTCCACCCCGAGCACCTCGGCCATGCTGACCAGCGGCAGCAGCTCCCCGCGCAGCCGGTAGACCGGCGCGGAGTGCACGTGCTCGACACCGGAGTCCTCCTTGGAGGAGTCCAGGGCCACCAGCTCGACCAGGTTCACCTGCGGCACCGCGTACAGGTCGCCGGCGCAGGCGACCGTGAGCGTCGGCATGATCGCCAGCGTCAGCGGGATGCGCAGCCGGCACGTGGTGCCCTCGCCCATCACCGACTCGAGCTCGACGGTGCCGCCGATCTCCTCGATCTTCGTCTTCACCACGTCCATGCCGACACCACGCCCGGAGACGTTGGTGACCTTCTCCGCGGTGGAGAAACCAGGCAGGAACAACAGCTGCAGCAGGTCGTTGGGGCTGGCCGTGGCGATCTGGTCAGGCGTCTTCAGGCCCTTGCGGACCGCGGCGGCGGCCAGCTTGTCGCCGTCCACACCACGACCGTCGTCGCGGACCTCGACCACCACCTGACCACCGGAGTGGTAGGCGTGCAGGGTCAGCGTGCCCTTGGCCGGCTTGCCTGCCTTGACGCGGTCTGCCGGGACCTCGATGCCGTGGTCGACGGCGTTGCGCACCAGGTGGGTCAGCGGGTCCTTGACGGCCTCGAGCAGGCTGCGGTCCAGCTCGGTGTCCTTGCCGATCATCTCCAGGGCGACGTCGCGCCCCATCGACGTGGCCAGGTCGCGCACGACGCGCGGCATCTTCGACCACAGGTGCTCGATGGGCTGCATGCGCGTCTTCATCACGCCCTCTTGCAGCTCACCGGCGATGAGGTTCAGCTGCTGGGCGGCGCGCACCAGGTCTTGCTCGACCGAGCCCTGGGCGATCCGGGAGATCTGGTTGCGGGTCAGCACCAGCTCGCCGACCTGACGCATCAGCGCGTCGAGCACGTCGACGTCGACCCTGATCGTGGTGTCTGACGCCGAGCGGGTCGTGTCCGAGCCGGTGGCACGGGACGCCGCCTGGGTCTCCTCGCTCACGGCGGCGGGACGCTTGGCCGGGGCAGAGGTCGGTGCGGGGGCAGCCGCCGCGGCGACCGGGGGCTCGGCCGGGGCCGGGCGCTGCTCGGGCACCTTGGTGCCGCGAGACTTCTCGCCCCCGGACTTCTTGCGGCTCCCGATCCGTCGCTTGCTGGTCCGGGTACCGCCAGACGGAGCCTCAGCGGCGGAGGACGCGACCACCGCCTCGACAAGCTCAGGAGCCTCCTGAGGCTCGAGCGTCTCCTCCTGCTCGTGCTGCTCGTCCTGCGCGACCTGTTCAGACTGCTCAGCCTCGACGGCTTCGTTCTCCACGGCGGCTCCCTTCGCCTCGGCTCCGGCGGGACCCGCCTGGATCGCCTCTACCGCACTGATGACCGCATCGATGTCGGCCTCGCCCTCCTCGCCGGTGGCCTCCACCGACGAGAGGATCGCCCGCACCGTGTCGGTCAGAGACAGCAGCACGTCGGTCGTCGGCTGGTCCATGGACCGCTGGCCGTCGCGCAGCTCGACCAGAAGGCTCTCTCCGACGTGGGTCACCCGCTCCAGGCGGGTCATCCCGAGAAAGCCGCTGGTCCCTTTGATGGTGTGAACCGTGCGGAAGATGCTGGACAGCAACGCCCGTGATCCTGGTTCGCTCTCCAGCGCGATCAGGTCGCGGTCGAGCTGATCGAGATTCTCGTAGCTCTCGACGAGAAACTCACGGACGATCTCCTGGTTCTCATCCATCGGGTCGGTACCTCCTTCAGACCAGCTTTCCAAACCTTCACCCACGATGACCATCGACCACGGGTGTCAAGACCTTGAGGTGTTTTGGTCACCTGTTCGGCCCCACCCGTGCTCAGCCATCAGAAGTGCTCAGTCGCACCTGTAGCCCTCGATCCCCTGCTGCAGCTGGTGGGCCACCGCGACGAGGTCGCCCACCTGGTTGTCCACCTCGTCCACGACGTCGGCGCTCGTGCCCGCCGAGCGTGCGACCTCGCTGATCGACCCCGCGATCGACTCCGAGCCGGACGCGACCTCGTCCACCCCGTGGGAGATCTGCGTGGTCGTCACGCTCTGCTGCTCCACGGCGTCAGCGATGGTGGTCTGGTGCTCGTCGATCGAGCCGACGATCTGGGCGATCTCGTCGATGGCCCGCACGGCGCTCGACGTCTCGCGCTGGATCGAGTCGATGCGTGCCGCGACGCCCTCGGTCGCCTGGGCCGTCTGACGGGCCAGGTCCTTGACCTCCTCAGCGACCACCGCGAACCCGCGTCCGGCCTCGCCGGCGCGGGCCGCCTCGATGGTCGCGTTGAGCGCCAGCATGTTCGTCTGCTCCGCGATCTGCGTGATGAGGCTCACGACGTCGCTGATCTCCGCGCTGGCCGTCCCCAGGCGCGCGACCTGCTCGTTGGCCGCACCGGCGACCTGCGCGGCCTTCGCGGCCACCTGGGCCGCCGAGGCCGCCGAGGCGGAGATGTCCGCGATGGACCTCTGGACCTCGCCGGTGCCTCCCGCGACCGTCTGGACAGAACGCGACACCTGCGCGGCCGAGCCGGCCAGCAGCTCGGCCTGACGGCTCGTCTCGCGGGTCGTGTCGGCGGCCCGGGTGTTGGCCTCGCGCAGGCGCTCCGCGGCCGCGTTGATGTCGTCCGACGCCTGTCTGACCCCGGTGATGGTGGCGCGCAGCGAGACCTGCATCCGGCCCAGGGCGTCGGCCATCCTCCCGGCCTCGTCGCGGCTGTCCACGTCGACGGTCGCGGTGAGGTCGCCGTCGGCCATCGCGGTCAGCGCGGTCTCGACCTCCTTCAGCGTGCGGGTCAACCGCCGGGTGATGGTCACGGTGAGCACCCCGGCGATGGTCGCCCCGACGACGAAGGTCGAGGTGAGCGTGGTGATGACGATCCTGATCTCCGTCAGGGCAGCCTCGAGGATCCGCGCGGCCTCGGCCTCGGCGTCCTCGATCAGCGTCTCGAGCGGGACTCCGGTGGCATCGGCGTCGGCCGCCGGGCTCGCCAGCGCCGAGGCCACGGCCGCGTCGTCGCCGGCCTCCAGCGCGGGGATCAGCGTGGCGTCACGCAGCACGCTCCAGGCCGTCCAGGCCTCGCGGAGCTCACCCCAGGTCACGGGGTCCAGGTCGCCGTCGACAGCGTCCACCTGCTGGCTCACCTCGTCGTCCGACGCGGACCACCGGGCGATCAGAGCCTCGCGAGCGGCCGGGTCCGTGGTACGCGCGGCCTGCCCGGCCAGCGCGTGCCCGCGCAGCACCCCGACAGCGATCGAGGAGAGGTCCGAGCTCAGCTGGGACTGGCGAGCCATCGCCTGCTGGTTCACCCCGGCGATCCACAGGTAGATCGCCCCACCACCGCCCACGATGGAGAACAGGACGACCACCACCGCGACCGACGTGGCCAGCTTCGCGGCGACCGGCAGGTCGACGAACCGGCGTCTGCGTACCTTGCTGTCCGCACGCGGGCTCTGCGCCCGGCTGACGGTGTCGTCTGCCTCCAGCGGCATCGCTCCAGCTTCCTTCCGCGTCGACACCCGGTCTCCCTGGTCGACCCATCGGCACGCGGAGCGAGGGAGTTGAGGGATGAGAGCGCCTCGACGAAGACCGAGCGGACGGCTCGGCCGGGCGCCACAGGGGCGGAGCAGAGGAAGGGACAGCTCGGACGTCAGCGCGCGGAGACTCTGAGCGCGTGAAGACCTAGGAGCCGCGGAGACCTAAGAGCGGAGATCGCTGAGCACGGAGCCGGTGCGCGAGGTCGGTGCGCGGAGTCGGCACGCACAGCTGGCGTGAAAGGTCAGCGCGCGAGGTCAACGCGCGGGGTCAACGCTCGGAGGGAGAGCTCGAGGTGGAGCGGGAACGAGGCTTCGCCGCTGGACGAGAAGCGGGCTGCGCGGCGGGACGAGGGGCAGGCTGTGCCGGCGGCACCAGCTTGCGCAGCGCGGCCTCCGTGGCCTCGCCCGCCTCGACGGCCTCGACATTGGCCAGACGGACCGCCTCGATGACCTCGGCCCGGTGCACACGGATCTCTCGGGGTGCCTCGATGCCCAGACGGACACCGTCGCTGCGCACCTCGATGACGGTGACGACGATGTCGTCACCGATCAGGAGACGCTCACCGACACGGCGGCTGAGCACGAGCATGGATCTGACCCTACCTGAGAGCTCGGGCCGGCGCGTGGCCCCGATCCAGGGCACCCACCAGCGTGGCGAGGCGTCACCGGGCCCACGGCGCGCCTCCCACCTGCGTCGACACGGGGAGACGCGCCTGTCGGGTGTGCTGCGAGACTCCGCGTGCGGCACACCCTGGACCCGAAGGCCGCGAAAAACCGGTCACGCGCTCCCGGTGTCGACGGCGTAGTCCGCGATGACCTCAGCGGTGCGCGACAGACCCAGACGGGTGGCCCCGGCCGTGATCATCGACACCGCGTCGGCCGCCGAGCGGATGCCTCCCGACGCCTTGACGCCCAGCCGGCCCCCGATGGTGCCGGAGATGATGCCCACCGCCCGCATCGTCACCCCGCCGGCCGGGTGGAACCCGGTCGACGTCTTGATGAAGTCGGCCCCTGCCTCGGCAGCCGTCCGGCAGGTCTCGATCAGCTCGTGGTCGCTGAGCACCGCCGACTCCACGATCACCTTCAGCACCGTGGGGGGCGGGGCGGCGAGCCGCACCGCGGCGATGTCGGCCAGCACGTCGGCGAAGCGACGCTCCTTGGCCGCCGCCAGGTCGACCACCATGTCGATCTCGTCGGCACCGTCAGCCACGGCCTGCCTCGCCTCGGCGGCCTTCACCGACGGCTTGTGCGCACCCGACGGGAACCCGACCACCGTGGCGACCTTGACCGCCCGGGTGCCGTCCTCACGTCGAGGCACGTCCAGCGGCAGGTGCGTCGGTGCCACGCACACCGAGTACGCCCCGAGGCGCACAGCCTCGGTGACGAGGTCGGCGACCTCAGCACGGGTGGCCTCTGGCTTGAGCAGGGTGTGGTCGACGAACTGGGCGAACTCTGCCGGGCCGAGCGGCAGGTGCGAGCCCTCGACGACGTCCGAGGTGGTCATGGGCGATGCCTTTCTCCCGCGACCCCGACCGGCCTGGAGGCCAGCGGGGCCAGCTCTTCTGACAGCGAGGTGCCCGACGTCCCGGGCACCTCCCATCCTGGCATCTTCTGCGCGCCGATGCGCTAGTCCCGAGGGTCGACGTGGACCAGATCAGACCGCGATGCGGTCGATCACCAGCGGCGGAAGGGTCGCCGGTCCCTGGTGAGCGACGACGAGAGCGTCGGCCAGCGCCTCGCGAGCCCGCGCGAAGCATGCGGGGGTGTCGGTGTGCAGGCGCAGCACCGGCTGCCCCGCGCGCACCCGGTCGCCGGGGCGCACCAGCAGCTCGACGCCGGCGGTGGCCCGCACCCGGTCCTCCTTGCGGGCCCGTCCGGCTCCCAGGCGCCACGCGGCGACGCCCACCGCCCGGGCGTCGAGCAAGACGACCGCACCGTCGGTCTCGGCGATGATCTCCTCGGTCTCCGCGGCCACCGGCAAGCACGCCTCGGGGTCGCCGCCCTGGGCGCGGACCATCGCCGTCCACACGTCCATCGCCGTGCCGTCCGCGAGCGCAGCGGCCGGGTCGGCGTCGGGCAGCCCCGCGGCGTCGAGCATCTCGCGGGCCAGCGCACAGACCAGCGCGACCACGTCGGGCGGGCCTCCCCCGGCGAGCACCTCGACCGCCTCGCGGACCTCCAGGGCGTTGCCCACGGTCAGGCCCAGCGGGGTGGACATGTCGGTGAGGAGCGCGACGGTGCGCACCCCGGCGTCGGTGCCCAGCGCGACCATCGTCCGTGCGAGCTCGCGTGCGGCGGCGAGGTCCCTCATGAAGGCCCCCGACCCGACCTTCACGTCGAGCACCAGCGAGGCCGTGCCCTCCGCGATCTTCTTGCTCATGATCGAGCTGGCGATCAGCGGGACCGACTCGACGGTGCCGGTGACGTCGCGCAGCGCGTACAGCCTGCGGTCGGCCGGGACGAGCCCGGGCCCGGCGGCGCAGACCACCGCCCCGACCCGCTCCAGCTGTGCGGTCATCTCCTCGGTGCTCAACGACGCGCGCCACCCGGGGATCGACTCGAGCTTGTCCAGCGTGCCGCCGGTGTGGCCCAGGCCCCGACCGGACAGCTGGGGCACGGCTGCGCCGAACGACGCGACCACCGGGGTCAGCGGCAGCGTGGTCTTGTCCCCCACGCCCCCGGTCGAGTGCTTGTCGACGGTCGGCCGGGACAGGCTCGAGAAGTCCAGACGCTCACCCGTGGCGATCATCGCCGAGGTCCACCGGGCGATCTCGGCACGGTCCATCCCGCGCAGCACGATCGCCATGGTCAGCGCCGACATCTGCTCCTCGGCGACCACGCCACGGGTGTAGGCGTCCACCACCCAGTCGATCTGGGCGTCGGAGAGCCGGCCCCCGTCACGCTTGGTGACGATCACGTCGACCGCGTCGAACGCCTCGCTCACGCCTCTCCTGCCTCGAGGCCCGGGCTCGCCTCGACGTCCGGGGCACGGGGCAGGTCGTCCGGGCCGAACGCGTCGGGCAGCATCTGGGCCATGGTGCGCGGGCCCGAGGCGGTGCCCAGCAGCAGGCCAGGCCCCCCGTGCTCGACCAGCAGCTGACGGCACCGCCCGCACGGTGCGAGGACCCCACCGTCGGCAGCCGCACCATCAGCAGACACACAGACGAGCGCGACCAGACGGCCACCCCCAGACGCGTGCAGCGCGCTGACCAGGGAGCACTCGGCGCACAGAGTCAGCCCGTAGGAGGCGTTCTCCACGTTGCAGCCGACGACGACCCTCCCGTCGTCGGCCAGCGCGGCCGCACCCACCCGCAGGCCCGAGTACGGGGCGTAGGCGCGGGCCGCCACCTCGCGCGCCGCGACACGCAGCGCCGCCCAGTCGACACCAGAGGCCATGCGGACAACCCTACGGGCGCTCACCTCGGCGTCGACGGCGAGGTCACCGTGATCTTGCCGGTGACGATGTCCGCCCGGACCCGCTCGACCCGCTCGAGCAGGGCCACGGGCACGTCAGGCCCCAGGTCGTGGGGCGAGGCCAGGCCGACCCCGCCGTTCTCCAAGGTCCCGAGGTAGGGGTCGGAGGTGAAGCTGCCCTCCCACGCCTGCCGGACCGTGTCGAAGACAGCCTGCCCGACCTCTTTGACCACCGAGGTCAGCACGAGGTCAGCCGCGTCGGGGACGGTCACGGACCAGTCGGTGTCGACACCCACGACCAGCGCCGGCGCGCCGGAGTCCCTGATCGCTGCCACCGCGCTCAGGCCAACCGGCCCAGCGACCGGGAAGAGCACGTCCGCACCCTGGGCGAGGAAGTCTTCGCTGAGGCGCAAGCCCTCCTCGTGGTCGGTGAAGGAACCGACGAACGTGCCGTTCTCCGTCCCCGTGCTCCAGCCGAGGGTGCGCACCGGGGTGCCGTCGTCCTGCCCGTACCTCGCGGCACCGGCGACGAAGCCGTCCATGAAGACCGTCACCGACGGGATCCGCACCCCGCCGAACGTGGCGACGGTCCCGGTGCGTGACACCCCGGCCGCCAGATAGCCAGCCAGGAAGGCCGCCTGAGCGGTGTCGAAACGGAGCGGCTTGGCGTTGTGCAGGGTCACCGGGCGGCCGTCCACGTCGAAGAACGAGGCGTCGACCAGGGCGAAGCTCACCTCCGGGTTCGCCTCGGCCGCCTCACGGACCGCTGGCTCCAGCAGGTACCCGACGCCGATGACGAGGGTGCAACCGTCGGCGACGAACGCCTCGAGGTGCACGGCGACGTCGGCCTCCACCACGGGCTCGGCCGTGGCGATCTCGACGCCCAGCTCGCTCTCGGCCCTCTCCAGCCCCTCGAGCGCCGACTGGTTGAACGACCTGTCGTCGAACCCGGCCAGATCAGAGACCAAGCACGCCCTCACGTCGAGACCCGAGCCCGTCGGAGCGGTGCCGCCGCAGGCCGCGAGCACGAAGGCAGCCGCGACGCCGAGCGACACAACGCGGGCAGCGCACCTCACTCGCCGTCTCCTCCAAGGTCGGGAGAGCGGGGCACCAGACCGATCGTCGTGGCACGAGCGGCACGCCGATGATCGGGTCGACGAGCATCTGCCCTTCCCGGCGCGAACCGTGGGCGCGAGCGCCTGGATGACAGGTGCCTCGACGGTCCGTCGCTCCGCGGGCCAGGAACCGCGCCACTGGTCGTCTGGGGAGACCTTGCGGAGGCTCCGCCCTTGTCCTGCACTGCGAGCAGGGCCAGCGGGACCAGCCACAGCACGACCTGAGCGACCAGCGTGTAGCGCGGGTTCGGTGGCTGGCTCGTGATGAGACTGAAGAAGGACGCGACGAGGACAGCGGGCGCCAGCAGCGCCAGCACAGGCAGCGAGAGCACGCGCCGTCCCGCACGGACCGTGAGGACGAGCGTCCAGACGAGCAGGAGCGCGGTCGTCACGACAGACCAGGTCATCACCGCAGCGCTCAGCCCTGGCCGGTGCTGGCCCATCCGGGAGAAGTCCCACTGCCCCGCGGGCCCGTCACCGGTGACCCAGTACCACGAGACCGTGTACGGCCCGAGCGCTCCCTGGGCGATGTCGCGCGCCGACTCCGCCGCGATCTCGGCAGCGCAGCAGCGCACGGCGGCGCGGATCGCGACCCAGGCAGCGTCGTCCCCCAGAGCTCTCTCGACGGCGGGGTACTTGTTCCAGCCCTCGGCCGTCAGCAGCACCGTGGCGATCTCGTCGGGCACGCGGGGCGCCACCTCGTCGATGTGCAGGTCCACCGTGCGACCGAAGACAGCACCCGGCAAGGTGGCCTGCACGCGGCCGGGGTTCTCGGTCTGCGTGGCGCGGTTGACGGCCTCCATCCCTACGGAGGGCACAGCGACGAGGAGCACCAGCACGAGCAGGCTCAGCACAGGGCGTCGTGCGGGGCGCGTGTCGCGAGCCCGCCGCCATCGGACGACGAGAGCCAGGACAGCAGCGGCGGTCAGGAGCAGCACCAGGTACACGCGGTCCGCCCGGATGGCGACGGAAGCCACAGCACCGACGACCAGCAGCGCCGCGGTGCGCCACGAGCGGTCCTGGTGCACTGTCGCCCGGACGAGACCGGCGATGAACACCAAGAACGATGAGGTGGCGAAGGAGTCGGTGAGCACGACCACGGTGTAGTGGAGAGGCAGAGGGATCGTCGTCAGGACCGCGGTCCACGCCGCCTGCGTGACCCGTCGTGCCTTCGGCAGCAGAGCCCGCACCAGGACGAGGTTTGCCAGCACCGCAGCGATGAGCTGGACCGTGTACAGCGGAACCACCCAAGGTATCGACAGCACGGCACCGAGCTCGAGGGCGGCTCGGACGGCGAGGGGGTACGCGAGCGTGCGGTACCCGTCGAAGGCGAAGGTCGTCGCATATGCCAGGTATTCCGTGGTGTCGCCATATTCGGGGATCGCGGTGGCGTTCGCCAGCCACCAGACCGCGCCGAGCACGACCTGCACCGCAAGAGCGACGACGGTGACGACGACCAGGACTCGCATGACGGGGCCACCGGGCAGAACAACCAGGGCCGACACGAGACGCCGGCTGGCCCTGTCACCCTTGGACGGGGGCCGCTCCAGCGACCCTCCGTCCTGAGCATGAGCACCTGCGTGAACGGCTCGCCTCACGGTCTACCTCCTCGGCGACACCCCCAGTCTGGCTAGACAGGCTCGCACAGGGCAAGCATCGCCGCACGGGCGAGCAGCGCGGCGCCGTGGCCGATCGCCCGCTCGTCGACCACCAGCTCGCCCTGGTGCAGGTCGTAGGTGCGCCCGCCCGGGGTGCGCGTGCCCAGACGGGCCATCGCCCCGGGCACCTTGGTCAGGTACCAGGCGAAGTCCTCCCCGCCCAGCGACTGCTCGGTGAGGGTCACCGCGTCGGGGCCGAGGATCTCCCCGGCGGCCCGCTCGAGCAGCGAGGTGCACGTCGCGTCGTTGACCACCGGTGGCACCCCCTTCACGATGCGGATCTCCACCTGCACGCCCAACGGCTCGACCACGGCGGCCACGGCCCGGTTCAGCTCGGTGCCCAGCTGTTCCCAGGCCCGCACGTCCAGGCAACGCAACGTGCCCCCGAGCGTGCCGGACGCCGGGATGGCGTTGACCGCCTGCCCGGCCCGCACCGCGCCCCAGGTGAGGTTGACGCCCCAGCGCGGGTCGATGCGACGGCCCAGGATCGACGGGACCTGCGTGATGATCTCGCCCAGGGCGAAGACGACGTCACCGGTCAGGTACGGGCGCGACGTGTGCCCGCCGGGCCCGGTCACCGTGATGTGGATCTCGTCGGACGCCGAGGTGATCGCCCCGATCCGCGTGCCGACCTGCCCGACGTCGAGCCGGGGCTCGCAGTGCAGCGCGAGCACCCGCGACACCCCGTCCAGCACCCCGGCCTCCATGAGGTCCAGCGAGCCGCCGGGCTGCACCTCCTCCGCCGGCTGGAAGAGCAGCCGCACCCCACCGGGCAGCGCCCCCTCGGCGTGCAGGCGCGCGAGCACCAGCCCGGCCCCGACCAGCGCCGCGGTGTGCACGTCGTGGCCGCACGCGTGCGACACCCCGCGCGTCTGGGAGGCGAACGGCAGCCCGCAGGCGTCAGGCACCGGCAACCCGTCCAGGTCCGCGCGCAGGGCGACCCGTCGGGCCCCTGCCGGGGCGTCACCGACGTCGACCACCAGACCGGGCCCGATCAGCCCGCGCGGGGTCAGGCCCGCGGCGACGAAGCGCTCGGCAACCGTCCGCGTGGTGCGCTCCTCCGTGCGGGCGAGCTCAGGGTGCGCGTGCAGGTCACGCCGCAGCGCGACCAGGTCGTCGCGAAACTCCTCGACCAGGGCGAGCACCCGCGACACCTCGCCCACCGGCGTACCGACCACGACCGGAAGGCTATCCCTGGCGCGAGCAGACCGCCTTACAGCAGGTGGGTGGCTCCTCGGGCGCGCCAGGTGTCGACGGCCTCCTTGACCTGCTGGGCTCGGTCGACGGTGGTGACGAGCAGGGCGTCGGGGGTGTCGACCACGACGACGCCAGGCACGCCGACGACGGTCACCGCGCGGCCGGCGGTGACCACGAGGGCGTCGGCGTCGTCACCCACGCGCAGCACCAGGTCGTCGTCCCCGAGCGTCGAGGTGCCCGAGTCGCGCAGCAGCGCGGCCAAGGACTCGAAGTCGCCCACGTCGTCCCAGCCGAACAGGCCGGGCACCACCGCGACACCGCCCGCCCTCGCGACGGGCTCGGCGATGGCGTGGTCGATCGCGATCTTGGTCAGCGTGGGCCACGTCGCGTCGAGCACAGCGTCACGCGCGGGCCCGTCCCACACGGCCCCGATCTCGCGCAGCCCGTCGTGCAGCGCGGGCAGCTGGGTGCGCAGGTGGTCGAGCAGCACCCCGGCCCGGACGACGAACATGCCCGCGTTCCAGCTGTACCGGCCGGTCGCCAGATAGTTCCAGGCGGTGTCCGCGTCGGGCTTCTCGGTGAACCCAGAGACGTGCCTGGCGCTCGGGGCCCGCACGACCTCCAGGTCGTCGGCGGCCTCGATGTACCCGTAGGCCGTGGACGGACCGGTGGCCTTGATGCCGACGGTGGTCACGTACCCGGCGCGCGCGGCCGCGACCGCCTCGGTGATCGTGCGCTCGAACACCTGCTGCCCGTCGATCACGTGGTCGGCCGCGAACGAGCCGAGCACGACATCAGGCCCGTGACGCTCGGCGAGCACCGCCGCGGCCAGGCCGATCGCGGCCATGGAGTCGCGGGGGGACGGCTCGGCGAGCACCTGGTCGGGCCCTTCCCCGCACAGCGAGGGCAGCTGTCGGCACACCTCGTCGCGGTGCCTCGTGCCGGTCACCACCAGCAGCCGGTCTGACCCGGTCAGGGGCACCAGCCGGTCCACGGTGCTCTGCAGCAGGGTGCGCCCGGTGCCGAGCACGTCCACCAAGAACTTGGGGTGCCCAGACCGTGACAGCGGCCACAGCCGCGTCCCGGCACCCCCCGCAGGAATGACGGCGTAGAAGTCTTCGATCCCCGACATGCCCCGAGAGTAACGCCGTCCGGAGGGGCACGACGCCTCGGTGCACGCGACCGTGCTCCCTGCTGGGATCGAGCGTCAGAACAGGCCGATGTGACGTACTTCACGTCCGCAGATCGCACCGATCCGTGAAGAACCGCCGCTCTTGTCCAGATCTGGGTCTGAGGGGGAAGCGCAGCAGGACTAGAGTCGATCCTGTCGCTCGGCGGCGTAGCCGAGCCCCTCGCCTGTAGGAGGTCCCGAGTTGTCAGCTCCGCCCCAAGCCGCACCGGCCAAGGCGCCCGTCGGCACTCTCTATCGAGGGCGCGAGGGGATGTGGTCGTGGGTGCTGCACCGCATCACCGGGTTCCTCATCTTCTTCTTCCTGCTCGTCCACATCCTCGACACCGCGCTGGTCAGGGTCTCCCCGGAGGCCTACGACGCGGTCATCGGGACCTACCACACCCCGATCATGGGGCTGGGTGAGGCCGGGCTCGTCGCCGCCATCTTGTTCCACGCCTTCAACGGGCTGCGGATCGTCCTGGTCGACTTCTGGTCGAAGGGGCCCCGCTACCAGAAGCTGATGCTGTGGATCGCCGTGGGTCTGGCCCTCGTCCTCCTGGCAGGGTTCCTGCCCTTCCACCTCATGAACGTGTTCGGGGGCAACTGATGACCGTCATCGCTGATCCCAAGGCGCCCCGCGCCCCGCGCCCCGGCCCTGGCCGCCGGGTCACCCGCACCAACCTCGAGTCGGCCGGCTGGGTGTTCATGCGGGTCTCGGGCGTCGTGCTCGTCGTGCTCGTCCTCGGGCACCTGCTCACCAACCTCGTCACCAACGGCGGCGTCAACGCGATCGACTTCGCCTTCGTCGCCGGCAAGTGGTCCTCACCCGTCTGGCAGGTCTGGGCCCTGCTCCTGCTGTGGCTGGCGATGATCCACGGCGCCAACGGGCTGCGCACGATCATCAACGACTACGCCGAGAAGACCGTCACGCGGCTGTGGCTGAAGTCGCTCGTCGCCGTGGCCTTCACGCTCGTGGTGGTGCTCGGCACCCTGGTGATCTTCACGTTCGACCCCTGCCCCGTCGACAGCAGCGGTGCGCTCATGACGGGCGTCCCCAGCTTCTGCACGGCTCCCTGACCACCCTCACCGAAAGCCACACGATGCAGATCCATCAGTACGACGTCGTGATCGTCGGCGCCGGTGGCGCCGGGATGCGAGCCGCGCTCGAGTCCTCGGTGCGCACGCGCACCGCGGTCATCTCCAAGCTGTACCCGACCCGGTCCCACACCGGCGCGGCCCAGGGCGGCATGTGCGCCGCCCTGGCCAACGTCGAGGAGGACAACTGGGAGTGGCACACCTTCGACACCGTCAAGGGCGGTGACTACCTGGTCGACCAGGACGCCGCGGAGGTCATGGCCAAGGAGGCCATCGACGCCGTCCTCGACCTGGAGAAGATGGGCCTGCCGTTCAACCGGACGCCCGAGGGTCGCATCGACCAGCGCCGGTTCGGCGGGCACACCCGCAACCACGGCGAGGCCCCGGTGCGCCGCTCCTGCTACGCGGCGGACCGCACCGGCCACATGATCTTGCAGACGCTGTACCAGCAGTGCGTGAAGAACGACGTCGCCTTCTTCAACGAGTTCTACGTGCTGGACCTGCTGGTCGACCACGACCTGTCGGCCGGGCAGGTCGGCGCCGGCGAGGAGGTCAACGTCACCGGGGTGGTCGCCTACGACCTGGCCACCGGCGAGATCCACGTGTTCCACGCCAAGTCGGTGGTGCTCGCCACCGGTGGCGCCGGCCGCATCTTCAAGACCACGTCGAACGCGCACACGCTGACCGGTGACGGGATCGCGCTCGCGTACCGCCGCGGTGTGCCGCTGGAGGACATGGAGTTCTTCCAGTTCCACCCGACCGGTCTGGCCGGGCTGGGCATCCTGCTGTCGGAGGCGGCTCGCGGCGAGGGCGCGATCCTGCGCAACGCCGAGGGCGAGCGCTTCATGGAGCGCTACGCCCCCACCATCAAGGACCTGGCGCCGCGCGACATCGTCGCCCGGTCGATGGCCAACGAGGTGCGCGAGGGCCGTGGGTGCGGGCCGAACAAGGACTACGTGCACCTGGACCTGACCCACCTGGAGCCGGCGCACATCGACGCCAAGCTGCCTGACATCACCGAGTTCGCCCGCACCTACCTGGGTGTGGAGCCGTACACCGAGCCGGTGCCGGTCTACCCGACCGCGCACTACCTCATGGGCGGCATCCCGACCAACATCGAGGGCGAGGTGCTGCGCAACAACGACGACGTCATCAAGGGCCTGTACGCCGCCGGGGAGTGCGCCTGCGTGTCGGTGCACGGGTCGAACCGTCTGGGCACCAACTCGCTGCTGGACATCAACGTGTTCGGCCGGCGGGCGGGCATCGCCGCGGCCGAGTACGCGGTCGGTGCGAGCTTCGTCGAGATGCCTGAGGACCCGGCCGCGGCCGTGGTCGCCGAGCTCGAGGCGATCCGCACCCGTCCTGACGGCGAGAAGCCTGGAGAGATCCGCAAGGCTCTGGCCGAGACGATGGACCTCAACGCCCAGGTGTTCCGCACCGAGGACTCGCTGAAGCAGGCGCTCGCCGACATCCGCGAGCTGGCCAGGCGATACAAGAACGTGTCGGTGCAGGACAAGTCCAACGCGTTCAACACCGACCTGCTCGAGGCCGTCGAGCTCGGGTTCCTGCTCGACCTGGCCGAGGTCGTCGTGCTGGGGTCGCTGATCCGCAAGGAGTCTCGCGGCGGCCACTTCCGCGAGGACTACCCCAAGCGGGACGACGCCACCTTCATGCGCCACACGATGGTCTACCGGCGCCCGCTCGGCGGGGGCACGTCGGACGGCGACGCCGACGGGCCGTTCTCGTCGAGCATGGAGGCCGACGACTACCGCATCGTGGTCGGCAGCAAGCCCGTGACCGAGACCCGGTACCAGCCCATGGAGCGGAAGTACTGATGACTGCGACGACTGAGACCACGGCCACGAAGGCCACCCAGGTGCCGTCCTTCACGGTCACCCTGAAGATCATGCGGCACATCCCCTCGGACGTCGCGCCCGCCGGCTACGGCGAGCCCGCGCCCGCAGGGACCACCCGCTGGGACACCTTCACGGTCCAGGTGCACGGCACCGACCGGGTGCTCGACGCGCTGCACAAGATCAAGTGGGAGCAGGACGGCACCCTGACCTTCCGCCGCTCGTGCGCGCACGGGGTGTGCGGGTCGGACGCTCTGCGGATCAACGGGCGCAACCGGCTGGCCTGCAAGACGCTGCTGAAGGACCTGAACCCGTCCAAGCCCATCACCATCGAGCCGATCAAGGGGCTCCCGGTGATCAAGGACCTGGTCGTGGACATGGAGCCGTTCTTCGCTTCCTACCGCGAGATCATGCCCTTCCTCATCACCTCGGGCGTGGAGCCGACGAAGGAGCGCCTGCAGTCGGCGGCCGAGCGCGAGCGTTTCGACGACACCACCAAGTGCATCTTGTGCGCCGCGTGCACCACCAGCTGCCCGGTGTTCTGGACCGACGGGCAGTACTTCGGCCCGGCGGCCATCGTCAACGCCCACCGGTGGATCTTCGACTCTCGCGACGAGGGCGCCGCCCAGCGCATCGAGATCCTCAACGACCGTGAGGGCGTGTGGCGCTGCCGCACCACCTTCAACTGCACCGAGGCCTGCCCTCGAGGCATCGAGGTCACCAAGGCCATCCAAGAGGTCAAGCGGGCCATGCTCACCCGCACCCACTGACCGCGCCCACGAAGCCCCGGCCCCACGGCCGGGGCTTCGTCGTCCCGGCTCCCGTCGCACAGGTCTGCCTGTGAGGCCCACGGCCTGACGGTCGTCGCTCATGGGGCGGTCGACGGGGCCCGAGGTGGTGGGTCGGCGGTCCAGGCGGCGGCGTACAGGGTGACGCGGGCCATCATGTTGACCCACAGGAGAAGGAGCACGACCGCGGCGAAGGAGGCCAGCAGCGGGTCGGCGTAGGCGGCGCGCTCGACCACCGAGGTGCCCAGCACCCTCAGCACACCGAGCCCGAGCGCGGCGAGCAGCGCACCCCACAGCAGGTCGCGACGCGGAGGCCGGGCCCCGGCCAGCACCCGGACGATCAGCACGAACGTCACGGCGTCGACGAAGAGCGCCGCCACGACACCGGCCGCGTGCGGGCCCGACACCCCCGTCCAGTGCCGCAGCCGCAGCCAGTCCCACGCCCAGACCGCGACCAGCGAGGTCAGCGCCGCGGCGACGACGACCAGGCCGAACCCCGCGAGCACGCCGAGCTGACGCAGCTTGGAGACCAGGACGTTCTTGTTCGGGAGCAGGCCGAACATCGTGCGCACGCCCGCCTGGAGCGCCCCGACGGCTCTCAGCGCCGTCCACACCATCATCACGACCGCCACGACCCCGGCCACCGTGAACCCGACGGACAGGCGCAGCGAGGCAGGCGACACCACACCGACACCGCCCCCGGTGTCGATGAGCCCCGGCAGCATCGCGGCCAGGGCGTCCACCACCCGGTCACGCAGGTGCTCGTCGTTGCCGAGCACCGCCATGAGCACGGCGAACCCGAGCGTCAGCGCGGCGAACACCGAGAACAGCGCGGTGTAGGCGATACCGGCGGCGAGCACCGTGCCACCTGCCTGGCCGTACCGCGCGCTGGCCCGGCCGACCCGGCTCCGCTCCCACCAGGCACGCACCTGCCTGACCCAGCCTGTCACGGTGCCCATGCTCGGTGAACCTACCGGGCCCGCCTGGCTGCCCGCGCAAGGACGCTGCCCGGCAGGGTCGCCACAGAGCAGGCCCTCACGAGCGAGGTGGTCACGAACCGAGGGCGAAGGTGCGCACGACGCGCCAGACACCGTCCTCGCCGTGCTCGTACCGCTGGAAGCTCGTCACGTCGAACGTCGCGTCGAAGCCGGACATCTCCACGAGGGCGGCGTCCAGCACGTCGTCAGGCAGGCGCTGCGCGACGGTGACGTGCGGGTGGTACGGGAAGCGAAGGTCTTGGGCGAGCGGGCCGCGACGAACACCGTCGGCCAGCCGCTCGCAGCCCTCCGCCCCTGCCACCACCTGGACGTACACCACCGGGGAGACCGGCCTGAAGGTCGCCGAGCCGTGCAGCCTCACGACGAAGGGCTGGTTCTGGGCCGCGACCTGGGCCAGGTGCTCGTCGACGAGACCGACGTCGGTCAGCCGGACCGCTGTCGGCATGAGCAGGGTGACGTGCGGGGGGATCGACGCCGCCGCCGGGTCACCGACGCGGGAGCGCGCCGCGGCCAACCAGTCGCCGTAGGGCTCGGGCACGGCGAGCGCGACGCCGATGCACCGCTCGTCAGGGCCTACCTCAGGGATGCTCACCGCGCCGCCCTGGCGGGGAGCAGACCGGTCGCGGAAGAGATCCTGTCCAGCACCGGTGCGGCGATCGCCCGGGCGCGCGCCGCACCGTCGGCCAGCACGTCGTCCAGCGCGTCGGGGTCGGCCAGCCAGCCGCGCACACGGTCGGCGAACGGCTCGAGCACCCCGAGCACCACCTCGACCACCTCCTTCTTGAGGTCTCCGTAGCCCGCCTCGGCGAAGTGCCGCTCCAGGTCAGGGACGGACGTGCCAGACAGCGCCGCATGGATCGTGAGGAGGTTCGACACCCCGGGCTTGGTCTCGACGTCGTAGCGGATCTCCCGCTCGGTGTCGGTGACGGCCGAGCGGATGCGCTTGGCGATGGTCTTGGGGTCGTCCAAGAGCTCGATCAGCCCGTTCGGGCTCAGCGCGGACTTGCTCATCTTCGCGGTCGGGTCTTGCAGGTCGTAGATCTTCGCGGTGGCGCTCACGATGTGGACCTCGGGCACCACCGCCGTGCCGGGGCCGAAGCGAGACACCAGACGCTGGGCCAGGGTGCGGCTCAGCTCCAGGTGCTGGCGCTGGTCCTCCCCCACCGGCACCAGGGCCGCGTCGTAGAGCAAGATGTCCGCCGCCATGAGCACCGGGTAGGTGAAGAGCCCGACGTTGGTCGCCTCGGCCCCGTGCCGGGCCGACTTGTCCTTGAACTGCGTCATCCGGCTGGCCTCGCCGAAGCCCGTCTGGCACTCCAGCAGCCACGCCAGCTGGGTGTGCTCGGGCACGTGCGACTGCACGAACAGCGTCGAGCGGGCCGGGTCCACGCCCGCCGCGAGGTACTGCGCGGCCGTGGCGCGCGTGCGCTCGCGCAGCAGGGCAGGGTCTGGCGACTGGGTCAGCGCGTGCAGGTCCACGACGCAGTAGAGAGCCTCGTAGGAGTCTTGCAGCGCCACCCACTGCACGAGCGCGCCGAGATAGTTGCCCAGGTGGAGAGAACCCGAGGTGGGCTGCATCCCGGAGAAGATGCGGGCACGGTCGGCCATGGGTGTCGGTGCTCCTTGCGGTCGTCGGGGGGTGAGGGCGCGGCGCTCAGGTCGCCTCGTCGTCGAAGGCGACGGGGCCCTGGTCAGGTGACGACGGGGGCTTGCGGGCGTCCGGCGTCTTGCGCTGACGAGGCGGCAGCTCTTCGCTCAGGGCCTCCCGGACGATCCGACGCGGGTCGTACCGGCGAGGGTCCAGCGACTCCCAGTCCAGGTCGTCACCGAGCTCGGTGTTCACCCGCTCCTGGGTGTCGCGCAACAGCTCACGCCCCCGGCGCACCAGCTGTGCCAGCTGTGCGGCGTAACCGGGCAAGCGCTCCGGACCGAGGACGACCGCGGCGATGATCAGCAGCACGATGAGCTCGTAACCGTTGATCACAGGCTCAGGCTACCCTCGCCGCGCACCCCGCGGGACGCCCTACCCCCCGTCGCCGAGCACGACGGCGGAGAAAGACGCGACCAGAGCCTCGGCGTCGACGTCCGCGCACAGCTCCACGACGGTGCCGGCCGTCTGCCACGCCACCGTCCACGGCGAGGAGGACAGCACGGCCACCTCCACGTCACCGACATAGGTGTGCAGCACGTCGCCCAGGTGATCCACGTCCAGCGGCCCGTGATGCTCGATCACCGTCGCCGAGGCGTCGCCGGGGCCCGCGAGGTCGACCTCCAGCTTCTCGCCCTCGTGCGACCGGGCCGCCGTCATCGTCCAGCCAGGCGGCAGCGTGTCAGGTATCACCCACCCCTCGGCACGCAGCGCGGCGGGGTCAGGCACCACCGGGGTGTGGGCAGCCAGGTCCACGACGGCCACCGTCGCGCTCTGCGGCCCGGCCAGCACGACCTCAGGGAGGTCCGGCGGAGCAGCCGCGCCCATGCTGTGGGCGAGGAACAGCACGGCGATGCCCGCCAGGGAGACGACCGCCAACCCCTGGGAGGGGCGCCTCTCGCCCAGGTCGCCGCGCACACCCTGGTCCCTGTACGTGCGCGGCTCGCCGTACATGCTGGGCTCGCCGCGCACGACCGGCTCGCCGCCCACCACCGAAGGGTGCGCGGGCCCTCGGACGGAGACCATGAACGGGTCGCCCGGCCGTGCCGGCGGTACGGCACGCATGGCCAGCAGACGCGAGGTCAGCGCCGGGTCGGGCCGTGGGGTGCTGGTGGCCGTGTCGGCCAGCAGCGCCCGCGCCGCGCGGGCCGCGGCGAGCTCCGCGGCGCAGCGCGGGCAGACGGCGACGTGGGCCAGCGCGCGCTCGGTCTGCGCCGGGTCGAGCTGCCCGTCGACCACCGCGCTGAGCCGCGACCGCAGGTGGGTCATCAGGCGAGCACCCCCTCCGGCGCGGCGACCGAGGGGCGACGGTGCTCCAGTGCCACCCGCAGCCGGGCGCGAGCACGGTGGATCCGCGAGCGCACGGTGCCGAGCTTGATGCCCAGCGTGACCGCGATCTCCTCGTAGGAGAGCTGCTCGATGTCAGCGAGCACCACCGCGGCCCGGTACTCCGGTGCCAGCGCGTCCAGCGCCCTCTGCACGTCGTCACCCAGGTTCTGGTGCTCGTAGCGGCGCTCGGGAGCCTCCTCCGGCGCCCCGGCGGGGAACCGGTCGGCCTCGTCACCCATGAGCTCCATGCGCACCCGTGAGCGGCGACGGGCGGAGTCCAGGAACAGGTTCGTGGTGATCCGGTGCAGCCAGCCCTCGAACGTGCCCGGCGAGTAGGTGTGCAACGACCGGAACACCCGCAGGAAGGTCTCCTGGGTGAGGTCTTCGGCGTCCTCACGGTTGCCGGTCAGCCGGAAGGCGAGCCGATACACCCGCGCCGAGTGCTCGGCGACGATCTGCTCCCACGACGGCGGGCTCCAGGCACCCTCGGCCGACGTGCTCTCCATCGGCCCATCCTGTCACGTCCGCACCTGAAGGACCTCGCCCCTCTCCTGACGCTCTCAGGGACGCCTCAGGACCAGGCTCATCGCCTCGGCGCGGGTCGCGACGTCGCGCATCGCCCCACGCACCGCCGAGGTCATGGTCACCGCGCCCGGCTTGCGCACGCCGCGCATCGACATGCACAGGTGCTCGCACTCGATGACGACCAGCACCCCTCTCGGGGCCAGCCCGTCCACCAGGGCGTCAGCGATCTGGGAGGTCAGCCGCTCCTGCACCTGGGGACGGCGCGCGTACACCTCGACCAGCCGGGCCAGCTTCGACAGCCCGGTGATCCGACCCTCAGGGCCAGGGATGTACCCCACGTGCGCCGTCCCGTGGAACGGCAGCAGGTGGTGCTCGCACATCGAGTGCACGGGGATGTCCTTGACCAGGACCATCTCTCGGTGGCCCAGGTCGAACGTGGTCGTCAGCGCGACACCCGGGTCGGCCCCCAGGCCGGCGAAGATCTCCGCGTACGAGCGGGCCACCCGGTCGGGGGTGTCACGCAGCCCCTCGCGGTCCGGGTCCTCTCCGATGCCCACCAACAGCTCGCGCACCGCCGCGCGGACGCGGTCCAGGTCCATGCCTGACGGCACGGGTACCGGCTCGTCTGGCCCTCTGTGACTCACGAGGCCCACGCTACCCGCCGCCCGAAGAACCCGCGGGGTGTGGGATGTACCACACACCTCCGTCTCACGCACTCGGGGGTCCTGACTTCACCCGCCTGATCCTCCGTCCGGCCCATCCCTTCACCCGTAAAATCATCACAGTTCCGACACATCGGGACACACCAGGCCTTTGGGGCGAGAGGGGTATATACAGACTGATCGGTCGTCGGCGTACGAAGCCCTGCTGTCGGAGCACGCGGGGAACGGTGCCGAGGTGGATCGAGCTCTGACCGACCCAACGGCCTGTTACTCCACCGAAAGAAGTGAGGATCATGCACTCGACGAGCACCACCCGTCGCAGGCTGACAGCCCTGGCCGCCGCCGGCGTCCTGCTGGCGCTGCCCGCGTTCGCGACGGCCGCGTACGCCGCTGACGACCCCTGTACGCCCAAGGACGCCTGGACCGAGACGATCCCGGCGAAGGGTGAGCCGACGATCGTCGTCGACAACCCGGACTACCTGCCCGGAAAGGCTGCGGAGTACACGACCGTGCGCCACAAGGCGGTCACCGAGATGCGGACGACGTACCAGCGCTACTCCTGGGTCGGAGGGGGCAACGTCAACCCCAACGAGACGGGGTCGACGCCCGCGACTCACCCTGGCGACTGGCAGGCGAACACCACGGACCGCACCGGTCACGAGAACGACCCGATCGGCGAGGTGTTCAACCCGTCGGGCAACGAGAACAGCAGCGCGTGGTTCTTCTGGACCAGCGAGACGAAGAAGGTCGTCGTCACCCCGGCCTGGAAGGAGCAGGTGCTGCTCTACCCGGCCATCCCGCCGCAGGGCGAGCCGACGATGACCGTCGACAACCCGGACTACGTGCCCGCCTCCGAGATCAAGCACGAGGCGGTCCTGTGCGGGGCCGTCGCAGGCGCTGACGAGGCGAAGCTGGCGGAGACCGGCCTCGACGTCCGCACGGCGTCTCTCGTCGCTGGCGTGGTCCTCCTGCTGGGCGCCGGGCTGGCGTACGCCGCCCGCCGCCGGCTGATGGCGAGCGAAGAGCTCTGACGCTCTGAGCCGCTCGTAGCAGAGGGGAGGGACCGCACGGTCCCTCCCCTCTCTTCGTGTCCCGACACACCTGTGCGAGGAGAGGACGGAACTCACCCCTTGCTGTCGCGCACTAGTCGCAGAGCTGTCGCGCACTAGTCGCAGACTCCAGGTACGAGCCGTCGTGCTGCACCCACCCGCTCAGCGGCGGACACCTCACCCACGCCGATCACACGGCGTCGGTCGCGCTAGGCCCTAGGCGTCGTCGGAGTCAGCAGCCCGCTCGGCGGAGGGGGCGGGGTCGTCGGAGGGGACCGGGTCGTCAGACGGTGCGCCCTGGGCGTCCTTCGGCGACGCCTCGTCGGCACCGGCCAGCTCCGCGGGGCTCCGCACCGGCGGACGGTCAGAGACCACGCGGTCGGCCCCGGAGATCCACACCGGGCGCTCGTCGCGCTTGACGACCGAGGAGAAGACCACGGCCAGCTCGTCGGCGTTGAGCGTCTCCTTGTCGAGCAGCTCCAGCACCAGGTCGTCGAGCACGTCACGGTACTGCACGAGGATGTCGCGCGCCTCGTCGTGGGCGTGCTCCAGCAACGCCCTCACCTCGAGGTCGATGCTGGCGGCGACGTCCTCGGAGTAGTCACGCTGGTGGCCGACGTCGCGACCGAGGAACACCTCGCCGGACTCCTGCCCCAGGCGCACCGCGCCCAGGGTGGCGCTCATCCCGAACTGGGTGACCATCTTGCGTGCCGTGGCGGTGGCCTTCTCGATGTCGTTCGAGGCGCCCGTCGTCGGGTCGTGGAACACGAGCTCTTCGGCGACCCGCCCGCCCATGGCGTAGGCGAGCTGGTCGAGCAGCTCGTTGCGGGTCGTGGAGTACTTGTCCTCGGTGGGCATCACCATCGTGTAGCCCAGCGCACGCCCGCGCGGCAGGATCGTCACCTTGGTGACCGGGTCGGTGTAGCGCAACGCCGCCGCGACCAGGGCGTGCCCGCCCTCGTGGTACGCGGTGATCTTCTGCTCCTTGGGGTTCATCACCCTGGTGCGCTTCTGCGGGCCGGCGACCACACGGTCGATGGCCTCGTCGAGCGCGTGGTCGTCGATGACCTTCTCGTTCAGCCGGGCGGTGAGCAGCGCCGCCTCGTTGAGCACGTTCGCCAGGTCGGCACCGGTGAAGCCCGGGGTGCGCCGGGCCACCGCGACCAGGTCGACACCGGGCGCCATCGGCTTGCCCTGGGCGTGCACGGTGAGGATCTGCTCGCGGCCCTTGAGGTCTGGCGGCTCGACGGCCACCTGGCGGTCGAAGCGCCCCGGGCGCAGCAGCGCCGGGTCGAGGATGTCGGGGCGGTTGGTCGCGGCGATCATGATGACGTTCGTCTTGACGTCGAAGCCGTCCATCTCGACCAGCATCTGGTTGAGCGTCTGCTCGCGCTCGTCGTGCCCGCCGCCCAGGCCGGCGCCGCGGTGACGGCCGACGGCGTCGATCTCGTCGACGAAGATGATCGCCGGGGCGTGCTGCTTGGCCTGCTCGAACAGGTCGCGCACGCGCGAGGCGCCCACACCGACGAACATCTCCACGAAGTCCGAGCCGGAGATCGTGTAGAACGGCACCCCCGCCTCGCCTGCCACGGCCCGGGCGAGCAGCGTCTTGCCGGTCCCGGGGGGTCCGTACAGCAGCACGCCCTTGGGGATCTTCGCCCCCACGGCCTGGAACTTCGCCGGCTCGGTGAGGAACTCCTTGATCTCCGCGAGCTCTTCCAGGGCCTCGTCCACCCCAGCCACGTCCGCGAAGGTGACCTGCGGAGACTCCTTGCTGACCAGCATGGCCTTCGACTTGCCGAAGCTCATCACCCGCGAGCCGCTGCCCTGCATGTTGATCATGAGGAACCAGAAGATGCCCAGGATGATGAGGAAGGGGATGAGCAGCGTGAGCATGCTCACCCACCACTGGGTGGTCTGGACCACCGACGTCCAGCCGTCCTTGATCTCCGCCTCGGCGATGGCCGTGGCGATCCGTGAGCCCTGCGCGTTCACGTAGAAGAACTGGACGTTCACGCCGTAGTCGTGGCCGTCCTTGGTGAACGCCTCGCTGAGGGTGAGGTCCACCCGGCGGGCCGGGTCGGTGATGCGCGCCTGCTCCACCTTGCCCTCGGCCAGCAGCGCCAACCCGTCGGAGGTGTCGATGCGCTGCACCGAGGGACCCTGGTTGAGGAAGGTCGCCGCGAGAGCCACGAGCGCGACGGCGATGACGATCCAGAGCACAGGTCCGCGAGCGATGTTCTTCGTCTTCATGAGCAGGAGCGGCGCCCCTCGTCCTCCGCTGGGTTCTTTACCTGGTGGTCCAGACGACGGTACACGCTCCCCCCACCTTCCCCGGCCCGCGAGCGCCCCTGTTCGCCCAAGGCCGACCCCTGGTCACCCCTCCGCCACGTCGTCAGACCACCTGCCGTGCCGTGAGACCACATGCCACCTCGTCTGGGCTCTCCGCCGGACCAGCAGGCTCAGACGGTCTGGCGGGGAGCGACGGGCGTGGTCAGGCGCTGTAGACGTGGGGGGCGAGGGTGGCGACGAAGGGGAGGTTGCGGTAGCGCTCGGCGTGGTCCAGGCCGTAGCCCACCACGAACTCGTCGGGGATGGGGAAGCCGGTGTAGCGGATCTCGACCTGGGCCTTGGTCGCGCTGGGCTTGCGGAGCAGGGTGGCGACCTCGACGCTCGCCGGGCCGCGCGAGCGCAGGTTCGCGAGCAGCCAGGTGAGGGTCAGACCCGAGTCCACGATGTCCTCGACGATGAGCACGTGGCGGTCGGTGAGGTCGGCGTCGAGGTCCTTGAGGATCCGCACCACGCCGGACGACCTGGTGCCCGACCCGTACGACGACACCGCCATCCAGTCCATCTCCACAGGCAGGTGCAGGCGCCTGGCCAGGTCGGCCATCACCATCACCGCACCCTTGAGCACCCCGACCAGCAGCAGCTCCTTGCCCGCGTAGTCGGCGTCGATCTCGCTCGCCATCTCGTCCAGCCTGCGGTGCAGCTGCTCCTCGGTCAGCAGCACCTTCGCCAGGTCGTCACCGACGTCGCCAGCATCCATGCCCGCTCCCTATGGCCGTCCCGCGTCACCTGACGACGCGAGTCCTGCTCGAAGCCTGCCATACCTGCGCCATGCCTGGACGCCACCTGGCAGGTCCACCGGCCCCTGGCCGTGCCAGTCGAGGACGAGCTCCTCGACCGCCGTGACATGACCCGCCCCCAGCGACCCCGCCGACGAGCCCGACGCCACCAGGAACGCTCGCAGCGCGGCCCTGCGCACCGCCGTCGGGGCGGCGGCGAGCGCGTCAGCGATCAGCGACCCGTCGTCGTCGCGGGCGTCGGCGAGCAGGTCCGCCGCCGCGAGGTCCAGGGCGTCGGCCATGTCCCGCAGCTGGTCGGCGGTGCGGGCCAGGGCCGACGCCACCCCGGGGCCGAGCACGTCCACGAGCAGCGGCATCACCTCGGTGCGCACCCGGGTGCGCAGGCCGCTGCCGGTGGTGTTGGTCGGGTCGTGCCACGGATCCAGCCCCAGGGCGTCGCACGCGGCGACGGTCTCGGCGCGCCGCAGCGCCAGGAACGGGCGCACGTAGCGTCCGCGACGGGCCGGCATCCCTGACAGGGAGCGCGCCCCCGAACCTCGGGCCAGGCCGAGCAGCACCTGTTCCGCCTGGTCGTCCAGCGTGTGCCCGAGCAGGATCGCGGAGGCCCCCAGGTCGTCAGCCGACGCGGCCAGCGCGAGATACCGCGCGGTGCGCGCGGCAGCCTCAGGCCCCCCGTCGACCCCCACCATCACCCGCCGCACCACCACCGGTTCCAGCCCCAGCCCCCGGCACTGGTCCGCCGCTCTCTCGGCGACCCCCTCCGAGCCTGCCTGCAACCCGTGGTCCACCACCACCGCGCCCACCCGGACCCCCAGCCGGCCTCCCACGAACCCGGCAGCCGCAGCCAGCGCCAACGAGTCCGCACCCCCCGAGCAGGCGACGAGCACCAGCCCTCCGTCACCCCCGACCCCTCGAGCGGCCGTCTGCTCGTCGGGAACCTCCGACGGACCAGGCGAGGCTGGCTCGCCCTGGTCGGGGGGCGATGACAGCGCGGGGGGCTCTGACAAGGCGAGCAGGGCGGTGCGCACCGCCCAGCGGGTGGCCGCGACAGGAGGGGGTGGGCCGGGCATCCGGGCTACAGGACGCGAGCGACCCAGGCGGAGGGGTCGACGATCTCGGCGGGAGTCGGGAGGGTCTTGGGGGAGGCCCACACCGCGTTGAAGGCCTCGGTGCCGACCTCGTCGCGCACACCACGCACGAAACGCGCGCCCTCTCGGTACTGGGCGAGCTTGAGGTCCAGGCCGAGCAGCACCCGCAGCACCCGGGCCCCGCCTCGCGCCCGCGCCGCGGCGTCGCGACGACGCTCGAAGCGAGACCGGATCGTCGCCACCGTCGGCACCACCTGAGGCCCGACCTCGTCCATGGTCACGTCAGCGTGCCCCTCGAGGAGGGCCATGATCGCGCTGACCTCCTCGAACACCTCCCGCTGGGAGTCGGACAAGAGCGCGACCAGGCCGACATCCCTCAGGTCGCGCGGGCTCGCCGCCAGGCGGCGTAACGTCGCGCCGTCCGGCACCAGGTCGCGGGTCAGCGTGTCGATGCGGTCGCGCAGGTGGTCGGCCAGCCACGGTGCCGCCGCGAACTGCAACGCATGGGTCTGCTCGTGCAGCGCCACCCACAGGCGGAAGTCCGACGGCACCACCCCCAGGGCCCGTTCCACGTGGAGCACGTTCGGGGCCACCAGCAGCAGCCGGCCGCCTGCTCCCGAGCCGGCAGCCGTATAGGGGTCGAGCTGGCCGAGGATCTTCCCGGCCAGCAGCGCCAGCACACCGCCCAGCTCGATCCCCGCGGCGAGGCGCGCGGCCTGCGGCACCTGGTCCGACACGGGCAACCCTGTCGACAGGGCGGCGAACATCTCGGTGCTCGCCCTCGCCCACCGTGCCCGGTCGACCACGAGCACCGTCGACACCTCCGCGGGAGGACGCCCGTCGGACGGGCGCAGGCCCGAGATCGCGGCGACGTGCTCGGCGGCGACCCCTGCCGCGCGGCGCAGCTCGTCCACCAGGCGGGCCGACGTCGCCCTGTCGACCGCCGGTCCGGGCGGGGCGAGGCGTCCGGCGACGGCTGCCGCTACGTCCCAGTCGACCACCGAAGTCACCGCCTCACGGTATCCGCTCCGCACCGCACCACGCAGAGCCGCACCACACGAGGCCGTACCACGCAGGGGCGGACCGGTCACGCGGACACCTGGCGGGCCTCAGAGGCCCAAGAGGCGCAGGAGGTTGCGCACCGCGACCAGCGGCGACCCGCCGCCCCCCGGCGCCGAGGAGCCGACCAGCTGCAGCCGGGGCTCCGCGACCACCTCGGGACCGTCCAGGGCGTCCTTCGTCTTCAGGCGCAGGTGCAGCGGCGTCAGGTGGGCCACGGCAGGCCGGAACCCGGTGGCCCAGACGATGGACCTCGCGGCGACGAACGGCGGGCCGTCCACCCAGCCCTCCTCCACCGGGCCGGGGCGGAACCACACCCCTCGGCGGCCGATCCGCACGAGCTCCGGCCGGGCCACGGCCACGCCGCGCGCGATGGCCTGGCGCACCGCCGGGGTCAGGTCGGTGTCGGCGATGCGAGGCGGGCGGCGGGTCACCCAGGTCAGGTTCGTGACCTCGGACAGCGCCGCCAGCAGGTGCACCGCCGCCGAGCACGCGCCGACCAGCACGGTGTGCCCGTCGGCCACCTCGGCGACGTCGACGAGGTCACGGATGTGCACCTGCCGACCGTCGAACGTCTCACGCCCCTGGATGTGCGGCCAGAACGGGCGCGACCAGCTGCCCGTGGCGTTGACGACCCCTCGTGCCCGCCACACCACCTTGTCCTCGTGGCGCACCACGTGGTGGGTGTGCACGGCCAGCCGCTCCCCGTCGTGCCTCACCCGGTCGACCCGGGCCGGGCGCAGCACGTGCAGGGCGAAGGCGGCCTCGTACTGCCGGAAGTAGACCGGGACGGCGTCTCGGGCCGGTGCGGTCGGGTCGGGCGACGGTGACGTCATGCCCGGCAGGTCGAACACCCGCGCGGCGGCCACCGGGAGCCCGGCCCAGCGGTCTTGCCAGGTGCCGCCCGGGCTCGGGGAGTCGTCGATCATCACGAAGGTCGCCGGCGCCTGCTCCCAGCCGGGCGCCCCGACCGCGGTCAGCCCCGCTCTGCGCAGGTGGTGGGCGGCCGTCAGCCCTGAGCGCCCGGCCCCGATCACGACGACGTCGACGTCCACCACCCGGAGCCCCCCGTGCGACGACCGTAAGGAACGGCGACTCTGCGCGAGGGAGACATCCATGACGAGCCCAGCCTACGCAAAGTCACCGATACCGCATCACGGCGTGCCGAGACCTCGGTGAAGCCGGCCTCACCCGCGAGGGCGTCCACACCGTGGACAAGACCTCCACAGCCCCGGCCCGCCTCGGCAGCACGGCAGGCCCGACCGAGCGACGCTCGGGGGACGAGATGGGTGAACCTGTAGGCGAGGGCTGGCACGAAAGATAAGGTGGGACGGTGAGCTCGACGTCGCCTCCACGGTCTGGCCAGCGCGGGAAAGACCGATACCGGGTCGCTGCGGTGATCCCTGCGAAGGACGAGGCACGCAGGATCGCCGCCACCGTCCGCGCAGCGCGCGCGATCCCCCACGTCGACCTGGTGCTCGTGGTCGACGACGGGTCGGAGGACGCCACCCAGCACATCGCTCGTGACGCCGGTGCGGTCGTCGTGCGGCACTCCCACAACCGTGGGAAGGCGGCGGCGATGGAGACGGGCGCCGCCGTGGTCGCGATGCGTGACACCCCCGAGCGACCGACCAGGGCGCTGCTGTTTCTCGACGCCGACCTGGGCGAGTCAGCGGTGAACACCGCCGCGCTGGTGCTGCCGGTGCTGGAGGGGCAGGCCGACGTGACCATCGCCAACCTCCCGCCCCAGGCCGGGGCCGCCGGGCACGGGTTCGTCGTCGGCGCGGCCCGACGGGCCGTCACCGCGCTCACCGGCTGGACCCCGAACCAGCCGCTGTCCGGGATGCGCTGCCTGACCCGGGAGGCCTACGAGGCCGCGACCCCGCTGGCCCGTGGCTGGGGTGTCGAGGTGGGCATGAGCATCGACCTGCTGCGAGCCGGGTATCGCGTGCTCGAGGTCCCGTGCGACCTGCGTCACCGCCCGTCCGGCTCCAACCTGCGCGGCCAGCTGCACCGCGCCGCGCAGTACCGGGACGTCCAGCTCGCGATCAACGCCCGCCGGGTCCGGTACGCCTCACGTCGCCTGCGGGGCAAGCCGTCGGGGCGTCCGTCGCGCTGACCCGCGTCAGGCTCCTGGCCCCCCAGGGCTCGGTTCCAGGGTCGACGCGCTGGCCTGCTCGGACGACGCACCGGCCCGCTCGGACAACCAGGACGCGGTCAGGGCGACCAGCAGCGGCACCCCCACCGCCAGCCCGGTGGCCGGGATGACGATGCCCGAGTCGTTGACCAGGGTCGCCAACGTCAGCCCCACCGCCGCCGCCGCTGCCACCGGACGCAGCAGCGGTTCGGCACGCACCAGCCCCGCCAGCCCACCACGGGGCAGACGCGGCAGCCCCCACCGTCGCGGCCCACCGACCAGCCACAGCGTCAGCAGGCCGCCGGCGAGGGTCGGCAGCACGTAGCGCATGGATCCCAGCAGCCGCAGGTTCACCTCCAGCTTGCGGCCGATCACCGGCCACAGCCCGCCGGCCATGACCGTCGCGACGAACCGGCCCACGTGGGTGCGCTCGTCGGGAGGGCGGGAGTAGTCGAGCATCGCGAACCCGAGCACGACGGCCGCTGCCGCGACCAGCACGCCGAGCGCCGGGAGCCAGCGCACCCGCCGGCCGGCCACGAGGAACGCGAGCAGCACGAACGCCACGATCAGAGGTCCCGGCCCACCGAAGTTCGACCCCATGCCCGGCGCGGCGACGAGGACCGCGAGGACGAGCCCGATCCCGGCCACGGACGTCCAGGCGGCCGTGCGCCGCCCCCGGGCCACGAACCACCGGGCGACCAGCGCGGCGAGGACGAGCCCCGCCACCGTGAGCATCGCGAAGCCATGGTTGCCCACGCCGTAGAAGCGAGCACCGAGCAGACGGTGAGCGTCCATCGCGGAGTCGACGATCAGCCGGCCGCCGAGCGCCGCGTCGGCCGCGAGCACAGCGACGGTGACCGCGGCGACCACACCGAGCGGAGCGAGGCGCGACCGGCGCCACGGCCCACCCAGCGCCGCCACGGTGATGAGCGCGACGAACCCGGCCAGCGTCAGCCAGAACGCGGCGCGCGGCACGGAGGAGCGCCACCAGGGCACCAGGTTGACGAGGAGGGACGACACCGGGACCGCGGCGAGCACGATGGCCGTCACGCGCAGCGCGGGGAGCGCCCGGTGGCCGAACCAGTCCTCGACCGTCCCCCTCGGTGAGCGCGAGGCGCGGGTGAGCACCAGCGCGGCGACACCGACGAGCAGCACCTGGGCGAGCATCAACCGGTTCACGAACCCGCTGGACGTCCGCGTGATCTGCACGGCCTGGAGGGCCATGTCGTTCAGGTGGGCCATCCGGGCGCTGGCGGTGTCCGCGCCCTTCGTGGTGGTGACGGAAGCACCGGGGGCACCAGGGTCGTCGATCCCCAGCCCGCGCAGCAGGGTGGGCAGCACGTCGGTGGTCAGGATCAAGCCAGCCTGCCGGGTGGAGGCCGAGGTGAGCAGCCCGGTGGCCGGCTCGTCCGCACCAGGCAGCACCCCGTCCACGACGGCCAGGTGCAGCGACGACGGGCCAGAGTTGGCCAGCGAGACGACGATCACCGTCACGTCTCGGTCGGCGGTCGCGGCCAGGACCGCACCGATCCGCTCGTCGATGGCCTCGGCCTGCTCAGCCCGGCTCGGCTCGGTCAGCGCGTCGGAGCCAGGCGGCTCGGTCGCCGTGTCACCCGGCTCGGCGGGCGGCTCCAGGCACACAGGCGGGTCGGAGGGCGGGTCGACCGTCTCGTAGCCGGGGTCGCGCAGCGTGCCGGCGTCGACGACGACGAGGCTGCTCGACACCAGGGCGTCCTGGACGGCGGCCGTCAGACGGCTCGCTCGTTCGGGACGGGGCTCGTAGGCCCCGGCGACGACGCCGGTGGAGTCGGCCAGGGCGATGGCGGCGCCAGGGCCGATGGCGGACGCGACCAGGCCGTGCTCCCTGAGCCGGTCACCGAGCAGGCCGGGCCGCGCGTCGTAGGCCTGCTGCTCCGCCGAGTCGAGGTAGTCGGGCCAGGCGGCGAGCCACGGCGCCGTGCTCGGGCCGACCGGGTCGTGCAGGGTGCGGCATCCCCGCCTCACCCCGTTGTCGGCCACCCGCGACCCGGACGAGACGGCGAGCCACCCGTCAGCGGGGCACGCCCGGGCGCGCGCCGAGCGCACCACCACCTGACCGACCGCGTTGTTGCGAGACAGGTCCCACAGCTCTGGGGTGGCCAGGGTCCCGACGTCGTCCCAGCGCAGCCCGCTCACCCCGATCAGGACGAGCGGCCGCTCGGTGCCCTCCGCCGGCGGTTCCGCGGCCGACGCCGGGACCGCGAGGCCCGTCGTCGCCGCGAGCACGCCGAAGGCGACCGCGACGCCCGCACGGACCCTGCGCAAGACCGGGGCGCCACCACGCGGGGACAGGTCAGGCAGGGCCCGCGCCCAGCGCCGGAGCCCGTGGGGACGCAGGAGGGTGCTCACCGGTCGGTAGCGCCACCGGGCGGCTCGCCGGGAGCCGTCGTCGGGGCTCTGACCGGGGCTCGGCGCGGCATCGTCCGGCACCGGGAGAGCCGCGGCGGCCGTGCCGGGCCCGGTACCCGGGCCCAGGCTGGACAGCCACGCCGCCGCCGAGGCGATGACCAGCGGCACGGTGATCGCCACCCCGAGGGCGGGGATGGAGATGCCCGAGTCGTTGACGGCGAACCCGACGATCAGCGCGGTGGCGGTGGCAGCCAGGGCGGGTACCAGCGTCGGCGCGGCGACGGTCAGACGGTTCAGGGCAGTCCCGCGCGACAACCAGGCGTACCGGCCACCGTCAGGGGACAGCAGCATCCGCCGGACCGGACGGACCATCACGGCGACCATGAACGCCATCCCTGCCAGCGTCAGCAAGGTCAGCGGGAGGTTGTTGGCGATGATGTGCAGGTTCGCCGAGATCTTGCGTGCCACCACCGGCCACAGCCCTCCGTCGATCACCGTCTGCACGAAACCGCCCAGGTGGGTGCGGCTCTCGACCGGTCGCAGCCAGTCCGTCACGGCGAAGGCAGCGGTGATGGCCACAGCCCCGAGCAGCACCGCACCGACTCGCCGCCAGGTCATCCTCGCACCGAGGACGAGCAGCGTCAGCACGACGAACGCCGGGATCAGCGCCGGCGGCCCGCCGAAGCTGGCACCGACCGACGGCGCCCCGACGACGACGATCATGGCGACCCCGACGACAGCGACCAGCGTGGCCGCGCGCCTGCGCCCCCCGGCCCGTACCCACGGGTCGGTGAGCGCGGCGAGAGCCAGCAGCGTCGCAGCGGTGGCCAGCGCGAACGCGGTGTTGTTGAAGCCGTAGAACCGCCCCGCGGCCAGGGTCGGCACCCCGATGACCGCGGAGATCTGCAACCGAGCACCGGTGACCACGTCTGCCACGATCACCGCTGCCGTGATCCCCGCGACCACTCCCGCTGACCCCAGCATCGAACGGCGCCACGGCCCGGCCAGGGCGAGCCCCACGACGAGCGCCACCACCACGGCCGCGGTGGTGAACAGAGCCAGAGCCGGCACGGACGCCCGCCACCACGGCACCAGGTTCGCCACCAGCAGCCCGACCGGGACCGAGCCCACCGTCAGCGCCGAGACTCGGAGCAGGCGCAGCGTCCGACGGCGCCCGGCCTCCCCCGACGCGCCGCCGCCCGGCCGGGCCAGACCGAACCACACCACCGCGTAGAAGGCCAGGTTGAGCACCACCAGACCGAAGTAGGTCCGAGGCACCAGCGTGCGGACCACCGAGGCGTGGTGGGCCTCGTCGACCAGCGTGGCGACCCCGCCGCTGGTGGCGCCCAGGCGGATCGGCGCCCCGATCCCCTGCGTGGTGTCCAGGCCGAGGTGAACCAGCACCGTGGTCGTGATGTCGGTACCCAGCACGATGCCGGTCTGTCGGGTCGAGGTCGAGGTGAGCAGACCGGCACCGGTCGCGGTCATGGCGACCATCTGCAGCTCGGGCACGTCGCCACGGTCGGCCACCGAGGCCACCAGCACGTCGGCCTCGCCCGCTCCGGCCAGGGCGGCCCCGAGCGCGGCGTCGACCTCGGCCACGGTCGCCTGGCCCGCACCCACCGTGCCGAGGTCCACGACCACCAGCGCCGCGCCACCAGCCAGGGCGTCGGCCACCTGCGCGGTCAGGCCGTCCCCGGCGGCGCGCGGCTGCCACCCAGACACCGACCCGTCCGACGTCGCGACGGCGATCGCCGCCCCCGGGCCGATCGCCACGACCGGGGTCTCGGCCTCGGCGAGCAGATCGCCGAGCATCCCCGGCACAGCCTCGTAGTCGTCGGCTCGCGCGGCTCTCTGGTACTCCGCCCAGACGGGCACCTCACCGTCGACAGGATCGACGAGGGTGCGGCAGACGTCCCGCCGGACGTCCGCGGCCCTGTTCCCGGCCGACACGGTCAGCCAGCCGTCGACCGGGCACGTCACGGCCCGCACCGACCGGACGGCCGCGTTGGCGACCCCCCAGCCGTCCTCGAGCCCCGCGAGCGCCGGCATCCGCGACGACACGTCCGACCATCGCACCCCGGAGGTCCCCAGGAGCACCAGCGGGCGGTGCTGGACTGGGAGCTCGGCGGCCTCGGCGTCCCCCGGCGAGGAGGGCAGGCCCTGAGCGGCGGCCCCGCCGAGCGTCAGCAGGGCGACCACCACGGACACCCCTGCCGCGACGCCACGGCCACACCACGCTCGCACCCGGCAAGCCTACGGCCGCCCACCGGCCTCGTCCCGCGTTTCGCAGGTCACCTCACCCCTCCCTCACCGGCCGAGCACATCAGGCCCAGCAGAGGTCGCTGGCGTCGAGGCCCGCACCTCACGAGGCGGCCGTAGGCTCTGAGGGGCGTGCAGGGGACCAGTGCGTGAGGAGAGACATGGATCGGCCGCGTTATGCCTACCTGGGGCCGTCGGGGACGTTCACCGAGCAGGCCCTGGCCCAGGTGGTCTCTCCCGAGCAGGGGGAGTATCTGCCCTACCCGGACGTGACCTCCTCGCTGGAGGCGGTCCGGTCCGGCTCCGCGGACTTCGCGGTGGTCGCCATCGAGTCCACCGGCGACGGCGGGGTGACCGCGACGCTGGACGCCCTGGCCACCGGCAGCCCGCTGGTGCTGCTGCGCGAGATGCTGGTGCCGGTGCAGTTCGACCTGGTGGCCGCGCCCGGCACCACGCTGTCTCAGGTGCGCAGGGTCAGCGCCCACCCGCACGCCTGGGTGCAGTGCCGAGGCTGGTTGAGCACCCACGTGCCCGGTGCGGTGCACGTGCCGGCCGCGTCCAACACCGCACCGGCCCTGGTGCTGGCCTCCGGGGAGCGCTCGCCCGCGTTCGACGCGGCGCTGGTGCCACCGACCGCGGTCGAGGCCTACGGCCTGAGCGCGCTGGCGCGCCAGGTCGCGGACAGCGACGGGCTCATCACCCGCTTCGTGCTGGTGGGGCACCCCGGCGACGTGCCCCCACGGACAGGGGCGGACAAGACCACGCTGGTGGTGCAGCTGCCCGACGACGAGTCCGGCGCCCTGATGTCGATGCTGGAGCAGTTCGCGGTGCGTGGGATCAACCTGTCCCGCATCGAGTCGCGGCCTGTCGGTGACTCGCTGGGCCGCTACTCCTTCTCGATCGACTGCGAGGGGCACCTCATGGACGAACGGATCGGAGAAGCGCTGATGGGCCTGCACCGCACCTGCCCCTACGTGCGGTTCCTCGGCTCTTACCCCCGCGCCGACGGCACCGCGCAGCAGGTCACCGTCGGCACGTCAGACGTCGAGTTCGCCGACGCCCGCCGCTGGCTGGCCGCCCTGCGCGACAGCGAGCCACGCTGACAGGAGCCTGGCGAGCTGTCGGACTCTCTTGCTCCGGTGCTTCCGCTCCCGCTCTCAGCGGGCGGCAGCCAGCTCTAGCGACGTCCGGTACTCGGCGGCACCGGGTCGGGTGCGGAACTCCAGCAGACCACCGACCCGGTGCTCGGCGAGCACGTCGAGCACCTCCAGCGGGGTGGCGTAGAAGAACTCGCGCCGCTGGTTGACCAGGTTCACTCTCCGGTCGGCGAAGTGATGGTGGAGCATGGCTCGGACACCGACGGCGTCCTCGGAGAAGAACAGGGCGTGCACGTCGAAGTCGAACGGCACGGACTCGTCGGACAGCTCGCGGACGTAGTTCGTCGGGTCTGGGCGTCGGGTCACCCCGATCTTGAGGACGCGGTCACCGAACGACCCGATGTTGGAGATCACGTACACGTACCCGGACCGGGTGCTCACGGTGCGCTGGTCGAGGTCGGCCAACGCACGGTCGATGTCGTCGAGCCTCGCCGCGAAGCCCTCGACAGCCTCGATGTCCTCCCGGGAGTGGACCAGGGCCAGCGCCCCGGCACAGTGCTCACGCTCTTGCTCGAGGATGGCACGCTCTCGTCGCAGCCCCTCGCTGACCCTCGTCGCCTCTCGCAGCCGCACCAGGTGCTCGCGCTCGAGGTCGGCCTCGGCGGCGAGGGCCGCCTCGTGGCGCGCGGCGAGCTCGAGCTCTGTCATCCGCAGCCGGTGGTACTCGGCGGTGATGCGCAGGTCGACGATCCGACCCACCTCGACCACGCGGTCGGCGATCCGCTGCAGGCGGGCTCGCGCGGCGACCAGGCCACCGGGCTCGACGGTCCTGATCGCGTTCTCCGCCTCGGCGTTGTAGGCGAGGAGCATCGCCGCCGACAGGTCTTCGATGAGCCTCTTGCCGTCCGTCGCGGACTTGTTGAGCCGGTAAGACCTCATCGCGGAGACCGCGAGGCCCGCCACCACGTGATAACGAATCTGGGCCCGGACGGCCGACAGCTGAGCCTCCAGGCTCGTGGAGGTCTCCGCCGGGTGGACGACGTCGTACAGCCCGCGCGCCTGGGCGGTGACGACGTCGCGCACCTGGAGCACCTGCTCTCGCGTCTGCTCCAGCTGTCCGGTCAGCGCGGCGAGCTCGGCCCTGAGCCTCGCGACCACCTCCTGGATCTCGACGGCCTCCAGCCCGCCGACCTGTTCCAGGGCCGCCCTCAGCCGGTCGTCCTCGACCTCGGCCACACGTGGGGCAGACCTCGCGCTCTTACGTCTCGCGCCCTCTTCTGAGCGCTCCGCACCGGATTTCTTTCGTACGCCCATGGCCCGATTCTGTATGACCTGCGTGGATCGAGCCACCGGAAAGAGGATTCTCCAGAAAAGACCGATGTGCGCAGATCGAAAAGGTGCTTCTGGTGCTTTTTTGGCTGATGCTGCCTACCTGCGAAGAATGTCTGGTTCAACCGGTGCGCAGCAGCAGGGCTCCTGGCTCCGCCCAGGCCGTGAGCTCGGCCACGTCACCGACGATGTCCCCGTCCACCTGCATCGTGGCCGACCCGGTGACCTCCAGGTGGACCGCCTGGGCCCTGGCGTGGTCGATCCGGCCGATCTTCGCCGGCAGCACGTTGCGGAAGCCCACGCCCTGGAGCACCACCTCCCCGAACAGCTGCGCCCAGCCGGCCAGGCCACCTCGGGTGTCGATCACGGCGAGGTCCAGCCACCCGTCGTCGAGCAACGCGTCAGGCAGCAGGTTGATGCCCCCAGGCAGACGGCCGCAGTTGCCGACCAGCATCGAGCGCACCCACGCCGACTGCGGGTCGCCCCCGTCCCGTGCGACCCGCACCTTCAGCCGCTTGCCGTGCAGGTGACGGATGCCCGAGACGAAGTAGGCCATCCAGCCGACCCTCGCCTTGAGGTGGCTGTCGGTGTCGGCGACCATCGCCGCGTCGAAACCCAGCCCCGCGATGACCAAGAACAGGTGCTCGCGCTCGTCGCCGCCGTCCGGGCCCCAGCGGTCCACGTGCAGCCGCCCGACGTCGACCGCCTTGTCGTGCCCGTCCAGAGCCGTCGCGAACGCGGCCATCGGGTCACCCAGCGGCACGTCGATGTTGCGGGCCAGCAGGTTGCCGGTACCCAGCGGGATCAGCCCCATGGGCACGTACGAGCCCGCCATCGCCTCGGCCACCGCGCGCACCGTGCCGTCCCCGCCCACGGCGACGACGAGGTCTGCCCCGACAGCCAGGGCCTGACGAGCCTGACCGGTGCCCGGGTCCTGCGGGGTGGTCTCCAACCAGATCGGCTCCGAGAGGCCACGGTCCGCACAGGCGGCGACGACGCGCTCGCGCAGCCTCGCCAGGTCAGGCTTGGTCGGGTTGACGACGAGCGCGATCCGCAACCCCGTGCCGCTCCTCGAGCGGACCCGCTCCAGGGAGGGACGGACGAACGCGCTGCGTCGCAGACGCACGTGGCGACGCCACAAGAAGAGACCGAGACCGACCCCGAGCAGGGCGAGAACCGCAGCGGCCACCGCCACCCAGCTCTCGACGCCCATGAAACGACCCTACGTGAGATCGCGAGCCGAGAAAGGACGAGCGGAGGGAGGATGGCCCGGTGCAGGCCCTCGACGACTGGTACCGCGACCATGCCCGCGAGCTGCCGTGGCGTGCCGCCGACCGCACCCCCTGGGGGGTGCTGGTCAGCGAGGTGATGCTGCAGCAGACCCCGGTGCACCGGGTCGAGCCGGTGTGGCGCGCGTGGCTGACCCGGTGGCCGACGCCTGCCGACCTGGCCGACGCGGACCTCGCGGAGGTGCTGCGCGCCTGGGGCCGGCTGGGTTATCCGCGCCGTGCGCTGCGGCTGCACCAGGCGGCCGGGCTGATCCAGGACCGCCACGGCGGTCAGGTGCCCGACGACGAGACCGCGCTGCTCGCCCTGCCCGGCGTCGGCGGCTACACCGCGGCGGCGGTGCGGGCCTTCGCGTTCGGGCGCCGCGCCGTGGTGCTCGACACCAACGTCCGCCGGGTGCTGGCCCGCGCGCTGGCCGGCGACGCCCTGCCCCCGCCTCACCTGGTCGCCGCCGAGACCGCCACCGCCGACGCGCTGCTGCCCGACGACGACGCCGGTGCCGCGCTCACCGCCGCGGCGCTCATGGAGCTGGGGGCGCTGGTGTGCACCGCGCGCGGCCCGCGCTGCGAGCATTGCCCGCTGGCACAGCGGTGCGCCTGGCTGGCCGCCGGCAGCCCGGCAGACACGCAGGCCCACCGACGCCGCAGCCAGCCCTGGCACGGCACGGACCGCCAGGCACGCGGCCAGGTGCTGGCTGCCCTGCGCGCCACCCACGGCCCCGTCCTCCTGGCCGACATCACCTGGCCCGACCGCGCCCAGCTGGACCGCTGCGTCGCCACGCTGGCTCATGACGGCCTCGTCGTCCACGACCCCGGGACGGCGACGGTGCGGCTCCCGTCGGCCTGAGCGCCTGTCGCCGTCCCGCTCCGCTCGCTCGTCGAAGAATCGTCGCTCGAACGGGCGCCGCGACGGGGTCACCTCCGATAGGTTCGTGCCCATGAGCCAGACGCCTCAGGACCCGTACGCACCCGGCCCAGACGGACAGCCGTGGTCGCAGCCAGAACCGAACCAGAGCCCAGGCGGCACCCAGCCGCCCTCGGGCCCCGGGTACCCGCCCCCGACGGTAGGCGGCACTCCCCCCGCGAGCCCCGCCTACCCGCCGCCACCGCCCGCCTACGGCCCTCCCCCGTCGACGCCTGCCGGCCCGCCAGCCTACGGCCACCCGGGCACCGTGCCCCCGGTCGTCTACCAAGACCCGTCGCAGAAGACGAACGGCCTGGCGATCACGTCGATGATCTGCGGCATCGTCGGTGTCGTCGTGTGCTGCCTCTGGTTCCTCGCCGGGCCGGCGGCGGTCATCACCGGCTTCATCGCGCGCGGCCAGATCGCCAAGGGGCAGGGCAAGGGCAGCGGCATGGCCATGACGGGCCTGATCCTGGGCTTCGTCGCCATCGCCATCGGCGTCATCGCGCTGATCCTCAACGGCACCGGTGCCCTGGTCGAGTGGACCGACAGCCTGAGCTGACGACAGCCTCTCTCCCCTCGACGGCCGCTACCTCCCGGCAGCGGTCGTCGGGGGGTGGGAGAGCACATCGGTGACCGGGGTGTCGGCGATCATCGCGGCCCACAGCTCGTCGGCCTCGGAGGTCCAGACCACGCGGTTGGGGTTCTGGGGGGCGGCGGCGAAGGGGACCGTCACGAACACGATGTCGTCGGCACGCACCGACCGCAGCGACATGGCCAGGCTCGTCGCGTCGCCCATCGTCAGCCCCGAGTCGATGGTCATCGACGACAAGGTCGCGTTGAGCAGGCGGGTCAGGGCCACGGTGTCGCTGACGTCAGACGCCGACACCTTGCGAGCGAGGGCACCGAGCAGCTGTTGCTGGTTGGCGATGCGGGCGATGTCTGACCCGTCGGTGCCCACGACGAACCGCGCACGGACGAAGTCGAGCGCCTGCGGGCCGTCGAGATGGTTGCGCCCGGCCGGCAGGTCGAGCCGGGTCGAGGACGACCAGTCCCGCATGGGCTCGTCCAGGTAGATCTCCACACCTCCGACCGCGTCCACCATCTGCTCGAACCCGGCGAAGTCCACCAGCGCGACGTGGTCGATGCGCACCCCTGTGGCCGACTCCACCGTGACCCAGGCGCACGCCACCGCCGAGGCCAGGTCTCCTCCCGCGGCCCAGCCTCGGGAGAACGCCGAGTTGATCATGGCCTCAGACCGCGGCGCCGTGGTCTTGCCACCGGTGGCCTTGCACGCCGGGATGTCGACCAACGAGTCCCGTGGGATCGAGACCAGCTCGACACGGCTGCGGTCGGCCGAGACATGCATGATGATCGTGGTGTCGGTACGCATCCCCTCGGCACCACCCACGTCGTCGATCGCCGCACCGTTCTCGTCCATGCGGCTGTCAGACCCGAGCAGCAAGATGTTCACCGCACCGCCCGACGCCGAGGTGCCCGCGACGGCGGGGTCGCGGTCGAGCAGGCCGGAGACGTCCACCCGGTCAGGAGCCTGGTAGAGGTGGACGACCAGCGCGGCAGCGGCGACGACACCGCACGTCAGCAGCACCACGACCCCCAGGGCGACACCACGCCACACAGGGTGGCGGGGGAGCAGGCGACCGTGGCGAGACGCACGACGAGCAGGACCGTCAGGGATGGCTGGCGGTCGCGTCAGGTCAGGGTCCAGAGGCGACACGGAGGCGGGCACCCTCAACGATAAGCACGCATCGTCCCGGTATGGGGTGTTTTGTCCTTCTGGGCACAGGTCGCGCACGCGATCCACCCGAACGGCGGGGCGCCACAGGCTCTGACGGTGCTCTGTCTGCGACGGCACTCTGTCCGCAGACGGTGCCAGCTTTCAGAAGGGTGCCACCGCCGACGCTCTCCCTGGGTGCCTCAGGTGAGCGCCAGGCACAGGCCGGTCCTGTCGCCCCTCGCCCAGCCCTCGCTCGTCGGAGCCATGCTGACCAGACGTCCGGCGACGGCCAGGTCTGGGGCCTCGGCACGGCACACCGCGGCGATCGCCTCGTCCAGGTTCACCTGCCCGGGCCACGCACCCGCGGCATCGACGGCGAGCGACTCACGCACGATCACCTCGGCCGCGTGAGGCCCGTCGCAGGGCACCACCCTCACCGTGTCGACCACAGCGGCGGTCGGCAGGTCGGCCAGGCAGTGGCCGACCACCAGCTGGGCGACGTGCGCGTCACGTGCCGTGGTGATCTCGACCGGCAGCGGCTGCGAGGCCTGGACGTTACGGACGAGGACCACCAGCAGCACCCCGGCCACCAGCGTCTGGACGGCTCCGAGCACGACGGCGACCTTCGCCAGGACGCCACCCCTGGTCCCGTCGGCCGCGGTGCGGCGCCAGGCGAGGGCGCCGAGCACCAGGGCCAGCGGGAACAGCCCGACGAGCGCACAGACCAGGGCAGCGACGGCGAGACCGTCGAGCCGGGGGCGGACGGGAGGCCCCGTCCACCCACCGGCCCGGTACGGCTGCGCGTAGCCTGGCGGGCCCCAGGTCAGGGCACGCCCTGGAAGGTGCCGGCGATCAGCGAGCCGACGAGCAGGTCGGTCTCGTCCTCAGGCCGCAGCACGCAGTACCCGGTGTTGTCACCCTGGTTGATCTGACGGGCGCTCGGGTACCAGATGTCGACGTTGGAGTCGTTGTACCACTTCTCGTTGCCCTGGACCATCGGCGCGAGCACGTCGTGCCAGCAGGTGGTGATCTGGTCGTCGATGATCGGGTCGGACTGGTTGACCGGAGCCCTGGACCAGGTGAAGGTCGAGATGATCTCCAGCGCGTGCGGGGTCTCGCAGTCGACCCGCCGGGCGTCGGAGAAGTCGAACTTGCTCGAGTAGACGTCGAAGCACGTGCCCAGAGGGATGTTCTGGTCGAGCGTGTAGGCGCCGGGGATGCCGCTCCCGCTGCCGGTCCACGGGTCGTCGGTCTCGTCGTCCGTCGGGGTGACGGTGGGGGTCTCGATCGTCGGGGACCAGGTCGCCACGGCGTCCTCGACCGCCTCCCCGAGCTTCACCACACCCGTGACCAGGAGGACGCCGAGGACGATGCCGCCGATCATCCCGAGAGCACCCAGGATCACACCGGTGACGGCCAGCCCCTTGCCCTTGCCCTCACCCTTCTTGATCTTGCCGAGCCCCATGAGACCGGTGATGAGCGCGACGAGCCCGACGATCGGGAGGCACAGGCCGACGATGCCGGTGATGAGCGCGGTGAGCGCCAGGCCGTTCGTCCGCTCCCCCGAGTCCGTCGTGCCCGCGTACCCACCCGGGGAGTACGACTGCCCCGGCCCCGGGTAGGGCGCCGGGCCACCGGGCGGCGGTGCGGGCGTGAAGCTGGGCGACCCCCCGGGCTGGTACCCCGGAGGCTGGTACCCAGGAGCAGGAGGCGGCGGCGGGGCGCCTTCGGGCTGGTACCCCGGAGGCGGCGGGGCGCCGTACCCGGGAGCGGCCTGGCCGGGGTCGGGGGTGTACCCGGGGGGGCCCGGCGGCGGGGGCGGGGGCGCACCTCCCTGGGCGTTCGGGTCGTTCGGGTCGGGCGTGCTGTAGGGATTCGGAGGCACCTCGCTCATAGCGCAGAGCTTAGCGGAAAATACTGGTGCCCGCGTCGACATCGGGCACGTTTGTACGAAATAGAGCGCCCGATCGTGAGGCGTGTGCCGGACTAGATAGGACAACAGGCCCCCATCGCGCCGCCGAGCACGGGTGAGACCTCAGCCACCTGCCGCCGGGTCGATGTCCAGCACGACCGGCACGTGGTCGGACGGCCCCTTGCCCTTGCGCTCGGCACGCTCGATGCTCACCCCGGTGACCTTGCCGACCAGGGCCGGCGAGACGTACGCCAGGTCGATGCGCATGCCCTCGCCGCGCGGGAACCTCAGCTGTTGGTAGTCCCAGTAGGTGTAGGTGTGCTCGGCGGGCACGTGCACCCTGGTGATCTCGGTGTACCCGGCGGCGTCGAACGCCCTCAGGGCGGCCCTCTCCGGCTCGGTGACGTGCGTGCGCCCGGCGAAGAACGCCGGGTCCCACACGTCGGTGTCCAGCAGGGCCACGTTCCAGTCTCCGACCAGCGCGATCGCCGCCTGCGGGTCGTCGGCCAGCCAGCCGGCGGCGGCGTCGCGCAGCGCGGCCAGCCAGCCCAGCTTGTAGGTGTAGTGCGGGTCGTCGACCTCCCGGCCGTTGGGCACGTACAGGCTCCACACCCGCACCCCGGCGCAGGTCACGCCCAGCGCCCGAGGCTCGGGCACCGACGGGTCTGGCCACCCCGGCATCCCGGGGAACCCGCGCTCGACCTCGTCGGCCCCGACGCGGGAGGCCACCGCGACACCGTTCCACTGGTCGCGCCCGTATGTGATGATCTGGTAGCCGGCGTCGACGAACCGGTCGCGGGGAAACTTCTCGTCAGAGACCTTCGTCTCCTGCATGGCCAGGACGTCGATCTCCGCGCTCTCGCAGAACGCCAGGACCCGGTCGACGCGAGAGCGGACGGAGTTCACGTTCCAGGTGGCTAGGCGCATGGGTGGAAACTACCTCCTCCTTGAGGAGGAGGCCCGAACCGCACGGATCCGTCTTGCGGGCTATGCACAACATCCGGCTCACGGCGCGACACTTCACCCCGGAAGCAACCCATCTCGAAAGAGGTCCGACCCATGATCGTCGCCAGAGGGCTGTCGAAGACGTTCGGCAGCGTGCGCGCCGTCGACGACGTGTCGTTCACCGTCGAGCCAGGCCGGGTGACCGGGTTCCTCGGCCCGAACGGTGCCGGCAAGTCGACCACCATGCGGATGGCCGTGGGGCTCGACCGCCCCACCGCGGGCGCGGTCACCGTGAACGGCAGGCCGTACGCCCACCACCGGGCACCGTTGACCCAGGTGGGAGCGCTGCTGGACGCCAAGGCCATGCACCCGGGCCGCACCGCGCGCCAGCACCTGCGGTGCGTCGCCGCGACGCACGGGATCGGCAAGGCCCGCGTGGACGAGGTGCTGGGCATGACCGGCCTGGAGTCGGTGGCCGACAAGCGCGTCAAGGGCTTCTCCCTCGGCATGGGTCAACGGCTGGGCATCGCGGTGGCGATGCTCGGCGACCCGAGCACGCTGATCCTGGACGAGCCGGTCAACGGCCTGGACCCTGAAGGGGTCATCTGGGTGCGAGACCTGGCCAAGCACCTGGCGAGCCAGGGTCGCACCGTGTTCCTGTCCAGCCACCTCATGGCCGAGGTGGCGCAGACCGCCGACCACGTGATCGTCATCGGCCGGGGCCGCATCCTCGCCGACGCCCCGATCGCCACGCTCCTGGCCGGGCCGGGGCACGAGACGTCACGGGCACGCGCACCGCGCGCGGCCGAGCTCGCGACCGCCCTGCGCGCCCGGGGCCTCACCGTGACCCAGACCGACACCGAGCACCTGGAGATCATCGCCGGCACCAAGGACGTGGCCGAGGCGGCGCTGGCTGCCGGCATCGCGGTGCACGAGCTCGCACCGGTGAGCACCTCCCTGGAGGAGGCGTACCTCGCGCTGACCACCGACGAGGTGGAGTACCGCTCCAGCGCCCCGGCCCCGACCGCCCCGACCGCGACGGAGGTCGCCCGATGAGCACGACAACCCTGGAACCGGCCGCCGCCCGCTCGAACGTCTCCGCCTCGGCGCGGCTGACCCTGCCCCGGGTGCTGGTCTCGGAGTGGCGCAAGCTGACCACCCTGCGCTCCACCTGGTGGACGCTCCTGATCGCCGTGCTGGTACACGTCGGCATGGGGGCGCTGATCGGGCTGACCATGCGGATGGACGAGCTGGAGAGCATGGGGATCTCCATCGATGCTACGACCCTGGCCGTCGCCGGGGCACAGTTCTCCCAGCTCGCCATCGTGGTGCTGGCCGTGATGGCCATCACGGCGGAGTACTCCACAGGCCAGATCCGGTCGACGGTCACCGCGGTGCCCTTCCGCCTGCGACTGCTCACCGCCAAGGCCATCGTGGTCTCGACGATCACGCTGCTGGTCGCTGTCGTGGCTACCGGGCTGAGCCTGGGCGTCGGGCTGCTCATCGCTGGCGATGCCGCCGAGTTCGGCCTGAGCACCGCGGAGAACGCGCGGATCCTCGCCGCCACCCCGCTGTACCTGGTCGCGATCGCCCTGTTCGGCCTGGGGCTGGGTGCGCTGCTGCGCAGCACGGCGGGGGCCATCGCCTTGCTGATGGCTCTGCTGGTGGTGGTGGAGAACGCCTTCGCGGTGATCCCGTGGCGCCCGATCGAGCTGATCTCCCCGTGGCTGCCGCAGACCGCGGGCTCTCGTATCTTCTTCGGCGACGAGGAGATCGAGCAGGTACGAGCGATGACCGAGGCCATCGTGCTCAGCCCCTGGCAGGGCTACCTGGTGCTGCTGGCCTGGGCCGCCCTGGCGCTGACGCTGGCCGGCATCCGGTTGCGCGGCCGCGACGTGTGATCGCTCGCGACCGAGAGAGGCCCTTCTCTGTGTCCCGGCGTCCGGTGGTGCGGCGTCGGGGCACAGAGAAGGTCGCAGGGCCCAGGCCGCACGGCCTGGACAGGCTGATGCGCCTGACCCGGCTGCACGGGGAGGGTCAGGCGCATCAGCGCACGTCGTCGTCCACCCAGTCGAACGACCTGGTGACGGCCTTCTTCCACAGCCGGTACCGGCGGGCACGCTCGTCCTCGGCCATGCGCGGCTCCCAACGCGCGCCCTGCGCCCAGCGGTCGACGACGTCAGCGGTGCCCTCCCAGAACCCGACGGCGATGCCGGCCGCGTAGGCGGCGCCCAGCGCGGTGGTCTCGGTGACCTCCGGGCGGATCACCGGGACCCCGAGGACGTCGGCCTGGATCTGCATGAGCGTCTCGTCGACGACCATGCCGCCGTCCACCTTCAGCGCGGAGAGCTCCACGCCCGCGTCGGCGCTCATCGCCTCGTACACCTCACGGGTCTGGAAGGCGGTCGCCTCCAGCGCCGCCCGGGCGATGTGCTCCTTGGTGACGAACCCTGTCAGGCCCACGAGCACGCCGCGCGCGTCAGCCCGCCAGTACGGGGCGAACAGGCCAGAGAAGGCTGGCACGAAGTACGCGCCGCCGCTGTCGGGGACGGCGGCGGCGAGCCGCTCCACCTCCGCGGTGGACGAGATGATGCCCAGGTTGTCGCGCAGCCACCGGACGAGCGACCCGGTGACCGCGACGGACCCCTCCAACGCGTACACCGGCGCCGCGTCACCGATCTGGTAGCACAGCGTCGTGAGCAGACCGTGAGAAGACATGACGGGCCGCACCCCGGTGTTCAGCAGCATGAAGCTGCCCGTCCCGTAGGTGCTCTTGGCCTCGCCCACCTCGAAGCACGCCTGGCCGAAGGTCGCCGCCTGCTGGTCGCCCAGGACGCCCGCGAGCGCCACACCTGGCAGAGGCCCGTCCGGGTGGCCGTGACCGTAGACCTGCGACGACGAGCAGATCCTCGGCAGCATCGACAGGGGCACACCCATCTCTTCCGCGATCTGCTCGTCCCAGGCGAGCGTGCGCAGGTCCATCAGCATCGTGCGCGAGGCGTTGGTCACGTCGGTGACGTGCGCACCGCCGTCCACCCCGCCGGTCATGTTCCACAGCACCCAGGTGTCGACGGTGCCGAAGGCCAGCCGACCGGCCTCGGCCCTCTCACGGGCACCGGGCACGTTCTCGAGCACCCAGGCGATCTTCGGGCCCGAGAAGTAGGTGGCCAGCGGCAGGCCGACCCGGGACCTGTAGCGGTCGGCACCCCCGCCGAGGGCACCGAGCCGCTCGGTGATCGCCTGGGTGCGCACGTCCTGCCAGACGATCGCGCGGCAGACGGGCTCGCCGGTCGCCCGGTCCCAGACCACGGTGGTCTCCCGCTGGTTGGCGACCCCCACCGCCGCGAGGTCGTCGTGGGTCAGGCCGGCCCGCCTCAGCGCGAGACCGACGACCTCGCGGACCGCCGCCCAGATCTCGTGCGGGTCGTGCTCGACCCAGCCGGGCCTGGGGAAGATCTGCTCGTGCTCCTTCTGGCCCACGGACACCACGCGGCCGGCATGGTCGACGACGACCGCCCGCGTGCTCGTCGTTCCCTGGTCGATCGCGAGGACGTACCTGCCACCCATGGAGACGATCCTCTCAGGGCATCGACCGTGACCTGGGGGCGACCGCCCCACAGGCTCGGGGAGCCCGTAGGAATGCTCTGGCGGTCCCGTCGTGGCGAGAGCTAGCCTGCACGGCATGACCCCTCCGGTGAAGGTGCGCCCGGCTCTGCCTCGCGACGTCCCCGCCATCCATGGGCTGGTGGAGCCCTACGCGGCCGAGCGCATCCTGCTCGCCAAGGACAAGGTCGCCTACTACGAGGCCGTCCAGGAGTTCCTCGTCGCCGAGATCGACCTGGGCGACGACGGCACGCGGGTGATCGGCTGCGGGGCGCTGCACGTCATGTGGTCAGACCTCGCCGAGGTTCGCACCCTCGCGGTCTCCGAGGGCCACCGGGGCACCGGGGCGGGGCACGCCCTGCTGTCGGCGCTGGTGGACCGGGCGCGGGCGCTGGGCCTGGCCCGGGTGTTCTGCCTGACCTTCGAGGTCAGGTTCTTCGCCGCTCACGGTTTCGTCCCGATCGAGGGCGCCCTGGTCGACCCGGACGTCTACGCCGAGCTGCTGCGCTCCCACGACGACGGGGTGGCCGAGTTCCTGGACCTGGCCCGGGTCAAGCCGAACACCCTGGGCAACACCCGGATGCTGCTGACCCTGTGAGGCTCGGACAGCCCTGGGAGGCTCACGCGGCAACAGCGTGATTCCTCGCCGCGAGGTGACAAAACGGGCATCGCCGCCCCACGGTGCCCGGTAGGTTCTGTCCGGTGACCCAGGTGCCGCCGAACCCGTTCGCCCCGCCCAGCCCTGGCGAGCCCCGCGGGACGTCGGGCTCGGCGGAGGCCGCGCCCTGGGCGGCTGGCGGCCCTGTCTCCGCAGCACCGACGTACGGCGCACCGCCCCCCTACGGCGCACCACCCGCCTACGGCACGCCCCCGCCCTACGGTCCGCCACCGGTGCACGCCTCACCGGGCTACAGCCCGCCCCCGGCCTACAGCCCACCGTCTGCCTACAGCCCACCGCCGGGACACGGCCCGCCGCCGCCCTACACCGCCCCTGGCTATGGCACGCCGGCCGGTCATGGCTCACCGACGCCTCCCGCCTGGGGGACGCCACCTCCGGCCGTCTACGGGCCCTACGGCTCACCTCAGCCGGGCGGGTTCGCACCGCCGCAGAAGACGAACGGGCTGGCGATCACATCGCTGGTCACCGGGATCCTCGGGCTGTGCGGCATCGGTTCCCTCGTCGGGATCATCACCGGCTTCGTCGCTCTCAACCAGATCAGCACCCGGCGAGAGAAAGGTCGGGGCCTGGCCATCGGCGGTGTGGTGGCCGGCTTCGTCACCCTGCTGCTGAGCATCCCGTTCTGGATCGGGTTCGCCGAAGATTTTGGCGAAGGGTTCCGCCAGGGGTTCGAGGAGAGCCTCCAGGAGACGGTCCAGGAAGGTTCCATCGAGGCCCAGCCCTCGCAGGAGCCCGACAGCACCTCGCCCTTCCCGCCCAACGACACCCCGTACCCGGTCTACGGCTCCACCGACCTGGTCAGGTTTCTCGGCCAGAGCATGATCGTCCGCGACGAGACCATCCGCGTGGGCGACCACAGCCAGGACGCCTCGGGCCCCGAGCTCGAGGACGCCCTGCTCGAGGCCGCCTTCCAGAACCCGTACGCGATCGACGTCTCGCGGTACTCCTGCGCGGGCTACACCTGCCGGGTCGTCTACGGGTACGGGGCGGACGAGCACGCGGCCCTGCAGCGCCAGCTCCTCACGAGGTCCGAGGAGGTCCTCGCGGCGATCATCGACGAGTCCATGTCCGACGAGCAGAAGGTCGTCGCCATCAACCGCTGGCTGACCAGGAACGCCACCTACGACGACGACGCGGCCGACGCTCTCGAGGCCAACAGCGGCCGGGCGCCTGAGGCCTTCCTGTACGCCTGGAACGCGACGGGCGTGATGATGAACGGCAAGGGCGTGTGCGAGTCCTACGCCCAGGCGTTCAACCTGCTCGCCAACGCCGCCGGGGTCACCTCGGTCTTCGTCTCCGGCACGCTCACCGAGAACGGCGGGGCGCACGCCTGGAACAAGGTCAACATCAACGGCGAGTGGAAGGCCATCGACGTCACCTGGAACGCCGGGCCGCCGATCAACACGCACTTCCTGCTCATCAACGACAGCGAGTTCACCGGGTCGGCGGCCCGCACCGAGGACACCGACTGGATGATCGACGCCTTCATCCCTGACTACGCGACCCCGTGACGCTCAGGCCGTCGTCGGCCAGGTCGACGGTGACGGTGTCGCCGTCGTGGATCTCGCCGGCGAGGATGCCGCGAGCCAGGCGGTCACCGATCTGGCTGGCGACCAGCCTGCGCAGCGGACGCGCACCGTAGACGGGGTCGTAGCCCTCGACGGCCAGCCACTCCAGCGCGGCCGGGGTGACGTCCAGCGTGAGCCGACGGTCAGCGAGGCGCTTGGCGAGCGCGGCTACCTGGAGGTCCACGATCTTCCCGGTCTCGGCCAGGGACAGCGCGTCGAACATCACCACGTCGTCCAGCCGGTTGAGGAACTCCGGCTTGAACGCCGAGCGCACCGCGTCCATCACGGCGTCGCGCTTGCCCTCGTCGGTCAGCTGCGGGTCGACGAGGAACTGGCTGCCGAGGTTGGACGTGAGCACGAGGATGGTGTTGCGGAAGTCCACCGTGCGGCCCTGGCCGTCGGTGAGCCGGCCGTCGTCCAGCACCTGGAGCAGCACGTCGAACACCTCGGGGTGGGCCTTCTCCACCTCGTCCAGCAGCACCACCGAGTAGGGCCGACGGCGCACCGCCTCGGTCAGCTGCCCGCCCTCCTCGTAGCCGACGTAGCCCGGAGGGGCACCGACCAGGCGCGCGACGGAGTGCTTCTCCCCGTACTCGGACATGTCGATGCGCACCATGGCGCGCTCGTCGTCGAACAGGAAGTCCGCCAGGGCCTTGACCAGCTCGGTCTTGCCGACGCCCGTCGGCCCCAGGAACAGGAACGACCCGGTCGGCCGGTCGGGGTCGGCCACGCCCGCCCGGGCACGGCGCACCGCGTCTGACACCGCGGCGACGGCCCTGGTCTGGCCGATCAGGCGCCTGCCGAGCTCGTCCTCCATGTGCAACAGCTTCGCGGTCTCCCCGGCCAGCAGACGCCCCGCCGGGATGCCGGTCCACGCCGAGACCACCTCCGCGATCTCGTCGGGCCCGACCTTGTCCGCGATCATCGGCGCCTCGTCGGCCTCGTCCACGGCGTCTTCGTCGCGCTCGGCCGAGGTGATCTGCGCCTCGATCGCGGGGATCTCGCCGTACATGATCTTCCCGGCGGTCGCGTAGTCGCCCACGCGCTGGGCGCGGTCGGCGTCCGAGCGCAGCTGGTCCAGCCTCACGCGCAGGTCACCGACCCGGTTGTGGCCGGCCTTCTCCTTCTCCCAGCGCGCGTTCAGCGCCGCGAGCTCCTCGCGCCGGTCAGCCAGGTCGTGGCGCAGCCGGGCCAGCCGCTCGACGGCTGCCGGGTCGGCCGCCGCCGCGTCCGTCGCCTCCGAGAGCACGACCTCCTCCATCTCCAGGCGGGTGACCTGACGCTGGAGCGCGTCGATCTCCACCGGTGAGGAGTCCAGCTCCATGCGCAGCCGCGACGCCGCCTCGTCCACCAGGTCGATGGCCTTGTCGGGCAGCTGTCGTCCTGAGATGTAGCGGTCGGACAGCGTGGCCGCCGCGACGAGCGCGGAGTCGGAGATGGTCACCTTGTGGTGCGCCTCGTACCGCTCGTTGAGGCCGCGGAGGATCGCGATCGTGTCTTCCACCGACGGCTCACCGACGAACACCTGCTGGAACCGGCGCTCCAGGGCGGGGTCCTTCTCGATGCGCTCGCGGTACTCGTCCAGGGTCGTGGCGCCGATCAGGCGCAGCTCGCCACGAGCCAGCATGGGCTTGAGCATGTTGCCCGCGTCCATGGCACCTTCCGAGCCCGCACCCGCGCCGACGACGGTGTGGAGCTCGTCGATGAACGTGACGATCTCACCGTCAGAGTCGTTGATCTCGGCCAGGACGGCCTTGAGCCGCTCCTCGAACTCCCCCCGGTACTTGGCGCCCGCCACCATCGAGGCCAGGTCCAGGGAGATCAGCCGCTTGCCGCGCAGCGACTCCGGGACGTCGCCGGTGACCATGCGCTGAGCCAGGCCTTCCACGACGGCCGTCTTGCCGACGCCGGGCTCACCGATGAGCACCGGGTTGTTCTTGGTACGGCGGCTGAGCACCTGCACGACGCGGCGGACCTCGACGTCGCGCCCGATCACCGGGTCCAGCTTGCCGTCACGGGCACGCTCGGTGAGGTCCAGGCCGTACTTCTCCAGCGCCTTGAACGTCCCCTCGGGGTTGGGGCTGGTCACCTTCTGGTCTCCGCGCACACCGGGCAGCGCCGCGACCAGCGCGTCACGGCCGGCCCCGGCGGCGCGCAGCGCGTCAGCGACGTTGGACTGCCCGGACGCCAGACCGACGAGCAGGTGCTCGGTGGACACGTAGTCGTCACCGAGGGAGCGGGCCTCGGCGTTCGCGGCCTCCAGGGCGGCGGCCGTGGCGCGCGAGGCCGTCGGCCGGGCGACGGTGCTGCCCGACGACTGCGGCATCTCGACCAGGAGCCCGCGCACCGAGCGCCCCAGGGTCGACCGGTCGGCCCCGACCGCGTCGAGCAGCGCGTTCGCCACCCCGCCCTCCTGAGAGAGCAGCGCGCCGAGGATGTGCGCCGGCTCCAGCTGGGGGTTGCCCGCGGCCGAGGCCTGCTGGATGGCATCACCCAGGGCTTCCTGCGACCTGGTCGTGTACTTGACGTCCATGGGTGCCTGCCTCTCCTGGTCTGGGTGGATGATCCTGGTGGCTGTTCGACGGTCCCAACCTCGTCAGAGCTGAGTCTATTCCACTCAGCTCTGCTCGGCACCCCCTCGCCCGCCGTCACCAGGGACGACCGTGGACGAGCCTCTCGCCTCGTTCAGGCGTCCAGCCCTCGCACGACGAGCAGGCAGAGGTCGTCCTCCGACCTGCCGTCGACCAGGGTCTGGAGCAGATGGTCGCGGATCTGGGCGGCGCTGCCGTCCGGGGCGTCGCGCAGCGCCTGGGCGAGCTCGGCCAGACCCTCTTCGAGGGACCGGTCACGGCGCTCGACCAGGCCGTCGGTGTACAGCACGACGACCGACCCGGCAGGCAGGTCGAGCTCGTCCTGACCGACGTCGACGGCCGGGTCGTGCAGACCGAGCGGGAGGCTGTGCGCCCCACGCATCTGGTAGACGCTGCCGTCGGGCAGCCGGACGAACGGGGCGGGATGCCCGAGGTTGGTGTACTCGACGTGGCCACCACCGTCGGCTGTGGGCTGCCAGCGCAGGCACACGACCGAGGCCACGTCGTCCCAGCGCATCCCGTCGAGCGCACAGGCGATGGTCGAGAGCGTGGGGCCCGGCGAGGCGCTGGTCCAGCTGCGGGCTCGCAGCAGCACGGACAGCTGGCCCATCACCGCGGCGGCGGACATGTCGTGCCCCACGACGTCACCGACGGCGAGCATCGTGCCGCGCTCGCCGAGCGGGAACACGTCATACCAGTCCCCGCCGATCTCGGCGGAGTTTCCCGACGGCCGGTAGACCACCGCGGTGTCGAGGTCGTCGACCGTCATGGTCGGCGGCAGCAACCGCTGCTGCAAGGTCAGGGCGGCGTTCCGTTCGGCCTGGTACAGGCGGATGTTGTCCAGCACCGTGCCGACCCGGTGGCGCAGCAGCGTGGTGGTCACGATGGTAGGGACGTCGAACCGGTCGAGGTCGCGCGACTCCAGCACCATCAGGCCCAGCGTCCGGTCGCGGGCGTACAGCGGCACCGGCAGCCGGGCACCCAGGCCGAGGTCGTACAGCGCGTCCAGGACGCGCTTCGAGGAGATCGTCTTCTCGAGCAGGGCGACGTCCACCAGCTGGGGCAGGGCCAGCCCCTCAGGCTGGACGCTCTGCATCGGGTACTGGCTGACCCAGCGCGGGAGGTCCGCCTCGGCGACACGCGCCGACTCGTGCTTGGCCGGGTCGGCGACGACGATGCCGGTGACGTGCTCGGGCTTGCCGCCCTCGTCCAGCAGGACGACGAAACCCCAGTCGGCGAGCTCGGGGATCGCGGTGCGGGCCAGCGCGTCAGCGGCCTCGTGGAGATCGACGTGCCCCGTCAGGACGTCGACGGCCTGGGTGATCAGCTCCAGCCGGCTGCTCCGGTTCGCCGCGAGCTCGGCCTCGGCGGCCTGGGCGTGCTCGGTGACGACCGTGCCGGTCGCGTCCGCGTGGACCGCCAGGCAGTGGGTGACCTCCCCGCCGGGGTCGCAGACCGGGGTGACGATCATCCGGCTCCAGAACCGGGTGCCGTCCTTGCGCCGGTTGAGCAGCGTCATGGTGACGCTCTCCCCGGCGAGCAGCATGTCGATCATCTGGGCGGCGTACGCCTCGTCGGGCTGCTGCGTGTGCACCGTCTCCCAGCCGCGGCCGACGAGCTCTGCCTGAGGCCAGCCGACCATCTGGCAGTACGGCTCGTTCGCCCAGACGATCTCGCCGGTCGTGGTGTCGGTGACCAAGACCGGCAGACGAGAGCTCCGTAGCGCTCGGGCAGCGATCGCCAGCCCCACGGAGTCGTCCACCGGCAGCGTGGTGTCGCGGCCGTCGAGCGGCTGCGCCCGCACCTGCGCCGTGTCAGGTTCCACAGGCACGCAGCCACCTCGAGAGCTTCCGTAGCGTCAAGACCACCAGTAGCGTCGCGGGCGGCGGCGACGCCGTCAAGCGGGTGAGGCCGAAGCCGCCTGACGCTCCTCGTCCAGCGAGGACGCGGGGCTCGAGGACGCGGGGCCTCGAGACCCCGGCGGCCACGGCCGCCGGGGCGAGGTCAGTCGAGGGAGGCCATGACGTGCTTGATGCGGGTGTACTCCTCGAAGCCGTACATGGACAGGTCCTTGCCGTGGCCGGAGTCCTTGAAACCTCCGTGCGGCATCTCGGCGATCAGCGGGATGTGGGTGTTGATCCACACGCAGCCGAAGTCCAGCTCTGTCGAGACCCGCAGGGCCCGGCCCACGTCACGGGTCCACACCGACGACGCCAGGCCGTAGGAGACCGCGTTGGCGGCGGCCACGGCCTCGTCCTCCTCGGTGAACGTCTGGACCGTGATGACCGGGCCGAAGATCTCCGTCTGCGAGAGCATGTCGTCCTGCCTCAGCCCCGACACCACGGTGGGCGCGACGTAGAAGCCGCGGTCGCCCTGGCGCGACCCGCCGGCCAGCACCTGGGCGTGGTCGGGCACCTGGCCGAGGAAGCCCTCGACCCGGGCCAGCTGGTGGACGTTGTTCAGCGGCGGCACCCAGGCGTCCTCGTCGTCGGCCGGGCGGCCGTAGGTCGTGGTCGCCGCCCTCGCCTGCTCGGCGAGCGCGGCGGCCAGGTCGTCAGCCACCGAGGCGTGCGCCAGCACACGGGTGGCCGCCGTGCAGTCCTGACCGGCGTTGAAGTACCCGGCCCCGGCGATGCCCTCGGCAGCAGCGGCGAGGTCAGCGTCAGGGAACACCACGACCGGGGCCTTGCCGCCCAGCTCCAGGTGCGTGCGCTTCAGCTGCTCGCCGGCGGCGACAGCCACCGCCCGGCCCGCGCCCACCGACCCGGTGATCGACACCATCGCCGGGGCGGGGTGCGCGATCACCGCGGCACCCGTGGTCCGGTCTCCGCAGACCACGTTGAGCACCCCGGGCGGCAGCACCTTCGCGGCCAGCTCGGCCAGCATCACGGTGGTCACCGGGGTCGTGTCCGAGGGCTTGAGCACCACGGTGTTGCCCGCGGCGATAGCCGGGGCGAACTTCCAGACGGCCATCATCATCGGGTAGTTCCACGGCGTCACCTGCCCGATCACGCCCACCGGCTCACGGCGCACCCACGAGGTGTGCCCCGCCAGGTACTCCCCGGCCGCGCGACCCTCCAGCACCCGGGCGGCACCGGCGAAGAACCGGATCTGGTCGACCATCGGCGGGACCTCCTCCACCGCGGTCAGGTGGTCGGGCTTGCCCGTGTTCTGGCCCTCGGCGCGCACAAGGTCGTCGGCGTGGGCCTCGACCAGGTCGGCCAGGTCCAGCAGCGCCTTCTGACGTGTGGCCGGGGTGGTCTTCCTCCACCCCGCGAACGCCTGCGACGCCGCACGGTACGCGGCGTCCACGTCCTGGGCGGTGGACAGCGTCGCGGTGGCGTACTCCTCCCCCGTCGAGGGGTTCACCAGGGGTGTGGTGCCCCCGGACCCGTCCGCGTGCTCGCCGTTGATGAAGTTGCGCACCGTCGCGCTCATGGCCTCGCCTCTCGTCGGTCGTCGTCGAACCGTCCAGCAGGCCCATCATCTCGCGCTCTCGCCCCCTGAGAAGGCCGAATTCACCTCTCGAGAGCCCGAACCTGCGCACGCGATCTCGGAGATGATGAGGCATGGAACGTCCGCAGCACCTGACCATCGCTCCCGTCACCGCCGACGATCTGGCCGATCTTGCTGCCCTCGCCGCCCGGACGTTCCCCCTGGCGTGTCCGCCAGGCGTCCGCCCGGCACAGATCCAGCGCTTCATCTTCGACCACCTGTCGACGGACTCCTTCGCCCGCTACTTCAACGACCCGGACCGCCACCTCGTGCTCGCCCGCCACGACGGCCTGCCCGTGGGCTACAGCATGTGCGTCTGCACCGAACCGACCGACCCCGACGTGCTCGCCGTGATCCACGGCCGCCCCGCGGTCGAGATCAGCAAGCTCTACGCCGACGCCACCTGGCACGGTCGCGGCGTCGCCGCCCGGCTGATGACCAAGGCCCTGGAGGATGCCAAGGCCCAGGGCGCCCGCGTCTGCTGGCTGGGCGTCAACAAGAAGAACGGCCGCGCCCAGCGCTTCTACACCAAGCACGGCTTCCGCGTCGTGGGCACCAAGCAGTTCGACGTCGGCGGCCACGTCCACGACGACTACATCATGGCCAGACCCCTGTGAGCGTCTACCACCTCGGGCCGAGCCTCGTCTGACACGGCCGGCCCTCGGGACACGCCACCCTTGGCCGAGCCCGCCGAGGAGCGCGACCATAGGAGCATGACGCGACCTCCGCAGCCGGACCCGTCCCGACTCACCCCGTTCGCCGGGCACCCCGGCGTGGTCGGTATCGTGCCCGGCCAGCCAGAGCTGGTGGCGCTGACGGCCGTCGCGTGGGCGAAGGCGACCGGTGGGGAGCTGTACTTCGCCTACGTCGACCCCCACCGCTACGTGACCGAGGAGCGGCCCGACGGCTCCGTCGCGCACGCCGACATCGACCCCGACCTCGACCCGGACGACTGGCAGACCCGCTCCCGCGAGATGCAGGCGTACCTGCGCCACGTGGTCGGCCCGACCGGCGTCCCCTGGCACTTCCGGTACCTGGCCGGGCGCCCCGACCGGGCGCTGACCCACCTGGCACGGGCGGTCGACGCGGCGGTCATCGTCGTCGGGACGCGACCGCCCGGGATGCGCGAGCGGCTCCGGTCGTTCCTGAGCGCGTCGGTGTCGGCGCACCTGTCGCACCACCAGCACCGGCCCGTGCTGGTGGTGCCTCTCGACGTGGTCGACTGGAAGGACCAGATCACATAGAGGTCACGATGCACGATCTCGTGCACGCGAGGGGGTCGCGACGACGGATTCCGTCGTCGCGGGGCACAAAAGTGACGAATCTGGTCGTCAGGCGCTGGTGACCGCTCCGTCGCAGATGCCATCATGGGGGCTCGAAGCGAAGGAGCAACGATGTCCCCCCGCACCCCCGTCACCCTCGACCGAGCCCGGATCGCCGAGCTCACGGCCCGCGAGGCCGCCCGTCTGGACGAGCGCACCCAGGCCTCCGGCGCGATGTACGAGCGCGCCCGTCAGACGCTGTCCGGCGGCGTCGCCTCGTCGTACCAGGCTCGCGACCCGTGGCCGATCTACCTGGACCGTGGTGTCGGCTCGCACGTGTGGGACGTCGACGGCAACGAGATGATCGACTTCCACAACGGGTTCGGGTCGATGGTGCAGGGCCACGCGCACCCGGCGATCACCAAGGCCGTGACCGAGCGGATCGCCCAGGGCACCCACTTCGCGGCGCCGACCGAGGACGGGATCGTCGTCGCCGAGGAGCTCAAGCGTCGCTGGGGCCTGCCGCGCTGGCGGTACGTCAACTCCGGCTCCGAGGCGACCATGGACGCGATCCGCATCGCCCGCGCGCTGACAGGGCGCGACACCATCGTGAAGATCTTCGGCTCCTACCACGGCCACCACGACTACGTCATGGTCTCGATCGGGGTGCCCTACGGGGAGATCGGCGACCCGGACAACCTCGCCTCGCTGCCCTACGGCGCGGGCATCCCGCGGTCCAGCGTGGACATGACGGTCCCGGTGCCGTTCAACGACGCCGGGGCGATGGAGCGGCGCATCGAGGCCCTGGTCGCGCAGGGCCGGGCACCGGCCGCGGTCATCATGGAGGCCGCGATGATGAACCTCGGCATCGTGCTGCCCGAGCCCGGCTACCTGGAGGCCGTCCGCGAGATCACACGCAAGCACGGCATCGTGCTGATCTTCGACGAGGTGAAGACGGGGCTGTGCATCGCCGCGGGCGGGGCCACCGAGCGCTTCGGCGTCGTGCCCGACATGGTGACCCTGGCCAAGGCGCTCGGCGGCGGGCTGCCCATGGGTGCGATCGGTGGCACCGAGGAGGTGTTCTCGGTGGTCGAGGACGGGTCGGTGTACCAGGTCGGCACCTACAACGGGAACCCGCTGGGCATGGCCGCGGCCCGCGCGAGCATGGAGCAGGTGCTCACCCCGGAGGCCTACGCACACCTCGACGCGCTGAACGACCACCTGGTCTCGGGCTGCCAGGCCGTGATCGACGAGCACAACCTGCCGGGCTACGCCGTGGGCGTGGCCTCCAAGGGCTGCGTGACGTTCGCGCCGGAGAAGATCACCGACTACGCCAGCTTCAAGAGGTTCCAGGACGGCGAGCTGGCCGACCTGGCCTGGCTGTACAACATGAACCGCGGGGTCTTCATGACGCCGGGCCGCGAGGAGGAGTGGACCCTGTCGGTCGCGCACACCGTGGCCGACTGCGACGTGTTCATCGAGGCCTTCGCCCAGCTCGCCGCCGACATCGTCCGCTGACCAGACCGACCACCGCGCCCCTCCCGGCCCGGCCCCGACACAAAGGCTCCTCTTTGCACTGACTTGACCTTTCCTCTAACGTCGACGGACAAGCTGTCGACAGCCGCACATCCCCCGACGAGCGAAGTCTCGCTCGGACCAGGGGTTTTGTGGCACGCGGCCGTACTTACCCCTGCGTTCACGTCGCGCATCCGCCTCAGGCTCGATACGGTCAGCCCAACGACGCGGTGACCGACACCGGGGGAGGCGTGCGCATGACCGATCTCGGGCCGTCCGCGCGCCCTCGTCGTGCCCGCCACCAGCTGCCCGAAGACGTGCTGCGGCTGCAAGAGGCGCTGCTCCCGTCCACGGTGCCGCTGCTGCCCCGGGCCGACCTGGCCGCCACCTACCTGCCGGCCTCCGACCCGGCCAACGTCGGCGGCGACTGGTTCGACGCGGTCTACCTGCCCGACGGGCGCCTGGTGCTCTCGGTGGGCGAGGTGGTCGGCGGTGGCCTCGACGCGGTGGCCACCATGGGGCAGATCCGGGCCGTGCTCGCCACCCGCCTGTACGACAACGGCTCGCTGCTCGAGGCGATCAGGGCGGTCGAGCTGCTCGCGTCGCGCACCGCCGGGGCCTTCGCGACGACGCTGTGCGTGGCCAGCCTGAACATGACCACCGGCGTGCTGACCTACGTCACCCGGGGGCACCCCGCCCCTGTCGTCATCGGCCGCACCGGGGCGCGACTGCTGCCCGCCACCGGCGACGGCCCGCTCGGCACCAGGACGAGGGACCGGTCGGCCTCGACACGGCTGAGCACCGGCGACCTGGTGCTCATGTTCACCGACGGGATGCTGCGCGGCATCGACGAGCGGCCCGCGCGCGCCCTGGACCGGGTCCGCGTCGCCGCGGCGAAGCTCAGCGACGACCGCACCGGCTCCCCCGTCGTCCGGCTGTGCGAACAGCTGCCGACCGAGCTGGGCGGGACCGCCGACGACTCGATCCTGCTCGGGGTCCAGTACCGGGGCGCCCCGGCCCCGCTGGACATCGAGCTCCACGCCGACGCCGAGCGGCTGGGGCAGATCCGGGCCGCGGTCGACGACTGGGCCGAGGACATCGGCCTGGCCTCCGACGACCGCCGCCGGGTGCTGCTCGGGGTCTCCGAGCTGGTCGCCAACGCCGTCGAGCACGCCTACGCCGGGCGCAGGCCCGGCCCGGTGAGGGTGCACGTCGAGCTCACCGAGGACGCGACCATCCTCGCCACCGTCGCCGACGACGGTCAGTGGCGCGAGCCCACGCGTCACCCGGGCGACCGCGGGCGGGGGCTGTCGATGAGCGCCGCCCTGGGCCTGCGCGTCGAGATCGAGGCTCGCGAGGACGGCACCCTGGCGACGGTCGAGTGCCCGGCGCGCCGCCCGCTGCGCCTGCTCACCGGCGAGAACACCATGGTCGAGGAGCCGGGCGGCACCCGGCTGACGATCGTGACCTCTGACCGGGTGACCGTGAAGGCCGTGGGCCCCCTGGCGTCGCGGCACCGTGCGGCACAGCTCGAGGCCGAGGTGCGACGGGTCGCCCGCAACGGGCTGGTCCCGGTCGACGTCGACCTGCGTGAGACCACCAGCCTGTCAGGGCCGGGCGTCGCCGCGATCGAGGCCCTGCTCGGCCCTGACGGGCCCGGCGACGTCCGGATCATCGCGGGGGCGTCGTCGGCCGTCGGCGACATCCTCGCCCTGGCCGGCACGCCGTTCGCCGCCGAGCCGATCAGACGCGGGAGCCGACGGGCCGGGCCTGTGCCGGACGTGCGCACCCGACCACGAGCCCCCGAGCTGTCACTCGAGGCCACCCATCCGCGAGGCCTTCCCCACCGAGGGCCAGCGCTCTGACCCCCCTGCCCCCCGGGGGGGCAGGTTGCAGCGTGGCAGGGGCGTCGGCACGGGCGGCACGAGCTGCGGGGCCGCCTCCGGACCAGGCGCCCCGGTCGGCGCCCCCCGGCGGGCACGCTTGACCGCGTACAGCGCACGGTCGGCGCCGCTCAGCAGCTCGTCGGCGTCCATGTCGAGCTCGAGCTGTTGCACACCGGTGCTCAGCGTGACCGAGATGGGCTCCTGACGCGTCGCGAACTGCAGCTCGGCGCACCGGGTCGCCGCCCGTTCGGCGGCCTTGCGAGCCGTAGGCAGGTCCATGCCGGGCAGGATGATCGCGAACTCGTCACCGCCCATGCGGATCAGCTCGGCACCGGCCGGGAGCGCGTGGCACATCTCGTCGGTCACCCCGATGATGACCCTGTCGCCCATGGCGTGGCCATAGGTGTCGTTCACGTGCTTGAAGCGATCGATGTCGAGCATCACCACCGACAGCGAGAAGCGGCCCCGTGCCCGTTCGACGAGCTCGGGCAGCCGGGCGTCGAGGTAGCGGCGGTTGCGCGCACCGGTCATCGGGTCACGCGAGGCCACATCGGTCAGGTGCTCACGCAGCGTCGCCAGCTCGGTGATGTCTCGTGCGGTGACGACGACCGTCGGCGCCCTGCCCGGCTGGTCCAGACGGTCGGTCACCAGCTCGATCACCCGCCCCGACGCCGTGCGCACCTGGGAGGAGGTCCCGGGGGCGGGCACGGGCCCCAGCCGGGACTCGGGGTATCTCGTCCACGACGTCATGCCCGTGAACAGCATCGCCCGCGCCGCGGCGTTGGTCGTCAGGATGTCGCCGGACTCGGTGAGCACGACCACCCCGTCCTCGACCTCGGCCAGCAGCCGCGTCACCGTGATGGGCAGCTGGACCAGCCCTGGGTGACGCAGCGCCACGATCAGCCAGACCAGCAGCGCCGCGCTGAACAGCATCGGGGCCAGGGAGGCGAGCGTCGCCCCGGCCCCGTCGGTGATGAACAGCCCCCAGGCGACGACCGACGGGACGGTCGTGGCGATCACCGCCAGCACCAGCGGGCGCTGACCGAGGATGGTCGAGGCCGCGACGATCAGCAGGGAGAACGCCACCACACCCATGACGACCGCGCCGGTGATCGCGCCGACCCACAGCACCGGGCCCCACACGGGCTCGAGCCGACCGCCGACCCGCACCACCTCGATCACGTTGGGCCGCAACCCTGGCAGCACCTGCAGCGCGAGCATGATGAGCACGGGCAGCGAGCCGACGACGAACAGCGAGCGGGTCAGCAGATAGGCGCGGTAGGTCACCAGCAGCACCAGCCACACCGAGGCCACGACGACGGCCCACGCCCCGATCATCTGGAGCGCGACGAGCACCAGGACGGCTCCCACCGATCCGACGAACGTCGTGAGCCCGGCGGCCACCGACCAGACCGAGGCACCGGCGGCGATCACCACGACGACCTTCGCGAGCAGCTGCGGCAGGCGGTGGTACATGCGCACGACGGTGACCAGCGTCGCGCAGCCGACGAGGACGGCGAGCAGGTCGACAGCGATCAGCCTCACGTGGCCGCCCCTGTCCGGGCGGGTCGTACCCGCACCCGGTTGCGGCCGGCGGCCTTCGCGGCATACAGGGCACCGTCGGCGGCGGAGATGAAAGCCTCGACGTCCCAGCCTGGCTCCAGCTGGGCGACGCCGATGCTCAGCGTCATCCGGGGCACCTCGACCCCGAGGTGGATCTTCCCGGCGCCGACCCTCCACAGCTGGGCCCGCAGCTCGGCGGCGTCGGCGTCGGCACCCGTCATGGCCACGAGGAACTCGTCTCCACCGACCCGGCACACCAGGTCGTCGTCGGCGGACTCCGAGAGCACGCGCGCGACCCCGCAGATGCCGCGGTCGCCGACCTGGTGACCGTACCGGTCGTTGAGCACCTTGAGGTTGTCCAGGTCGACCATGGCCACGCTCAGCGGACGCCCGTCGCGCCTGGCCTGGTCGATCATCGCCGCGAGCTGGACGCTCAGGTCGCGGCGGTTGTGCAGGCCTGTGAGCGAGTCGCGCGCGGCGAGGTCCACGAGCTCTGACCGCAGGCGGTCCAGCTCGGTGATGTCCCGGGCCGACAAGATCCTGGCCACGGGGTTCCCGTTCTCGAACACCGTGGTGGTCCGCACCCTCAGCACCACACCGGTGTCCAGCACGACGTTGCGCTCCCCGTCGCCCCCGAGCGCGGGGCTCAGGGCCGGGTTGAGCGTGCGGACGCGAGAGCGCGAGTCTTGCGACGGTGCGAGCAGCTGCGTCGCGGCCGCCCGGTTGGTGTCGATCACCGTGCCGTCCAGCCCGATCACGGTCAGGGCGTCAGACACGGTGTCCAGGACGGACGGGATGTCAGCCGGGAGGGGCGCCATCTCACCGCGCGACCAGCGTGTGACGGCGATCGCCATCGCGAGCAGCATGACGGGCACCCACGCGAAGACCGTCACCGACCCCGGGACGAGCACGAGCACCGGCACCAGCGCCAGGCAGCCGACGGTGATGGCACCGTGCGTGACGACGTCGGTGCGCAGCTGCCCGACCGCCTGACCGGCGGCGATGATCTCCATCAGCGCCCCCCCGCCGATCGCGACGACCATCCACAGCGCCATGATCATCAGCAGGGGACCTGCCTGCAGGTTCTGACCGTCGACGGTCAGCACCAGCCGCTGGCCCCCCGGCATCAGCCCGAGCAAGGCCGTGACCAGGGGCACCGCGCAGAAGACCGCCACGGTCGACGAGCGCAGCCAGGCCGTCAGCCCCGCCTGGACCAGCGCGGTGCCGAACGCCCCGAGCATGGCGAGCGTCATCGGCAGGATCACTACCGACGCCCCCGCCCACCATCCGGTGGTCTGGACGACCACCGCCAGGACGGTCCACAGGGCCAGGCCACCCTGCTCGAGCGCGCGCAACCGCCAGGGCGTGGAGCCTCGAGACCGCCAGTCGCTCGCAGCCACGGCTGCGGTGACGACGACGGTGACGACTCCCGCCCCGATGAGAGCCCAGGTCATGCCCGGCACGGCGCGCTCCTCGAATCGTTATCCCCTGGTCCATCGGCGCTTTGGCCGAGGCCCTGAGGAGGCGCGGCGGGGTCTACCCGGTGTCGGGGCGGGTCAGGCCTTGTCGGGAGCCTCGTCAGAGGCGTCGGCCGGCGGCTCACCCGCCGCGGAGAGCGGCGCGGCCTTGGTCCGACGTGCGGTCTTCTTCGTCGACCTCGCGGCGGCATCCTTGGCGTCGGCCAGCGTGGAGGTGATCTCCTCGCGCGCCTCCGCGAGCTTCTCACCAGCCTCCGCGAGCTTCTCGCCGGCCTTGCGGGTCGCCTCACGGCTCTTGGCCACCGCGGCCCCCGCGGCCTCGCCGACAGCGTCCGCCGCATCACCGACAGCGTCCTCGAGGCCGCTCTTGGCGCTCGCGGAGGGGGCCTGCGACGGCTCCCAGGGCTCCGCCCACGGGTCCACGGTCGAGCGCGAGCGCGCCCACGCGGCGGCCGCCGCACCGACGCCCGCGGCGAGCGCGAGCGCGACGAACACCTTGCGCCCGGTGCGCGAGCGCTTGCCGGCCTCGGCCTCGGCGGCGAGCCGCGCGGCCTCGGCCGCGGCAGCGTCCGCGTTCGCCTCCGCTCGGGCAGCGGCGGTGGTGACCGCGTCGACCAGCCTGGGCAGCAGGTCGTCGACGATCGTGGAGTGGGCGCTGTCCACGACCGGCCCGGCCTTGCCCGCGACCTTCTCCACCTGGGGTGCCGCCGCCTTGATCCCCTCGGTGTACAGGTGCTCCAGGCGCGGGGTCAGCCACTCCACGAACGCCTCGACGCGCGGGGTCGTCCACTCGTAGGCGTTGACCGCGGCCTCTCCCGCCTTGGCGGCGGCGACACGTGCGGCGGCGGCGGCGTGCACCGCGGCCACCCCGGCGCCGTCGCGCACGTCGGCGGCGAGATCGGCGGCCTGCGCCCTGATCTGGTCCCGATCGACGTCGATCTTCTTTCCAGACGAGCCGAGTCTCATGTCCACTCCATCGTCGCGTGATGAGTTCGTCAAGCACGTCGCGCACACGGGTGGGCGCCGTGGTCTTCGCATCGTACCGCTCGCGTCGCGTGCGAGACTGGCGGGCATGTTCGCGACCTTGCACACCACGGCAGGCGACATCCGCCTGCGTCTCTTCGAGAATCACGCCCCCACCACGGTGGCCAACTTCGTCGGCCTGGCCGACGGCACCAAAGAGTGGAAAGACCCGGCGACCGGCGCCACCCGTTCGGACTCGTTGTACGCGGGGACGCTCTTCCACCGGGTGATCGACGGGTTCATGATCCAGGGTGGCGACCCGCTCGGCACGGGCCGGGGCGGCCCCGGCTACACCTTCGACGACGAGATCCACCCCGAGCTCAGCTTCGCCAAGCCGTACCTGCTGGCGATGGCGAACTCGGGCAAGCGCCCCGACATGACCGGCACGCCGCGCGGCACCAACGGCTCTCAGTTCTTCGTCACCGTGGCGGCCACGCCGTGGCTGAACGGCAAGCACACGATCTTCGGTGAGGTCGCTGACGACGCGAGCAGGGCTGTGGTGGACGCCGTCGCGACCACCGCGACAGGCCCTCAAGACCGCCCGCTGACCGACGTGGTCATCGAGTCGGTGACCATCGACCGCGCCTGACCGGACGTGACCGACAGCACGCAGGCGCCCTCGCCGGACGAGACCCCGGTCTGCCCACGCCACCGGGACCGGGTGTCGTACGTGCGCTGCCAGCGCTGCGGGCGCCCGACGTGCCCAGAGTGCCAGCGCCCGGCCCCGGTCGGCATCCAGTGCGTGGACTGCGTGGCCGCCGGTGCCCGGGCGACCGCCCCTCGGGCGACGTTCGGCGAGGGCAGGGTGTCACAGCGCCCGACGGTGACGCTGACCGTCATAGGACTGTGCGCCCTGGCCTACGTCGCCCAGCTCACCGTGCCCGGGTTCACCGGGCAGTGGGCGTTCTTCGCGGTGCTCGGGGCCGACGAGCCGTGGCGCTTCCTCACCGCGGCCTTTCTGCACTCCCCCAGCGGGTTCATGCACATCGTGCTGAACATGGTCGCGCTGTGGGCGGTCGGGCCCTACCTGGAGACCAGCCTCGGCCGTGCCCGCTACATCACGCTCTACCTGCTGTCGGCGCTCGGCGGCTCGACCGCGATGGTGGTCTGGGCGGACCTCTCCGGCGCCTGGTTCACCGCGGTGGTCGGGGCGTCGGGCGCGGTGTTCGGGCTGTTCGGCGCCGTGCTCGTGGTGCTGCGACGTACCGGGCGCTCGGCGCGCGGGATCATCGCCGTCGTCGCTCTCAACACGGTGATCGGGTTCCTCGTCCCGGGCATCGCCTGGCAGGCGCACCTCGGTGGCCTGGTCGTGGGGGCGCTGCTCGGTACCGCCTACGCCTACGCCCCGCGGCACCGGCGGCGGACGGTCTCGATCACGGCCAGCGTCACGGCCGGCGTGGTGCTGGTGCTGGTCGCGGTCGGCGTCTACGCCTCGGTCGGGCTGATCTGAGGCGACCTGGCCCCGGGCGCATGGTGCGGAACCAGGGACGCCGGGTGAATCACACCGGTGTAGCTATCCACAGGGTTGCCCACCGCTGGGGACAACGAGGGGTCAGAGGACCTGCCGACGCCTCGGGCCCGTCAGCGCCACTTGGTCGTCATCGCGAACCCGACCATCATGAGGACGAACCCGATGGCGAGGTTCCACTGGCCGATCTCAGGGATCGGGAAGCCCCCGGCGGTCGTGTACGGCGAGCCGAGGTAGGTCGCCACGACCCAGGCCAGGCCGCCCACCATCAGGGACACCATCGTGACCTTGTACCACTGGGGGCTCGGGCCTTCGTCCTTCGTCTTCGACGGGGGCGTGTACGCCGACTGCTTGCGGGATGGTCTCGACTTGGGCACCTGTGCTCCTGTCCGTCCGTGGTCGTGCCCGTCCGTGATGGCACACCTTGAACTAGCGTAGTGCTGGCCCGCACCGACAGGAGGTGAACATGACCACGCCGACGCCTGCTCCTACGGCCCAGCGCTCTGGCCGGGTGCCGCTCGGTTCCGCGGCCGTCGGCGCCGTGCTCGGCCTGGCCGGGCTGATGTTCGTGGTCAGCGCCTCCACGGCCACCGCCAGCAGGCACCCGCAAGACCTCGTGGAGCTCGTGCACGCGAAGGTGGAGAAGGTCGAGGCCCAGGCGGCGCAGGTCGACACGCTGCGCGCGCAGGTCGAGGCGCTGACGGCCGCCGCCGCGCGCTCCTCGGGGCTCACCCCGGCCTCGACCGCCATGCAGGTGGCCTCTGGCTCTGTCGCCGTCACCGGGCCCGGCCTCGTGGTCACGCTGGACGACGCCCCGGCCGGCTCAGCCCCCGCCGGGGTCAGCGCCGACGTGCTGGTCGTCCACCAGCAAGACATCCAGGCCGTCATCAACGCGCTGCGGGCGGGCGGGGCCGAGGCTGTGGCCCTGCAGGGCCAGCGGCTGATCTCCACGAGCGCGGTGCAGTGCGTGGGCAACGTCCTGCGGGTCGACGGGCGCGTGCACTCCCCGCCCTACACGATCTCGGCGATCGGTGACGTCGCGGCCATGCGCGAGGCGCTCGACGCCTCCCCGGCCGTCCGCACCTACCAACGCGACGCCGCCGAGGTCGGTCTGGGCTGGTCGCTGCACACCGTGGACGCGCTCGTCCTGCCCGCCTACTCCGGCGCGACAGACCTCGTGCACGCCTCGGTGCCGCCCGGCACCGACGTGCTGGGGACCTCGGTGACAGCCTCATGAAGCGGCCACGTATGCCCCAGCTTCACGTGCCCCGGCTTCGCGTCCCCCGGCTCCGGAAGGTCCGACCGAGCGTGCTCCGACCACGCGCCCGCGGCTCCGCACAAGCCCCTCCGGTGCGGCACGCCCGTCCGCTGGCCCGGGTGGCCTACACCGCGATCGGCGTGCTCGGCGAGCTGCTCATCACCCTGGGCCTGTTCCTGCTCGCGTTCCTGGCCTGGCAGCTGTGGTGGACCGACGTCGAGGCCAACCGCGCCCAGGCGCAGATCCTCGACGAGCTGGTGCCCGCGCCGTTGTCCACCCAGGTGGCCGTGCCCGGGGAGGGCGACCCCCCGGTGATGGCCGCGCCGGCCCTCCGGGAGACCTTCGCCGCCCTGCACGTGCCGCGCTGGGAGGGCGACCCGCCCCGGCCGATCAGCGAGGGCACCGACCGCGCGACGGTGCTCGACGTGCTGGGCCTCGGGCACTACGTGGGCACCGCGATGCCTGGCGAGATCGGCAACTTCGCCGTCGCGGGGCACCGCACCACCTACGGTCGGCCGTTCCACCGGGTCGAAGAGCTCGGTATCGGCGACCCGCTCGTGGTGTGGACGCAAGACACCTGGTACGTCTACCGGGTCACCTCGACGCTGATCGTGATGCCGAACCAGGTCGACGTGATCGCCCCCGTCCCTGGCGACCCGACGGCCGTCCCCACCGAACGGATGATCACCCTGACCACCTGCCACCCGATGTTCTCCGCCCGGGAGCGTTTCATCGTGCACGGGGTGTTCGAGTACTGGGCGCCGACGTCGACCGGCACACCCGCCGAGCTGTTGGGGAGGTAGAGACCATGTACGGCTGGATCTGGCGTCACCTGCCCGGGCCCGTCCCGGTGCGCGCGCTGATCGCCCTGGTGCTCGTCGCCGGGGTGGTGGCAGCGTGCTTCCAATGGGTGTTCCCGGCGATCTCCCCGCTGATGCCGTTCAACGACACGACGGTCGGATAGGGTGTGTCTCCCAGTTCCGTGTGGGCTGCAGGGCGCCCGGCACGCACGTTCGCCGCGTTGTCGTCGTCGGCAGCACCTCTAGTGCTGCTCTCCTCCTCCGCCTCGCGACCGCACGCACCGAACACCCTTCGCTCACACACGGAACTGGGAGACACACCCTGATGGCCCGCGTCCTCGTCGTCGACAACTACGACTCGTTCGTCTGGACGATCGTCGGGTACCTGCGCGAGCTCGGCGCCGAGGTCGACGTGGTGCGCAACGACGCCGTGCCCGACGACCGGAGCGCCTACGACGGCGTGCTGGTCTCCCCCGGGCCCGGCGCGCCGCACGACGCCGGTGCGAGCCTCGCGGTGATCCGTGACTGCGCGGCGAGCGGCACCCCGATGCTCGGCGTCTGCCTGGGCCACCAGGCGCTCGGCGAGGCCTTCGGCGCGGTCGTCGCGCACGCGCCCGAGCTCAGGCACGGCAAGACCAGCCAGATCGACCACGACGGCACGAGCGTGCTGGCCGGGCTGCCGTCACCGTTCACCGCCACCCGGTACCACTCGCTGGCCGTCGTGGAAAGCTCGCTGCCCGACGAGCTGAGGGTCACCGCCCGAGCCGGCGGCATCGTCATGGGCCTGGCCCACCGCACTCTTCCTCTGCACGGCGTGCAGTTCCACCCCGAGTCGGTGCTCACCGAGGGCGGGCACCGCATCTTCGCTCATTGGTTGGCGATCTGCGGCGACGACGAGGCTGTCGCGCGCTCCGAGGGCCTGCACCCTCTCGTGCGGGCCGACTGAGACGAGCCAGCCCCGAGAACAGACGACGATGCCCTGGGTGAGGACCACCCAGGGCATCGTTCGTTCAGTCGTCGCGCCTCACGGGCTGCCGCTCGACACGGTGATGTAGATCGTCTGGTCCAGCCGGACGGTAGACCCTCCAGACGGGTTGGTCGAGACCACCTGACCGGAAGGCACGGTCTCCGAGGGGCTGTCGGTCCGCGAGAAGCTCTGGAACCCCGCCGCCCTGAGCGCGTCGACCGCGGCCGCGTAGGTCATGCCGGCCAGGTTGGACGGGATCACGGCCGTCGTCGGCGCCGTCGGGGTCGGCGGGGTCTCCTCCGCCGCCTTGGCGATGACGACGGTGATCCGGTCGCCGCGGTTGACGAGCTGCCCAGGTGCGGGATTCGTGCTGATCACCGTGCCTGCGGGCTTGTCGCTCTCCTCTTCCCGGAAGGTGGGCCTCAGGTTCAGGTCGTCGAGGATCTGCTCGGCCTCGTCGCGGGTCTTCGAGACGAGGTTGAGGAGCTCGGCCCGCCCGGTGGAGACGTAGTAGGTGACCGTCGAGCCCTGAGCGGCGGCGGTCTGGGCCTCAGGCTCGGTTCTCGCCACCCTGCCCCTGTCCTGCTCCAGAGAGTCCAGGTCCTCCCTGCTGCGCTCTGGCTTGAACCCTGCGGCCTCCAGCTCCCTCTCCGCCACGTCCGGCGTCATCCCGCTGACGTCGGGCACCGTGCTGGAGGTCCCGCCGCTGGACACGAAGTAGGTCACCGTGCTGCCCTCGGCGACGCGCACGTTCGCGGCCGGGTTGGTCCTGACGACCAGGCCCGCCTCGACCTCGGTCGACACCACGGACTCCTTCGCCGGCACGAGCCCGGCCTGGGTGATCATCTCCTCGGCCACGTCCGCGGTCTTGCCGACCACGTCGGGCACCTCGACCTGGCTCGACCTGCCGTTCAGCACGATCAGCACGATGATCCCGACGAGGGCGAGCGCCCCGACGGCGGCGAGGGCGATGACGAGCCACTTGCGGCTCCTCGGCTCCTCGTCCTCCTCGCCCGGCTCCTCCGGCGCACCGATGCCGGTGGACTGCCACGGGGGCACGCTGGCTGGCATCACCGCGGTGCCGCCCTGGACCGGGCTCAGCACCTGGGTCGCCATGGCCGGGGCGGCCGCCCCGATCGGCGGGGCGAGCACCCGGGTGCCGCGCTGCACGGCCTCCAGGTCGGCGCGGAACTCCGCGGCCGTCTGGTAGCGGGCCTCGCGCTCCTTGGCCAGCGCCATGTACACGATCTGGTCCAGCACCTGCGGGATCGAGGGGTTCAGCACAGAAGGCCGAGGAGCCTCCTCACGCACGTGCTGGTAGGCGACCGCCACCATGGAGTCGGCCATGAACGGCGGGCGACCGGTCAGCAGCTCGAACAGCAGGCATCCGGCCGAGTACAGGTCAGAGCGCGCGTCGACCTGCTCCCCACGGGCCTGCTCGGGCGACAGGTACTGGGCGGTGCCGACCACGGCCGAGGCCTGCGTCATGGTCGCCGCGGAGTCGGCGACCGCCCGGGCGATGCCGAAGTCCATGACCTTCACCGCGCCGGCGGTCGTGATCATGACGTTGGCGGGCTTGATGTCGCGGTGCACGATGCCCGCGCGGTGCGAGTACTCCAGCGCCGACAGCACGCCCACGAGGATCGCCAGCGCCTCGTCAGCGGGCAGCGGGCGGCCGTCGCGCAGCATCTCGCGCAGCGTGTGGCCCTCGACGTACTCCATGACGATGTACGGGACGGAGGCGCCGTGACCGGTCGGCTCGATCACCTGCTCCTCGCCGGTGTCGTACACCGCCACGATCGCCGGGTGGTTCAACGCCGCCGCGGCCTGCGCCTCGCGACGGAACCGGTTCAGGAACGCCGGGTCCCTGGCCAGGTCCGAGCGCAGCACCTTGATCGCGACGGTGCGGCCCAGCCGCCTGTCGTAGCCGATGTGCACCTCGGCCATGCCACCGCGACCGATGGTCTCACCGAGCTCGTACCTGCCCGCGAGAATCTTCCTCGGCTCGTCCACTAGAGCTGACCTCCACTGTCGTCCGCGATGCACGCGGTACTCGGGGATGAGGGTATCGGGATCGCCACCACGATGGCAGCGGATCGAGAAGAGCTCGTGGTGTCACCCGGGCTGATCGCCCGGCCCAGCGCCACCAGCGCCCAGATCACCACGACCACGACCGCCACGAGCAGCGCCCAGCGCAGCCACAGCGGAGCGGCCGGGGCGGGAGCCGCCCGACGCGCCCCGCCCGTGCGCAGACGCGAGAGAAGACCGTCCGTGGCGGACCGGGCGCGGCTGCCCCGGGCCGGCCCCAGCCGTCGCGGCCCGATCGTCACCGGGGTCCGGATAGGACCGCGGTCGGGGGTGACGGGGCTCCGCGGCACGAACGACGGCGGGTCGGCGACCTCCGGCAGCACCGTCTTGGCCTGCTGCGGCTCGCCCCCCGAGCGCAGCGGCGGCGCGGCCGCCCGGGCAGCCACCGGGACCCCGGCGGGCGGGGTCGAGGCGATCAGGCTGTCGAACAGCGCGGCGAGCTCGTCGCCGGACTGCGGGCGCCGCGCCGGCTCCTTGTCCAGCAGCCGCATCACCAGCGAGGCGAGCCTCGGCTCGACGCTCGCCGGCAGCGGTGGCGGCGGGTCGTTCACCTGCGCGATCGCGATGTCGACCGGTGAGGTGCCGGTGAACGGTCGCTCCCCCGCGAGCGCCTCGTAGGCGATGATGCCCAGCGCGTACAGGTCTGACAGGTTCGTCGCCGGGCGGCCCACCGCCTGCTCGGGCGACAGGTACTGGGCGGTGCCCATGACCATGCCCGTCGCGGTCAACGGGGTCTGGTTGATCGCCTGGGACACCCCGAAGTCGGTGATCCGCACCCGGCCGCCCGGCTCCACGAGGAGGTTGCCGGGCTTCACGTCCCGGTGCACCACCCCCATCTGGTGGGCGTAGTGCAGACCCCGCGCGGCCTGAGAGAGGATCGGCAGCAGCCTCTGCGGCTCCAGCACCCGCTCGCTGTCGAGGATGTCCGACAACGGCTGACCCGGTACCAGCTCCATGACCAGGTAGGCCGTGCCGGCGTCCTCCCCGTAGTCGAACAGCGGCGCGATGTTGGGGTGCGACAGCGCGGCGGAGTTGCGCGCCTCGACCCGGAACCGCTGCAGCAGGGTCGACTCCCCGGCGTACTCCGGGCGCAGCGCCTTGACGGCCACCGGGCGACCCAACGACTCGTCCCGGCCCTCCCAGACCTCGCCCATCCCGCCGACGGCGATCAGCCGGACCATGAGGTACCGGTCGCCGAGCAGCACGCCCTCCCTGACTCTCATGAGGTCAGCACCGCCTCGATGACAGCCCGAGCGATCGGCGCGGCCACCCTGCCACCGGTGGCCTCGTCGTGGCGCGCGTCCCCGCCGTGCTTGACGAACACGGCGACAGCCACCTGAGGGTCGTTCGCGGGGGCGAACCCGGTGAACCAGACGTGCGGGGCCTGCTGACCCGACTGCGCGGTGCCCGTCTTGGCAGCCACAGCCACCCCGGGGATCTGCACCGGCCTGGCGCTGCCCGAGCGCACCACGTTCTCCATCATCTCGGTGAGCGTGCGGGCGGTCGAGGCCGAGATCGGGCGGGCGAACACCTTCGGCTCGGTGGTACGCACCGTCGACAGGTTGGCCGCACGCACCGTGTCCACCAGGTACGGGGTCATCAGGGTGCCGTCGTTGGCGATGGCGGCGGACACCATCGCCATCTGCAGCGGGGTGGCCTGCACCTCGAACTGGCCGATCGCGGACTGCGCCGTCTGCGGGGCGTCGAGCGAGGCGGGGAAGCGGCTGTTCGCCGCGAGCATCGGGATGGTCACCTCGGTGTTGAACCCGAAGGCCTCCGCCTGGCGCCGCAGAGCGTCCGCGCCGAGGTCCACCCCCAGCCACGCGAACGAGGTGTTGCACGAGACCCGCAGGGAGTCGTCCAGCGTGATGGGGTCGGAGCCGCACCCTCCGCCACCGAAGTTGCCGATCCCTCTCGACGTCTGCGGCGGCGTGTACGTGTGCGGCGCCGGCAGCGTCGAGCTCGCGTCGTACCGGCCCGACTCCAGCGCCGCCGCGGCGACGACGAGCTTGAAGGTCGACCCGGGTGCGTACCGCTCCTGGTAGGCCTTGCTGCGCAACGGGTTCCCAGGGGCCGTCAGCAGCGTCTCGTAGGCCGACCGAGCGGCTCTCATGTCGTGCGTCGCGAGCTCGTTGGGGTCGAAGCCCGGGGTCGAGACCAGGGCGAGGATCCTGCCCGTGGACGGCTCGATGGCGACGATCGCGCCCTCCTGGTCGCCCAGGGCCCTGAGCGCCGCCTCCTGCACCGCGGGGCTGATCGTGGTCTCGACCGCCGCACCCTCCGGCGGGCGTCCGAGGAACACGTCGCGCAGGCGGGAGAACACCAGCTGGTCAGAGCTCCCCGACAGGTAGCCGTTCTGGGCCTGCTCCAGGCCGGTGCGGCCGGTGACGCCGAAGAACCCCGTGATCGAGGAGTACGTCACAGGGTCGGAGTACTGACGCTGGAAACCGAAGACGTCGTCGACAGGCACCGAGGACGCCACCGCGACCCCGTCCACCACGATCGGGCCCCGGGCGTCCCCCAGGGCGCGGTACAGGGTCCGCACGTTGCGGCTGTCGTTGTCCAGACGGTCGGACTGGAAGAACTGCACCCAGGTGGCGCTGCCGATCAGCACCAGGCACATGACGAGGGCGACCGACGCCAGCCTGCGCAGCGGGGTGTTCATCGGTCGGCCCCCCCGTCCACGATCTCGGTCGGCGGGTCGGCGGTCGACGAGACAGCGGCCGACGAGGCAGCGGACGCGGACACCGGACGGCTCGTCGCGGCCCCGGCGACCACCACAGGCGTCCCCGCCTCCGGGGTGAGCACGGGGCGCACGTCCGGGGCAGGCCTGCGCGCGTCGTCGGAGACACGCAGCAGCAAGGCCACGATCAACCAGTTGGCGAACAGCGACGAGCCGCCGTACGCGAGGAACGGGGTGGCCAGACCGGTCAGCGGGATGAGCCTGGTCACACCTCCGACGACGACGAACACCTGGAGCACGAGGAGGAACGACAGACCTCCCGCGAGCAGCTTGCCGAACCCGTCACGCACACCGATCGCCGTACGCATGCCCCGCTGCACCAAGACGGCGACCAGCAGCAAGATCGCGGTCAGCCCGGTCAGCCCCAGCTCCTCACCGAGCGAGGCGACGATGAAGTCAGACTCGGCGTAGGGCACCAGGTCAGGACGCCCCTGGCCCCAGCCCGTGCCGAACATGCCGCCGCTGGCCATGCCGAACAGACCCCGCACCAGCTGACCCGACCCACCGGGATGGCGGTTGAACACCTCGTCGTTGAACGCGTCGAGCCACCCGTCGAACCGTGCCCCGACGTGAGAGAAGGCCCGGGCCGCGACCGCCGCCCCGACACCGAACAGCCCCAGGCCGATGACCACCCAGCTGATCCGCTCCGTGGCCAGGTAGATCATCGCGACGAACAGCCCGAAGAACAGCAGCGCGGCGCCCAGGTCTCTCTGCATCACCAGCACGGCCATCGCGACGACCCAGATGAGCAGGATCGGCCCCAGGTCACGCACCCGAGGCATCTTCATGCCCAGCACCGTCCGCCCGGCCAGCGCGAGGGTGTCCCGGTTGGTCACCAGGTACCCGGCGAAGAACACCGCCAAGGTGATCTTCGCCAGCTCGGCCGGCTGCATCCCGACAGGCCCGACCCGCACCCAGATCTGCGCACCGTTGATCGTCTGACCGATGCCAGGGATCATCGGCGACAGCAGCAGCGCCAACGAGGCCACCATCGCGGTGTAGGTGTACCGACGCAGCTTGCGGTGGTCGCGCAGCAGCCAGAGCAGCAGCAGGGCCCCGACGACGGAGACCGCCGTCCAGAGCAGCTGCTTGTCGGCGAAGCCGTGCGGCCTGCCCCGGGCCGCGTAGGCCAGGTCGATCCGGTAGATCATCGCCAGGCCGATGCCGTTGAGCGCGACGACCACCGGCAAGATCACCGGGTCGGCGTGCGGCGCCCGCCAGCGCACCACCAGGTGAGCCCCCACAGCCAGCACCGCCATGCCCAGGCCGTACTGCCAGACGTCCGCCGGCACGCTGCCCTCGACCCCGATGCCGACCATCGCGTAGGAGTAGATCCCGACGACCAGCGCCACGACCAGCAGCGCCACCTCGACCCCACGCCCCGCCTGGACCCGGGTCGGAGAGATCGTGGCCATCACGCACTCACCGCACCGTCAGGCGGCGGGTCGACGGAGGGCTCGTGCGTCGGCTCCGGCTCGGCGGGCGACGGTAAGGGCGGCGACGGCCGCTGCGGCACACCCGGGAGCTCGGCCCGCAGCTCGTCGACCAGCAGACGCGCGTCGGGCAGGTCGTCGGCGTGGATCGTGGCGCCCACCCGGTCACGCAGATAGGGCGGGAGGTCCTCGACCCGGACATCCGTGCGCTCCACCACCTGGGACAGGCTGAGCGGGCCGATCGTGGCCGCCACCCCACGAGAGATCACCACGTCACCGTCGTCCACGTTGACGAAGTACTGCGTCAGCGTCCACCAGTACGCCCCGGCGACCAGGACGGCGACCACCCCCAGAGCACCCAGCCACACCGCGAGCAGACCCCCACGACGCCGAGGTCGCTCCTCCGGCTCGTCCTCGATGTCAGCACCAGGGTCAGGCCGAGCCCCCGCCACCAGGGCCCCCGCACGCGCGGCCGCACCGTCGAGAGCCGCCGTCGGGTCGTGGCGAGACACCGCCGCCGCACCGACGATCTGCGGCCTGGCGCTCTGAGGCTGCTCCTCCAGCAGCGCGTCAAGACCGACCACGTCAGCGACGATCACGGTGACGTTGTCACCCCCGCCGGCGCGCAGCGCCAGCTGGATCAGACGGTCCGCGCAGGCGTCAGGCTCAGGCGTCCCGCGCAGCGTCTCCGCGATCGTGTCAGCGGAGACGAAACCAGACAGCCCGTCCGAGCACAGCAGCCAACGGTCACCAGGACGAGCCTCACGCACCGACAGGTCAGGAGACAGCGCCAGCTCGAAGTCGCCGAGCACCCGCATCACCACCGACCGCTGCGGGTGGTGCTCGGCCTCCTCCGGCGTGATCTTCCCCGAGTCCACCAGGTGCTGGACGAACGTGTGGTCAGACGTCACCTGGGTCAGCGTGGAGTCACGCAGCAGATAGCAGCGCGAGTCCCCGAGATGGACCATGGCCAGCTTGTTGCCGCTGCGCAAGATCGCCGTCACGGTGGTGCCCATCCCGGCCAGCTGCGGGTCGGCCTCGGTACGGGCGATGATCTCCGCCTTGGCGCTCGCCAACGCCGCGGACAGCACGTCCAACGACTCGTCCGACCGGTGCGCCTCCTCGTCCAGCGGAGCCAGCGCCGCCACCGTCACCGACGAGGCGACATCACCCCCCGCGTGCCCGCCCATCCCGTCAGCGACCACCAGCAGGCGCGGCCCGGCATAGCCAGAGTCCTGGTTGCTCGAGCGGACCAGGCCGATGTCAGACCTGGCGGCATAGCGGAGCGCGACGTCCACGGGCACCTACCTGCCCAGCTCGATGACGTTCTGACCGATGCGCACCGAGGTCCCCGGAGGGACGCGCGTCGGAGCCTGGACCCGCACCTCACCCAGGTAGGTGCCGTTGGTCGAGCCGAGATCCTCGACGAACCACTCCTCCCCCTGCGGGTACAGCCGGGCGTGCCGCGACGAGGAGTAGTCGTCGTCCAGCACCAGGGTGCAGCCCGGAGAACGACCGACGAGCACCGGCGCCGTACCCAGCGGGACGATCGTGCCGCGCAACGGGCCCTCGGTGACCACCAGCCTCGTCGGGCCACGCCCCCCCGCCGCCCCGGCAGGAGCCCTACCAGCGGCCCCGCCCGCCGACGCGGGCTTCAGCCTGCGCCGAGCCACGATCTTCGTGCCGTACAGGTCCCGGCGCAGCACAGAGATCGCCGAGAGCACCAGCAGCCAGAGCAGCGCCAGATAACCCAGCCGCAGCAGGCCGACCGTGAGCTCGCTCATCCGTCCTGATCAGACTCTCCGCCGGTCCAGAACAGGATCCTGGTACGGCCGATGGTGACGGTGTTCCCGTCCAGCAACGTCGCTGCCGGGACCTTGTTGCCCTCAACGTACATGCCGTTGGTCGAGCCCATGTCCGAGGCGATCACCCCGTTGGGGGTGACTTTGATCTCCAGGTGCTGGCGCGACACCCCCGGGTCGTCCACGATGATGTCCGACTCCGACCCGCGCCCGATCACCGTGACCGGCCCCGTCAGCAGGTAACGCTGCCCGTCGATGTCGATCAACGGGTGCTTCGTGGACGGCGGGGTGGAGGTCGCAGGAGCCACCGCCCCGCGAACCGACGCGCTGGTCACGCTGAACCTCCCGGTCTCCAGGTCTGGGTCTTCGCTGAAACGCACCATGACCGGGCCGACGAAAGCGTACCGCTGGCTCGCGGCGTACTCCGTGACGTTCGTCGCGAACTCGTCAGCCAGGGTCTCCGCACCCCACTGCTCGAGCCGGTCGAAGTCAGCGGTCGACAGCTCGATCGTGAGCTCGTTAGGAGCCACCGTCCGGTCACGGTCCAGGGGCTCGGCACGGTCGTCGATCTCCCGACGCAGCGCGCTCACGAGCTGGACCGGCTTGAGCTCCGACCTGAACACCTTCGAGAACGCGGTGTTGACGGCGCGCTCTACGGAGTTCTCGAACGACTCGAGAAGACCCACACGAATCCTCCGCTCCACCGTCGCACGCCCGAGACCGGGCCCTGGTTCTCCTGCCGTACGGACCCACCGTAGGCGACGGTCCGGCCTTGATCGTATCCGCGTCCAGGCCGCGACGCTGCCAGTTGCGCACCTCGGCCCCAGCACCACCCGACGGACGTGCTAGCCTTGCTCGTCCCGCGTGAGTGGCGAAATGGCAGACGCGCTGGCTTCAGGTGCCAGTGCCCGCAAGGGCGTGCGGGTTCAAGTCCCGCCTCACGCACGAGACCGAGAGCGACGTGTGCTTGCGTTCCGCAAGCCTCGTCGCTCTCGTCATCTGTGCGGGGCCCAGCCCCGCACCCGCACGGGGGCAAGCCCCCGTGACCCCCCTCGGCCGGCATATGCATGCCGGCCCTCGTGCGGTCAGCGTGTCCAGCCGGTCGATGTCCGACCTTCGTGCGGTCTGCTGCGGCCTAGGGGTGGAAGGGTGGGACGGGGGTTGCTGAAGGTGGGGTGGCCTGGGGGCGGGCGCGCTTCTTGCGGGAGGACCACCAGAGGGCGCCGCCGAGGGTCATGCCGAGGCCGGCCAGGCCGAAGAAGGCCGCGGCGATCCACAGGACGACCATGAGGCCGACACCTCCGAGCATCGACAGGACACGGTCGCCGCGGACGAGGGCCAACGTCAGGTCGTTGTCCGCCGGAGACTCGATCTGGTAGGTGCCGGCTGCGTCGGTGGTGATCTGCCAGCGAGACTCCGCCCGGTGGTCGCCGTAGGTGGCGCCGCTCGGGACACCCACAGACCGGACCTCGACCTCCTGCCCGTCGGGCCCCACCACGTCCGGAGGGGAGGACCCGGGGAACCAGTGGGTGGACATCTTCTCGCTGACCAGGACGTCCCGGCGGTCACCCAGCAGATAGAGCTGGTACAGCGTGTCCGCCTCCAGCTCTACCGTCACCGCCTGACCAGGCTCGACCGCGACGACGACCGCGCTGCCCGGGGTGCCGTCACCACGGACGATGTCGTTCGAGGAGACGAGAGAGACGATCAGCCACACCGCACCGGCTACCGCTGCGAGAGCCAGCACCAGCGCGGCGATGCCGCTGAAGGTGAGCCACCTCGGGCCCTTCGTCGACGTGCTCGCAGGGGCAGGCGGCCGAGGGTGAGCGAGAGAGGACATGCCGCGAGCCTACAGACGCCCTCCCTCGTCATGGGGTCAGACGGAACCCGTCTTCGCGTCCCGGAGGGCCTGCCGTCACGACCTGGTGGGTGAGTGGCGGTCGAGGAACTCGTAGACCTCGGTGGTGTCGACGCCGGGGAAGACACCGACCGGCAGAGCGGCCAGGAGGGAGGAGTGGGGGCGGGCCGAGGGCCAGGCGTGGGAGTCCCAGCACGCCGCGAGGTCGGCCGGAGGCTGGTTGCAGCACGCCGCGTCCGGGCAGCGCGAGGGCCAGCACCATCGCTGCGATGCCGCTGAAGGTGAGCCACTTCGGGCCGACCGTCGACGCGCTCACGAGGACGGTCGGCCGAGACGGAACAGGGGCAGACATTCCGCGAGTCTATGGCTGCCACACCTCGCCATGGGCCCGAAGGGGTTCTCGATGGCTCGTCGTCTGTGAGAGGCGGACCGCTATGTCTCACGAGCTCCCTCGACAGGTCGCTCGCGCCGTATGGGATCGCTCGGGTCACGCACTCGCCCCATCGGAGCCGACAAGGTCTCCCACACGTCTTGGGCGACGAAATGCCTGTTGCGCGTGCCGAACGGCCCGGTCAGGATGCCCAGCTCGACGAGCTTCATCACGGCTGTGTTGACAGCTGGGTGCGTCTTGCGGAGCGTCGACACCAGACGCGGGACAGTGACCCAAGGGCTGCCGATCAGAAGCTCGGCGATGTCCCGGACCGCACCACGCGCCCCCAACTCCTGCAGCGCAGCGACGTAGCGTCGCTGGACCGCGAGCAGCCTGTCCACACGCCTCGCGGTGTCGACCGCCGACTCTTCGACACCTCGGCTGAAGAAGCAGACCCACGAGTCCCAGTCCCCGCTCGCTGATACCTCCGCGAGATGCTCCTGGTACTCCTGGCGGCGTGCTTCGAACCACGGCGAGACAGACAGCAGCGGCTCGGTGACGAGCCCGCTCACCATGAACTGCAGGACGATCAGCAGGCGACCGATGCGGCCGTTCCCGTCGTTGAACGGGTGCAGCGTCTCGAACTGATAGTGGGTCATCGCTGCCGCGACGAGCGGGTCGCGGGGGCCGCTGCCGCTCATCCAGTCGACGAGCTGCTGCACGGCGGCGGCCAGCGCGGTCCCGGGCGGCATCGGTACGAACCTCGCGTCTTCCACCGTTCCCGTCGGGCTGCCGATCGCGACCGAGCCGTGCCTGATGCGACCTGCGTCCTCAGTGTCCGACCGTGTGCCCCGGACCAAGATCTTGTGGACGTTCTCCAACAGCCCGACCGTGACCCGCGGGTGGGTCGCGATCCACTGGAACGCCCCTTCCGCGGCCTCGACGTAGTTGAGCACCTCGCGAAGCTCGAGCGTGCGCGACTCGTCGGGGACCGACTCCGCCGCGAGGACCTGGTCCAGCGGCGCGAACGTCCCCTCCAGCGCTGAGGTGCTCTGCGCCTCGCGGCGCAACGTCGGCGAGCGGAGCAGGACAGGCGACGGCACCTGCCTGGACGCCTGGTCCAGGCGGGCGAGCGCGCGGTGCGCCGCCGTGACGCGGTGCCAGGTCTCCGGCGCCAACGGCGGCTCGCCACCCAACGGGTCTGCGACGTAGGCGAAGTGGTCGAACGGCAGACCCGTCCGACCATCAGTTCCCCTGAACGGTACGAGCGCCCCGCAAGGGCTGTCCTTGAAACGCTCTACGTCCACACTGCAAGCCTAGCGCCAAAAACTTGCAGATGAAGCAGTCCTCTGCAACCTAACGCTTCGCCTGCTTGCACTCTCGGGAGCGACACCAAGTCCAGCGCCACCCGACATGCCTTCGGCCGACACTCTGCAAGCATCGCGTCGAAAACTTACAGCTACACCGATGTAGCTAAAGTCCAACGGTGTCGCGAAGCCTTTGGCGCCTCCCCGGTGCGGTCGGCCCCTTCTGCGCCCTAGGGGTGGAGGGGTGGGACGGGGGTGGCTGAGGGGGGTGGGGTGGCCTGGGAGCGGGCGCGCTTCTTGCGGGAGGACCACCAGAGGGCGCCGCCGAGGGTCATGCCCAGGCCGGCCAGGCCGAGGAACCCCGCGACGATCCACAGCACGACCATGAGGCCGATGCCCCCGAGCATCGCCCAGATGCCGTCGCCCTCCACCAGCGCCAGCGTGCTCGAGGAGGTGCACCACTCAGGAGCCTCGATCTGATAGGTGCCCGCGACGTCGGTGGTGAGCTGCCAGCGGGCGTTCGCCGTGTGACCGCTGACGGTGACCTCGTGGCGACCGGTGGCGGGTCGGACCCTGACCTCCTGCCCGCCAGGACCGACCGCTGCCGGAAAAGCGCCGAAGGCCGAGGGGACGCACTCGTCACCCGGGTACGGGCTGACAGGCTCGTACCGGGCGCTCGGGCCGAGCACCCAGAGCTGGTACAGCGTGTCCGCCTCGAGCTCCACCGTCTCGGTCTGGCCAGGCTCGACCGCGACGACGACCGCGCTGCCCGGGGTGCCGTCGCTGGTGATGATGCCGGCGCCCGCCGAGACGACGGAGACGAGCAGCAGCACCCCACCGACCACCGCCGCGACAGCCAGCACCAGCACGGTGACACCGCTGAAGGTGAGCCACCTCGGGCCCTTCGTCGACGTGCTCGCCGGTGCGGGCGGCTGAGGGTGAGCGGGAGAGGACATGCCGCGAGCCTACAGACGCCCTCCCTCGTCATGGGGTCGGACGGAACCCGTCCCTGCGCCCCGGAAGGCCTGTCCTCACGACCTGGTGGGCGAGTGGCGGTCGAGGAACTCGTAGACCTCGGTGGTGTCGACGCCGGGGAAGACGCCGACGGGGAGGGCCGCCAGGAGGGAGGAGTGGGGGCGGGCCGAGGGCCAGGCGTGGGAGTCCCAGCGCGCCGCGAGGTCGGCCGGAGGCTGGTTGCAGCACGCCGCGTCCGGGCAGCGCGAGGCCCGGCGCTCCTTCGTCTCCCGGCCGCGGAACCAGCGCACGTTGGCGAAGGAGACCCCGACGCTGACGCTGAACGCCCCCTGCGACGAGGAGATCTGCACCCTCGAGGTGCACCAGAACGTCCCAGAGTCGGTGTCGGTGTACTGGTAGTACGGCGAGAACCGGTCGGCCAAGGTGAACACCACGCGCGAGGTCCACTGCCGGCACACCACCTGACCCTCGACCGCCCCCAGCGGGTCGTGCGGGAAGGCGATGCCGTCGTTCTCGTACGCCTTGTGCAGGGTGCCGCCCTCGTGCACCTTCATGAAGTGCACCGGGATGTCCAGGTGCTTGGTCGCCAGGTTCGTGAACCGGTGCGCCGCCGTCTCGTAGGGCACCGCGGTGGCGTCGCGCAGGTCCTCCACCGACAGCCGCCGCTCCGCCTTCGCCTCCATGAGGAACGGCACCGCCGTGTCCTCCGGCACCATGAGCGCCGCCGCCAGGTAGTTGGCCTCGACCCGCTGACGCAGGAAGTCGGCGTAGTCGCGCGGCTCGCGGTGCTTCAGCACGTGGCTGGCCAGCGCCTGCAGCAGCGGCGAGCGCGCGTCGACGACGCCCGGGTTGCCCTGCGGCAGGTAGACCCGCCCGTTCTTCAGGTCGGTGACCGTGCGGGTCGAGCGCGGCAGGTCGCTGACGTAGTGCAGCGAGAAGCCCAGGTGTGCCGCGATGTCCGCGCACGCCCGCTGACCCAGCGGGCCACCGGTGTGGTCGACCGCCTTCAGCAGGTCGCGAGCCTGCGCCTCCAGGTCAGGGAAGTAGTTGTCGCGGTCGCGCATCTGGGAGCGCAGCTCGGTGTTGGCCCGACGGGCCTCCTCTGGCGTCGCGGCGTTCTCCGACAGCAGCCGCTGCACCTGCGCCTGGAGGGCGACCAGCGCCTCGAGCGCGTCCGAGGGCAACGACTTGCCGACCTTGACCGGCGGGACGCCGAGGCTCGCGAACAGCGGGCCGCGCACCGCACGCTCGAGCTCGACCTCCAGCGCGGCCCGGCGCGTCGGCGGGTCGGTGCGCAACAGCTCGGCCAGCGGCACCCCCAAGGCCTCGGCCACCGACGAGAGCAGCGACAGCTTCGGCTCACGGTGCCCGTTCTCGAGCATGGACACCTGAGAGGCCGCGCGGCCGATCTTGCGCCCCAGGTCGTCCAGCGTCATGCCACGGGCGGTGCGCAGGTGGCGGATGCGCCGACCGAGCACGAGGGTGTCGAGAGCGCCCGGGGTCCCGCTCGAGGTCGGGGCCGTCTTCTTCCCGCCGCTCGTCGGCGGGGCACCCCGGGTCAGCCGGGCCGTCGCGGGCCGGGCCTGACCGGACGCGGGTCGTGGCTGAGGACGGGAAGACATCGGCGGCATGGGACTAAGGTCTCATCGAGCCGGGGGTTCCGTCTAGAGGAAGTTGCTGTGTTCTTCTCAGCACTCCACAGACCACATGCGGCAGTGGGAGGATCAGGCTTGTGCCACCCGGCAGCGAGGCCGGGCCGGGAGCGAGTCACGCGGAGGAATTCTGATGGGTACCAACAGCAGGCAGACGGCAGCCGAGCTCGCCGCGAGCTGGAAGAACGACGAGCGCTGGGCGGGCATCGAGCGCACCTACTCCGCCGAGGACGTCATCGCCCTTCGCGGTTCCGTCGTCGAGGAGCACACCCTGGCCCGGCGCGGCGCCGAGCGGCTGTGGACGATGATCCACGAGCAGCCGTACGTGCACGCCCTCGGTGCGCTGACCGGCAACCAGGCCGTGCAGCAGGTCAAGGCGGGCCTGGACGCGATCTACCTGTCCGGCTGGCAGGTCGCCGCCGACGCGAACCTGGCGTCGCAGACCTACCCGGACCAGTCCCTGTACCCGGCCAACTCGGTGCCGGCCGTCGTGCGCCGCATCAACAACGCCCTGGCGCGCGCCGACCAGATCGACGTCTCCAACAACGGCACCGCGCAGCGCGACTGGTACGCGCCGATCGTCGCTGACGCCGAGGCCGGCTTCGGTGGCCCGCTCAACGCGTTCGAGCTCCAGAAGGCCATGATCGCCGCCGGCGCCGCCGGTGTGCACTGGGAGGACCAGCTCTCCTCGGCCAAGAAGTGCGGCCACCTCGGCGGCAAGGTCCTCATCCCGACCAAGCAGCACGTCACCACCCTGAACGCGGCCCGTCTGGCCTCTGACGTGCTCGACGTGCCGACGATCGTCGTGGCCCGCACCGACGCCCTCGGCGCCGACCTGCTGACCTCCGACGTCGACCCGATCGACCAGGAGTTCGTGGTCAGCGACGAGCGCACCGACGAGGGCTTCTACCGGGTGCGCCCGGGCCTGGACGCCGTCGTGGCCCGCCAGCTGCAGTACGCCCGCTACGCCGACCTGCTGTGGGTCGAGACCGGCACCCCGGACCTGGCCGAGGCCATCGAGTTCGCCGAGCGCATCCACGAGAAGTTCCCCGGCAAGCTGCTGGCCTACAACTGCTCGCCGTCGTTCAACTGGAAGTCCAAGCTCTCCGACGAGGAGATCGCGAAGTTCCAGAGCGAGCTGGGCAAGCACGGCTACGCCTTCCAGTTCATCACCCTGGCTGGCTTCCACGCGCTCAACTACTCGATGTTCACGCTGGCCAAGGGCTACGTGGAGTCGGACATGACCGCGTACGTCGCGCTGCAGGAGGCCGAGTTCGCCGCCGAGGCCGACGGCTACACCGCCACGCGCCACCAGGCCGAGGTCGGCACCGGGTACTTCGACCGCGTCGCCACGGCTCTCAACCCCGACAGCGCCACCCTGGCGCTCAAGGGCTCCACCGAGGCCGAGCAGTTCTGAGCCGGCCCGCCAGATCAGGAGCACACCATGACACCTGCACTGAAGGTCGTCGGGGCGAGGCTGCCGGACTCTGACCGGATCCTGTCGCCCGAGGCGCTGGCGTTCCTCACCGAGCTCCACGCTCGTTTCGCGGCGACCCGGGTCGACCTCCTCGCTGCCAGGGAGACCCGGCGCGAGGAGATCTCCCGGGGTGCCGACCCGACGTTCCTGCCTGAGACGGCGAGCGTCCGGGCCGACACGTCCTGGAAGGTCGCGGGCCCTGGGCCCGGGCTGGAGGACCGTCGGGTGGAGATCACCGGTCCGACAGACAAGAAGATGACGATCAACGCGCTGAACTCTGGCGCGAAGGTCTGGCTGGCCGACCACGAGGACGCCGGCTCTCCTGTCTGGACGTACGTGATCGAGGGCCAGGCGAACCTGCACGACGCGATCCTCGGGAAGCTGGAGTACACCAGCCCCGAGGGCAAGGAGTACAAGGTCAAGGGCCAGACCCCGACCATCGTGTTCCGTCCGCGCGGGTGGCACCTGACCGAGAACCACATCCTCTTCACGGACGAGGCCGGGAACGAGTCTGTGGCCTCGGGCTCGCTCGTGGACGCGGGTCTGTACCTGTTCCACAACGCGAAGAACCTCATCGCCGCCGGTCGGGGTCCGTACCTCTACCTGCCGAAGATGGAGAGCCACCGCGAGGCACGGCTGTGGGACCAGGTCATCTCGTTCACCGAGGAGTACGTGGGCATCCCCCACGGCACGGTGCGCGCGACGGTGCTCGTGGAGACGATCCTCGCGGCCTTCGAGATGGAGGAGATCCTCTACGAGCTGCGGGACCACATCGCTGGTCTCAACGCTGGCCGCTGGGACTACATCTTCAGCGTCATCAAGACCTTCCGTGACCGGGGCGCGCAGTACACGCTCCCGGACCGCGGCGGTGTGACGATGCAGGTGCCGTTCATGCGTGCGTACGCCGAGCTGCTGGTCAAGACCTGCCACGCTCGGGGTGCTCAGGCCATGGGCGGGATGAGCGCGTTCATCCCCAACCGGCGCGAGCCGGAGGTCACCGAGCAGGCTCTGGCCAAGGTGCGCGAGGACAAGGAGCGGGAGGTGTCCCAGGGCTACGACGGCACCTGGGTCGCCCACCCGGACCTGGTCCCCGTGGCGCTGGACGCCTTCGACAAGGGTCTGCGCGGTCGCACCGACAACCGGGACATGATGCGCGAGGACGTCTCCGTGACCGCGGCCGACCTGCTCGACATCGCGTCGGCGGGCGGCCAGGCCCCTGGTGCTGTCACCGACTTCGGTGTGCGCCAGAACGTGTCCATCGGGCTGCGCTACCTCGAGGTGTGGCTGCGTGGTGTCGGGGCTGTCGCGATCGACAACCTCATGGAGGACGCCGCGACCGCTGAGATCTCACGCGCCATGATCTGGCAGTGGATCCACCAGCAGGTGGTCACCGCCGAGGGTGACACGATCACCCACGAGTACGTCGAGCAGGTGCTGGCCTCGGTGCTCGCCGAGCTGCCCCGCTTCGACGGCGACCGGTACGACGACGCGGCCGGGCTGTTCCGCCAGGTCTCCCTGAGCGAGGACTTCCCGACCTTCCTCACCATCCCCGCCTACACGCAGTACCTCGTCGAGCGCTCCTGACGACGAACCTCGAAGGCCCGGCCCACCTCACGGTGGGCCGGGCCTTCTTGTGCTCAAGCTGTCCTGCTCCACGCACCCGCGCCTCTCCCCACGCGCCTGACCCCACGGCGCCCCCTGAACCGCCATCACCTGCTCAGCAGACACCACCCCGGTCGACACCACCGCTCCTTGCGACCGGTTCGCACGCCTGACCTCCTCCGCGCAGACCACCGCCGCCCGCGAGACCTGCTCCACCAGCACCGGTGAGGTCACTTCCAGACAGAGTGCCAACGCTCATCGACGAACAGGGGGGCGCCATTCGGGTCGAGATACGAATTCCGAATATCTGCCAGTGGCACGTCAGCCAGCCACGAGAACCAGGTGGCGTTACGGCCGTAGACGACGGCGCGAGCGCGCCCATCGGGATCTGACAGATGCCGATTTCCGTCTGAGTCCACGACGGCTGTCCACCCCGGCGCCATGTCCTTCTCGTCTCGTGGCGTATAGACAAACCAAAGGTGTCGACGGCTGCGGATGCTCGAACCCATGTCATCCGTCAGGTAGCGTTCAACGTCGAGAATATCTGGAGCAGACATGACGAACTGCTCAGGCTCCGCGCGCTGTGCGTTCGTCAAGACGAACACGCCAGAGACCCGCCGCAGATAGTCGCGTATCTCACCGCCTCCCGAAACGAGGACCCACCCATCTGCCAACTCGCGCAGATCGACGTCTAACTCTTTCACGTACTCCATGAACTCAGGAGTGAATGGGAACCGAGTCATCTCAACACGCCTTCCAGCTCTGCTTCTTTCACTCTGACAGGATTCATGTCTGTGTTGAGAACCCGCAACTGGATCCCTCCACCTGTTCGTCCGAAGCCTGGGGCAACCTCGCTGATCTCGATGCGCCATCCGTCTGGCAGGTGTCCGGTCAACTGGTACTGATGGTAGGGCTGATCGAGGGAGGCGATAGGCAAGGATCTCTGTTCGAAACTTGCCGGGATTCCGTCTGGCCGCAGTCCGAGATACTTACCCCTGTCGTCACCGATGCGGTCGAGGTGGGGTCCGTAGTCGTGAATGAAAGCCTCAACGTCATGGTAGCGGATGATGCTCCCGGGGGCCGCGCCGGCGTTGGGCGGGTAGTGGTCCCAGTTGTCGGCGCCGTGTTCGACATAGCGCTGCTCGTACTGCTCTTTGGTCAGTGGTGTGCCGTCGGTGTTCCTGCCGTATGGCGCGCCGGGGTCTGCCACGAGGCGACCTGTGTCGGGGTGCACGGTCCCTGAGGCAATCGGGTCGTCGCGCAGCATTCCGTGGGCGGGCAGGGGCTCTCCGTACCTGGGGTTCATCGGGCCGGGGTCTGGCATCCGTTCCCAGCCTGTGCCCGAGGCTGCCCCGGCGTTGATCGGGTCGTGGCCTGCGGCGATCCGCTCGGACACAGGCCCTAGTTGTGTGCCAGGCCCCCCGCCAGCACCGTTCCTCGGCACGCCTTGTCCGCCGTCGTAGTGAGGTGACGGGCCGCCGCCCCCGTGCGAGGCCTGGCCCCCTCCGCCCGGCGCGGCACCGCTGCCGTCTCCGGTGCTGGGTGTGGTCCCCGAGGTGCCCCCGGTGTCGCCCCGTGGACCTTCGGGACCGTGAGCAGCGCTGCCGCCACCCGCTGGTTGTCCTGCCGTGGAGGCTTGTGCCCCGTGGGTCGGCGCACCTCCCGGCCCGCCAGTGCTTGCGACTGTCCGGCCCGGAGCGTCAGCCTCGCTCGGACGTGCGCCGACCTGGGCGGGTTCTTCGACCCGCAC